>Ga0209117_1000177_pt1 | contig 38279 bp, 35 predicted proteins | sample BlaSpr_A8_OM2_M2_FD_187978 | JGI IMG/M metagenome (GOLD analysis project Ga0209117, IMG submission 187978) | Forest soil microbial communities from Thunder Bay, Ontario, Canada - Black Spruce, Ontario site 2_A8_OM2_M2 (SPAdes) (version 2) | ecosystem: Environmental > Terrestrial > Soil > Boreal... | reverse complement strand
ACTTTCCATTATCAGGTGCTCCTTTCTTCTTGAGGCCAACGCTCAAAACTTACCTCAGAAGGGGCGCACTCTTATAATGCGTAGCAGGACGGGGAATCCCGAGGAATCATGCGCGAATTAACAATTCGCCAGCCACACGTCTACAAAATCATCTACACTGCTGTGGATGAAATACCAGGAGTCCGAGATAAGCTATTGAAAATAATGGTCGGGGCGAGAGGATTTGAACCTCCGACCCCCTGGTCCCAAACCAGGTGAGCCAGAGCAGGCGCGAGCACATTGCCGGGTATTGTCGCATGTTGCTCGCAGATCATATTTACTAACGATTCTAAGTTTGAAGACATGGGAATCGCTCTGTCGGAATCAGCTCGGATGGAGCGTAAGAGATCTGGTATTAAATAGAATATTATTAAAAATATATTTATGTTGACAATCTATATAACAACGCGATATATGCCTTACACGCGCATCAACCGGAGGTGCCATGAGCCTTTCACGCCCGGCCCTAGTCCTACTCGCTTTTCTTACGATCACGTTCTCGGCCACCGCTCAGCAACCGCCACCGGCATCAACGCCGCAGCGCGATCCGCAGGCCATCACTGTGCTGACTCAATCCATCGCAGCAATGGGCGGAAGCGTGCCATCAGATTCAGTTGCGACGGGAACGGTGACGCTCGTGGCTGGTTCGCGGACGGAAACCGGCACAATCCGCATCCTGACGCGCGGCTCTGACCAGACTTCAGAACAGATTCAAAGCCAATACACGAATCGGTCGGTGAACTATTCGCGGGGAGAGGCCAGTGAGATCGAAGGCACCTCGACGAGAGTGCTGCAGAAGGAGCTGGTTGTAACCAGCCAATGCCCGGACTTCGCTCTGCCGGTCTTCGCGGGAGCATTGAACAACACGCAGACCGCTCTTCAGTACATGGCGCTGGAAACCATCAGCGGAGTCCCGGCCCACCATATCCGATTCTGGCAGACCTTTCCTGCTTCGCAGCCGAGGCTCGCGCACCTCGCCGAGTTTTCCACCAAAGACGTGTGGATCGACGCTGTGACGAGTTTGCCGCGCAGGCTATCGTCCGAGCGGCGCGAAGCTCGGGGTGCGGCGCCGCGAATCCCTCTGGAGATCAATTACTCGGACTACCGCAATCTGAGTGGCGCGTTATATCCATTCCGAATCTCGAAGTCGCTTAACGGAACGCCCTGGGTGACGATAACCATCACCGGAGTCACCTTCAATACTGGCTTGCGGGACGCTGATTTTCCTGTTCAGTAGGAGGAGGAATCATGCGCCGTGCACTGCTCTCGTTAGCGTTCTCTCTGTTCGCTGTATCGTCGTTCGCACAGACGACTGGGTTCCCGCCTTACGGTTCGTTTGACGAAGGCGGCTTTGACGCGGTCAATCGTCAGAACCTAAACGTAAATCTTGCGATACCGATAGTGTCGACTGCCGGCCGCGGAATCGGTTTCAACTTCTCGATCGTCTACGATAGCTTGCTTTGGCAAAACATCGGATTCGCTTGGACATCTGTGACTAATCCGGCGGGAACCGCGATCTGGGGATGGAAGGCGACATCACCCATCGGAGCCATCTCCTACACCTTTAGCCACACCTCAGTGCTCCACAGATGTTCCATCGATTATTACGATTATAAAGATACGGATTCCTGGTCCAACTATGCCCACACCGATGTGGCTGGCACACCTCACAGCTTTACCGTTACCTATAGATCGGTCTACGACGCCTGCACAGGCCTAACGACCACCTCCGGTACGTCAACGGGCTACGCGACTGACGCAAGTGGATACTACATCAACATAGTCAGCCCAGACGCGCCGCTAGTGCAGTCTCGCTCTGGCATCTCTCGCGGTTTGGAAGACACGAATGGCAATTTCATCAGCAATGTCGTTCTCAGCAGTACCGAGACGGATTGGAAAGACACGGCAGGCCACACCGCCCTCAGGATCGTCACAGTCGCCCCCAACATTGAGTATCACTATTTGGATACGAACGGGACAGATCAGAAATACACGCTCAGGTTTAAAGACTTCACTGTTCAAACGAATTTTGCTTGTCAAGGTGTCACAGACTATAACGTCTCCGGTACTTTGCCACTGGTCAGTCTGCCATATCAGCTTGACCTTCCGAATAATAAGACTTATGTGTTCGGCTACGAGCTGACGCCGGGTGTGACACAACCGCAGCCCCCAAACCCGCCCATCGTCACCGGACGCCTGCAGCAGGTCACTCTGCCCACGAGCGGCTTCTACCAATACACGTACCCGACCACAGCGCCTTATGGGATCAACTGCGCCGATGGAACGGTCACGAGCATAACCAAGACCATTAATGATGGAACGACCTCGGCCACGCGGGACTTTACGCGCGATTTGGCCGCTTCAACCACCAAAGTTAAGGCTCCGCAACTTCCCTACGACACAGCCCGGAACGAAACAGTATTTACCTTCAGCAGTGCACAAGTAACTAGCCAGAGGATTTACCAGGGCGCCGAGGTTCCGGCGAACCTGAAGCGCACGATTAATACTCTCTGGGCGACCAACGGAACGCCCGCCAGTAATACAGTCATTCTCGAAGATGGAGCAACTCAGGCCAAGACAGAGACCGATTTTGACACGTTCGGAAACTTGCTCGACCTTCGCGAATTTGATTGGGGAGGCACCGTTCCGGTTAGACGTACGACGAACACGTACCTGGCGACCGCTGCTTACACAGATCGCAATATTCGTAATCGCCTGACGCAGACCATTATTCGGGATTCGGCAAGCGTTAAGTCACGCACAGATATCGTTTACGATGAACCCACGTACAGCAACACCTCATGCCCGTTGCTCGTGCCGCAGCACGACGACAGTTACAGCTGCACGTTTTACGCACGCGGGAATCCCACGACGGTAACGAAGTACACCGATCCGATAACTCCGGCGGGGGGTATCGCCCAGCATATTTCCTATGACTTCTTCGGGAACACGGTGGTGGCCGACATGAACTGTTGCCAGCAAGTACAGTGGATCTATTCCACGGCGACGAACTACGCATACCCAGATTCGGTGAAGCGGGGGCCTTTGGGAAACCAGCTCATCACCAGCGCGACCTACAACGCCTACACCGGCCAGGTGGCCACGTCCACGGACGAAAACGGCAAGGTCAGCTCTTCTTCTTACAGCGATCCGGGACACATGAATCGACTGACGAGCATCACGCGTCCGGACAACGCGCAAATCACCTACAGCTATGACGACACGGCGCGCACCGTAGTAGTCACCACCCCGATTCAGGACACGAACGTCCTCAAGCAACTTTCGGCCTACGATCAACTGGGAAGGGCGATCAAGACTACGTTGGCGGATTCCTCACAGACCAGCTTCTCGATCACGGAAAGTCAGTACGACCCCGTCGGAAGGGCTTACAAAGTGAGCAACCCGCATAACAGCACCGCTCAATATTGGAGTGAGACGCGCTTTGACGCCTTGGGACGTCCGCTGAAAATTATACCGCCGGACGGATCATCCACGTCCAATAACGCCACCTATTCTTATGCGACGAATACCGCCACAGTAACCGACCCAGCGGGCAAGCAGAAGAAGTCGCAGTTGGACGCCATCGGTCACTTGACGAAGATCTTCGAAGATCCCGGCACACTCAACTATGAAACCGACTACGCTTACGACGTGTTCGATAATCTCACCGGCGTCACTCAGGGTGCTCAGCTGCGCACCTACAACTACGATGCGCTGAGCCGACTCGCGAACGCCACAACCCCTGAAGCGGGTCAAGTCAGCTATGAATACGATCCAGTTTTCTACACCCTCGTGACCAAGCGCACGGACGCGCGTGGCGTGAAAACGAATTACAGTTACGACACTCTGAACCGCCTCAAGCAGACCAGCTACGATGTGACAGGGACGAGTGTGCCAGCAACTCCGACGGTGATTCTGACGTACGGCACTGACTCTGCGCAGAACAACAATGGGCGTCTGCTCACGATGACCGACGGAGCTGGGTCCGAGAACTACAGTTATGACCCTTTCGGCCGCACTACTAGGCTGGACAAGGTTATCTCGGGAACGACTTACACTACGCAATATGCTTATAATCTGTCCGGCGAGCCTACCTCGATCACTTATCCTTCGCTGCGAGTGGTGCAGCAGCGGTATGATGCTGTAGGCCGTCTTTGTGCCATCGCTCCAACGGCCGCGGATTGCGCACCCACGAACTATTACGCCAAGGGGTTTGGCTACAATGTGGCTCAGCAAGTCACCGGCTTCAATTCCGGCGACGGTGTCGCGGCAACCTTCGGCTATTCACCTGATCGACTGCAAATGACCGGCCTCGGTTACGCCAACGCTGTGCAGACCCTGTTCAGTCTCAATTACTGGTACAAGCAGGACGCCACGAACTGCGCAGGCGGCGCTGCGGGGAACAATGGGCAGATTCAGTGCATCCAGGATACTGTCAATCAGTCCCGAACCACGAGCTATACGTACGACGCCTTGGCCCGTTTGAAGACAGCCTCGAATGCGCAGTGGTCAACAATCACTGAAGGGTACGACCGCTACGGCAACCGCGAATCACAATCAGCACCCGTCGCTTTCAACCAAGCGGCCATACCCACCACGAATCATCTGCCGTCCCCGTACGCCTACGACGCTGCTGGGAACATGACCAACGACGCCCAGAACACGCTCACTTACGATGCCGCAAACCATATCATCTCTACCGCGAGTGGATTTGCGTCCGGCAGTTATACATATGACGGTAATGGTCTGCGCGTAAAACGAGTAGCAGCCGGAGGTGTCACTGCCAACACCGTTTATGTCTTCTCCGGTAGCAAAGTCATCGCCGAATATGACAACGGGGCTGCCGTGAGCACTCCGTCGCGCGAATATATTTATTCCGGCTCGCAGCTTGTCGCGACCATTGAGGGCACAACAACGACGTACCATCACCCGGACCATCTTTCCACGCGCGTTTCCACTGATGTGACCGGCGCCGTCACTCGCACCGTCGGTTATTTTCCTTTTGGCGAGGTCTGGTACGAAACCGGTACGGCCTCGAAATGGAAATTCACCACCTACGAACGCGATAACGAATCCGGCAACGACTATGCCATGATGCGCTACGACATCAATCGTCTCGCTCGCTTTAACTCCCCCGACGCTCTCGGCATAGACGCTGCGGACACCTCTAATCCTCAATCCTGGAACGCCTACGCCTACGTCATGAACAATCCTACGAATTTCGTCGATCCTCTGGGCCTTATCTTGGGGCCACCGCTCCCACAGCCCCCACCGCGCCAACCGCCCCCAATCGAAGGTTTTTGGTGTACCACTTTGATTCTCTACTTTCCCTTTGGGAATCCCACATGCAGCAACCGCCTGATCAGCGGCGAATGGGAGAGAGAGCCGAAGGAGGGGAAGGACGAAGGGCCGAAGGTCAAACCGAAGGTCGAGCCGAAGGTCGAGCCGAAAGCTCTGCGGCAGGGAACGTGCGCTAATGGCTTTGGTTCTGGAGGCATTGGGATCGGTCTCGGAGGAAATTTTGATGCCGGAGTGGGGGCCGCGGGGGTTTCTGCGACGGCAGGGCTCGGTGGCGGTTTGTTTCATAACAAGGCCGGTGGCTTAACGTCAGGATGGTCCGGCGGGGGGTTTGCCAGCGGAGGTGCCGCCGCTTACGCAGGATCTCACGTAGCTGGCAGCCCAACACAGGATGCGAAGACCGTTTTCACCATTGGTGGTTACGCGGGAGCAGGTCCCAACGTCTACATTTCGAATGCGGCATCAGGACAGCAGTTGAGAGGGCCCTTCACTACCCTCTCCGTGAACGTCGGCTACTCAAACGCGAACTTTGGTTTCCAGGTTTCTTATGGGAACGGCATATGGCAACTCTCAGTGACACCACCGTACGTAAGTGGAGGATTTGGGGCCGCGGCGTCTGTGATAACCACAAATACGTTAGCAACACACACCGGTTGTCAATGACGGAGAGTATATGGATCCATCGTTAATCAAAATCCAGTTGGGATTTTTTATTTTTGCGCTTGTCTTATCTTTATTTGCGGCTGTAAACCCAAGATGGTTGATTCGGCTGCTTGGAAGAGGTCACGTGGTTCCATCTCAAGCTGGCTTACTCGTTTTCAGAATACTGGCAATCATTTGTGTGTTTGGGACGATATACCGGCTCGTTGGTTTATTTGGATATTGATATTTATATTAGCAGATTCGGATGATACTTCACTTTCAGGCGCCCATCAAAGCTGATCAGGGAATCTTGCTCCTGCTGCTCATGTTCGGAATTGAGCCGTGTCCTCCGCAAAAAATCGGTACGCGATGAGTTTATAGGCGCAAATCTACGTGACATGCAAGGTTGCTCTCACCACCGCTGCGCTTCGGCCAAGGCTCCATCCGCGCGGAAAATTGCGCGATTCCCTGTCGCGACAACTTAAACGAGAAAACTAGATAGGACCACCGAGCGCGAAGACTCTCTCGCGGAGGAACACCCGCGTAGTTACCTGTATATATAAGGATGAAAAACCTGGGTGTTTTCGCGACGCGCGGTTGGTATCGGATTATGGGATTATGCAGCCTGATCGTACGCTTTGCAGTGCGCAATAATTGGCACAAGCCGTATTTCGCGTCTTTGAACAGAATGAATTGGCGTACAAAATAGTGGCTGATTAGCTGATTCAGGGGCACTCACTTTTGATTTGGATGTCAGAAGCAATCACAATGGGGCGGTGATCTACTGGCGAAGAAAAGGAGAATATAAAAAACTCCACTGCGGAGCCCTTGGTAATAATTCTCGCTCATCCTTTGCTTCGTCGGAGTCTGGTGCGGAGCTGTGGTTCGCAAGACCTCGATCGCCTGCCTTGTAGAACTCGGTGACCCGGTGACCTTACGACGATGTAGATGAATTTGTAGCTGCGAAAGCACCCAGATTCCGCAAGTTTCAACAGGTTTCAACAAGGCGCCTGCAAACGATTCAACAAGAATCACTTAGAAACAACAAGAATCCACAAGTTTCACCAAGGCTTGGCACCTGGTTCGGGACCAGGGGGTCGGAGGTTCAAATCCTCTCGCCCCGACCATTCTTTTCAAGCACTTAAAGCGCACTTCTGGTTTTTCGTCTACAGCGGTGTAGATAAAATCGTAGACGGTCAGAGCCTCAGAGTTCAACAACCCAGATTTCTTGCAGCACGCGGGGCTAATGAACTTGGAGGGTAGACGTTCGCCCGTCCTGGGGTGCGCCATTACTGATCCATCTCCGAGTTTGGAAAGCGAGCTTGTATTGAGCAGAACGATGGAAGCCGTTCAGTAGAGCGCGTGCCCTAGCATATAAAAGACAGAAAACGAAACTGCAATAAATCCTATTTCGCATAATGCTGCCGCGAGGCCGGCCATCCAGGGTCGAGTTCGATCGATCGAGAAGTAAATCCACCCTACAATCAAGGCAGCTGGCAATCCCAAGAGAAATGCGGGGAAGATAAAGCCCATTCCAAGTACCTGAAACACAAGTGGAATAGGCAAATGGACCGTGTTAAAAAAATAGATAAAAAGACCTTCTGGTTTTCCCGTCGGAATAAAAAATGTAATAACTCCCCAAACAATCCCGGCAAGGAAAGATAAAAAGAGCCGAAGCAAACTTTTCATTGGTTGTTTAGCGTAATTTAGCGACGAGGTTTATCCGGATGAAGATTGAGTATCCCAGTGGGATTATAGGTCTAACTATAAACGGTAGCCGCAGCCTGTCGAGGTCGTCGACTGTGGACAACTGCTACCGCTTGAAACGGGTCCGGGCGGGAGCGGAAAAGTTCAGCAACCTTCATACTGCTTCCATCAAGTACGCAAGTTGGTAGCTATGGAAGTCCATTGATAACATCTTTTATCAATCGGACTACCTCGCCGTCTTTGGGTGGATCGAACAGCGGAAGAGAGTCGGCTGTGGAACCGAAAAGGAAAAGAGTGCCACGATCAGCCGAATGAGAGTATTGCGTATAGAAATGCGGAGTAGCTGGCCACCCGGTGATGTTGATACCGGCACTTTGCTCGCATACCACACCGTCAGCTCCTGTATCGACCGGGCATCCTCGGGACGTGAAACTGCGCAGTAGCACAAAATGCTCCGCCGGCCGTGGATTAGGACAAAATGATCCCGCAATGGCAATCCACTGATCAGGACCATCGAAGAATTGATTCGCCCAATTGGTGTTCAAATCGTAGAGATAACCCGAGACTGCTACCATGTTGCCACTTGCATCCTTGAAATCACGTGCTGGCTTTCCACTCGCATCCTTTGCGACTTCTGGAAGAGGCGGAGCGAGCGAAGCATCATTCCTAAAATCGCCGAACATCTGTCCTGACAGATTGTCGCATCGCGCCAAAGGTCCCACCTTAGATGTGTCCCCATCAATCGGCTCGTAAGGATACCCAAGATGAGGAGTGCCAAGTGTGATGAGCGCTGCGACGTGGTGGTTCGTGATCACATTAGCGTAATTGTGTAGAATCATGTCCCGAGCAATCAGCCCACCCATACTGTACCCAATGATAATGATGTCCCCGCTTGGCTTCTTCTCGTTTATATGAACCGCCAGCGACCTCGCACCATTCTGAATCGTGCAGTAATCAGAAGGTGAGTGACAGCCGCTGTAGTATGGTTTGTCCGCACAGTAACCGAAGTCAAATCCAGCGTCCACAATGAAGCGCGAGTCGTCGATGCCATAGACTGGATCGCGGAGGCTCGCCGCCAGGTTCTTCAGATCCCCGCCCTCTCCTCCGTTCTGAGCGATACCATGCACGAAAAACACGGTCTGAGCGGGATCGTTTGAAATCACAACGCTCAGTCCGGTGGAATCGTGCTCCTGTCCGTCTGCTCCTTCACCCACAACGAAATCAATCGTATCCCCGCTAGTGACAATCTGGGTGAAGAAAAACGGAGTAGCGGCTCCGATGCCATTGATCACGCCATCAAAAACGGCAGCGCCGTTCTTCAGGATGTGGACGTCTGTCGTTGCCCCGCGGATAATATCAACACTTTGAAACTCCCCAACAATTCTATAGGTTCCGCTGGCTGGTGCAGTCCACCGAACAACGCTGTACCTGAACGGGGGATGGTACGTCCCACCAGGATGGAGTGTGAGCACATCTGGAGAAAAAGCAACACCGGTTGCGTTCGGATCAATACTGGCACCCGCGAGCATCCCAATGACAAATGGCGCAGTAAGGGCAGTTGTAATACCGGGCACGGGGCCGAAACTCCATTCGTCAAGCCCCAGATAGCCCCCGGTGTTTGGATGCGACGTGTAAAGACTAATCGGTCCCCCCAGCGTCTCAGTGGCTCCGTACGACCACTGGCCGTTCGGATTATCTGTGTTCGAAAAGTCGCTAGCCGCATTAAACGTTTCGGCCTGCGCGGGCCCAAGCACTGTGACAGCGAGCAGAGTAGCTAGAATAAATCTCACGGGCGGCACTCCTGCTGAATCTCGCTTAGATTTGACCTTAATGATTGGAAACACGCGGAGTATACGCCTCTTTGCCTGATTGTCAATTTCTCATACTTCGCCAAAACTCCACCCGCGCCGAAATTTGCCAAGGGCTTGCGAAAGAAGTTCGAACTGGATTGGCGCACAGAGAGCGGACCGCTAGCGCAACTTCAGAGTCATACTTGCCATCGCGATCGAAAATCAAGAACTTGGGAGCGCATTGATCGGGAACAATCGCGCAACGGCTGAACAACCCAATCGCTGGTCGGACCTAGGCTTAAGGGATGGCGACGAGGAAAATAAAAACCATACTACGCCCACCTCGATGCTGGCTTCGATTTTGGCAACAACGCCGCGATCAATCTTTTTGCGAGAGACCAAAATATTCACCATCTCGGTCACAGCCCACATGGAGGTACAAAGCTGAATGTCCTTCAACTCGGCAAAGACGACGAATCCAGTTGCTACAGCTGTGGGATGACTAACGCCGTCACCGACTCGGGCGAGTACTTTGCTTTTACCAGGACCTTGCAGGAGTGCAGTTGGCTGCCGTCGCTGGTCGTCCACCAATCGAGGTTTTCGACGGCTTCAAGGTTCGCGCCCTGCTCGAATGATCGATAGATTACGGATAGCTCAGGGACGCGCCAGTGAGCATGCATCAGAATGTCTTCTTCCCGAGCGGCGCGATTGACGGACACATGCACGGCGCGCAATAGCGGCGCTGCTGCGGGGCAGTTACTGAACCTCATTTCGGCTACGCCCAGTTTCTGGTCCTTCTTTAGGCTGAGCTGCGCCGTGAGCAGGATGCAAGGTATTGGAAGCGCTTTGACGATTCCGATCAACGAAGATTGAAAGCTCGCTTGTGGACAGAATTCCCTGCGGATGCGGTCGATGAGCTCGAACGAAATCTCCTGATCGTGATCTGCTTTGAGGAAGGCCGGCCAGAACGCCATCTCTCCCGCGATGACGTCCATGAGCGATTCTTCGGGGTCAAGAACCGATGCAGCATGCGTTCGACGAAACATGAGCCGCATCTGCGGAGTCAGGGTGAAGAGATGAGCGAGTTCATGCCACTTCGTGAAATAGGAGGCGAAGACTTTCTGTCCCCTGCAGTCGATGATGGAAACGAACGGCAGGTCGAACTTGGCGGCGTGCTGCCGCTTTAGGGTAATGGCGTAGTCCTGGTACCGCAATTCGTTGCGAAGATTCGCGAAGATGGTCTCGCCCTGCGGCACGAACTCCTCGATGATTTGGTCCAGATCCGCGTCGCAACGGACTTCCCGGAAACCGGTCTTGGCATCATGCGCCGCGGCATCCAGCAAATCCGCGAGATTTCCGCACTTATAGCTCTTCACAACTTTGCCGACCCGGCGCCGCACGTAATCGACAATTTCGGAGACAGGCTTGTCCGACCTTTTCAGTCCGAGGTCGCTGGCCAGCTTGCCGATTTGCGGTTTAGAGTCGAGGCGGCTCATCCGTAGGTTTTTTTCAGAACATTCTTCAGCGCGTTGTGCAATTCCTTCCAATCGTCCACGGACGCGACTCCCTTGGACTGCTTGCTTCTGCGCGCGACCACCGAGTTGTAAGCTCCCAGCAGATCAAGTGTTTCTTGGTGGCTGAGGTGAAGTTCTTCCGCAGCCTGCGAGAGCTCAACCGGAATCATGATCGGCTTCCGGACGATAGGCTCTTCGCCTTCGCCAGTCGCCAAATACTGAACGGTGGTGCCGAGAGCCTGTGCAATCCTGAGAAGCATATCCAAGCCGATGTTTTTGCCCTTGTTTTCGACCTCGCTCAGAAAGCTCTTGCTGATACCCGACACATCCGACAGCTTTTCCTGCGTCCAGTTCCTAGCCTCACGGACCTCTTTAATGCGTTCGCCAACAGTGGCCATGCCACCCCCAGGGTAGAGGCTGGTTACGAGCGAAGCATATCAGCAGCGATAAGATTCGTAAACAAAAGACTTGCAATAGCTGTTGCTATTCGATATAACGAATATATTCGCAACGTAGTTGTGGCCGATGCGGACCAATCGAAGGCGTGCACCGTGGCGGCGGTCGGATAAAAGGGGGATCAAGAGATGGCGAACGCAAAGCAGCACGCGTTGATTGGCGCTGGTATAGGGGCTGTTGGCTGGTTGTTGTACTGCAAGCTGGTTGACTGCCCGGTTGAAGTTGGGGAGGTGTTGCTTGCGGTGGGTGTCGGGATGGTCGGCGGGCTGCTCCCCGACCTACTGGACCCCGCGATCCATCCGAATCATCGCCGTTTTTTTCACAGCTATGCTGCCACAGCGTTGCTGGCGCACGCGAATCGTCATGTTTCTCAGAATGCGCAAATGCCAGCGGAGACGCGGGCTGCAATTCACTTGATTTCCCTCGGTTTTTTCAGCCATTTGGCCGCGGATGCGCACACGCCGAAAGGTTTGCCTTGGGTCTAGTCCGTGGCGGGCGGGATCTGCAGGCTGGGGCAGCGACTTTGGATCGATTCGTAGGAGGAACAAAAGTGAGCGATCGGTGCGAGGAAGGTCTGGACCGGCGGTGTCGTGACGAAAATGGAAGCATTCGCCGCAAGCGCGGCGACACGCTAGCGGGCACCTTGAGGCAGGAGTACGGGCCGGACTTTGCTGCAGTGAATGCGGAGCGACATGAGGCTCGACACGCTTCTTGAGCAGGCAGACGCGTCGTCGCTCAGCGAATATTTGCGGCGGCGGAAGTAGGAGGAACAATGGCGGATCGGCGGATCGTCTGTATCACGAAGCATCCCACGCATCAGGACCGGTATCACCGCATCACGCATGTCGGGATTGGAACGGACGCGGACAAGGCGTCCGAGAAGCTCGATGTGGCGACGGTCATCAGGAACATCAAATCGCTCTCCGGCGATCGGTACTACGTTCTGGGATCCGATGGTTCGGAAGCCAGCGTTATTGTTCGAAAGTGCCCGCATTGCAGTAACGGGCACGATATCATCGCCACGACGGCCGACAATACGAAGAGAGACAATCTACTGGAGCTGCGGGAATGCCGCTGGCAGTAGCGTGCGATGACTCTACAAGCTAATTCTATTTATGCCTGGCGGATCGCAAGAAGCCGTTCGGAGCGTATTGGATAAGTTCGATTCCGGCACAGAAACCTTTCTGGAAGTGGCGGTCGCGGATGCCTTGCGCCCGCTGCCTGCCGAAATACCACCTTCCAGTCAAGTTGACCGCGACCTTTGGTGGGCTGAATCAGCAGCAATGAATTTCTATCGGCGGGCTGATAAGGAAGCGAGCGTTTGGGGTACGGCATACGGGTCCTATGATGAGCGCGAGGAGGGATGATGGAACGCCCTTTTTACTCTTCTGATATCGCGGAGGCAAATGTTAGTAGATCAGGCCATTTCAATTTGTGACCGGCTCGAGTGGATCCAACGACTTGGTCGACCTTTGACTTCTTCGTAGCTCGGCGTAGGATTCAAACACCTATACTCCGGGTGGACTCGACCTGCAAGGGCCCGCCCGGGCATACGACAATATGGACGAAACAGATCTCCTAACTAGCGCACGTGATCAGCTCAATAGAGTTCTAGGATTTTTTCCGCGCGTCGATGCCAAGGCTTCAGTCGTTTTGGCCATCGACACCGGAATGTCGGCGTTTTTGGTGGCTCGTGTCCCCACTCCAAGCTCACTGAATTGGTGGGAGGCCGTTATCCCAATCGTCGCGGCAGGCTTGATCTGTGTCAGCGTTTGGTTCCTCTATCGAGGCGCATTTCCAACCCTTAAGGGAGGTGCCGCCTCTTTGATATATTTCCGCGAGATTGCGGGTAGGACGGAAGCAAACTTCATAGATGAATTCACTAAACAGGCAGCCTCCGATCATGCAAAAGACCTACTCGGTCAAGTTTGGAGGAACTCGGAAATTCTAAAAACGAAATTTGACTGCTTGAAAATCTCATTCATATTTCTAGCTCTCGCTATTCCTCCATGGGTCATTTCGCTTCTAATTTTCGGCATTAATCCGCTACATCGCGACCGACGGTAACGCCCTAGTATGGCAATCAAAGACGACATAGCTTCAGAGGTCGACGGAATTTTATCTCAGCTCTGGACAATCCGGGGCGGGACAGTAGCTCCCGAAACCGAAGATGTTGTATTAGCAGGAGGAGCGGTAAAGTTAGAAGCAACGATGCTCTATGCCGACCTAGTTGATTCGACTAGTTTGGCTATTTACGATCGCCGCGTGGCGGCCCGCGTCTTCAAGAGTTTTTTGGCTGCTTGCTCTAAGATTATCCGCGACTGTGGCGGATACATCCGCAGCTTCGATGGAGACCGCGTGATGGGTGTTTTCATAGGAAGCTGGAAAAATACTTCGGCAGTCACAGCGGCTCTTAAGATCAACTATGCATTCCTTAAAATCATTGAACCCAAACTGCAATCAAAGTACGCAGTGTTCAGGGATGGCACATACAAGTTAGGTCATTGCGTGGGCGTTGATACCAGTGAAGTGTTGGTGGTTCGTGCTGGAATCCGAAACAACAACGACTTGGTGTGGGTCGGAAGCGCACCAAATGTTGCTGCAAAACTGAGTGGAATCAGAGCCGCTCCATACAATTCTTGGATAACCGGCGGTGTGTACGATTCCATGAATGATTCAGCAAAAAAGCATAACGGCACGGAAATGTGGGAGCAACGAGTAACTGTGCCCGCAATACCTGGCGGGGTGGGCTACAGATCTAGTTGGACTTGGGAACCTTAAACTTAAAAAGCATCCGCGGCAAATTCGTCCTTCTTGTTCAGCCGAAAGCCAAACACTATCTGGATGAGGTACAAGGACATCGTTCCTCGTGACTCTATACAGAAACAAATCGGCAAAAGACTGAAGGAAAGAAGGAAAGCGACGATCTGACCATCTTCGAAATCTGTGGCGCGCAAGAAATGCGCACATCCCAAGGGGAATCGAAAAAATATATATCTCGGAAATATTGCTCTAAATAATTATCCGACTTGGCGAATCCAGTCCCGGATATTCATTCCAACACGCTCGATGTCTTGGGCGGCAAGCTCTCCGCTGTGCATAATGACATTCCGCGAGCGCTCCAAGGATTGAATAATTTGCCTCGCCCAATCGATCGAAGTTATATGAGGTTCAAAGTAGTCCCAATTATTTTGAATTATCGAAACCAGATCACCGAATTCCGTATAGTTGATAAAGTCATCGCCCCTCGGAGTGTGCCACCGTATGCTTCCTTCCTCCGTCTTCCGCGATTCTGCTTTCGTCCTAATCTTCTCTGAAACACATAGCGCCCACCAATTTTCTCCTTTTTCTTCCAGGAGTTTTTTTGACACGAAAGCCCTAACTGAGTTTTCGAAGGCGCAAATTGCCGTATAGACTAAAGCCATTTTCCGCGCACTCGCAACAAGCTCCTCGTCTAATAACGAAAAACCTAGCCTCTCCCTAGTTTCGCGACTCGATTCTTCGGAAAAAACTCTTTTAGTCTGTCGCCCAGCGCGGTCTAGAGATTGCTCGGTGAGTAGACCTCTAAACGCAAAGGCGTAATAGTCGTCTGTGTCCATAAAAAATTAAAGAAGGTGATCCTTGAGGCTCTTAAATAAGGCGTCGTATACGGCTTGATCTCTCGATTCCGGTAGATGAATTTGGATGTTATAGTGAAGTTGAGCTAAGCCACCTTTTTCCCCATTTTTCGTGAACGGTTCAACCTTTGACGGGGGTGACAGTGTTTCAGGTGTCTTCGATGGGTGCTTTGATTCTTCAACCTTCGATTTTGATTCAGGAGACCAATCCGCATATTCGCAAAGAGCGCGGAAGGTGTTCGCCATCAAATAAAGTACGTTATCTGTTTTCTTTCCTTGAGTCAGGGTCCGAAATTTATTTTTTACATCCTGCGTTGTTAGTTCAAATGCCTTCGTGTTTAGGGCAAATAGATCGCCGTACGCCTCTCGTATTGCTTCAGCAAGTACGCGTTTTGATTGTGATTGGTCTAGGAATTTATAGTACCGGTCGAGAGGAACGCCACTTTCGTCAATGAATTTAAGACTCTTTAGAAGGCCAAGATACAAGCGATCATTTGAGCTTGAAAATTCCAGCCCTTCGAGGAATTTCTGAGTAAAACGTTCGGGGGCCTGGGCTGTGGCCAAAGCATTGAAGAAGGCTGCCAAATTTTTGGTTGTGACGAGATAGGAATTTGTGAGCGCCATATTTGGGAATGGTCTTTTGCAGCTTCACTAACTCCGCAAGGTCGTCGTCGTTGAGCGGGTTGGTCTTGCCGAGGTTGCGGCCGGGGTCGAGTTGGTAATACCAAATTTTGCGCGTCGGCGCGCCTTTCTCGAAGAAGAGCACCACGGTCTTCACTCCCGCGCCCTGGAATGTGCCGCCGGGGCAGTCGAGGACGGTATAGAGGTTGCAGCTTTCCAGCAGAAGCTTGCGCAGGCTCACGGATGCGTTGTCGGTATTCGACAGAAAGGTATTCTTGATAATCACGCCGCCGCGGCCCCCGGCCTTGAGCATTTTGATGAAGTGCTGGAGGAAGAGGAAGGCGGTCTCGCCGGTGCGGATGGGGAAGTTTTGCTGCACTTCCTTGCGCTCCTTGCCGCCGAAGGGCGGATTGGCCATTACGACCTCGACGCGGTCTTTCTCCTGAATGTCGGCAAGGTTTTCGGTGAGCGTATTGGTGTGGATTATGTTGGGCGCCTCGATGCCATGCAGGATCATGTTCATGATCGCGATGACGTACGCGAGGGACTTCTTCTCCTTGCCGTAGAAAGTGCGCTCCTGAAGGACGCGGTCCTGCGCGGTAGTGCGCTTGGGGTTGGTGTGCTTCAAGTAATCGAACGACTCGCACAAGAAGCCCGCCGAGCCGACCGCGCCATCGTAGATGCGCTCTCCGATTCGGGGTTTCACGACCTGGATGATGGCGCGGATCAGAGGACGCGGAGTGTAATACTCGCCGCCGTTGCGCCCGGCGTTGCCCATATTTTTGATCTTGGCCTCGTAGAGGTGCGAGAGCTCGTGCTTCTCGGTCTGTGAGCGAAAGCGCAGTTCGTCAATGTGGTCGATGATTTCGCGCAGGTTATAGCCGCTTTGAATCTTGTTCTTGATCTCGCCGAAGATCTCCCCGATCTTGTATTCGATGGTGTTCGGCCCGCTCGCCTTTTGCTTGAAGCCGTGCAGGTACGGAAAGAGTTTCCCATTCACGAAATCGCGGAGGTCGTCGCCGGTCAAGGCTTTGTTGTGGTCGAGTTTGCCGTCCTTGTCCTTGGGCACGGCCCAGCTTTCCCACCTATACGGCTTGTCGAGGATGTAAGCGTATTTCTTGCCTTCCAGCGCGGCCTCGGTGCTCTTGTCCTGCTCAAGGTCGTCGAGGTATTTCAGGAACAGAAGCCAGGACGTCTGCTCGGTGTAATCGAGCTCAGTGGTGCAGCCGGCCTCTTTCCAAAGGACGTCGTCGATGTTTTTGAAGGCTTGTTCGAACATATGTGGTTGGTTGCTACTGCCAAGGACGAATCATAACAAAATACGTTTTGGCGAGTACTTCCATCGTATTCCGAAATCCGTTTTCGGGCAAAGCCAAGCTTAGCGAGCGTTGCCAGTCTCGGCCTTGGATGTCTTCGTTTCAATGCCGCGAGTTGTTGACGAAGGGCCAGGTTTTCAAGAAGGAGGCTACGACGAGTACGGAAGAGCCCAAGAAATACGCCTACCAGGAGTCCGATGGCATCTATCATGCGAAGGTGTTATCGCACTTCGCCTGTGGACGGCAACGCCGTATGCTCTATGGTACAGACAGTCCTAGTCGCCTCGATAAGTTATTGTTGAAGAGTGAAGATGGAGGATGCCCGAGTCGGACTCGGGCTGCTTTCCATGCGGCGTACGCCCCGTTTGTAACGAACGGTTGGGGCTTGCCCTGTGCGACTACATCGACTAGGTCATTCTCAAGGCCCCAATGCAAGAGACCTGGAGGATTATAGCTAAGCGCTCGTTGCTGGATCGTATTGATTATCGATGGAGCGTCTTCGGAGGCGAGGAGAACGACCTCGATCAGGCAAGTAGGATCCCATTGTTGCATCCCGAACAAGGCCCGTGTCTTTCCACAGATGCGCACTGCGATGTAGCCAAGGACATACTGTCCTGCTCCGCCTAAGGCTTTGAAGAGGGGAAGAACTTGTTCATCGAGAAAAACCAAACCGTCTGGACATGGGAAGGCCACCTCGATCGCACGACCTGGAAGAGAATCGCCTGGGCCCCAGATCCCCGCCCCGATTCTGTAGCTAACATTCCGACAGATCTGCGTCTGCGGCGCGCTGTCGGGTAGCGGTTGGCCGTTCGGAGCGTGCCCCCGTTGCAGTAGATCTAAGACGGTCCTGTTTACGACGCGAGGCACAAAGTCGTACTTCCAGAACTTCGCAAAGTCTAACATCAACAACGCCGTATCGCTTATAGACGGCAAGCTCCCGTCCGCTCTTACAAGGGAATTACTGAAATTGTTGAGTCGGATTCCCTTGTCTAAGTCAGCGCCAACCGCAGCTTGAATAGTATTCTTGAGAACACCTAGAGTAATCGAAGGGAGGCCACCTGCACCTCCACAAGTTGAATCCTTTGGCAGCGGTACATCAACCTTAGCTCGGTGCGTTACCCAGCAATCAAAATTCCCCTCACCGGCGCCGTTAGGCCACGGGTTGAAAGAGACTTTTATGAAGTAGTTTGGCGCACCCTTTGGGAGAGCGCCGGTGCCATCGATGAACAGGTCGAAGATGCTGCCGACCTTCAAGACGTCCAAGAGAGTAGTTGCTTGTCCTGGTGAGAGTGGGTTGGCGAGTGCATCACCAGGTGGCACTCCTCCCTGCATTTTTAACAGGTGCCAGTTCGTTATTGCCGTAGCCTCTTGCACTCCATATTGTGGGACGGCTTCCAGCACGAGTGAGTAGATCACCCCCATGCATCCCATGGAGACGAGCACTGCGTAAAACACGGTGTCATCGTAAATGACTCGGTTGAGATCGATACATGGGTATACGGCGTGCACCCTCTCTGGCGTCGTGATCGTCTTGCTGCTGGGTTCGATCCAGTACTCCTTGGCGCCAGGGCCAATCAAGTGAATCGCGCGGACCGCATCCACTGGCGGTGCCTTATCCCAATCGGCACCATGAGTACCGGTCGACAGAGCGCCCGCAATAGTCGCACCGTCCGAGCCCCCACTCGTTTGCAGCGCCAATCGCGGCAACTGATGATCCAAAAGTGTCGCGAGGTCGGCGTTTTTAATACCGGCCTGCACATGAAAAAGGTACTTCGGACCGTCTTTCTGCTCGTTTACGAGGAGACCGTGTTCCACCACGTCAGGGTCGACGATCTCCGCCAACCGATCCTGGAGGCTCGATGCGAGGAACGTTGTGTCGATGACGTAGGCGCCATTATAGTCTGCGGGTATGGCAGGTATAACTGTGGGTGGTGGGCCCTGCGTCACGATGGGTAGAGGCAGGCGTGCGTCTTTGACGTTTGCTTGACTCAGGAGAGGAAGTGTTGCGTCAGATAAAGACCACGCCGCTCCGACTGCTCGTAGTGGGACGTTCGCGTCTTCCGCGTCCAGAATGGCACGCGCGATCTCGGCGGCCGTCTTAGGTCGATAAACGCGGGCGGCAACGAATCCGAATGTTGTCGTCCAGTTTTCCCAAGAAACACTATCCTCTTTGTCGGGCTTCGCTCCCAGGCGCTGTTGAAGACACGGTGGACGAGAAATATTTATCATGACCGCCGCAGTCCCTACAGTTCGAAAGAACGCCGGGATTCTAGGCCGTGCTTTAGGGTTCTTTGCAATCATTCCGTTTTCGTCTTTTAAGGTTTGCGGAGCCTTTGGGTCATAGTCTGGATTTCCGACATCGTATGTTCGGTCTCCCGCGCGACTTTCCTGAGTTTTTTCCCAATAGGTCAGACCCAGGTAACAATAACCCGCCTCGTTCGGTTTCCAATTGGCGTCCCATTTCAGTTTCACAGTGCCAACTGCCGATTCACCAGGGCCAATCGGAGAGTCGATGGTGCTAGAAAACTGAAAGAACTCAAGCTGGCCGTATCCTGACGACATGACGGTTACGTCTCCGTCAAAGACGTCGCCGGTAACAACGCTAAAGGGGACAGAAACGTCTGCGGATTTGTTTTTGACCGTAAAGTCAACAAAAAGCTGGTCATCAACGGATTCGGGCCAGACAACAGCAGAGAAGATATCGCCGAAAACCGTTTTATTAAATTGAATCTTGTCAATCGAGATTTGTATCGGAGAAGGAATACCCGTCGTAGAGTCGGGCTTCGTTCGTAGCTTCGGCATCGGCGTGATCCTCGAGAATCCTACTACGAAACTCCGGCTCTTCCGCGATTTGAGCCGGGATTTCTATTTTGGCCGTCTGGGATGTCGAAACACTATACACTCAGGCATTCGGATACGTAAACAATACGCCCTGGACTCAGAAGATTTCCCCGGCTGGCACAAACATTTTCGTCTACGATGGAGGTAACGTCGTGGAGGAGACGAATGCTGCCGGAGCTGTGGTGGCCCTGTGATTCGCCAAAATGCAAAACGGTTGCGAATTTGCTGTCTTCCGGAGGTGTAGATAATTTTGTAGCTGCGAGAGCACTCAACTTCAACAAGACTCAATAGAGTTCAACAAGCAGGCCGCAAACGCTTCAACACCAATCACTTAGAATCCACAAGAATCCATAGATTTCAATAGGGTCTGGAATCTGGTTCGGGACCAGGGGGTCGGAGGTTCAAATCCTCTCGCCCCGACCAACCTTTTCAATAGCTTATCTCGGACTCCTGGTCTGTGACTGAAGGGCAGATGTGGGAAAGATGCAAGCTGGTGGCGCATCTCCGGGGTGCGGATATCCCATCTTGCTAGATACTCGCACTTGCCTTAAGCTTAAAAAACACGCTGTCTAACCTCAAGCATGACTCACTGGGCTTTCATTCTCCTTTTGATCGCGGGCATTGGCGTTGCAGCTATTGGTTTCTTTTACGAGGAACAGGCAACGCCGCACCCTTCGGTCCCGCCGCTCAGCACCGTTCCAACTCCAGCACAAGGACCTACATCAACAGTGCCGGCAACGGGCGCGGGCTCGTTATCGAAATGCTGCAAGAGTTCTTGAAATTGTAGCTAAAGTCCAGGACGTTGCCGAAGTTGATCGAATCTGTGCAGGAGGTCGGCGACATGCCGCTGCTCTTGACCGATATGCGGCAGGGCTGCGAGCGGTTGTTGTAGTAGAGAGTGGAAACAAGATTTGCGCCATTCGATAGGGAGGTGAGTGCTCCGGCGGGCGAGTACAGCGCACCGGTAGCATAGTTGATGGCGCTGGCGGTATCCACTGCGGAAACTGTTCGGCCTGCGACGCTTGGTGTGTAGGTGATAGTACGACCGCTTGGGTACGGCACAGATGCCAATAAACCCCCAAGATTATTCTGATAAACGGAGGTTTTTGTGACGCCGTTGGTGGTTCGAACATCGGTCGTTTTCCAGCCCACATTTGCGACAAGATCGTAACTCCAAGCTTCGGCTCCAGCGGCGCCGCACATTCCCGTGCGCTTCCCGATCCCATTCGAGATGGTGAGAGCGGGCAAAGTGCAGCTCGGTGGTGTGACGGCGTCGTATCCATACTTCACAGTTGGGGTAGTGTCCGAATACGATTTTTGCGTCAGGCGGTTGAGGGCGTCGTACGCGAAGTTAGTTCTAGTGCTGCGGGCGTCAGTTTTTGTAATCAAGTTCCCGTTGGCATCGTAACCATCTGGCTGGCACACTCCAGCCAAGAGTGTGTCATAGCAAGTCGTGCCGGACTCGGGATTGGTGGCACTGGTCAGTTGCGAGAGCGAGTTGTAGTTGAACGCGCGATTCCGCGAGCCGTTCTGCACAACGCCAGTGAGATTACCAAGGACATCGTAGGTTTTGGCAAGCCTACTTCCAGGCAGCGGGCACATCTTTGCCTGATGCTCAATATGGAGCCTCGTTATTGGTTTTTTCTAACCGGTTCGCTGACTCCTCTGAAGCGGGCAACCTAGCGTGCTGTGACTGAGCGGTCGACAGCGGATTTACAGTCGGCCCGCAAAGGGTAGTTTCCGGATGTCCCGTGAGCTTCGACTATGCATTAGGGCAAGGAGAAGGGGACACGGCCGACAGCGCATCTCTCAGAGCCCGAGCGGCCATAAGCAGTGCTTTACAATTCGGCGCGTTGCTCTTAACGAAATTGATTAGATCACAAAGCGTCAGTTGCGTTCCGTCGGGGGAGCAATTAACATTTCCGCAGAGGCCTGCGACCAGTTCGTTGATAACACGCTTGACTTCAGGATTCACAATGCAAAAGTCGCAACTCGTTGCAGCCAGAGCCGCGGCTAACAGATTTGCACAGAGACTCGCGCCCGGTTTGATAAATCTTCCTCCATCCTTACCACATAATCGGGTGACACGATCTACTTGAGACAGCAGAAGACAGCCTTGCGAGTCCACACCAACGAAGTCTCCGCGATTCCCCCCCGAAGCTATCGTTGTGAACGCTGAGGGGTTTGCAAGGGGAATCTCAGTGACCGTGCCGTTATTGTTGTTTGTATAGGCGAAGCCCTCTAATGGGGTCCCTGGTTCGCCGAAAACGATCCCGTCTGGAGTAGTCCCAGGTGGTAGCTGGACAAGAACAGAGGAAAGTCCATTGCGGTCTATAATAAGGACCTGACCAGTAGATGCCGCGGCGAGCAGGAAAAGCCCGTCGGGTGACCATGCCAACCCGTCGAGAAACTTACCGGTGCTAGCGAAAACTGAGAAGGAGGGCGGCGTGATAGTCGCGCGGTTCACGTTTTGACTACCGGCCACGCTGCCCGAAGTCACGAAGAGATCTCCCGTGAGGGGGTCCACCGCCAGTCCCAGGGCACCTAGCCCGGAAACCAAAGGGCTCGAGCTTCCAGTGAATAGGGGCCCGCTCAGCCGCCTAATATCCGCCCCCCCAGAATTCGAAAAACCAATAGTGGCATAGAGATTTCCATCTAAGCCTAAGGACAGATCCGCATGTTGAAAGTTACTCGCCCTAGTTGGGGAATTTGGTAGCCCAGGACAAGGCTGCCCTGGGAGCAAGAACGAGAAAAAACCGTCTTGGAAGTTCGCGACTCGTGCTGTACCGTCCGGGAGCGCAACGATCCCGGTCACCCCAATTCCAGATAGTATCGGAGAAAAGCCGACACTTATGTCACACTGGTTGAACCTCGAGTCCACAAAGCTGTACGCAGCTCGGGCAGGCTCAGCTCCGACCCATTCAAAAGCTAGCAACAAAGCAAGACTTGTCACCTTCTTTTGGATTTTCATTTGACACTCCTCCCAACTCGCTCGTTGCGAAACACAACGCAAACTGCAGGAGGCCGAAGAGTTCTTGGTGGTTCAGGGTTCCCAAAGGGCACCCCGATCTGCGACGAGCAATCGTTGGAATTAGAAACCTACAGATGGAATGTGATTCTTGTACTCGTATTTAACGACCGTGTCAACAACTGTTTCGTTGCTTTGGGGATTTCCGCAAGTATCTGTTCGAGCGGCTCATTCACAAGACCGGAATTAAGAAGTATCACTTGCTTGACGGAGAAGCTCATCCGGAAGCGTGCCGCAACGTAGGCCAGCTTTTGAGTACGACTGGGAATAAGGACCGCGACTTGGATGTAGATTCTCCGGTCTGTAGGCGCGCACGGTTCGTTGCGATACGTGGACACCCAGCTTTAGAGCCAGCTCTGAGGCAACGAGCGCCTCACCCCAGGTGGGGTTCTCTCGCACCATTTCGGCAATCAGCATTCGCAGTTGCTCAGGCACGCGGGGCCTTCCGCCGAAACCACGACATTTCCAACGCCAGAAGAGCTGGAACGCTCGCTGGTGCCAACCTTTAAGGGTTTCAGGCTTTACGACTACTAAGGCATTTCGCCAGTTGAACCATCGCGACCACAGGAAGCGAAAATCTGGCAGAGTCGTTGAGACCGCGGGGTTTGACCTTTCGCTCATGGTAGAACGCCAGCCGTTTCCTGAACAACCAGGGAAGCTCGCGGTCGGAACAGAGCTCGACAGAACCGAAAGCACTCCTCAACGAGACCAACGATATTGAGAGCAGACGGAGGATGAATAAGGGCAATCTTGGGGTCATTCATCGAAGCGCGATTCTACAATCGGATGTCGATACGAGAGTCCCGATTAGAAGATAATCGGTGTGGAAAACTAGGAAACACGGAATGTAGCCAACACTCGATCCCTTGAGAGAGATACACGATCCGATGGGGTTCTTGCGCTTCACAGGGGTGCTTCGGACGGGGGTTGACCACGACACGATACCGCCATGGACCGCCGATCAGCAGTCAAGACCAAAGCTATGAACGACGAACCGGTTAAAGATCCCCTGTGCAGGTGCTTTAATACGATCGCTTCAAGGGTCTGCTACTACGGAGTGGTGGTCACCGACAAAGGACTAGTCCCTGCTGGGTACGTGCCCACAAGCGTCAGCACGCCGCCTCCGCCTATCGTGTACGCCGAGACGTTGTTGCTACCAAAATTGGCCACGTAAACGAACTGGCCTGTGGAATCCACGGTCACCGAGTAAGGACTAGTCCCTGCTGGGTACGAGCCCACGAGCGTCAGCACGCCGCCTCCGCCTATCGTGTACGCCGAGACGTTGTTGCTACCCGAATTGGCCACATAAACAAACTGACCCGTGGGATCTACGGTCACCGACAAAGGACTAGTCCCTGCTGGGTAGGTGCCCACGAGCGTCAGCACGCCGGTGCAGGCGTCGATCGTGTACGCCGAGACATTGTTGCTGCCCAAATTGGCTACATAAACAAACTGGCCTGTGGGATCCACAGTCACCGAATAAGGATGAATCCCTGCTTGGAATGGCGAGCCGCCGAATGGCAGCAGATCCCCGATTCGCTTGATGACGTACGCCGAGACGTTGTTGCTATTAAAATTGGCCACATAAACAAATTGGCCTGTAGGATCCACGGTCACCGAATAAGGATGAATCCCTGCTCGGAATGGCGAGCAGAGTACAGGCGTCAGCGCGCCGGTCATGGGGTCGATACTATATCCAGAGATCTCGGAAGGGATGGAAGGATCATCTCTTCCACGATTGGCCACATAAACAAACTGGCCGTCGGGATCCACGGCCACCGACAAAGGATTAGTCCCTGCTGGGTACGTGCCCACAAGCGTCAGCGCGCCGGTGACGCCTATCGTGTATGCCGAGACCTTGCCCATGCCGAGACCTTGCCCACCAGCCACATAAACAAACCGGCCTGTGGGATCCACGGCCACCGAGAAAGGATTGCGCCATACCGGATTTCCTGTTGGGTACGTGCCCACAAGCGTCAGCGCGCCGCCTCCGCCTATCGTGTACGCCGAGACGTTGTTGCTACCAAAATTGGCCACATAGGCAAACTTTTGTGCGGCACTGGGTTCGGTAATCGCCAGCAGTGCCAGACTCAGGAGCCCCACACTCGACAGGATGCGTGGGCACCGAAGATAGGAAGCCATCGAGGACCCTCCTTAGTACTGACTTGCATAAATATGGCAACGTATTCTCCTTGCGTGATCCGGACCGCGTGGTTTACGACTTCGATCCGAGGAGGACGAAGTGTATGCCGCGAGCGAGCCCGTGTGCATCATCCTCTCACGCGCCGCGGGCAAGCAATGCCGGTTTGTGTTTTGCTACTACGGAGTGGTGGCCACCGAGAAAGCACCCCTTGTACTCGGCGCGTTGGCGAAGGGCGAGCCGGGAACCTTTGTCAATGCCCCTGTGTTTCCAATCGTGTCTATCTGGTATGCCGAGACGTTGTTGCTAACCACATTGGTCACATAAACAAAACTGCCTGTGGAATCCACGGCCACCGAGTAAGCACCGGATCCACCCGGGTGGTTGGCGAACGGCGAGCCGGCAACCACTGTCAGCGAACCATTCCCATTGATAGTGAATGCCGAGACGTTGTTGTTACCCCCATTCACCACATAAACAAACTGGCCTGTGGGATCCACGGCCACCGAGAAAGCATCAAGCCCTGTTGAGTACGTACCCACAAACGTCAGCGCGCCGGTGCAGAAGTCTATTCTGTATGCCGAGACGCCGCCGCCGTTAGCCACATAAAGAAACTGGCCTGTCGGATCCACGGTCAGCTGCCAACCCGCTCCTGGCAAGCCGCCGAGTGGCACTAGGCCCCCGAGTCGCTTAATGACGTACGCCGAGATCGTGTTGGAAAAATAGAAAGAAGTATGACCCACATAAACAAACTGGCCTGTCGGATCCACGGCCACCGAGCCAGGCGAACCCCCCGCTGGGAACGGCGAGCAGGGTACAGGCGTCAAGGAGCCATCCGCATTGATCGTGTACGCCCAGACTTCGGAAGTGGTAGGACCATCTCTTCCACGATGACCCACATAAACAAACTGGCCGTCGGGATCCACGGCCACCGACAAAGGATTAGCCCCTGCTGGCTGCGTGCCCACAAGCATCAGCGCTCCCGGTGGGGTGGAGACTATCTTGTACGCCGAGACCTTGCCAGAATTATTTCCACCAACCACATAAACAAACTGGCCGGTCGGATCCACGGCCACCGAGGAAGGACTAGGCCATAGCGGATTTCCTGTTGGGAATGGCGAGCCGGGAACCAGTGTCAGCGAACCATTCGCATTAATACCGTATGCCGAAACATTATTGGAATCATGATTAGTCACATAGGCAAACTTTTGTGCGGCACTGGGTTTGGTAATCGCCAGCAATGCCAGACAGAGGAGCCCCACACTGGGCAGGATGCGTGGACACCGAAGAGAGAAAGTCATCGAGGGCCCTCCTTAGTTTGCGCAAGTATACTCCCGCCCGTGGCGAATTGACCTCTCAACTCGCCCGTTGCGACACAATGAAAACTGCAGGAAGCCGAAGAGTTCTTGTTGGTTCAGAGCTCCCAAAGGGCGCCCCGATCTGCGACGAGCAAGCGTTGGAATTAGGACCCTACAGATGGAATGTGCTTCTTGTACTCGTATTGAGCGACTGTGTCAAGAACTGTTTTGTTACTTTCGTTACTTACCGTGACCACGTGATAATCAGATCATGAGAACCCAATTCTGGTACAACATCGAAAATAATTTTGTCCGGGCCGAGCGAATCCCTGCGGTCGCAGCGTGTGGTTCGCCAAAATTCCGTCCGCCGTTGATTGCAAGGACATAGTCCAGCTGTAGGCGAATTTGTGGCTGCAAAAGCACCCAGATTCTGCAAGTTTCAACAGGCTTCAACAAGGTACCTGCAAACGATTCAATACGAATCGCTTAGCAATAACAAAAATCCATAAGTCTTAACAATGCTTGTAATCTGATTTGCAAGCAGGGGGTCGCCGGTTCGATCCCGGCCACGTCCACCAACCTTTTGAGCGACTTATGCGTGCTTTCTGTTTATAACAATCGCCTGCAACCCTGCCGCCTCTCGGTCAAGTCGAGCGGTACGGCGCCTACCAACTGCACCGATACAGCCAATCTCGGTAACGTCCTCGACTTCACCTACAGTTTCAGTCTCAGTACGGCAAATAACGGCAACGTCACCGCCATAACCAACAATCGCGACACAACACGCAGCCAGTCGTTCATCTATGACGCGCTAAACCGCATCGCTACTGCTCAGACCATTGCGACGACGGGCACGAACTGCTGGGGTGAACAATTCGGCTACGATCCATGGGGCAATCTGTTGTCCATCAGCGGGATCACCCAGTACACTGGCTGCATGCAGGAAAGTGGCTTCAGCTTCGCGGCGACTGCGCGTAATCAGATCAATGACAGCCGCTATATCTATGATGCGGCTGGCAATTTAGTAGCAACACCACCTCCTGCTGCTGGGAACTTCACCTACAATGCTGAAAATCAATTGACCGCAACAGGGGGCGTTAATTACATGTACGACGGGGACGGCAAGCGCGTCCAGAAGTCGAACGGCAAACTTTATTGGTACGGTATTGGCACCGACCCGTTGGATGAAACCGACCTAGCCGGGAACACCAACAATGCCAGTTTCTTCGAGTACGTTTTCTTTGGAGGTAAGCGCATCGCTCGGCGCGATTTTAACAACGCTGTAAACTATTATTTCGCAGACCACCTGGGCACCGCTCGCGTCGTCACGGACGCCGTTGGCACAGTCCCTGTCCTCGACGACTCCGACTTCTACCCCTTCGGCGGCGAACGGGTCATCCTCTCCTCCTCCGGCAACAATTACAAATTCAGCGGCAAAGAACGCGACCCCGCGTCAGAGTCCGGTCTTGATAACTTCGGGGCTAGGTATTTCAGCTCAAGTCTCGGCAGATTCATGTCCCCTGACGCAATCAACATCACAGACTATCGAGTCCTCAATCCTGCGAACACACTCAACAAGTACATCTACGGCGGAAATAACCCGCTGAAGTACACAGACCCCGACGGTCGCGATATTACAGTCTTTTATACGGACACCGGACGTGCGGGGCATTTTTGGATGGTCGCATACGATTCGCAAAGGGAAAGCGCACAAGCCCAACGAGTTTGGTAGGCTGGTGCGGATTGACGAGGTGGAAAACGGCATCGTGAGCGGCTACCAAGTTCTGCCCGGCAACCCGGAGGATTCCACGGCCTGGATGCCGGCCCTCGAGCAACATCAAGCTTGCTTCGGGCGAGCGCCAGAGATGGCCACGGGCGACCGAGGTTTTTTCTCCGCCAAAAACGAGCGTGCGGCGCAAGAGCTAGGGGTAAAGAAAGTGGCGTTACCGGCGCGCGGACGCCTCTCTGCCAAGCGGGCTAAGCAGCAGAAGCAGCGCTGGTTCCGGCGAGCGCTGCGCTGGCGTGCCGGCTGTGAAGCTACCGTCAGCACCTTGAAGCATTCCTTTGCAATGTTGCGCGCCACGTACAAAAGAGACCCAGGATTTCAGCGCTACGTGGGCTGGTGTGTGATTACCAAGAATTTGTTTTCTATCGCTCGCTATCAAGAGCGCGGGCGGAGCCATGGCCAGAGCGGTTGATGCTGCGGCGCAACGACGCAAGCTGCTGGGCGAGATTGCACGTCTGGCAGAGATCGCCATCTTCGGAGCACTATCGGAAACTTACCGCACCTGCGGACAAGCGGGCTGCCATTGCCAGGGAGATGGACCCAAACATGGTCCGCATCTGAATGTTAGCTACCGCGGGGCGAAGGGCAAGACTACCGGCTACTATGTTCCCAAGGGAGCGCAGGAGGCCACGCGCCAAGGGGTCGCCGCTTGGCAAGAAATGCAGGAATGTTTACGAGAACTGGCGGAGTTGAACAAGGACCGCAATTTGCGACGCGCCCGCGAGGCCGATTCGCGATGAAGCCATGGTTCTCTTTAACCCTCGTCTGCTGGGCATTGGTGTGTCTGTTACTCAGTCTTAGTCAGCAAGCCGGCCTGAACCACCATTCACATCTTGTCTGCTCAAGACCATGGTTCGATCCATGTAGAGAACCAGCGTCCGGCTTGCCCACAGCAGCGATTCTAAGAAACACGGAATTCGATTCGGCTCGTGCTGGGCCGCTCGCATCTCTGGTCCTCGACGGCCGATGGACGGCGGCCAATATTGGTCCACCGGGCCAGGACACCCATGGGCCACCGGCGCCGATCGGGCCTTGGCGAGTTGCCGGTCAAAGCCAGCAGCACAAAGCAACATCCAACTACCTTGCTAACACGAAATTACTGGGTCAACCGACCGAATTTGAAGAATCGGGGGTTTTGCAACAGCCTTTAGCTAGCGCATATTAGTCTATGCCGGAGGGTACAAGGGTGAATTCGAAATTATGAACTTGGCATCGTCAATGGACAGAAGTTCCCGGCAAAATATGACAGGCCACGACGTCGGCGTTATTGGGGGAACCCGCCATCATATTTAAGTGCAACAACACCTCGAAGTGTTGGAGTGGACCAGAAGGAGGCACACCACATTTCTGCAACACGTCCGAAAGACGAGACAAATCGGTGGCGAGCCTTCCAGCCGCTTCGGTGCCCTCACGGTTCTCTCCTGCCAACAGGAGAACATGTCCGTTTTGATCAGGATTTTTAACAACCGCGATGAGGGCGAACGATTGCCCCGTCGCCCAACCCGGAGCCGTCGGGATGTATGCCTGTAACTCATGCGGGCGCGGATGAACGTTGCGAATGATCTCCTGCCCCGAATCCTTGTCAAAGACAAACCTGAAGTCCAGCTGATCGCTGAAAAGGGCAGACCACGGGTCTGAACGCGGGCTACCCAGAAAAATAAAGTTGTCATCGGTTTTCAGGTCTGTAAGTTGAATGTTCCGGGCAGCGTGCACCTTAATCTTTCTCGAGCTGGCCTGAGCTATCTGCGCGATATTTACAGCGATCACCGTGTCCACGGCGGCAGCTTTGTCCCCTCGCAGAATGACGCGGCAGAACCGATCAATTTCGGGTGTCAGCTTATTCGGTTCGGGAATGTAATTGTGATTCGCATAATCGGATAGCGAGATCTGGCCACCCGTGAATCCTTGAATCTCCGCAATGTTGGGATCGCTGGTGATCAGGTGCGTGGTATTCGGCGAACTGAAAAATGCCGACCATGGAAGGACAGCGGCCGCCGTGGTTGCCGGTTCAGAAGCATGAGCGGCCCAGAGGATGACAACGCCCACAACGAGATTGAGAGCGGTAAGAACGACGCCGAGGCGCAGCCAGGGAATCCCGCTCCGAATTCTTGAGGTTGGAGATTCCCGAATTGGATCGGCAGTAGCATTCAGGTTCTCGGGCTGCGTGTGTGCTGTAGACGGTCCCTGCCGCGCCGCCTTGGACTGGTGATGTTGCCCACCATCCGGCTCGTGCAAATCCAACTTGGTGCGAGGCCTGCGAATAATCTCGGGAATGTAAGACCCTAAATGGAGGACGATGCGGAACTCGGAGGTCGCACCATACTTGCCGTAGTGTTGTAACAGGCGCCGTCGAACGTCGCTCGCCGTGACTCGAACAATCGCATCGTCGCCCGTGGCATAAGACGGAGAGCGTCCAAACATTTCGACGCCGATTACGCGCTCCTTCAAGGATTCGAAGTGACCGGCGATTGCCTGTTCGACGATATATCTCAGAAACTGGCCGCTGCGATGACTGCCCTTAAACGCAGCTCCATCAATCAGTTCCTTCAGATGCAGCTGCAGTGATGCAATATCTTGCTCTGTCTGTACAATTCTGGCGATTTCCGCTTTCCGCGTGTCCGCTGGCGTGGCAAGTTGCATTGCAGGACTCTGGCACAAACGCTACGTGAGTCGGACTTTATCGACGGCCCGCGAGCGTGTCAACAGAATTTTGCATCTGTCCAATCTACGACGATAATCGTTACCCAGCCCTGGGAGAGGTGCCTACCGTTAGCTGCTATGCTGTTCGATAACTGTTTTATTTGCAGCACAGTATGATCGCGTTAGGAGCGGCACTAACGTTGTCATTCGCTCGGACAGTCAATTACTGTAATCTTTGGACGCTATAGGCCTGCGGATGGTCGCGTTCTCCATGATGACTAAATCCTCCCTAAGAGGATAAGTCGTCGCGGAGCCAGCGCGCTGATCAGGTCCAACGGAATAGGGCGCCAGTACGAACTTCGGCAAACAGTGCAGTTACGGTAGCCTGAAACCACACCTACAGAGGATTAACAAAATATGAAGCCGACATCGCGCCGCGAACTCCTATCCCTCGGAACCGTCGCAGGGATGACGACGTTGCTGGATTCACGCAGGATTGCAAATGGAGCGGAGAACGACGAAACACCCGCGCCGCTGGTGGAGAACGTCAAACGCTTCGGCGCCGTCGGAGACGCGCTCAGCGACGACGCTGCCGCGTTTCAGCATGCCCTTGATGCTGCGCACAAGTCGGGGGGCGGCACCGTGTATGCGCCGCCAGGACGGTATCTCCTAAAGGGACCCCTGACCATCCCCAATGGAGTGTCACTTCGCGGCTCCTTTAGCTGCGTACCCTCACATAACGGTATCAGGGATCATGGGCAGCCGAAGCCAGGAGATGACGGAACCGCTCTATTCGTGACCGCTGGTCAGGGGCATGAGGACGGACAGCCGCTTCTCACTCTCAATACAAACAGTTCGGTCAGCGGCCTAACTATTTATTACCCGAATCAGGTACTCGATGGAGATCCCATCGCTTATCCGTGGACCATTGCTATGCGAGGCAAGAATCCAGCAGCCTTCGACTTGGAGCTCCTCAACCCCTACCAGGGTATCGACGCCAGTCATAATGAGCGCCACAACATTCGGAACATCACCGGTCAACCCTTGCGCCGGGGCATTTGGGTCGACGCCATATACGACATCGGCCGCATCGAAAATGTCCACTTCAATCCTTGGTGGAATTCACACGGCGCGGTTTACGAGTGGCAGACGGCCAACGGCGAAGCCTTTATCTTCGGTCGCTCCGATTGGGAGTATGTGCTCAACACCTTCTGTTTTGGTTACCGCGTCGGATACAAATTCGTAGAAACAAACACCGGGAAATGTAACGGCAACTTCCTTGGTATCGGAGCCGACGATTGCAATCGCGCTATCCTGGTAGAGCAAAGTGCGCCCTACGGGCTTCTCATTGCGAACGGAGAGTTCACCTCTTTTCACGGTAGTGATCCGACCATGGTCGAGGTCCGAGCCAGCAATAAGGGAGTCGTCCGCATAAGTAATAGCGCGTTCTGGGGACCGTGCAATCAAATCGCTAGAATCGATGGCCAAGGGACCGTGGGCTTCAGCGACTGCACGTTCGTGCAATGGGGAAAAGAAGGAGACCGCGCCGCAATCCAGGCAAACTCAGGGAGTCTCTTCGTCCGAGGGTGTGAATTCCGTCAAAAGTTGCGGCACATCTCGCTGGGAGAAGCCGTGAACTGTGCAGTCATTACCGGAAACATTTTCCGGGGTGCGGCGCAGATAGACAATGCCTCCAAAAATGATGTGCAGATAGGGTTGAATGCTGCGTTGCCCTAACTCAGATAGCGCTCCTGTAGGAAGCACCACCAGCCAAAGTATCTACCGTTAAGGTCTTACCGACGAACTAACGACAATAAAATCAGTTGGATCCACAAGACGTTAGGAATTCTCCTAACGTTGCATTCTTATTGTGGGCGGGCGCACTATCAGGCATGGGGTGGGGGTAAGTATGCGGAGTCCCAAGCTCCGCTTCTCTATTTGCCCTCAAAATGACATCGCACGCAGAGGGAGGAAGACTATGTTTCGCCCGTTCTTCCGTTGTGCTGCTCTTATCACTTTAAGTGCAGTTTGGCTGCACCCTGGCTTTGCCCAAGTCGAGCAAGGCGCTATTACCGGAGCTGTTGTGGATTCAACCGGGGCCTCGATCGCGAACGCGAAGGTTACCGCCACGAACCAAGCCACAGGGACCGTCGCCAAAACGGAAACCTCTGCCGACGGATATTACAAGATTCCTTACCTTGCGGCAGGAAAATACAACGTTGTTGTGGAAAAGGAAGGGTTTGCGGTTGACCGCGTAACTGACGTGCCGGTGCTGGTCGGACAGATCGCAACCATCGACGTAACCCTGAAGCCAGGCAGCGTGCGCGACGAGGTCACCATCAGGGGCAACGCAGTGCTGATCGAACAGGTGGGCGCGTCGTTGGGCTACGTTACGGGTACTACGCAGATCCTCGAGCTTCCCACGGGCCGCAGCCCTTACTCTCTGCTGACCCTCTCACCAGGAGTGATCGCCACCGGCAATACTGGAACAGGTCCGATCGTGAGCGGAGGACGGTCCAATACCAGCGCCATCTTGCTGGATGGGCAGGACACCCGAAACAACTCGACTCTTGACAACGCCTACACTCCTCCGCAGGAGACCGTTCAAGAAGTCCGGTTCATTACGAACAACTTCTCGGCCGAATACGGCCGCTCGGCCGGCGGCGTTCTGGTTGCCGCGGGAAAATCCGGCAGCAACCAATTGCACGGCAGCGCCTACGACTACCTCAGAAACGACAAGCTGAATGCCAACAGTTGGACCAATAACCGGAACAACGTGCCACGCGGCCGGCAGCGGCACAACGAATACGGGTTTACGCTGTCCGGCCCGGTGTACATCCCCCACGTTTACAGCGGCCGAAACAAGACCTTTTTCTTCTTCAACTGGGAACAGATAAACGATCACGGCATCAGCACTCCCTCAGCGAACGTGCCGACCGCTCTCCAAAAAACCGGCGATTTCTCGCAGACGTTTACCAACACGGGTGCCCTGATCAAGATCTACGATCCACGCACCACTGTGGCAGACGCCAGCCAGAAGAGCGGCTTTCGCCGGGACGTATTCCCGGGTAATGTCATCCCGCTCGATCGTATTGATCCGCTGATGAGGAAGATCCTCGGGTATTACCCGGATCCCACGCGCGCAATCTCTCCAACGCTGGAGACCAATTGGTCGCAGAATTTCGGCATTATCACCCACCAGGACAAGTGGTTCACGCGAATGGATCAGAATTTCGGCGATAGGAACCGGCTCTTCTTCCGGTTTGGCTATCAGACTTCGCCACGGAAAAGCCCGTACAGCAACATCGCGTTCCCAGGAGAAGGAACGAATGGCGGTGGGAATCAGGAATCGATCTCCTATACGTACGGGCTCAGCGACACGGAAGCCTTTACGTCGAACCTGGTGGGTGAGTTCCGGCTCGGCTATACGCGCTCAATCTTCAAACTGACGCCGCTAAGTGTTGGCTTCGACATCACCAGCCTCGGGCTGCCTTCGTATCTGAAAGCCGCGTCCACCGATGCGATCTTCCCTCGGATCAATATCGCCGACTTTACCGCCATAGGTCCCGACCGTGCCTCCCACGATGTGGACGCCGAGAGCACTCCCGAAGTACAGGCGCATTTCACGTGGCTGAAACGCAACCACGCCATCAAGACCGGCTACGACATGCTGTTCGGTCAGTTCAACACGTTCCGGCCGGATTATCCGTCCGGCACTTTTAATTTCGGACGGGCCTACACCCAAGGTCCCGACCCCGCCAGTGCGTCCGCCACCGCGGGCTACGGTTTAGCCAGCGCGCTGCTTGGTTCGCCGGACGGGGGCCAGTTCACCATCGGACCATCGCTAGCGCTGTTGCAGACCAGCTACAACTGGTATCTGAACGACGATTGGAAGATAACCCGCACCTTCAGTCTTAGCCTGGGTGTTCGCTTCGAATACCAGACGCCTTTCAAAGAGCGCTACAATCATCTCGCCTACTTCGACCCGAGCGCGACAGAGCCGGTCACCGGGCTGAAGGGCGTTCTGCTCCCCACCACCAGTTCGCACCGGTACCCCAGCAACCCCAACAGGAATTGGGGGCCACGGGTGGGCCTGGCATGGACCTTCCTGCCGAATACCGTGTTCCGGACCGGATATGGCCAGTTCTTCGCTCCCGGCAGCGGCGGAATCGGTTCCAGCCCGGGCGACCTGGGCAGCGGGTCGTCGGTCGCTACGGGTATCTTCTTCGGGCAACCCCCTGCTGCGCCCAATACGCCAGTCGTCGGCGCGACGCTAGCGAATCCTTTTGTGACTGGTCTGTTGCCCTATCCGAATTCTTTGGTCGGCAACGGTATCGGCGCGATTTTTCCGTCCTGGGCGACTCCACTAAACCATATGTGGAACGCGAACATACAACGCAACATCACCAAGAACATCCTGGTGGAAGTTGCTTACATCGGCAGCCGCGGTGAGCATATCTGGAACAACTTCACCAGCAACGCGACCTTCCCGCAATATCTGTCCCTTGGCAAACAGCTCAACGACCTGGTCGACAACCCTTTCTTCGGAAAGATCAAGACCGGAGCGATGAGTGCGGCAAAGGTGCGATATGGATCTTTGCTGGTACCGTATCCGCAGTACAGTGGCGTTAGCCAGATCCGCGCTGCGGTGGGCGATTCGATTTACCACGGTTTCACAGCGAGGGTGGAGCGGGCGTTTTCGGATGGTCTATTGTTCCAAGTGTCTTTCACGGCCGCCAAATTGATCGACAATGTGAACGAGCGGTTTCTGGGTGGCGCCAACTATATCAACCCCTATAACCTCAGACTATCGAGGGCCATATCGGCTGCCGATGTGTCCCGGCGCTTGGTCGCCAACTACGTCTATGAGCTGCCGTTCGGGCATGGGAAGCGGTTCCTGGCGCACGGAATTGCGAGCTGGATCCTCGGCAACTGGCAGACCAGCGGTATCGTTGCGGTGCAGACCGGCACGCCAATCTCGATCGGCGCAGCCTGCAATTTCGCAGGCGCGAACGGCTATGGCTGTTATGCAGACCGCTTGAAGGACGGCAACCTGCCCAGTGGACAGCGGAGCATGAACCAGTGGTTCGACACCACCGCGTACGCCAATCCCGCGCCATACACGTTCGGCACCGGCTCGCGCACGGAACCCGATCTGCGCAACCCCGGATCGTTCAGTTTCGATTCCGCCATCAGCCGGTGGCAGCCCATCCGCGAGCGCATGCGGCTGCAATTCCGCGCCGAGTTCTACAACATCCTGAACCACCCGAACATGGGTGGGCCAAACACCGGCATTACGTCTTCGACTTTCGGGCAGATCACCTCGAAGAATGGCAACCGAACCATTACCATGGCTTTGCGGCTTGCATTCTGACGGCGATTGAGCAACTGTTAAACCCTTCCGTATTTTTCATGCGCGTCTGCTTCTCCGCTTTTTGCTTACCTTTGGCTCAACTTGCGGCGACATAAGTTGGTTATTCTTAGGACTCAGAGAACTCTAATTGACGGCGGATGACTCTTTTAGGACAGTTTTGCGGGCTGCTTTAGTAAGACGCTTAGTCGGCGAAATTGTGCAACCCTATTGAACAAAATCGTCTAACCGGGATTGTTAGCGGGACCGGTCAGCAAGATTGATAAACCAAAGTAAGCAAGAAAGGGTGTAATGATCAAACCTGTAGAGTCTGCGCGGGGCACCAACGGGAATAGCGGTGTTAGCTTTACTAAGAGTGTGGCGGACATTATCGAGCGTGAACTCCAATCTGTGATTACGGATTGGCTTGCTCGGGTCGAGCAGGAGTCAGACCTAAAGTGTATTCCGCTGAACTTTGAAGCCGAAGAGCGCACCGGCCATCTTCCTAAGCTTCTGCATGATGTGATTGCGCGGTTGCGTCTGGATGCAGGGACGAAAGCTCCGATTTCAAAGACTGCCGCTGAACACGGGGATTTGCGGCGTAACCAAGGCTACACGGCAGCGATGGCAGTAGAGGAGTCTCGTCTACTGCAGGTCACCATTTTTACCACTCTGCACAAAAACGTGAAGCATTTGGAATTCAACAGGCTGCTTCCCAATGTTGTGACGATCGCGGACGAAGTGGATGCTCAATTGAAGCAGCAGATGCTGAGCTTCATGGCGGCAGATGCCACCAAGACCAAGTAACACCCATCAACCAGGAGCGTTGGGACAAGTTTTTCCCGCCCATTTACACTTTTCGATGAACACTTGAGTTTTATTCGATCAGTGGTTCAATTTGAACAGCTTTCCGACATGTTTTTATCGCACCCTGTCCAAGTGAAAAAGAAAGAACTCACGCCCGAACAGTTATCCTCCGTCCCTTGTCCTACGTGTGGTGTCCCTGCCAGGGAGAATTGCGTGTTGCATTCAGGTGGTCCGCGCTCAGAACCACACGCAGACCGGAAGTTTGCCGCTATTGAGGCCATCGAGGGGAAATGAGGAGCTAAACGTAGATGTCACTAAGAGCCGCGTTCTTAATTGTGGCTGGGGGCGGGACCGCCAGGAACAGGTAAAATCGGAGTGGAATTCTGCCTTCAACATCCCATGACCGACGCTCAGTCGTGGAGCGAAGCGCATCGATTCCATATACTTGGCAACGGTAGCTTGCGAAAGGTTGATTCCGGGTTTCAGCAATTCTCCGTGAATTCTGGGCGCTCCCCAAGGGAATTCGCCAGACTCATCTTGCGGATCAGATCGCGCACTTCCGGAGGAATCACCCGGCGCCCGACCGGCGCACCTCTGCTTTTCCATGTCCAGTAGAGACAAAATCCTTTGCGATGCCAACGGCTAACTGTCTCCGGCTTAACGATGGCCAGTGCGACCGCCAATCTGTCCAGAGGCGGGACAGCCAGACCCAGAAGAAACGGTCACCAGAATTCAAGCAAAGGTGCTTTCTGTTACGCTGCAGTACCGTAATCTGGTGGCGTAGGGCAATGTTCTCCGCTTGCAGAGACATCCTCTGGAAAAAATTGCGATGCCTCAAGCGATACAGATTGAAACTCAGTCCGAGCAGCAGGGCTTGACGTATCTGCATGCGCAGGGAGCGACCTGGCGCGCGAGCCGAGAGCTTGCGCTTCACCGAGGAAAACACGCTCTCGATCAAAGCGCGGCGCCGGTAGAGCTGCCGCGGAAACGCCCGCCGCATCTCGGCCCGAACTCCGCGCACTCGCCACGTTTTCTTCCCACGCTTGGCGGGGATCACACGGGTACCGGTTAAGGCGGGCGGTTCGCACGATGATGGATCGCCGTGCGGTGGAAGCCATGTTGTTGGAGGAAAATGAAATCGCCAACTTAAACGCTTGATTGCATTGCGCGAAAGTTGGTGCTTACTCGTGCAGGACAACACTCAGGAGAGAATCGTTGATGTGGATCTCGCCGTTGTATTTGATGAAGCCCAGTTTCCTGAATTTGTTCATGAAAAAATTCACCCGCGACCGCGTTGTGCCAATCATTTCCGCCAGCATCTCCTGCGATACTTTGGGAAGCATCTTTTGCGGTTGGGGTTCCTTGCCGTAGCGAGCGAGCAGCAAAAGA
>Ga0209117_1000176_pt1 | contig 38341 bp, 42 predicted proteins | sample BlaSpr_A8_OM2_M2_FD_187978 | JGI IMG/M metagenome (GOLD analysis project Ga0209117, IMG submission 187978) | Forest soil microbial communities from Thunder Bay, Ontario, Canada - Black Spruce, Ontario site 2_A8_OM2_M2 (SPAdes) (version 2) | ecosystem: Environmental > Terrestrial > Soil > Boreal... | reverse complement strand
TGGAAGGGAGGCGTATGGAACCGGTCCCGTAAAGTGGACATTGCTGTGCGGGATCTGGACGAGTTGTGACTTCCTCCCGATCAAGAGCCAATGCCAATCGGGCCTTCGCATAGCCACCTCTTCAATAAGAGGAACGTCCATCACGTAATCCATGAAGCCGAAGTAGCCAAGGACCGGATGCGGGATGCTCGCGACTTCGGGGGCTTCTGGAGCCTCCCTTGCGAAGTGCTCAAAATCGACCGCCTGCTCGAGAAAGTAACAATGAGGGACTTCCGATTCTTCGTAAAGCTTGCGTCCGGAGTACAGGACCACAGCGGCGAGTTGTTTTAGTCGCCGATCCATCTCGCGAATGATGTTCTGCGAAAGTGCACTGTCCTCGTTCGCGTCATACTTGTCGGAGACCTGATAGACCACCATCTTGGCGCCAAGCTGTTCTACGACATCCACTGCGGATGGAATGGCCGCCCACACGATCGGCTTGTCTATCTTGCAAACCAGCATTACCAGCCGGAGTTGCAGGACGAGCAGTATCTGATTAAGCTTCCGCAGGACAGGAGAGCTATAAAAAGGAAAGGACACCGGAGTGAAGACGTAAAGTCCCTCAGGAACTTTGCGCAGCCAGCGGCGCAGGCTGCCCAGTTTGCGCCGGATCTTTAGAAAAAAATCGGGATGCGACATCGCGGGCAGCCCCATCGTAATCGAATTCACGAACAGAACACGATTCTCTTTCGCCAAACGCTTAAGAATATGGTTCTTTGAATGAGGGTGATGATACCACCAGTCTTCACCGGCGAAGCAGACGATGGATTCGCCGCGCAGACCATAGAGCGGTGCGTCTGGCGTTTTCGAGTTTGACGAGAGCTTCATGACCCGGTTATTGCCAACTGATCCGAGTTGTCAGTGTGCAAGGCAGTGCGGCTTCTCCCAACAAGCGAATCTTCGAAGCGGGAATCCAACTGCCGAAAGTGCGGCTTATCTGAGTTGGAACCTTTTCGGCGCTAAGATCGGTCGGAGCTGTGAATTCGAGTTGCACAACCCGTTTGCCGCTCGCCTGGCAGTGAACCGACCGACCGCGGTTTTCTAGAGAAACTATTTCCCAAGCAGGATCAAGATGGAAGTTCACCTCGAGAGTGTGCTTCCCGCCTCCGAGGAGCAAGTCCTCCAGGATGGCTACTTTTGACTCCGGTAATCGAACGGTGCGTGTGTGGGTAACGCCAAGGTTTCGGTATCCGAAGTGGGAGGCGCGAATTACAGGTGCCTGTTCAGTCGACAAAAGTTCGATGGGGCTGACGGCAGCGTCATCCGAGATGATAAAAAGCGCGTTTGTGTCGAACAAAATTCTGTTCTGCTCCAGGTTGTCCACGATGACGGTGTTGTGCGCAGCCGTGATGCGGAAACGGTTGCGTGTGCAGGCGTCTCGCGTGTAGCAGCACGTCCCGGAGTCGCAAAGCAGTTCCTGACCGGCAATGCGCAGTACAATACTCAGCTTGTCGTTGTGGGTATGACTTCCCTTTCCGTGGATTCCATTGGGCATGGCGTAAAACAGAACCTCCGCCTCGCCATTACGGGCAACGGCCAATCCCGACTGAGGAAAAACGACAACATTGCTGCGAAGTGGGCCTGTATCCGTCTGCGATATTATGTTCAGTCCGTACCACTTGGCGTCTTCAAAGGTTCCTTCAGTCCGGTCGAAGAGTGCGGAACCTATGCCAACGAGATTCGACACGCGAAGCGAGTTTCTCTGCTCGACCGGCAGCGTGAGCATCTGCCCCAGGTCGTCGAGAAGTAACTCTACCCGGCCGTCATCGCAATCTCCCACCATGGGCAGTTCCCCATCTCGATTGCTCGACTCCAAGAGGAAGCGGTACATGGCACGCAATTTTTTCGAATATTTCGGCGAGGGGTTGGTGCCACGCGCGCGCATGAGCAGCAGCGCGGAGGTGAACATCTGCGTAACCAGCACGTGGTAGCCGGTGGAGGACTCGTGGTCACCCCCATCTTCGTAGACCTGGTGAAGAATTTCTCTTTCAATCCGCCGCGCGTACAAACGCCCCCTGGCCTGCATTCCCTTTCCCTCCAGGAAAACTGAGAGGCAGTACAAGCCGACAATATTGCTGAGGTAATGATTGCTGCGCACCAGGTGAGAAAACTCGTTGTGAGCTTCAATGAAGACTAGGTGTTGCCACAACGAGTTTGTGACTTGCTGCAGCCATTGCTGTTCGTCGGGCCGAATCGGGCAGAGCAGGTCGAGCAAGAAGCAAATGCTTATCGCCCGTAAGGCCGCTTCCATGGCGACGGTCCAGTTAACTCCGACACTTACGGGATTTTGCACAATCCAATCCGAAAGCAGGTTCCGGGCCGCTTCCCGATAACGCTCTTCGGCGGTGAACCGATACGCCTTGCCCAACACCGGCAGAAACTGCAGGCGTGATAACTCGTATGGAGCTTTTACGTCAGAGCCGTCATGGCGAATACATGCCTTGAGCGCAATTGAAATTTGTGGCCAGTCTGTGCCAGAAACAAAATCGCGATTCCACGCAGGAGGAAACCCCAGATCAACGGTGCCATAGCCGAGGAACGGAAAACGGCCTCGGCAGATCTCATCGGCAAATCCGGTGATGCAAGTGCGGGTTGGTTCCGCAAAGTCGCCAGCCTGAAACTTATGATACCCAACGTGCCGGACCGCAAGCCGGGGAGGCTGCTCCATCATTTTGAGGATGCGCTTCCGATCCCACTTCTTGCGGACACGCCGGACAACTTCGCGGGCCAGCAGAATCGGCGACTCCTGCTTCAGAACGTGGGATAGTGGCTTCATTAGTACTTGATTTCGAACGGGTTCAAATCGGCAAATCGCTGGAGCGCAAATCACGATCAACCAAGACAGCGCTCTTCAAGCGACTGCTTTGACCTGTAATTTTTCAGAACCACCGGAATAACGGAGTCGAATGATCAGTAGAACTCCGATGAGCGCGACGGTGTCCGAGATGGATGTGACAAGGGCGGCGCCCTTGATACCGAAGTGCGGGATCGCCCAGAGGTTCAGGAGCACGTCCACAAGGATTGACGATGCCCAGACGCCAACGAGTATCTTTGGATAGCCCACGCTGTTCAGGAACTGAACGGTAGCAACCTCGACTCCGATCATAAAGATTCCTGGAACCAGCCAAGGGAAAACATCGGCGGCAGGCAGAAAGGGCCGGCCGAACAGGAGCCGAACCGCAGGTTTGACCAGGATAGCGGTAACCGTCAGAAAGGGTATCAAAGCAAGTGCCGTTCCCAAGACCACCAACTTGGCTTGGCGCAGTTTCTCAGGGACGGATCCTATGGCTGAAAGCTTAGGAAATAGGATCAGACCGATGACACTAGGGAGCATCAGGATGTAATCTTTCAGGCCGGTCGCTACCGAGTAATAACCGGCTTGTTGCGGTCCAAGCATGTACGTGACCATAAGCAAAGCGACACGCATGTGCAGAAAACTTAGAGCAGTGATGAAATACGCTTTTACACCGAGGCCCAAATGCTGGCGCAAGAGCTTCCACGAAGGCCAGGGAAAACTAGAGAGCCAGGGACTCATGCCCCTCAGCGCCCAGAAGCAACCGATCGTCAGGGCTATTAAGTTCGCAGTGATGACCGTCTCCGGGCTGATTCTGCGTGACAGGATTACGATCCCGATCAGTACGAGCGCGCAACTACGATTAATCACTTCAATTTTGTTGTAAGAGCGAACTTCGTAAAGCCCAAGGTTGAGACGCTGCATGAGCAAGAAGCAGAGCCCAAGTGGAACCCAGGCCAGCCCGAGCTTAAGCAGGGGTCCATGCAAAGGAGAGAGTCTGGTGTGGAGGGAAAACACAAACCAGGCCGCCAGTGCTCCGAAGCCGCCAACGATAGCGCTAACCAGTAGGGAATTTCCCAAGAGTCGCGGCAACAAAGTGCGGTCTTGCGAGAGGTAGTACGTGTTCGACGCAGGAAGTCCGAGATTGCCAAACTGCACTCCCAGTGCGCCTACAGCAATTGCCACCGCGTACAGGCCGCGCCCTTCCGGTCCTAGCGTTCGCGCGACCGTCACCGTGGTTGCGAGACCAATGCCGATCAGACTGATTTGAGTGGCGTACGTCTCAAGGACTTTAAGGAAAAAGTCGGAACCCCGGGCCAAGTGAATGTACTCCCGCAGGCGCCGCAGCACGGAAGGTTTGTTCCCCGGAGAAGCCGCCCCATTCTGTTCCGGCAACGCCAGAATTTCTGTAGATTGGCCGTTCATTAGCTTGCTATCGTCCTTTTCTCCACTTTCTCTTGCGGTACGTAGGTCGGGTTTCTGAGGAGACCCGTCGGTTCTATTTGTGTAAACGCTAGGACACGGGCGGCGTTTTGACTCCAGGTGTGTTGCGCAACAGCGACTTCGCGGGCACGAGTACCTAGCCTTTGCCGCAATCCCTCGTCGTGAGAAAGCAGGCGAACAGCCCCTGCCAGTTGCTGCACATCGCCTGCAGTGACCAGTAGCGCCGTATCGTTGTGGTTGAGGACTTCAGCCAACTGGTCCAAGCGGCTTGCGATTATGGCCTTACCCATGGCCATGTACTCAAACAGTTTGGTGGGAGATCCGAAAAATGGACGGCCGTCAGGCAGAGGCACGTGTGGTGACACCAGTATGTCGGCAGCGTCGAGATACGCCGCCACCTGATGATGCGGCACTATACCAGTGAAAATGACTCTTCTCGATTGTTCAAGATCCTGCAAGAAGGCTCCCATCTCAGCCCGTAAAGGACCTGTGCCAATGAGCAGGAATCTGATCTTTTCCTGCGGAGAAACACGGAAGATTTCGCGTATTGCCTGCTGCAATATTGGAATACCGTGCCAGTAGCTGAAAGAACCAACAAAGCCAACTACGATTTCGTCGGCAGACAGCCCAATCTGCTGCCGGACCTGTTTTCCACCACACCTGGGGTAGAAGTGATCAGGATCAACCGCGTTGGGATTGACCAAGATGCGCTCCGACGGAATCATCCGTTCCAACAGTTCCTGGCGGATCGGCTCAGAAACAACAACAATTAGGGAGGCACATCGCAGGCTGACCTCTTCGCACAAGCGCAGCCAAGTGCGAAAACGAGTGGGATCCCAATAGTCTGCCATCCACAACTCGGAGGCGTTATATTCCAGCACGAGCGGAACCTTCATCCACCGTGAAAGCAGGGCGCCCGCCACCGTGAACCGGCCATGGCGCTGATAAATCATCGTAGGACGGGCCTTGCCCAGGAATCGCGTCACGCGCCACGCAAAGCGCAGGCTGTAGGACAGCATGAGCGTCTCCCAGAAGAGGAAGAGCTTGCGTCTTGCGGGGATCTCATGGACAGAGAAGACTTCCGCTGGCAGAGGGACCCCGGAGAAAATCTCACAAGCTGCCCCGTTGTCGGCGATGCCACCTAAAACTCCGCGGATATGGCTAATGGCACCGCCGGCCACCTGCTTTACCAAGGGATAAGGAAAAACATACGCAATCAAAGGACTCTCGGCGGATGCTCGAGCAAAGGCCAGCGGACGCGCCAGAGCTCTCCACAAACGGAGAAGAATCAGTGAAATCAACAGTGTAAAGGCATCTATGAATGCGCTGGCCAACATTTTGGGGAAGAGCCAGATCCAATTCCAGCGCCGATATGTCCGGAAATTTCCCAGGCCGTCAGCAATGACGGTCTGCTTGCAGTGGTGAATCAACCCTGACCACAAGACCAGCTGCAATTGCGGAGCTTCATTCAGGCTCTCGAAAAAAACTACGAGAGCGTTGCCGCGCAGGCTACGCAGACTGCGAAGCTGCTTTCTCCATCCTCCTGCTCGCAGTTCCTGATGCGAGAGCTCCACGATTTCAGCGCCGGGAAAGCGGGGCTCGATCACAGCCCGGGCCTGGCGGGCGTCCCCCGTCCAGACGTGAAGATAGATGAGTTTAGACTTGTTCATACACGAGCGACCAAGACGGTTTGCGGTGAATTGGGAAAGCCGACTGCACTATGCTGGACGCGGCTCGCGAGCCCGGGATTGGGGAGTTCAGTCAGCGCAAACTTGCATAGCACTGCGAGAACAAATAAATACCACATGTTTATGTCCGAATAGTACCCACTGGTCAGGCTCACACCTGTGATCCAGTACGCAAGAAAGACATAAACAAGGAAATTGGAAGCGAGTCTTGCGTCGTGTGTACCACTCCGGCGTAACCGCCAAAAGAATCGAAACAGCAAGAACTGCGCAGCGATAAACGGGACAACACCCAATATGCCGGTTTCCGCAAGAAGAGCACCCAGCGTGTTGTGGGCGGAGCCTACGGAATAAACACCTTTATAGCTCGCATCGGAGAAGCTGTAAGCGGCGTCGATATAGTTTCCCCACCCGACGCCGCTCATGGGGTTTGCCAGGAACATTTCCAGAGTTTGCTTTTGTTGAGCGATGCGTGCGTAGACATCCGAAGGATCCGATACGCGGTAGTCGAACATATCTGGGGCCAATTTCTTGAACCATAGCAAGCCAGACATGCCCAGCAGCACGGCGGCGACTGCGAACACTCTCGTGCTCGGTTTTCTTGCTTTGAAGAATTCCAGCAGCACGATCAGGGCCAACGTAATCAAAATCGAGCGAAACAGTGGCATCACAGCAATCGCCAACGCGCAGAAGACACCCACGGAATGCAGGAGTCGTTGCCAGGCGGGCATACGGTGCCCCATTGCGCGGCGGAGGAAAACGACAAACAGCAGGCTGACCAGCCCAATCAGGCCGAACGAATTATTAGTAGCAAAAGGGCCATTAACACGGTTCAAGCCCGTCTCTTCTACGATGAAGACTCCCGCAGATGCAGGTAGGAGGTCCTGTCCGGTCCTGAGTTCGATCAGCCCTATGCCGGCAACGTAGATCGCCATCAAGCAAGCCAGCACATGCAACTTCGATAAATTCTGCCGCAAATTAAAATTGCGAATCACGTACCAGGCAAGAACCCCAGGGAACGCAAAAGTGTCCAGGAGTTCCTTTGTTTTACCCAAGGGGTTGTCGACATGCCTGAGAGAGATCAATACACCTGCTAAGAAAAGACTCCAGGCAATTCCCGCCTGCTTGATCCCCTGCGGTAAAGGTGTTGTCAGACGGCCTGCCCGGAACGCTATGGCCACAAACACCAAACCGACGATAGCGCGATCCAGAGTGAAGACCGGCCTCTCTTTAGGAAAAGTCAAGAAGTAGTAGCCCAGCGGGAAGATCAGCACCCAACCCATAACCGGCCAGTCAACGCGTCCATGGATAGCCTCGGCGGCTGTATAAAGCACGATCGCGCCAGCCACCAGACCGGCCATAGCAGCAGCGATCCACAGCTTGGGAACGAAAATACACAAGATTCCCGCCGCGACTACCAGCAGCAGCCAGTATTGGAACGGATGCGTCCTCTGAGTTATCGAGTCCATCAAGTTCTTCGTTCGTGTAGTTAGTTGGCGTGCTCGCGCAAAGGTGGACCTGCGACCGCCCCAGCGGAAAAGCGTTCGAGCTGCGGAATTTCTGCGATGTACTCTCTCCACCACAGCGCGAAATTCAGCAGGCACCATGCTTGGCGGACACAGCCCGTGTTGACGGTTCGCTGGACTTCTTTGCGATCAAATAGCTCGGTGTGTTCGCAGAAATCGGCTAATTCGCGGTCTGCGTATTGTCCAACGCTAGAGCGAAACCACTCGTGAGGAATGCCGAAGCCCTGTTTCTTGCGATCAATAAGCTCGTCAGGAATCAGCCCTCGGACTGCTTTCTTCAGAATGTACTTGGAGACTCCGCCACGCGTCTTCACTGCCTGGGGGATGCTCATCGCTAACTCGACAAACTTATGGTCGAGGAAAGGAACACGCCCTTCGACTCCGACGCCCATGGCCATCTTGTCGACGCGCATCAGTAGCAGTTCCGGCAAACGCAAGCGGAGGTCCAGATATGTCATCCAGTTGAGAGGCGATTTCTCCCAGGCCTTGCTCTCAAAATCTTCTCGGATCGGTTGCAGGGCCTGCCAAGAAGTCTGCCCATCGAACTGCTGGCGTAGTCGAGGAGAAAGCAGGCTCTTCTTGTGGGCATCCGTAAATGCCTCCGCCCCACCCCAGAAGACCGGCCGCCCGGCGATGGCCCGTCGCAAGTACTCGTAAGGGAATGTCTTGTCCGCATTGGCAAGCTTCATTCCACCAAGAATCAATCTCTTGAGCGCTCGTGCAACCGGGAGACCGTCACATTGCTGCAGGCGCAAGAGCACCTTCCACTGCAAATAGCCCCAGAACAGCTCATCGGCACCTTCACCGACCTGGCAAACGATTACCCCATGATCGCGAGCCAGTTTGGAAACGTAATAGACCGGAACACAGACGACATCCGCGATCGGCTCATCCTGCAACCGAATCATCTCTGGCAGGAAATCCAGCAGATCGCTCTCTTGCAGGATTCGTTCGGAATACTCGGCTTTAACCTCTTCTGCCATTCGCCGCGCGTAGTGCAGTTCGCTTTTGTAACTGCGGTACTCACCCTCATAGCCGATAGAGAACGTCTTAACCGCGCCAGTTTCACCTTCTGAGAACAGAGCAGCATTCGTACTGGAATCAATGCCCCCCGAGAGGAACACTCCAACAGGTACATCACTGACTTTTCTAAGTTGCACCGCGGTTCGGAGTTCGGACAGGAGACGCTCAGCGATCTCCTCGTCGGAAACGTTTAGGAGTGGTTGCGTGTGGTCCAAAACATCCCAGTAGCGGTGTTCGTGCAGAGTGCCATCTTCGGTGATGCGCATCCACGTGCCTGCCGCGAGCTTGTGAATGCCTTCAAACAGAGTGTCTGGAGCTGGCGTAGCCAGGAAAGAGAGATAGTGATAGAAGGACTGCTCATTGACCGCACGCTTTTGATCCGGATCCTGCAAAAGTGCCTTGATCTCGGATGCGAAGGTGATGCGACCGTGATGGATGCTATAGCAAAGAGGCTTGACGCCGATGCGGTCACGGATGAGCCAAAGCTCCCGTTTGCGGGCGTCCCAAAGTGCGATGGCAAACATCCCGCGGAACTTCTCGACACAATCAATGCCCCATTGCTCGAAGGCGTGAAGGATCACTTCGGTGTCGGAGTGATCTGTCTTCCAGCGATGGCCGCCAAGGGCGACGAGTTCGTTGCGAATCTTGGCATGGTTGTAGATCTCACCGTTAAATACAACCCAGAGCGAGCCATCCTCATTGCTCATAGGCTGTGCAGCACAGTCGGAGAGGTCTATGATGGACAGCCTCCGGTGCCCCAGTCCTACGCGACGATCAGCCGACACCCAGGTCCCGGCTCCGTCGGGCCCGCGATGGGTCATGGTTTCTCGCATAGCGGTGATGTACCCTTCGCTAATGGAGAATCGACTATTTCTGAACGATAGTGCCCCGACTATCCCGCACATAATGCTATACCTCGATTCACGGCTTGAACTCTTCGCCTCGGGATCTACGAGCTTGCAGTGGGAAAATTTGCCGGAGCTCGTGATCTCCGAAATAGATCATGCAGATTGTTGATCGAGAGACCCGCTAAGCTGGGCACAACGTAGTCCGCGCCTTCGCTCAGGAGGCGGATAGCTCGTTGCCCCTGAGCAATTGCCAAACATCTCATTCCGGCCGATTTTGCCGCATGAACGCCAGCCCGTGAGTCTTCGGCGACCAAACAGCGCCTTGGGGATACTTCCAACAACTGAGCCGTGCGACTAAAGATGGAAGGATCGGGCTTCCCTTGCACTACGTCATCTCCAGTCACGACAAAACTGAAATATGGGGCTAGATCCAGATGTTCAAGAAGAGTGCGAGCTCGAAGCCGACTTGCGGAGGTCGCTACGGCTCTCGGAATACCAGCGCTCTGCAACTCGCGAAGCAGGTCGACGACGCCTGGAGCCGTGCGAACCTCTGAAGCTGCCTCATGGAACAACTGCTGTTTTTGTTCCCCGTAACTTGAAATCTCGGCCGGCGACAAGCTGCCGAAAAAGTGAATGAGAATCTCTTGCAGCTTGTGCCCCTCCTCCACGAAGTCGAGATCTTCCTCCGAGACGTTCCGTCCTTTTCCCGCCAGGAACTGCCTCCACACGCGGCGATGCGCCGGATGGGTGTCGGCCAGCACTCCATCCATATCGAAAATCACTGCGGCGAGCATTGAGAGCTCTTAAGAGAGACCAGGCCAAGTAGCTTGCGCTTGTTTGTAATTTTCCATGGTGCCTATGTCCATCAAAAAATCAGGGATCTCATAGGCGTACATCTGGCCTGTCAGTCGAGGCAAAACATCGCGACCCAAATCTGCCGGCGAGCTGTCCGGGATTGCGTCAAGCATCGCTTGAGTACCAATCAGCACGCCCGAGAAGGCGAGATTACTAGAAGGGTTCACTGGCTTTTCTATGAATTCTGTAATTTGGCGCTCGTGGTTCATGGTGACGATGCCGCAACGCTTGGGATCTGGAACCCGATACACGCCCATCGTGGCTGCCGGCTTATGTACCTGATGGAACTGCAGCATGGGCATGAAGGCGCCGTTAGTGAGGACATCGGCGTACAAAACCCAGAAGTAGGCTTCGCTTGAAACCCATCTCCGATTGGCGGCGATGGTGCCACCGCTGCCCAACAGATCGGGTTCCTCAAAAACGGTTATGCGAGGACCGGTCTGTACTTGGGAAACGAACTCCCGAACCAATTGAGCGTGAGCGTGGACATTCAAGAGTATGTCGGTGATGCCGGAACGCTTGCAGAGTTCGAGCCAGATGGCCAGCAGTGGTTGTCCTTTTACGGATAGCAGGCACTTCGGCTTGGTATCCGTCAGCGGCCTCAAGCGTGTGCCGTTTCCAGCCGCTAACAAAAATGCTTTCATATAGCTGTGCCTTGCTCGGGCACGGTCGGTACCCCAGGGCAGTTTTTACCACGCAAATCAGTCACCATGAAGTTCCAGCGCAACCCGGACTTCCCGTCCCGATCGAGGAAGGGATCGTTAGTGATGACCTGGGCCCCGTCGGATTCGAACTCAAATCTCAGCTCCGGAATGTCGCCCTGGGCAAAGACCTCCCGCACTGCTGCCTGGTGGGACCGCTCGCAGTACAGAAGCAGGAAACCGCCCCCGCCGGCGCCAGTAATCTTGCCGCCCAGCGCACCGTTGGCCTTGGCTAGGGCATAGAGTTCGTCGATCGTCGGGTTGGAAATTTTGCTGCTAAGTGATTTTTTCACCTGCCATGTTGTGTCTAGGAATCGCCCAAAGAGATTCAGGTCGCCGGCGAACAACGCTTGCCGCATCTTATGCGCCAGTTGCCGGATCTGATGAAGCGACTCCACACCTTGTTCCCTACTGGACTTCTCCTGCTCTCGCAGAATCGACCAGGAATCGTGGGCTGCTCCGGTGAAAAACAGCATGAGATTTTGCTGCAGCTCCCGTTTGATGCCGGCAGGGATATCCAAGGGGGCAACGCTCGTGGTTCCATCGGGGGCGATGGTTATGAAGTTCAAGCCGCCAAAGGCAGCCGCATACTCGTCCTGCTTGCCAACCGGCTTGCCGAGAATGTCATGCGCGATATGGAACGCACGCTCGGCCAGTTCATACTTCGAAATCGGATGCCGCATGTAGGTCGAGAGGGCTTTCAAGAGGTTGACACACACGGTTGCGGACGAACCCAGACCCGTGCCGGGTGGAATCTCCGAAGCAAGGAACAGGTTCACGGCCACGTGACGGCGCAGAGTCTGGAGTACCGCGAACGGCAGTTCCAGTTTGCTTCCTCTCGCGTGCAGCCTTCCCAAATCATCCCAGTTCTCCATGACGCGCAAGTCCGACGAAATAATCTGGATGTTTCCGTCGTCCCGCTTGGAGAGGATCGTGTAGAAATACTTATTGATAGTGGTGCTCAGAATGGAACCGCCGTACTTTTCGTAGTAGGCAGGGAGATCCGTACCACCGCCCCCGAAGCTGATACGAACGGGACTACGCACGATCAGCATGGGCTACTCCTCTGACTGAGTCCGTTCCAGCGAAACGAACCGGATCAGGATGAATTGAGAGCGGCATGGGGACAACGGTAGCTCGCCGCCTTGGCCGGAAACACCTCGCCATCAACGTACCGATGGTTTGTAGGAGCAGGCTCCAGTCTTCAAAGGGTGACCATTCCAAAATGTACTGCAGGTCAAACCTCGTCTTCTCTTCGGAGGGATGTTGCTCACGCAAACCGTTAACCTGGGCAAGCCCGGTCATTCCGGGCAACGCCTTCAGACGTTCGCGCTGCCATTCTGAGTAGTGTTTCACTCGCTCTGGCGACTCTGGGCGCGGGCCTACGAGACTCATCTCACCACGAAGAACGTTCAGCAACTGGGGCAGTTCCGATATGCTCAAGTCTCGAAACACCTGCTCGTACCGGGGACCCCCGTTGCTTTCGCGATCGATGTCGAGCCGATACATTCCAAACGGCCGGCCATTTTTGCCGACGCGAATTTCCCGGCGCAACGGTTTCCTTTTGTCGAGGATGAGGACCAGCATGGCAAGGCCGACAATGATCGCACCGGGCACGAGCAGAAGCATGGCAAGGACGAGATCGGTTACTCGTTTCACGGTCGTGGCCAGCGGAAACTTGGGCGGATTCTCGAGCGAGATCAGCGGCAGACCATCGATCTCCATGAGCTTCAGTTTGGATGTGTACAGCTCATATCCGCGCGGGAGCACGCTGACATGTATTCCCTGATTGCGGCAGCGGCTGATGAAACTCTGAAACTCCAAGTCGGGGGGCTGCTCGAGCACGATGAGTTCGTCGATACCATGCTGTTCCAGAGTCTCAAGGACATCGATGGAACTCAGTGCTTGGTGTGGTTGCAGATCCGGACTTTCATTTGAGACATTGTCACCGACGGGATAAAGTGTGCCGACCAGCTCATACAATAATTCCGGGTGGCGCTGGATCTTAAAGGCAAACTCGCGCGCGACCCGGTCATTCCCGACCACAACGACCTTCCGAGTGACACCTCGTCGATACTGTCCGCGGAGAAAGTAGTAGACGCCAATGCGGATCAATATGAAGCCAACAAATAGCAGTACGCCAAAATAGCTAAGCAGCAAGCGCGAGTAGTAGAGCCGGGCGAGGTAGGCGGCCGTGAGGACAAACGCCAACAGCAACCCGGTTGCGAAGGCAGTTCTGCCGACTATGGTGGCGATCCGCCAGCCACCATCGAAGCCGTCCAGACGCATGGCGCGAAACAACAGCGCCCAAGCACCCAAGCCCGTGAAGATCAGCAGCCCGTAGAAAGCGGGCGGGTGGAGGCGCACTTCGGTGCTGTAGCGAAGAACGTAGCTCAGCCCAAATGCCGACACGAACCACCACGTATCGAGAGAAAAGACGGTCAAACTGATCCAACGCCGACTCATTTGTCCTTAATTCTGGGGGAGGAGGGTGAAGACAAGACCATTGGAGGAAGAGGGCTAAGCTTCTGCAACGTAAGGGGGAGTTCTGACTGCCCGGTCAGAGGAACAAGGCTCCAGCCGGTGCGCAGCAATTCGTTCGACGACCTGCAACGATGGCGGGCCGATCGCGATGAGGTCACGCAGGGCCGTGAAGATGGAATGCGTAATGCTGGTGTGCAAGTCTTCAATGAACTGCATGTTATCGGAAGGAACAACTAGACAAAGGTCACAAAGAATCTTCATCTTGCCACCCTGGTATCCCGTGAGTCCGATGGTGTATGCCCCGGCTTCCCTTCCGACTTTGAGGCCATTAAGGACGTTAGGAGAATTGCCGCTGCCACTGATGGCGAGCACAACGTCGTCCTTCCGCACGAAATTCGCCAGTTGCTCCGCGAAGATGTCTTCGTAGCGTGCATCGTTTGCCCATGCGGTCATCACCGGGATGTTATCGGTGAGCGCTAACACCCGAAACCGATGCCTGCCCTTCATGGCTGTGCCCTTGCCTAAGTCACAAGCCGAGTGAGAAGCGAGCGCCGCGCTTCCGCCATTTCCGAACAGAAAAACTGTCCGATCTTCTTCGTAGGCACGTGCTAATCGAGCGGTAATTTGATCAATGGTGTCGTACGAAAGGCGGTGCAACACACTGGCCAGTTCGGCAAAATATCCAGCTGCGTTCTTGACCGCCGGCGCACTACGGATGTCGACTACTTTCTCTTGGCGCTCAAACTTTGCAGTCACTGCGACCCTCCTGTAAAGAAATGTTGCGGGTGGTGCCCCGCACTTGCGAATTCAAAACTAACGAATAGCCGAACCGTAGGGGAGGAAAGTAGCGAACGCGAGTTCAGCAAGCAGGCTGAATCACACCTTGATCGAGCATGTCCTGATAGGCATCCCGGATATTCGCCGGGATACCGCCAATTTGATCTACCCACGACAGGAAGTCCTCCAGTATTTGCGGGAGACCTCGTTTTGGGCTCCAGCCTAACTTCTGCAGCTTTGCGATACTGGACACACTGTGGCGATTGTCGCCTCGGCGATATTGACCCGGAATAATCGTGCGAATGTTCCGGCCAAGTTTGCTGATGATCAGCTCGGCGTATTGTGAGACGGAAGTGGGGGCGCCGCCTCCGACGTTGAAACTTTCGAAATTGGCGTCGCCCTCAAGCACACGGAAATTGGCGTCAACTACATCGTCAATGTGAACGAAGTCCCTCGTCTGGTGTCCATCCTCGTAGATAAAGAGTGGTTCACCAGCGAGCGCTCGCGCAGTAAAGATGCGCAGAATCCCTGAGTACTGGTTGAACAACGACTGTCGTGGGCCTTGTGTGATGGAATAGCGTAAAGCCACAGTCGGAATCTGGTGAAGACGGCCAAGTCCCACACCGATTTGTTCTCCCGAGAGCTTGGAAACCGCGTATTGGTTGCAAGGATTGGGATGTGATTCTTCCATGAACTTCGGCGTGCACGGTTCGTTACAGTGTGGGCAACGCACTTCCCATTCGGCGGATTTCAGCTGCTCGTGGCTGCGATTCTTGGCCAGGAAGAACCCGTGCGTCGGGCATGTATACTGGCCCTCGCCATAGACGGCTTGGGAAGAGGCGATGATCACCTTTTGTGGTCGCCATCCGCGCTCGACCAGAACTTCATAGAGAAGCGCCGTGCTCACCGAATTCACCAGCAAAAACCTGGAAAAATCCAGCATGTAGTCCTGGTAGGCGGCCTGATGGGAAACGACATCGACTCCCTCCAATGCCCGCTCCCAGGTGGTGCGATCGGTGACGCTGCCTTTGATGAATTCTGCCTCTTTCGGGACGTAGGCGGGCATTCCGTGGGGATGGACACGTCCATCAAGAGAATCGAGGATACGGACCTCATATCCTTTACGCAGGAAAGCATCGACCAGATGCGATCCGATGAAACCTGCCCCGCCTGTGACCAGTGCTCGCATGTTGTGCCTTTTAGGGAAGTCCGACCGCCTTGCGCGCTAGTACGCACCCTTTCCACGCACTACTACGGCCGCGGTTTGAAACAGGATTTTGAAATCAAGTGTCAGCGACCAGTTGTCAATGTATTGAAGGTCCATCCGAACCCAGTCATTAAAATCGGTGATGTCGGCGCGACCCTGCACTTGCCATAAGCAAGTCAACCCAGGAACTACTGACATTTTCCGCTTCTGCCAGGACTCGTATTTCGCGTACTCGGTCACCAAAGGCGGACGAGGACCTACCAGACTCATATCGCCCAATACCACTGACCACAATTGCGGCAGCTCGTCCAAGCTGTACTTACGCAAGAAACCTCCAGTTGGAGTAATTCGCGGATCCTCGCGCATCTTGAAAACGGGGCCCTGCATTTCGTTATGTTTCAACAGTTCCTGCTTGCGCCGGTCGGCGTCGGGCACCATGGTGCGGAATTTCCAACTAAGGAACGGCCTGCCGTGTTGGCCGACAACTTTCCATTGATACAGCACTGGCCGGCCTTCGCAGATCCATATCACCAGCCCGATGACCAACATCAACGGTGTTGCGAGAATCAGCAGGATTGTGCCGACCACCACATCAAACGCGCGTTTCATCCGACGCGTGTAGGATGTAAACTCTTGATATTCCAGCTGTCTCACTTCGTGCATTACGCCGTCCACCCCCTAGAATCTTCTTCGGAGAGAATGCGTTCGCGTAAAACGCGATAGACAAACCACGGATTGGTCGTCAGATACCTTTTCCACAGATTCCTGGGATCCTGGACAAGCCGGTAGAGCCACTCTCCGCCGTGTCGTATCCACGGCGGCGCATCTTTCTTGACGCCAGCCAGCACGTCGAAACTGCCGCCTACTCCCATGACCACTTTCACGCCCAAGTTCTGACGATGCCGGTCGATCCAGAGCTCCTGACGAGGACTTCCCATCGCAACGAACAGGATTTCCGCTCCGGAATCGTTGATCTGCTGCACGATCTCCCGTTCTTGATGGGTCTCGAAATATCCGGGGACCATGCCGGCAATTACGAAGTGGGGGTATGTCTCACTGAGCTGTGACTTCATCTGCTCGAGCACGGTCGCCTTGGCGCCCAGGAAGAACACAGGTATCCGTTCTTTCTCTAAATAAGGCATCAACGCCTTGAGCAGCATGACGCCGCCGACGTGCCCTTTCAAAGGTTTCCTCAGCCTGCGACACGCCCAAACTACTGCATATTCGGGGATGACTAGTTCGGCTTTCCAAAGAATTCTCCTGAGGTCGGGACACCGTTCTGCCAGCCAGAGCTTGTTGGCGTTAATTGCCGCCACGTGATGAAAACCACCGGTCTTGAGGAAGGTGCCCACTCGACCGACTGCCTCGTCGATGTCTAGACTGTCGACTGGATATCCAAGTAACCTGGATCTGGCAGACAAGGTTCGCGGAGCAGTAGTCATCAGTTTTATACTCGGATTAGTACGCTCGGAGCGGATGGATTATAACCAGGACCACAGCCGAGCCGAGCGCAATCAAGCGCCGAATTCGGAGCCAGAAAGCGCAGGTCCAGCCACTCGGACGTTCAGGAATGGGAAGCCCCTCCTGCTGTTCGCAATCATAATTGCACTGCCGCTCCGTCACTACGGAACCCAGAAACGCCTCGCATTTCGGACAGAAAAGACTATTTTCAAGTATCGGGGATTCGCACGAGAAGCAGCTGCTAGTCGTCCGCGGTTGAGGTTCAGATCGGTGGTCAGTCTCTGAATTTTCCTGCGGTTCGGCTGAAATTGGGGGCAAGCCTAAGGCTTTGATGCCAGAATGTTCCGCCGCGGATCCTCGTAACGCATCAAAGATGCGGCTCATGCCTGTGCACTCCAACTGGCTGATGGTGTTTGAGTTTCCTGTCGCCGATGCATTGTCAGGAGCCGTTGATAATTTTGGAGCAAGGCCGCGGCGGCTTGGCCGACTTCATCCCTTCCCGACATTGTCAATCCTGTTGAGATATTGCGCATGGAAGGCGGAACCTAATCTTTCAATCTTCGTGTGCCTGTCGTGATGAGATCCGGAGTACCCAGACTGAGACTTCTGGAGCGTGTTTCGTAAATCGGTTTTAGGTAGGGCACGGCTTCACAGGCTGCGGAAAAACTCTATGTTGCATTTGATTTTGGGTGGCACAACACTTCAGCGCTGCGGTAACTGCTTTGTTTTGAGTTCGGCTTTAGCCGCTGAGGTCGCACTCTCGGCTCAAAAGCTAGTTTTTCCGCAGGCTGTTCAGCTGTGCCGTTCAGGGCCTAGCAGAATGCGGGCTTTAGCCCCTGCGGGACGTGCCGCTCCTAGCGGAAGGGTATTTATGAAACACTTTCTAGGCGGTTCTCAGTGTAAAGACTGCTATCTCCGGCGGAGCGTTAAGTCTTGCCGGAATGCCAATGGTACCAATGCCACGATTTGTATAAAGCGTGAGTCCGCCGATTGTTCGCAAACCCCAGGGATATTTCCGACCTAATTCGGGCAGGTACAGAGGCCCAACCCAAGGTAGGCGGATCTGTCCACCATGAGAATGACCGGAGAGTTGAAGATCCACCCCCCTGGTGCTGGCGCGGTCTGCAAAATCAGGCTCGTGAACCAGAAGAATTATAAATTCATTGCCCGGAATACCCTTTAGTGTAGCGTCCAAATCGTCGCCGCCGCCCAACACATCGTCGACTCCGGCAAGCCAAACGCGCCCGCCCGCCTGCTCGAACGGCATCGATTCATTACGCAGCACATGCAGACCATGCGCCTTCAGCGCTGCAATCACGAAATCTGGGTCTGTGAAACTTTCATGATTACCGAGCACCGCGACCGTACCCAGGCGCGATTGCAATCCAGAAAGCAGTCGTGCGCAGGGCAGGGCCGCATAAGCGCCGTGCGGATCGCGTCTGCCCCTATGAATTTCGCTCTCGGTGACGTAGTCGCCCGTGAGCAGCACCACATCGGGCTTTAGCTCGTTGGTTCTTGATACGGCTGCCGCAATGACCGGCCCACTGAAGTACGGGTCATAATGGAAATCGCTGAGGTGTGCGACTGTGAAACCGTCGAAAGCAGGAGGAATTCTCGGCGATCGGATCTCCATCCGTTCCACTACCAAATCATGCGCGCCCGCTGTAAGTGCCTCTGCGCCGACCCCCATCACACCGACTGCACTAACTGCGGCCACTCCGCTGAGGAATCGACGCCGGCTGATTCTCCGGACCATAAAGGCTCTCATTATAGCAAGCGACTTGATACCCTGGATCGACGCCTTCAGCCGCCCAGGCTCGGGTTGTTTCTGCCCCAATTCTCTCGCTTCCCATGGAGTCGCTGCATCGGCCCTAGAGCTCTCCGACTCTGCCCTCTGTAATTGTCACATATATGGCTCATCGTTCAGCGACTCCCACCGGCGCTCGGCGTTCTCAGTTTCTATTTTCCGCACTTTCTCAGCCTGCAGGCGGGAGTATAGTTCGAGCAATGTCTTGGCGGCTTTCCGCACTTCGAGTGCGTCGGGCGTTTTCTTTCTTTCCACCTCGGGCGTGTGAACCCTGAGGCGGAAGTCTGTCGCGATATCGTCGATGATGTCAGGGCTCACACTTGGTATTTGCCTTGCGTAAGCCGCGATCAGTGCGTTTTCGCAGATCATATTGATCAATCGGGGAAGTCCTTGGGAGTGCTGATACACCGCGGCGATTGTCTCCGGCGGGAACAACGCCGATGGATGGGGACTCCCCGCAAGCTGAAGCCGGCGCTCGATATATCCCTTCGTCTCGTCCGAATCCAATGGTACAAGGTGGGAGCGAAGGGCAACTCTCTGCTTCAGCTGCCGCAGACTATGAGAGTCAAGTTTGTCATCCAGTTCGGGCTGTCCGACCAGGAGAATTTGGAGCAACTTCTCCTGCGGAGTCTCCAGATTGGTCAAGAGCCGTATTTCTTCCAGAATCTCCGCCGAAAGGTGGTGTGCTTCGTCGACCACCAGAACCGTGATCAGTTTCTTCTGGCTGCACGAGATGACGTAACGCGCAATCTCCAGCAGAAGTTTGCCCTTGTTCTTGCTGGTGGCGGGGAGTCCCAGATCACCGGCAATGTACTGCAAGAATTCCACGGGGGACAGACGGCCGTTAAATACATACGCGTATGCGATGTCATTACTCTGCTCCAGCAACTGCAGCAAGGTGCGGAGCAGAAGAGTTTTGCCAGTCCCGACCTCTCCGGTCAAGACCATAACCCCCTTATGTCGTCTCACTCCGTGATAAAGAGCTGCCAAAGCTTCGTTGTGCCTCTTGATCGGAAACAGGAACGAAGGATCGGGAGTAATCTCAAACGGATTGCGCTTCAAGCTGTAAAAGGCTTTGTACATGTGTAAACAATCGCCTGCGTCGCGGTGTCTTCCGCGAATCTGGAAGAACCATCATGGCCATCGGCGCCTACATCGACCGTCACCATGAGAGCCCCAAACCGTTCATCTGGACCGCCCGAGCCTCCGATATCCTGGAGAAAGGGAAACGCGCTCGCCGCACCCTGAATAAACGTCAATCTGTATCACGCACTACATAGGTTCCCTTTGCTGGGCTAGAACCATCTCTACAACCTGATTGCCTTCCAGGATGTAGTGGCGGCCGCAGCGGTGACATTGGGTGGTGCCTTGGTGCAGAAAAACATCTTTATCGCCGAGCTGTGGCCCGCAAGCGCAGACGTATCCTTGCAAGCGAGCCGGGTTCCCGAAGACCAGCCCGTAGTCGGGCACGCTCTTGGTAACTACCGATCCCATGCCCACCATTGCATAACGCCCGATTTTGATGCCACAGCCAATGGTCGCATTGGCTCCGATCGTAGCTCCCTGCCCAACCATCGTGGCGAGTGTCTCTTCGTTCGGCTCCGATGAGGCCAGCCCCGACATATCGGGCGGGAAGGCTCTCGGAAATTTGTCGTTGGTGAACACCGTGCCCGCCGAGATCATGACGAAATCCTCGATCGTGACCATGGCACAGATGTAAACGTTGGCATTGATCTTCACATAGTTGCCGATGCGCACATCGTAGGCGATATAGCTTTTTTCTCCGATGATGCAGTCGCTGCCTATGGCGGCGCCGTGACGAATGTGAACGTTGTCCCAGACCTTCGTCCGGGGCCCGAGCGCCACATTCGGTTCCACTAACGCCGATGGATGGATGGTCACGTTATACACGACCCACCTCCACCCATTTATCGAGTGCCGCCGAGCGGTACGCGACTTCGATCACATGAACCGACTCGAAGCTATCGGTTGCGTTGATCAGTGGCTTCGCCGATCCGTGAACGGAATCGATGAAGTTCCGGTGCTGCTTCACGAAGGCGTTCAGCTTGTTGTAACCGCCTCCGAATGTGACCCAGTCCGGACTGCCATAGAGGCGATAGCGGGAGGACTTCCAGCCCACCACCAGCATGCCTTCGCTGCCGTGCATGCAAATGTAGGCATCGTGGTTTTTCTCGATGCACCAGCTCAAGTCGATACGGCCCCACACGCCTTCTTTGGTTTCGACGAACATCATGGAGGTGTCCTCGACCGCCAGGTGCTGAATGCTGCGGCCGTGCTGAGCCTGCACCCGGCCGATCGGCCCGAGCAGGTAGCGAATGATGTCGACGGCGTGGCTGCCGTTGTCGATCAGTACACCCCCTCCCGACAACGAGGGGTCGCTCGGCCAGCGCGCACTCATGTCCGCCCGTCCGCAGAACGCGATCTCGCAAAGCACCATCTTGCCCAGCGTCCCGGCTTCGACCAGTTCTCTCGCCCTGGCGACGTCTTCCACAAACCGGAACTTGGAAGCCATGGTCAGATAGCGTCCCGTTTTCTCCGCAACCTCAACCATCTTCGCGGCACAGATCGTGTGGATGGCAAAAGGTTTTTCGCAGAGAACATGGCTGCCGTGCTCCATGGCGTAAACCGAGATCTCTGGATGCGATACCGGAGGCGTGCAAACGCACACCACTTCTGGTTGCACCTTGTCGATCATCTCCCGATAGTCCGTAAAGGCCGGACAGTCAGCGGTCTTTGCGAAGCTCTCGGCGGCCTGCGAATTCTCGTCCGCGACCGCTGCGATTTGTACTTCCTCAATGGACTTGAGGGCTTGCAGGTGGGTTGTGCCGATGCGGCCACAACCCACTAGGGCAACTCGTGTTTTAGACATGGGACTCCCTCACTCGCTGAATCGAATCGATGATGGCCATCGCCATATAGTCGACGTGATCCTCGGTATAGCGCTCATTCCAGGGGAGCACTAGCACGTGGGCGAGACCGTCCACCGTGCCTGGGAACGAAGCCGGGTCATAATCAACTTCAGGTTCGCCGGCGCGGCACTCACCTTCATACGGCCAGTGGCTCGTGCCGAACGTCCGCTTGTCACGGAGCACTTCGCAGATGAACGCGGGCTTCACGATATAGCGCGGTGCGGAAGCGATGTCGTATTCTTCCCGCAGCACTTTTGCCACATCGCCCACGTTGTCCTCCGTGAGACGCAGATAGTACTTCCAGTACACGTGATTCGCGCCAGGCGTGACGTCGGGCAACTGGACGTTCGCAATGCCATCGAGCTTCGCCGCCAGCCGCTCGGCCATCTTCTGCCGCTGCTGTACCGACCACTCCAACTTGTCCAACTGGGCCACCGCTACCGCACCCTGTAACTCCGTCATACGGTAGTTCAGCGCCAGGAAATAGTGATCCGGTTTGGGGTCGCCATAGCCCCAAGCTTTGTCATGGAACAGGCGGATCGTGCGGCCGTACTGCGGATCGTTCGTAACCACGATGCCACCTTCGCCCGTGGTGATGTGCTTCGTCTGCTGCAGGCTGAAACAGCCGATGTGGCCAATCGAGCCCACCGGTTTACCGTTGTACTTCGCGTCCAGTGCCTGCGCCGCATCCTCAATCACCGTCAGATTGTGCGTCTTGGCCAGTTCCATGATCGGGTCCATGTCGCAGACGTTGCCGAACAAGTGTGTGACGATGATCGCCTTCGTCCTGCGCGTAATCCGCGGCGCGACTGTTTCGGGGGTAACCAGCAGGCTCTTCGGATCGACGTCGGCAAACACCGGGATCGCGCCTTGGTAGAGAATCGGCGCGATCGCTCCCATATCCGTAATCGGTGAGCTGATGATCTCGTCCCCGGGGTTCGGATTCACGGCCGCCACCGCGCAGTGGATGGCCGCCGTCCCGGACGTCACGGCCGTGGCATGAGCCACCCCGAGCCGCTGCGCAAACAGCTTCTCGAAGCGCATGACCATGGTTCCCTTGGTGCAGTTCAAGGTGCCCGAGCCTAGAGCCTGTCGGAGCAGTTCAATTTCTTCGATCCCAAAAGTGCGGCCAGACGCGTTTGCGTCAGTCGGTAGCGTCATTCTTTCGACATTCATTGTGCTCATATGAGTCCTCGCATAAGAAATTTGGTCTGTGACTGGAAAGCTGAGCTTTGAAAACTGTTTGAAAAACTAACAGGGGAGTACGCTTATTCAAATCGAACCAAGAGCGGTGGGTTTTACGACGGGAGCTGTTCGTCCCTTCTCCGCACAACTCCGTAATACAACGAGGCCAACGCTTCTCGGGGGAGGGGTGGCAAGCGGAAACGCCGGATCTTGCGATAATTCGAACGGCTGTTTCTTAAGGCAACAAAATCGGTGTACACAAATGGCATCGGCTTTCGAGCGATTCAGTCTCAGGTGCTCCCGGTCGTCGAGGTACTAGGAGTCGAAACGGTCATATGATAACGCTGAATTTTGTAGAGTAACCCGCGGTAGCTGATGCCCAGCGCTCTTGCCGCAGCCTTGCGGTTCCACTTTGTTTCTTCCAGCGCCTGCGCGATCGCTTGACGCTCGGCCTTTCTCGTCGCGTTTTTTACCAATGATTTGAGGTCAGCCGTCCGGGCGTTGCCAGCCCAAGGCGCATTGCTGATCCCACTGTCATTCGCACTCTGCCTAGGTCCGACCGGTTCAGCCTTGCAGTCCGGGGCCGGGCAAAGACTTTCAACCGCTGCACCGTCATCGCCAAGGGCGAGGAATCGCTTTACGAAATTCTGCAGTTCCCACAGATTTCCCGGCCATGAGTAGTGTTGGCAGGCATCCAGCAGGGCGCTCGAAAATCGTGGCGCGGGCACTCCATAGTGCCGGGTCAGCCGTTTCATCAGGTGCCCCAACAGCAGCGGGATTTCCCCGTGCCGCTCCCGCAGAGGTGGCACGCGCAATTCGAAAACGCTTAAGCGGTAGAACAGCTCTTCCTGAACTCTCTTTTCTGCCGCCGCCAATTCCAGATCGCCGCACGTGGCAGCGATGATGCGCACATCGGCCCGGATCGGGTGCTGGCCGCCGCACCGTACAAACTCTCCGGCTTCCAGCAGTTTCAGCAGCCGCCGTTGCACCGCGCCCGGCATGGCATCGAATTCGTCCAGCATCAGCGTTCCCTTGGCACACTGCTCGAACTTCCCTAACGTCGATTCCGGCCGCCCGCTGGCGGAAGCGTGTTCGTAACCGAACAGTTCATTCTCCAGCAGGTCGGAGGTGAGCCCGCACTTGACCCGCATGAACGGGAAGCTGGAACGAATCGAAAGCGAATGGATAAGCCGGGCGGCGGTCGTCTTCCCACTCCCCACTTCTCCGGTAATCAGCACCGGCACGTCAGTCTGCGATAGTAATTCCGCCTGCGTACGCAGCCGGAGTGCGGCCGGGCTGACTGCAATGAAATACAACTCTTCGCTGATTCGCTCGATTTCTGGTTGATACATGTTTAAGAGTGCCCGACGGAAGGTTGTAAGAAAATCCCGGATTCGCTTAAGAGAGAATTGGTTGATTGGCGGACTGCAACAATTTCTTCAGATTATCTCTTCAAACTAGCTCTTCAGACTGGCTCTACGTCGTACCCATCAATTCGCACCGCCATCGACCGCTGAATCGCATCGACGGAAATAATCAGGCTGTGGTCGCCGTTTTCCGACAAAAACACGCCTTCCACTCCGTCCATCGCCTCACCTCGTATCCGGACCCGCTGCCCCGCCTGGAGAAAGGGATACGAACGCTAGGGCGCCGACTGCGTCAGAACCTTCTGGATGTTTTCGATCTGTTCATCGGGAATCGGCAGGCTCGAACCGCGAACGCCCACAAAACCGTGCACGCTCTCCACCTGTACACGCGCTTCCTGCTGGAAGAACTTGTATTGTCCGGGCGTGCGGTGCACTTCCAAGTGTTTTTCCAAGTAAAGCCTGGCTAATGTATTCAGAACGTTTGCGGCCAGTTGCGGACTCGAGGATTCGTACTTGACCTCTATCAAGTCGCTTTTGGTGATCGGGGTTACCTTCAGGGTGCCTTGCAGACCGCGAACCGCGTAGGCCAGTGCCTGCTGCCGACGCGGATCACTGGACAGTGCCTCGCCGGCGGGACGGAACAGCCCTGAGGCCAGTACAACATCGCGCAGTAAATCCTCAGTTTTCAGCAGTTCTGCTTCCGAATTCAATTCTTCTTCAGTTATCTCCCCGCCGCTCTGCCGCGGGGTCTCATCCGCACTGAACACGGGGTCGACCCGCTCGTGTCGCACCAAGATTTTCATGTTGGCTCTGTATATTGGCAGCGAGGGCGCTACAATCAGCGACACTGCCAAAACACCTAGGAAAGACATCACCGCCAGTAGACGGTGGCGGAAGCCGATCGCCAGCACCTCACGCGCGCTGGGAAACACTCCCCCAATGCTCTGTGGCGGCAAGAAAATCTGTTCCGGCATGTTTTCAGTCCTCTGTCTTCGGCCGCGGGGTTCGAGTGAACTTACGGGATCGCGGGATTCAAAGCGATGCCCATGTTCGGCACGGATATGAATCGCCGGATCTTGGAAACGCGACTCTGGGGTACAAAGATCATGTCGCCAGGCTTAAGGTGTAGGTCTTCACTCAGACTTTTGTCGTTCAACATCTTCTTGACGTCCAAAACTTTCCCTTCCATCCAGTCACGGGAAACACGCCGGAACAGCACTACCTGGGAGTGTTTTGCAGAATCATTGAAGCCGCCTGCAATGGTGATGGCCTCGACTACGGTGGTGTCGCCCCGCAACTCGTATTTGCCCGGTCGCCCGATCGCTCCGCCGGCAGTGAAGTAGGGTTTATCGAAATCCTTGAGCGCGATTGCAATCGTCGGGTTGTTCAAGATCTTCCCATAAGCGGTGCGAATGGTTTCGGTGATCTCGGGGACAGTGAGTCCGGCGACGTGCACGTCCCCGACCCCGCGCAGGGTGATGTAACCGTCCGGCTGGACCGTCAACGTTTGATTGAATTCGGGAGTAAATTCGAAAAAGAGATCAACCACATCATCGGCGCGCAGTTCATAGCGCGGATACCGCTGCGCTCCAAATTCGGGGGCTGCTTGGTCGCTAGACACGTCTGCCGGGCTCGGCTTTTTTTCCAAAGCGTTGCCGGTAACAATCCCCTGGGGACTCTCTTGGGCTGCACAGACTGCTAGTGTTATTGCTATAGTAAGCGCAAACTCTGTTGCTACTCTCAAATGCTTCATTCTTCGACCTTCAGAACTCAAGAATGGGAACCTGCCGAGCCGAACCCCCTCACAATAGACTTGCAGGCCGCTTCATTCCTCTCGGTTGGGACGCTGCAGCACGCCAACGCATACGCCTCCTTCGCCACTGAATTCTTTTGTCAAACTTTCTTGTTATCCCCGAACTGCGTCATCATGGTCCCGCTCGGGCGGGTAATTCGGTGCTGGCGGATTTTGTAAAGCAGACCGCGATAGCTGATGCTCAACAGACGGGCTGCCCGTTTGCGGTTCCAGCGAGTTTCTTCAAGCGCCCGCGTGATGGCACGTGCCTCGGTTTCGTCTTTCAACGTGCGCAGCGACGACTTCACTTGAATCCCCTGTGCTTCCCCGTCAGTGGGGACGCTCACGAGGTGCGCCGTTGGCCCCGAGGATGCATCGACGGCGATTTGGTCGTATCGCCAGTTGGCGCGAAGTTCGGCTGTCGCCATCGCCTCGTCCGCCATGATCAGATACCGTTTCACAAAGTTTTCCAGTTCTCTCAAGTTGCCCGGCCACGAGTAGCGCAAACACGCCTCGATCAGACCCGACGAGAACCGGAGCGGCGGGCGAGAGTACTGGGTCGCGACCCGACCCATGAAATGCCGAAGCAGTAGGGGAATTTCTTCCTGCCGTTCCCGTAGTGGCGGCATCATAATCGTGAAGGCGCTTAACCTGTAGTAGAGGTCTTCGCGGAACCTCCGTTCTGCGATCGCCTGGTGAATATTTACGTTTGTGGCGGACAAGATGCGTACGTTAACCTCGACCGTGTTTTCGCCGCCCAGCGGGAAGAATTGCTTGTCCTGGAAAACATGCAATAGCTTGGCCTGGAGGTTGGCCGACATCTCCGCCACTTCGTCCAGCAAAATGGTTCCCTGGTCGCACAGTTCGAATTTGCCCTGCTTCTTGCGCACCCGCCCTGTGAAGGCCCCGCGTTCGTAACCGAACAGCTCGCTTTCCAGCAATTCGCCGGGCAGACCGGCGCAGTTGACTTTCAGGAACCGGCGTTGGGAATGGGAAGATAGCTTGTGGATGAGGTGGGCAGTCACCTCTTTGCCAGTTCCACTCTCGCCGAGGATCAGGACAGGCACGTCGATGTTCGCCAGAAGCTCCGCTTGGATTCGAACCTTACGCATCGCCGAGCTGGCTGCTAAAAAGAATTCGCCGTTGCCCAATTCCTCGATCGCGGTGTCCGTGTTTCTCATCTCGACTCCGACCTGAGGCCCAACGTAGCGAAGAAGCACTTTTTGTAGTTCAATCTCCCGTAAAGGCCTGTTCAGTTAATCTTGTGCGCCCAGACGAATGGCCCGCACTACCTCTGTTGTTGCCCAAGGCTTACAGCACGACGATCGCGAGATCCGGCCGCATGGAGCGCAGTTGCTGAAGCGTGTGCAGGGCACTCCTATTTCCATTGCTGACTTCGAGAAGCACAAGGTCCGGCGCGGGTTCGCGCTGGACTCGTGCCAACGCTTCCGCTTCTGTCGCCGACTCCGCGAGACGGTAGGAATTGTTGGCTGACACTGCTTTCACAGCGGATTCGCTGCCGATGACTAGGATGTGCGGCGAAGGCATACCTCTGCCTCAAGCATTTTGAGATTGGCTTAGTATTGCAACTGGTGACTTCTCGACGGAAAAACATTGGGCAGGGACGGGCTAGACAGGTTCAACCTTGTAATCGTCAATCCTGACAGCGACTGATCGCTGAATGGGTTCTACGGAGATTACCAGCTTACGATCTCCGTTGCGCGCGATCAGAATTCCTTCGATGCCATCCAGGGCTCCACCTCGGATCCGTACGCGTTGACCGACTTTTAGGAACGGGCATACAGTGTAAGGAGCGCTGCTTCCTACAAGCTTTCGAATGGTTTCGATCTCACTCTCGGGGATGGGAATGCCTTCGCGACGGGCGCCTACGAATCCGAGGACACCACTGGTCTTCATCACCTTGTACCAGAGTTCGGGAACGAGAGAAATGCGCACGAAGGCGTAGCAGGAGAACAACGGCAACTCCACCAATTTTCGGCGGTCACTCCAGCGGTGTACTTCTGTGACGAGGGGAAGAAAGGTCGTGATGCCTTCCCCCTGCAGATAAGACACAACCGACTTTTCGTGTTGGGAGCGCGTGTGAACCGCGTACCATTCCGGCTCGACCCCAAATCTCGCATTCCAGTCCTGGGAGACTGGCCCTTCATAGAACCCACTGCTCACACCGCTTCCCTCCGAGTCACATTGGCAAAAACTGTGACCTGTGAGAAATCCCGGCACATCGCACCTCAATGCCAGGTACGACTACGCCTGGATTAGCCAGGTTGCTACGTAGCTGCTTCGGGGGAAGTCGCAAAAAAGGAGGCGGCCCGAGCGTGCTTGCCCGTGGAGACGGCGCAGCTTGTATGGCTCGGTGTCCCACCAACTTGAACAGTTGCAAAAGTACGCAAGCTCGCAATTTCCTGCAAGATCAATAACTTCTTAGGTACTTAACTACCTAGTGACTATCCAAGGAACTGGGTTCTGTACCCACTCCTGTAGCCAGGATCTCTCTAGGACGTTAGGGGTCTTGCATCTGCTAGCAAGCTGTGCAAAACGCGGGAACGAGAGGCGATTCATCGGTTCTTGTCGAGAAGGTGTGCGACATCGTGGGGCTGTATCTGGATCCGCCGGAAAGTGCGGTGGTTCTGTGCGTGGATGAACGAGTCAGATTCGGGCCCTGGAACGCACGCATCCGGTGCTGTCGATGGGACTTCTGCTACATCGAGGGCGTGATGCGCGATTATCGGCGCTACAGACCCACGACGCTGTTTGCCCGCCTGGACACAGCCAGAGGCACGGTGATAAGCCAATTTGGACCGATTTTCCTTGTGTTTCCGTTCCGGTACATCTAGAATCGCCCGCGGATAGCCAGCCCCCCCCGATTATCTGCTCAAGTGCCCTAGTTTTTCCCTTTTCGTGATGGTGCACCATGTCAGCAGGAGCAGTGTCGAGTGGAGATGGTCGGTCAACTACCGTTGTCCTCGCGGACGCTAGCAGGATGGGCTGTCAGCTTCTGGCACACACGATTCAGCGCCATAACCTTCGAGTAGTCGGTTCTGCGACCACTCGCGAGGAAGTTATGTCCGCTGTCCGTAAATTACAGCCCGACATCGCGGTGATTAGCTCGCGGCTCCAGGACGGTGCGTTTGCCGGACTGCTCGTGTTGCCGGAGCTGCACACTTTGCAAACGCGGCCGCGGGTGATCATGCTGCTGGATGACGACCAACCAAAACTTGTGGTTGAAGCGTTTCGCAACGGGGCCCGCGGAATCTTCTGCCGAACTGGGGTGGCGACCGAACTCCGCAAGTGTATATATTGCGTGTACAAGGGCCAGATCTGGGCTAACAACACTCATCTGGAGCACATTGTCAAGGCGCTCATGCAGGCACCCGTGCCCGGGCTGGGCAAAACTGCAGTGATAAGAGCATTGAGCAAGCGAGAGGAAGAGATTGCTCGACTCGTAGCCGCTGGTCTCTCCAATCAGGAAATCGCGGAAAGACTCTCGCTAAGCCGGCACACGGTAAAGAATTATCTGTTTCGTGTGTTTGAGAAGCTCGCCATTTCTACGCGCATCGAACTCGTTCTCTACATTTTGAGCCAGTGCAAAGGGCCTGAATCTGAGCAAAACGAGATCACGAAAAAATTCAAAATGGGTGCGTAGACGGAGTTGCTCGCAGTGAACGCAGGTTTTTGCGTCATTGCAACTCTCTGCTATCCTGAGGTCTTGCGCATGCGCTCAACGAAGCCATCTCGTACAGTTCGAAGCGGCTAGTCGCCGCGAAGCCGCTGTCCTGACCGGTGCTCGTCACCCGCGTCACTCTGCCTTTAGCCTCCAACCTCAGACGCTGCAGGTCATTTCGTTCTAATGGTGGGAGGTGGATCTCGAGGCTAACTGGTGTCTGGACGGGCGGGGGCGAGGGAGAGACTATAAACGCTCCCAAAATGCTGATATCGCGGGTGCAGCCGACGCTCTTTCGGTTCTTTCCTGATGGGTCTTTCCATCGGTAAATGACCGGAGCGAGCAAACTGAAGCGAACAGCTCTTCTATGTTCCACCAACTCCTCCAAGAGCACACTGATGCGCTTATGCTATTTGCGGATGGGGATGGGTGGGTATTGCAAGTTAGGTTCCAGGCTTGGCGGAACAAAAGTGCTGGTGGGCTCTGCGAGACGGACTGCGAAGCTCAGGAATCAAGAACCGCCGTTGCCTCTGGAGGCAGCGCCTCAAGCTTCATTGACTGTCCACCCGCCCCTTGGTTTGCGGCATAGAGCAGCACTTCCACTCGACTCGATACCCCGAGCTTGTTAAAGATACGGAAGAGATAGTTCTTGACCGTGTTGTTGCTGATGTTCATCTTGCGAGCAATCTCGCTGTTGGTGTGACCTTCGGCGAGCCAGCGGACGACATCCTGCTCCCGTTTGGAAAGCAATTCTATACCCTCCGTATTTATCAGCCGAGTAGCTGGTGCGTGCGCCAGTGTTTCCAGCAGGAACTCAAGCTGAGGCCCGCTGACCCAGAGCTGCCCCTCGTGCACCTTATAGACACACCGTGTGAGCATCTTGAGAGGGTCCTGGCGGCAAAAGATGCCTCGCGCTCCGCTCCGGCAGGCTTCCACGACCAGGTCGCGCTTCCCGGTGTCAAGAAGCATCACCGTGCGGGTGCTCGGGACGGCTACCCGCAACTCTCTGAGGACTTCAAAGCCCTTGCCCGGTTTGCCCTGCAGTTGTTCACTGACGATCGCGACGTCAGGCTTGAGAGTCGTAGCGACGACGATGACAGAGTTCGCCTCCGCATTGGTGATCGTCAAGCCGCGATCCTTTCTCAATGCGTCGGCGATTAGGTGCCCAGTCAACGGTGTGCTGTCGGCCACAAGCACACGGATGTTGATGGGGTTGGGTTCTAACGAAATGGCGAAGACCATAAAACGACCTCCGCAGGCGCGGCGAGAGTTCACCTGGAAACAGATCCCGCCGCTGTCAAACTAACCTGCATGTACGCGACGCTGAAGTACCGGTAGGGGCTTTCGATGGCCGGCGACAGGACGGTTTCCTCCTTCGCTTGCCGGGTGCTTTTCCTCTTTTGATTGTCCAATGAATTCTCTCGGGAACCATTGCCCATAGCAGATTCTGCTCTCTGAAGCAAGCAATAGTCAATCGATTGTTGAGGTGTCGCGGCGACCCGCTTCAATTCATACCACATGCGCGATACGCGGCCTCTCATCACACTCCAACGGTTTAAAGTTGTCTGGTCGGGGACGCCAACCATACGCAGGAGCGGATGACAGTCCCAAGCCCCGGATAACGCTGGTATTAACTGAGTTCAGGAAACCCAGCGCGGATAACGCACCAAACTCGGAAGGGGCGAAATACTTCGGGCCGAGTGCAGGATCGCGTCCACAGTTGTTCTCGTGCAGAATGATTAGTGACACTCGAATAGAGTGTCAGCATGCAAATTCGCAAGGGAAAGCCACCCCGCTCGGGCCCATCTGGCCGGAGTCGGGGTGGAGTTAAGCCGAGCCGCGCGGGTGCGCCTGGCTTGGATGGATTTCTACCGCGTGAACCAGAATGTGGCCCTGACTTGCCGCCATTTCGGAATCTCCCGCCAGACCTTCTATCGCTGGCAGCGCCGCTATGATCCTTACGATTTGACCACGCTGGAAGCACGGTCCCATCGTCCCCATCGGCAACGGCAGCCGACTTGGTCTTTTCTCTTAGAGGAAAAGGTTTTGACGTTGCGGTTGCAGTTTCCCCGTTGGGGCAAGGACAAGCTGGCCATTCTCCTGCGCCACCAGCAGCTGCCGGTTTCCCCTTCCATGGTCGGCCGCATTCTCACCCATCTTCAACTCTTCGTGTGCTGCACCGATTTGGCCAGCTTGAACCATAGCCAACAGCCGTGCCTGGTGCGCGACTATCGGATATCCAGAGTCCGGATTTGCATCCGCGATTGTGATAGCGCGATCCGCGTACTGAATCGCCTGATCGTTCATGCCTTGCTTTGTAAGGCCGTACGCGGTGGCGGACAAATAGAAGATTTCGCCGCCGATATCGCCGGTTTTCGTCGCACCGATCAATGCTTCGGCAACATTCCGCTGCGCGCTCGGAAGGTCCCCGTCATGAAAGTCTGCAAAACCCAGTTGCCCTTGCGCGCGGTATTCCCACTTTGTATTGCCGAGTCCTCGTGCCAGGGACACCACCTCCGCCCAATCGCGACGCATCGCGGGCGTGTCGCTTTCCCCATCGAAATCGCCTTTAACGATGAGACAGAACATCCGCAGTTCCTTATCAGATTGCAAGAGCGGATTTGCGGCGAGTTCCTGATCCAGCATGTATGAAAGTTCTGGGATTGGGGCTGGGTCCGCGCCCGCTCTGATCGCTCCCAACCGCGCATATAGCGCGTCTCTCTTGTCACCCGCCGCTTCAAACAACTGTTGAGACCTTGTGAAGTACGAACGCGCAGCGCGCCAGTTGTACAGATTGGAGAGATAGAGAGCTCGCTGTAGCAGCGTGTCCGCAGTATCATCCGCCAGGACAGCGGAACTCGATGCCGCCAGGAGCAGCGCAACGATCAGCAGAATACCGTGACGGATTCGACGCTGTGACAAACGAACAGATGAGATTACGGGAAATGCTTCGTGCTCCGGTGGTGCACCTCGAGAATGGAAAGGTAGCCCCAACCAACCCACCTTCACGACTAGCCTAAGGATTCTTTGCATGATCGCCTTCATTTAGCACCAAACCATAACAGAATCGCAGCCACTGCGGGTACACGTAGGTCCGTAGCACAGGGCGGCAACTGGACCGCCTGTTATCGAAGTTTGCCCTACACTAACTCAGGAACAGTTTGAGGGGCAAAAGCATCAAAATATTTGAGTACCTTGTAATTTTCTTTCCGTCACTCATTTTAAGACCTTTTTTGCTGCTTTCTCCCTCTCGGAGGTTCCTTTACTAGATGTAGGGCGGTTACTGATCTTCGCCGTTTTTGCGAAAGGGCTTTGAGAAGTGTTCCCCAACGTTGATGTACGTCACCTGCACGCAGTCATTGTCTTGGCGGAGGAACTTAACTTCACGCGCGCAGCGCAACGATTGCGTATCAGCCAACCTGCGCTCAGCAAGCAGATCACTGAGATCGAAGAACAGCATAGATTTCATCTGTTCACTCGCGACAAGAAACGGATTGTGGAACTCAGTGACGCTGGACGTATCTTCGTCGAAGAGGCTCGCTCGGCGCTCTCGCATATGGAGCGGGCTGTTCATCTTGCACGTGCCGCCCACGATGGAGGAGACAACGTTTTGCTGATTGGACATTCGCCCTACGCCGATCAAGCGTGGATCGCCGCGATGCTAGCGATCCGCCTTCCTTTATATCCGACGCTCCGAATCCGGCTAATGACTCAGTTCGCAATGGAGTCCCTCCGGGGCGTCCTGGTAGGTGAACTCAGCCTTGCACTCGTGACGGCGCCGCCCCAGGACGTTCAAATCACGGCTGTACCATTCGCTCGGGCTCCGCTCTACGTTGCTGTTCTCGAAAACCACCCGGCTGCTCACAAAGAACGCTTGGTTCTCCAGGATCTGGCAAAGGACGACTGGATTCTGTTTGCGAAACGGGTTCATCCACTTGTGCATGAGGCGATCATGGATGCAGCACGACGTGAATCGATTGTCCCCAAGCACGCTCACGATATCATTACGCCACAGCAGGCGGTCGAACTGGTATCGGAGCATGTCGGCGTCGCGATCCTCACAAAACCTACGGCCCGAAGCCTGACGGAGTAGTGGTAAGGCCACTCTCCGATACGTCATTGTGGTTCGAAACATCTGTAATCATGAGAGCCGGTGATGATTCTCGGCTGGTCAACGAATTCGTCCGCTCGTTCCTCCGCAAGTATGCGCCCCAGCACCTGCCACCAAAGCAAATGGAATTGTGGCTGTCTACCTGAATTGTCAACTTGAAAACGGCGATCCCGGCGCCGCGCCCTTGAACAGCATAGCGTCGCCGTTGCAGAGCATGTCGCGTCCGAGGCTATTTCTACAGATGTACCCCAAGGCAGTGGGTCAATTCTGTAGCGCCGAGGACACACATTTCTTGATCCGTTTGTGATCTGCGAACCATTTCCAATTCTTACTGAAACCGCTTGTGGTAGACATCCGCGTTGCATAGTCGAGAATTTACCCTCAGCGATCACCCAAAACCGGCCAATGGTTATCACCTGAAAACCGGCCAACGAGAATAGCGACCGGGACATTGACGCCCGCAGAGGCTTGTAGCCTCCGTGGGCATGGCCAATGTCTTGAGCGAAGAGAAGAAACAGCAAGTTTTAGCACTGGGACGGCTGGGCTGGCCGCTGCGGAAGATCCAAAGGGCCACCCGCATCCGTAGTGAAACCGCCAGTCAGTACCTGAAAGCGGCTGGGATTGCGGTGCGTCCGCCAGGTGGTTGGGGGCGGCGGGCGCCAAAACCGGCCAACGAAGTGATCACCGACTTTGGCGCGGAAAAACCGGCCATTCCGGCGATCACCGACCCTAACAGCAACCCCAACACCAACCCCGAAAACCTTTCCACGAAGGGAAAAGCAAAACCAACTTCAAAACCGGCCAACGAGGTGATTACCGACTCTGAGGTGATCACCGACCCCAACCCCTTCCCACGAGACAAAGTGGGCGCTCTTCCCTCGGAGCCAGTTGCGTCTCCGCAGCCCAGTCCTCGCGCCAGCGCTTGCGAACCGTACCGCGAGGCCATCGAGTTGGGACTCAGCCGCGGCCGCAATGCCGTGGCCATCTACCAGGATCTGGTGGATGAGTACGGCTTCGCCAGCAGCTACCAGAGCGTGCAGCGTTTCGTGCGCAAGTTGCGTGGCACAAAAACACCCGAAGCTCGCGTGGTGATCGTCACCGCTCCCGGCCAGGAAGCGCAAGTCGATTACGGCACAGGCCCATGGTGCGCGATCCCGAGAGCCGTAAGTATCGGCGCACGCGCTTGTTCGTGATGACGCTGGGCTCCAGTCGCAAGTCGGTCCGTCTGCTGACGTTTCGCTCCAGCGCCCGCATCTGGGCCGAACTGCACGAGCGCGCATTTCGTCGGCTAGGCGGAGCTACCCGCATTGTCGTGCTCGACAATCTGCGCGAGGGCGTGCTCGTCCCCGACATCTACGATCCTGCGCTCAACCCTCTCTATCGCGATGTGCTCGCCCACTACAGCGCCATCGCCATGCCTTGCCGCATCCAGGATCCAGATCGCAAAGGCAAAGTCGAGTCCGGTATCGGTCACGCGCAGAAAACGCCACTCAAAGGTCTGCGCTTCGAGACTCTGGAAGAAGCCCAGGCTTATCTCGATCGCTGGGAAGAGCGCTGGGCCGACACCCGCATCCACGGCACCACCAAACGCCAGGTGTGCCGCCATGTTCGCAGAGGAGAAACCGTTCCTGCTTCCGCTGCCGGTCGAGCCTTTTCGCTATTACCATTACGGCGAGCGCATCGTGCATCTGGACGGCTGCGTCGAAGTCGAAGCCCCCTACTATGGCGCGCCGCCAGGCTGGATCGGGCGTGTCGTGCGCGTGCAATGGGATGAGTTGTTCGTCCGCCTGCTCGATCCCAAAACCGGCCAACTGCTGCGCGAACACGTGCGCCAGAAACGCGGCTGGTATCGCATCAAGCCTGAAGACCACTCCAAGCGCACCCCGCTGCGCACTTCGCAACTGCTGTGGCGAGCGGGCCGTGCCGGTGTGCACATCGGCGCGCTATGCGAAGCCATCCATCGCCAGCAAGGCGAAGTCGGTGTGCGCCGTATCCTCGGTGTTCTCTCCCTGGCCAAGAAGTACGGCGCGGCCGCAGCCGATGAAGCCTGTGCCGCTGCCTTGGAAATGGGCGTCCAGGAATACCGCTTCGTGCGTCGCTATCTGGAACGCTGCCCGCAAGCCCCACTCAGTTTGCAGCAAGTCGATCCCCTCATCCGCGAACTGGTGCAGTACCGCGATCTCATCAACCACCGAACCAAGGAGCTGGAACCATGAATCTCATCGAACTCGATCGTGCTCTCAAACAACTTCGCCTGGGCGGCATGGCCGCCGTGCTGGAGACTCGTCTGCGCCAGGCGCAAAGCCAACCGCTCGCCCCCATCGACCTGATCTCCTGTCTGGTGTCGGACGAACTGGCCCGCCGCAGCGAGCGCCTGCTGGAGCGGCGGAAAAAACAAGCCCAGTTCCGCGACGCGCAGAAAACCCTCGACAACTTCGACTTCACCTTCAACAAGAAGATGAATCGCAGCCTGGTCTTCGATCTTGCCACCGGCGCCTTCATCGCCCGCCACGAAGACGCTTTGTTTTTTGGGCCCACCCGGCACCGGCAAAAGCCACTTGGCCCAAGCCATCGGACAAGCTGCTATCCAGCAGGGCTACCGCGTGCTCTACCGCGAAACCCACACTCTGCTCGATGATCTGGCCGATGCCACGCTCGACGGCACGCGCAAAGAGCACATGGAGTTCCTGGTCACCGTGCCCCTGTTGATCATCGACGATCTTGGAATGCGCAAGCTGCCGCTCATCGCCGCCGAGGAACTCCTGGAGATCATCATGCGCCGCTACGAGCGCGCCAGCACTATCCTGACCTCGAATCGTCCGGTGGAAGACTGGGGCAAACTGCTGGGCGACGCCGCCGCCGTCAGCGCCATGCTCGACCGCCTGCTGCACCACGGTCACGTGCTCAAGTGCGGTCCGCGCAGCTGGCGCACCAAAACCGACTTGCCTCCACAGGAGGCGGCAGGGTAGAACAAACTGGTCCCGGAACCGGCTACCTCCGTTGGCCGGTTTTGAAGTGATAATCGTTGGCCGCTTTTGAAGTGATCACCGAGGTTTACGACAACCAATGTCTTTTCATTGTCTAACTAACGACCAGCTTTAGGTGTTGTGCTGACTGGCTGGGGTGACGTGCCACTCGCCAATCCGCTACCGACGATACCGTCGCATGCGCCAAAGGTCTTGTGTTTTATTTCTTCGATTGCAACGGTGGGGAGCGATCAGTTCGATTCCGTATTGCCGGAGTTCTGTATCCAACTTGTCGGAGTCATAGGCGTTGTCCCCGATCAGATTCTCTGGCGCCTCACGGACAATCATCTGGACAAGCGTGGAAGTGGCCAATTTCACTTCGTGAGGTGAAGCGCTTTCGACGCACACGGCAACTCGGAGGCCATGGCTGTCTGCGACGGCCATAATTTTCGTTCCCTTGCCACGTTTCGTTTTGCCGACCTTCGATCCCCTTTTTAGCGGGAGCAAAGCTGCCATCGATGAACGCTTCACGCACGTCGAGACGGCCTCGAATTCGGAGCTCTTCAGCTAGTGCTTCGAGGATACCTCGCATGATTCCTGGACGCACCCATTGCTGGAATCGGCGATGGCACGTCTGGTAGGAGGGATAACGCTCAGGCACGGCGGACCAAGGAGCACCAGTCCGGAGCACCCGCAAAATGCGTTTAAGACGGATCGTCGTGGTTTCCAAGGCCGCCCACGGCCGTCTCGGCGCGCTGTTGGTTTCGGAATGAGAATGTCGAGAATTTCCCATTGCTCGTCAGTGAGGTCTCGGTTGCAATTTCGATTCATTGATTTGCCCATAGATAAATTTCCGGAATTCGTGTTAGGCCTCTGGGCGTGAGGAAAGGATCATCCGGCAACGCCACCACGGCTGACCCCCGTCGCGGCAAAATTGCCGTTGTTGCTGCTGTTGCCATACACAAACGTACGTGCCACCGCAGCCCGAATGGGGGAGAACCAGCGCACACAGGTCTTCCGCTATCAAGGTATACGGATGGACTTAACGAAGAGTACAGGCCGCTTGCGCGGCCTCGCCGCCGCAGCTACCGGATCGTACTCGATCTTTTGGAGAAGACGTTCGGCGAGTGAAGGCGCAAAACACGGGAATGTGCTTCTGAAGCTGCTGCCAGCGAAGACGCCACAGCGATGAAAAGTCTCTCGTGTTTCTCTCGTGTTAGCTCACGACTCAACCGCGGCCCGCACGAATACTGGGGCTGAAACACGCATTTGACACGCCTCCATGAGTGTAAGCTGTTGATAATGTGAGAGGATTTGCAAATTACGAATTTGCTGATCAAGTGGGCTGCGGATTCAATGTGTCAACCATGTGTTTGCTCTTACACTTACGCGACGCACCAAGACAATTCGTTGTGTTAAGATAAATCTCGCATGAGCGCACAGACATTTATTAGCGGTTTATTAGCGGTTTTGGCAGGGACAGATGCCATTGCAGGCAATACCGGCCAAACGTGCGTTGTATGCAAAACTTGCAAAGGCCTTGTCTGGCAAGGGTTCCTGGCAAGTTGTTGATTTGGCGAGTGGGGACGTAGTTCAGTTGGTTAGAACGCTGCCCTGTCACGGCAGAGGTCGCGAGTTCGAGTCTCGTCGTCCCCGCC
>Ga0209117_1000175_pt1 | contig 38506 bp, 30 predicted proteins | sample BlaSpr_A8_OM2_M2_FD_187978 | JGI IMG/M metagenome (GOLD analysis project Ga0209117, IMG submission 187978) | Forest soil microbial communities from Thunder Bay, Ontario, Canada - Black Spruce, Ontario site 2_A8_OM2_M2 (SPAdes) (version 2) | ecosystem: Environmental > Terrestrial > Soil > Boreal... | reverse complement strand
GGGCTGCACCACAGCGATGAAGTGACACGGATCGAGCAATTGGGTTCGAGCACAAAAACAAAACGGCGACCCAGGGGAGAGTCCTGCATCACAGAGTGCCGCTGCGCTCTCGCATTGGTGTCGGAAGAGAACTTCGAAATCATTCGGAATCGCTCTTGACACGGCCGACTTCGTTAGACATGTCCCCAGCGTCAGCGATGAAGCGTGTTGCCTTCGCCGCGCCTGGCTCCCTACTTGGCTTTGAGGAACAACAGTTCGACTTCACCCAGTGGTATTCCACGGTCGAGCATCGTTTTGCGCAGCGCAGCTTCTGTGCCTACACTGTTCTCCAAAACATAGCCCTTTCGGTGTTCCTCAAGGTCTTTGAAAAACAGCTCGAATATCTGCGGGTCTTTCGTACTAATCATTCTCATATTGATAATTTGAAAGCTCATCTCTGCCTGCTCTCCTTAATCGCGGCATGGGAGAAGCGTAGCACGGTGCGAACGAAAAGCGAAACTTTTGCGGTGAGGTCGTGTCTTAATTTGGCTTGCGGCACGGGAAGGTTGAAACGAGCATAGCAGCGACAAATCCGGATGCGTCGAGTTTATGGTCGTCGGGAAACACCATCAAGTCCTGTCCCATTTTCATTTTGACGGCTAGCTCGATGGCGGAGGCGGAAAGATTTTCTGGAATACACGGACGCCCCCCTTGTGTCTTTCCATCGGCGATGAGCATCCCCATAGAAATCCCCTGCGTAATTCCCAAAAGGTAAAATCGGCATGCTGCTTTGGATTCTGCACTAGAGCCAATACAAATCTCTTGAAGGTCTCCAGCCGCCATCGCCTTCTCGTCAGCAGAAGCGCGTTTCGATTGGGGCATACCTACGATTGTCGAGCAGCAGAGTGTTAATAACAGCAGAGCCGTTGAGCGCATTGGAAAACCATTTGAAACTCCGGAACTCACCGCGCGGGATACCCTGCTAACGCATCACTGCGTTGTATTCTAGCACACGGGCGGGTGGCCCGGGCGAAATGGATTGAACCGACTTTGGGTGCCCCTTTTGCGTCCTTTTGCAAAGGGCGGGGTTTGAAGTCTCTTCACCCCAGCAGGCGCCTGACAAACCTCTGGCAGCGTTCGAACAGGTACTCTATAGTTATTTATTGACTTCGTTAATCTTCTTTGGTATCATCCGATTCAGGCTCTTCAGAGAAGTTTCTACGCCTAACCGTAGGCGTCAACTTAACCACCCGGTTAACATTTGCAAAAGTGTATCAAAACAAACGACTTTAACTTCCTTTAGAATGAACACTTATGAAAAAGGGGGAGGGGGGGAGGTAGTTTATTGGACTTAGCTCGGTCAACGCCCACGAATTGCTCCTCCGGCAAAGGCGGACCAACCTGAAACCACATCCCACGCAAATGGCGCTCAACCAATTTGCAAAAATGGGACGCGGAATCGGGATAAGATTTAAACCATGACTTCCACTCCCTCCCAATCACGGTCCCTACTCTCTCGACGCAATTTTCTCACTCTCTCCGCCACTCTTCCCTTCGCCCTGCGCTCTGCACTCCTGCTGGACGCCGCAAACCCGTCCATTCCCATAGGCCTGGAAATGTATTCCGTACGCGAATCCCTCAAAAAAGATCCCGTCGCCACCGTTCGCGCCGTCGCCGAAATGGGTTACCAGGGCCTCGAATTCTACGCCCCATACTTCGACTGGTCCGAAACCGATGCCAAACAAATGCGCAAGCTTCTCGATGAACTCGGCATCCGCTGCTTCTCCACCCACAACGACAGCGCCTACTTCGCCTCGGACAAAATCAGTCGCGCCGCTGACCTAAACCATATTCTCGGCAGCAAATATCTCATCATGGCCAGCTCCCAGCCCAAACCCGGCGCCGAAGGTTGGAAAGAAGTCGCTGAAATTCTCAATAAGTCCTCGGAAACGCTCGAACCCTCCGGCCTTAAAGTCGGCTATCACAATCACCAACCGGAATTTGCCGGCGCACCCGGCCAGCGTCCCATCGAAATCATCGCCAAAAATACCAAGCCATCCGTGGTTCTCCAGCTCGACGTTGGCACCTGCCTCGAATCCGGCGCCGATCCCGTCGCCTGGATTCGCTCTAATCCAGGACGCATTCGCTCCATTCATTGCAAAGATTGGTCCCCAGACGCCGCGAAAGGTTACGCCGTTTTGTTTGCCGAAGGCGCCGCGGATTGGAAAAACATTTTCGCAGCAGCGGAAAGCGTCGGCGGCGTTGAATATTACTTGATGGAACAGGAAGGCAGCCGCTTCTCGGAAATAGAAACCGCGCGGCGCTGCCTCGAAGCATTCCGCGCCAAACGCAAGGAAGGGAATTAAATTGTCGAAACGGTGCTCAACTCCGACCGTCCAGCTCAATCGGGAAGGTCAGGAAAGTTTGGAAAGTTTCTCGCGCACGCGGTCACTCAAAATTTTGCCGTCCACCAATTTCCCTTCGAGCGCTGTTTTTGCCGCCTTAACCACCGCGCCCATCTGCTTCATGGAATTGGCGCCGCTTTCCGCAATCGCTTTGCTGATGGCCGCATCCATTTCCGCGTCGCTCGCTCCCGCGGGAAGATACGTTTCCAGTATCGCCAGTTCTTTTGTCTCTTTTTCCGCAAGCTCCGGACGATTACCCTTAGTGAAAGATTCGATGGATTCTTTGCGCTGCTTCACCAGCGTCTGCAGGATTTGAATCGTTTCCGCTTCGTCCAGCGTGCGAATTTTTTCCACTTCGCGATGCTTGATCGCCGCCTTAATCCCGCGCAATACGCTCAACCGCAACTCATCCTTACCGCGCATCGCCGTCACAATATCTTTTTGAATCTGTTCCGCAAGGCTCATGCATTAAATATACCAGAGCGCTTCACTCCATATTTTATTTTCCTCAATTCCATACAGCGATTTGACACTGCGATTCCGCCATTTGACACTGCGCCATCGCCCCGTTACCGTTATTAGTTCCCATATCGTGGGAAGAGACCGCTGTGCACACAGCGGCTTTTACTCACCGGAGGCCAAAGGTCCAATGAAAGTCATCGTAGCGGATAAAATCAGCGAACGCGGCATCCAACTCCTGAAAGAGACGGGGTGGAATGTTGTACTCACCACAAAAGATAATTTGCTCGCGGAAATCGCCGACGCCGAAGCGTTGATCGTTCGCAGCGCCACAAAAGTTACCGCGGATTTATTGGATAAAGCGCCAAAGCTCCGCGCCGTCGGCCGCGCCGGCGTGGGCGTGGATAACATCGATCTGGAAGCGGCCACCAAGCGCGGTATTTTGGTGATGAGCACGCCGGGCGGAAGCACCGTCAGCGTTGCGGAACATACATTTGCGCTGCTGCTGGCGCTGGTGCGGGAACTGCCGAAGTTTGATGCGTCCATGCGCGAGGGACGCTGGGAAAAATCTTCGTCGGGCGCGGAAGTCCGCGGCAAGACGCTCGGTTTGATTGGCCTGGGGCGAATCGGCGGCGAGGTGGCGGTGCGCGCGGAAGCGTTTGACATGCGCGTTGTGGCGTTCGATCCGTTCATTAGTGAAGCCGCGGCTAACGAACTTTCCGTGGAACTCGTTCCGCTGGAAAAGCTGCTGGCGGACAGTGACTTCATCTCCTTGCATACGGCAGTGAGTCCGCAGACAAAGGAAATGATCAATGCCGCATCAATCGCCAAGATGAAAAAAGGGGTGCGCATCGTGAATGCGGCACGCGGGGAGTTGATTAACGAGGCGGATCTGGCTGCCGCGATCAAGAGCGGGCACGTTGCCGGAGCCGCGCTGGACGTTTTTGCCCAGGAGCCACCGAAGAATTGCCCGTTGATTGGATTGCCGAACGTGATTACCACGCCGCACGTGGCGGGGTCCACCGCGGAAGCGCAAGAAGAGCTGGGGACGCAGGTGGCGGTGCAGATTAAGGATTATCTGGTGGATGGGATGATTCGCAATGCGGTGAATTTGCCCGCTTTGTCAGCCGATCAATACCGTAGAGTGCGTCCGTATTTACAGTTAGCGGAGCAACTGGGCTCGCTGGTCGCGCAGGCGACGGCGATGCGTCCCGCGCGGATACGCATTCGGTACGCGGGGGAAGTAGCGGAAGTAGGAACGCATCTGTTGCGCAGCGCGGTGCTGGCCGGTTTGATGAACGCGGTCCTCGATGAAAAAGTGAATATCGTAAACGCGCCAGCGATTGCGGCCGCGCGGGGATTGAAAGTCGAAGAAGAAACGAGACGCCGCGAACATGGTTTTCCAAACACCATGGAAGTGTCCTCGCTTCCTGAAAAATCTGGAGAAGCAGGAGGGTTTTCGGCGGAAGGCACGGTTTTGCACGACGGTTCCCCGCGAGTGTTGCAGATTGACGGCATCCCAGTGGAAGCGGAATTGGATGGCACACTGCTGTATTTGCGGAATGACGACAAGCCCGGCGTGATCGGCCAGGTCGGAACGACACTGGGAAAGCAAGGTGTGAATATTGCCACGTTCGCTCTGGGACGCCGGAATGCTTCGCCGGGGGCGGAAGCGGTTTCGCTGGTTCGGCTTGATGGAGATGTTTCGTCGGCAATTCTTGAACCGATTCGCGCTATTCCCGCGATCACGGAAGCCCGATTGATCCGTCTCAATAACGCCTGAAACACTTAATTTGCGCATCCATCGGATAAGAATTTTAGACCGATAATTTACATTCCAGTTCTTGACAACCCGTCTTAACTGTCCTAAAACTTATCTCAACATTTCGAGGGCGGAATAGTTGCGGAGCCTCGGGGTTTAATCGATTCAATCTGGCCGCGCGACTGTTGGTGCAATTCCAAAAAATTTAGTTAGTTATTTTCCATTTCCTTTAGCGTTGTGCAAAAGGAGCCTCTATGCTACTGCGCAATATCAAGCACTACTCCGTTCTATCCCTTCTTATCTATCTGTTCGTGGCGGCGAATGCCTTTGCGCAAACCGGCACGTCGTCGCTGGGGGGCACCATCACCGACCAGCAGGGTAGACCGGTAGCCGGTGCTACGGTCACGCTAGTCAACGTTGCGACCAATGCTGAGCGAACGACGCAGACAACGGATACAGGCGCTTATGTGTTTGACTTGATCACGCCAGCGGATTACCGCCTCGAAGTGGAGGCCAAGGGATTTAACAGGCAATTGGTGGACAACGTGAAGGCTTTAATCGGTAAGCGAACTGAGCGTGACGTTCAATTGAGTGTAGGAACGATGAGCGAAGTAGTTGAGGTGCATTCAAGCGGCCAAGAAGCGCTCATCAATACGCAAGATGCCTCGCTAGGCAATGTTTTTGAATCCAAGCAGATTACCGAACTTCCGTTGGAGGGCCGAAACCTGATTGACTTGCTCAGTCTGCAGCCGGGTGCAACTCGCGAAGGCTATGTGACCGGGGCACGAGCGGATCAGTCGAACGTTACTCTGGACGGCGTGGATATCAACAATGCGCAAACCGGAAATGTTGCGGTACCCACGACAACCAATAATTTGACGATCGGCGCACTAGATACGGATAGAGGAAACATCACCTCGGGCCCGGTTCTGCGTCTCAACGCGGAGGCAGTCGAAGAGTTCCGCGTCACTACGGCAAACGGAAATGCGAACGAAGGCCGTTCATCCGGTTCGCAGATCAATTTGGTGACCAAGTCGGGTACGAACAACTGGCACGGTGCAGCGTTTGAATTCTACCGAGGTACTCTTTTCGAGGCCAACGACTGGTTCAGCAATGCTGCAAGGGTCCCGCGTACGCCGCTGATTCGCAACACGTTTGGCGGTGCACTCGGCGGCCCGGTTAAGAAGGACAAAGTATTCTTTTTCTACAGTTATGAATCGCGTCACGACGCCACGGCCCAGAGTGAGAGCAGAATTGTTCCTTTGCCCAATCTGGGAAAGGGCATTATCAACTACAATTATTGTACGGATGCCGCTTGTAACACGACACCGCAAGCGTCGTTGGACGTGACACAGAATCAAGTGTATCAAGCAGCGGGGATAAACCCGGCGGCGTTAGCTGCCCTGGCCGCGGCCGCCGCTAAATATCCCGCGAACGATAAATCGTTGGGCGATCAACTCAACACGAGCGGATTCCGCTTTAACGCAATCACGCCGGTACATCTGAATTCGCATGTCGCCAGGTTAGATTCTAAACTGACCAACAACCAGAATCTTTTCCTACGTGCGAACGTAATCTATGACCACCAGATACTTCCCCGGTGGTTGCCGGATACAGCTGCCCCCCTGGTGTGGAGCCATCCATGGGGTATTGCCGCCGGCCACACCTGGACAATTGGAAATAACTGGGTCAATAACTTCCGGTATGGCTATACGCGCCAGGCATTCAGTGTGGGCGGTGACAGTTTCGGGAATGATATCAGTTTTCGTTTCGTGTTCCAACCTACCGGCCAGACACACACCCAAACGCGAGTGACTCCGGTTCACAACTTCACGGATGATCTTTCCTGGGTCCATGGAAAGCACACCGTCCAGTTTGGCGCCAACGTCCGAGCAATTAGCAATACCCGGGTAAGTTTCGCGAACGCCTTCGATAACGCAATCACCAATCCGTCGTTTTATGCAAACGGTGCGGGCGACCGCGTTTCGAAAGATTTCCAAAATTACTTAAATGCAAACCATTTGCCGGGCGATCAGAGGAAATGCAAGGATGCGAATGGGGTGACGATCAATCCTCCACCTTGCGACGAGTCGCTGAACTCAATTCCTGCGGTGCAAGACGCGGCCACAGCGATTATTGGGAGGTTTTCGCAATATACCGCCAATTTCACCTTCAATAAGGATGGCAGTCTGACGGCCGCAGGGACGCCAACTACCCGTAATTTTGCCACACAAGCCTACGAGCAATATGTCCAAGATTCTTGGAAAGTTCGTCAACACTTGACCTTCACATTGGGAGTTCGCTACAGCCTGGAGCGTCCTGTCTATGAAACGAAAGGGTTTGAGGTGCAGCCCACGATACCCTTGGGGATCTACTTTAAGAATCGTCTAGCAGCAGCAGCTCAAGGGCAAAACTTCACGGACCCAATTGTTATCAACCGCTCCGGTCCAGCGAACGGCGGAAAGCCGATGTATAACTGGAACAAGCTTAACCTCCAACCACGCCTCGCGGTCGCCTGGTCGCCGAATTATTCGGATGGCTTTCTGCACGCGATTTTCGGAGACGCGGGGAACTCCGTAATACGCAGTGGTTTCGCGATGACCAACGACTATTACGGACAGGCACTTGCGGTGGATTGGGACTTGAACAACACGCTCGGATTCTCCTCGAACTACACAACACCGGCCAATACTTTTGACACGGTGCCGAGCGCCCAGCACGATTTAGGACCATTGTTTACAAGCTATAATCAGGACGTCCGGCCATTACCAAAGGTCAAGGTTCCGGGCAGCCTGGTATTCCCACTATCGCAACCGCTCGACTATGGAGGCCGCATTGAATCGTCGGTGGATTCGAACTTGCAGGCCCCCAGACAGTACGTCTGGAATCTGACTTTTGAACGGCAACTGCCAGCGGGCACTACGCTGTCTGTCTCCTACATCGGGCGGATGGGTCGCAGGCTGCTGGTTCGCCGAGATGCAACAGCCTTCAACAACGTTCGTGATCCGAAGAGTGGCATGACTTGGTACCAGGCAGCGACGATTCTGGAAAAACAGCGCCAGAAGGGAGTAGACACCAGCCAGATCGCAACCATCCCATTTTTTGAAAATCTCTTTCCGGCGGGCATGGCTACGATCTTTAATAGCGCTTTTGGATTGGATCCCATCTGCAGCGCTGATCCCACGATCACCACTAACCCAGGTTTTGACCCTACCTGGTCAAACACGCAGTTCTTCTATGCGATGCAAAGCCGGGGCGGCGGTACGGCACCATCCAACCCTTGCTCTTTCTTCCCCGGCAATGACTGGACCGATACCCAAGCAATTGTTGATCAGGTGGCGAACGGAAATTTCGGTACCACGCCATTTCCAACCAGATTCGAACAGCCGCAGTACGGCGCGCTGTCCACGTGGAGCACCATTGGAAACTCTAATTACCATGGAATGACAGTTTCGGTGAGACAGCGGCTGCAAAGTTTGACGCTGGATTTCAATTACACTTTTTCCCATTCCTTTGACGATGCCTCCGGTTTGCAAACGGAGAGTGGATTCGGCAATAACAACGGCAACGGCGCGTTTATCGTCAATCCCATCCGACAGCATGACAACTACGCCAGCTCCGACTTCGACGTGCGCCACATCATCAATGCCGACGCCGTGTGGCAGATGCCGTTCGGGAAGGGCAGGGCTCTAATGAACACTGACAATCGTGTAGTGGACGCCGTTCTGGGTGGATGGCAACTTTCCGGGATCTTCCGTTGGAATAGCGGGCTGCCTTTGACTAGCTCGCCGTCCGATGACGCCCGTTGGGCGACTAACTGGGACGTTCAGGCTGCCGTAACTCCCTTAAGGCCTATCAACACTTGCCCGACGCGCACTGGAACGCCAAAACTCTTCGGTGGTTGTGATATGAAAGCGATCTACCAAAGCTTCCGAAATGCTTATCCTGGCGAAACCGGACCGCGGAATTATATTCGGTTGCCAGGTTACCTAGATCTAGACCTAGGGCTCGCGAAGACATGGAATATGCCCTGGAGCGAGAAGCATCACCTACAAGTCCGCTGGGATGTTTTCAACGTCGCTAATTCCCAACATTTCGGCGCGATTGACAATAGCCGCACAGGCATTGGTGTAGTTCGTGATCCAGCTCTCCGAGGTTCAAACCCGCCGCCGAATTGGTCGAACTTCACGCAGATTCAGGGCCAACCCCGCGTGATGCAGGTTGGCGCGCGGTACTCGTTCTAATGTTGAAGTTGTAGTTTAACTGAAGATCGGCGCGCGGAAGCATCGCTCTAGGCCGCTACGCCCGGGCTATGCTAATCTATATTCCTCTCTCGGGTTAAAATTTAAAAGGTTTTGACCTGAGCGATTTGTCGGGGCGTAGCGCAGCCTGGCTAGCGCGCCTGGTTCGGGACCAGGAGGTCGAAGGTTCAAATCCTTTCGCCCCGACCACTTTATTCCTTCCAATAAATTAGATGATTCAAGTCACTGCGAATTTGGCTGTCTACTGAGGTTATTAATGAACATCAGGTTTGCGACCGGAGCCAAATTTTTTTTAAGTGGTGCCGTTGGGCTGGCAATTTGCTGCGGAGCTCAAGCCGCCCGTGACGGCGCTTCCAATTCAAAGGAAACTCACGCTCAGTCACGACCTCAAGATAATAATTCGACCACTTCAAAAATATTGCCAAACGGCGTTGAAGTAAATCGCGGCGCTTTGCTCTTGCAGGTTTCGGCGCTGCGTGATGACGTCCTGCGTATCCGGTTATCTCCAACGGGCTCGCTGCCGGAAGATGCTTCCTGGGCTGTCGCTCCGGAAATTCGGAAGCAAACCGCCGCGGCCGTTCCAGAAAATTCCGCGAATTCCGCCGGCTTCCACACCAATGCGTTGCGCGTGACCATCGATCGCGCAACCCTGCGCATGTCCATAACGGATCTGCACGGCAATGTGTTGCAAGAGGATGCCGCAGGCTGGCCCGTCGATTTCCACGGCGATGTATTTCGCGTGTATAAGAAATTGCCAAAGGATGAACATTACTTTGGCTTGGGCGACAAAACAGGACCTCTGGATCGGCGCGGCCAGGCCTTTAAACTTTGGAATACGGATTCATTCGCCTTTCAGGAATCCACCGACCCCATTTACAAGGCCATTCCTTTTTTCATGACCATGCGCGGAGGCCGATCCACGGGAGTTTTGTTCGACAATACCTGGCCATCCAGTTTTGATTTTGGCAGGGTGGACAACGGACTTTATTCATTTGGCGCGCAAGGTGGCCCGATCGACTATTACGTTTTTTACGGACCGGATCCAAAACAAGTGGTGAGCACTTATGCCTGGCTCACCGGCTTGCCGCCGCTGCCTCCACTGTGGTCGCTGGGCTTTCAGCAGTCGAGGTACAGTTACGAGACCGAGGCAAGAGTCCGCGAAATTGCAGCACGTTTGCGCGCGGATAAAATTCCTGCCGACGTAATTTATCTGGACATCGATTATCAGCAGGATAATCGGCCGTTCACCGTAAACAAGGAACGATTTCCGCACTTCGACCAAATGCTCGCGGACATGAAGCGCGACCACTTCCATATTGTGACCATCACGGATTTACATATCGCTAAATTGCCCAACGCGGGATATGCTCCGTATGATTCCGGGATCGCCGGCGATCACTTTGTGAAAAATCCGGATGGTTCAGTCTTTGTGGGTGGCGTGTGGCCCGGCCCATCCGTTTTTCCGGATTTTACGCGCCATCAGAGCAGGGAATGGTGGGGAACGCTGTACAAGGATTTTGTGGCGAAGGGCGTCGCAGGTTTTTGGAACGACATGAACGAGCCTTCCGTTTTTACCACGGAAAACGCGACGATGCCGGAGAACGTTCAGCATCGCATCGACGAACCGGGATTTTCCCGCCGAACCGCGTCGCACCTTGAAATACACAATGTATATGGGATGGAGAACTCCCGCGGCACGTATGAAGGTTTGCTGAAGTTAAATCCTAATCTGCGGCCATTTGTGTTGACGCGCGCCACGTATCCCGGCGGCCAAAAATATGCCGCCACCTGGACCGGAGATAACACCAGCTCCTGGAATCACCTTCGCTTGACGACGCCGATGCTGCTGAATCTCGGTCTCAGCGGTTTTGGAATCAGCGGAGCCGATGTTGGCGGATTTATAGGAACGCCTTCACCGGAGTTGTTGACGCGCTGGACCGAGCTCGCGACCTTTCAACCCATCGACCGTAATCACACCATTAAGGGCGCCGGCGATAAGGAAGTTTGGGTGCACGGCCCCGAGCAGGAAGCCATCCGCAGGAAATATATCGAAGAACGATATAAACTTTTGCCGTACCTTTATACCGCGTTTGAGGAACTATCGCGTACTGGGCTGCCGGTGATTCGCGCGCTCTTTCTGGAATTTCCGCACGCCAACAAAGATGAAAAGCCAATGGATATCGATGCCGGCAACGAATTCATGTTTGGCCACGACTTTCTGATTGCTGCCGCGCCGTACCCCGAGCAACCGGACCCTTACGAAGTGAAGTTGCCGCCAGGCAAGTGGTACGACTACTGGACGGGCGCAAAAATTTTGAACGATGGCACAGACCGAAAGTCGCTAAACATTGAACCGAAGATGGAGACACTTCCCGTGTACGTAAGAGAAGGCGCTATCGTACCGCTGGAGCCGCTGGTGCAAAGCACGGATGAAGTGCCACAGGGTGCGCTTACGCTTCGTGTCTATCCGGGAAAAGATTGTCGCGGTTCGTTGTACATGGACGACGGCAAAACTTTTGCTTACAAACGCGGCGAATTTTTACGCACTGATTTCAGCTGCCAGGAAACATCGCAAGGATTTACGCTGCATATTGGGCGGCGTGAGGGAACGTTTCAACCCTGGTTTAAACAAATCCACATCGAGCTATATGGGTGGGATCACGGGTCCGCAAACGTTAGCGCGAAATCACTCAATTTAGCGCCGGACGTGGATGAAAAGCGGCACGTCTTGAGCATGGACGTTCCAGCCGATGCTGGTGGCGGCGACTTCGAAATTCACGGCACAAAATAATTAAGCTCGCCCAAGCCACAAGCATCTGGCAGGCGTATCAGGTTTTTACTTGCATCGACGCGGCATCCCAGGTGACTGCGCTTCGCCGGAAGTACGATTCGTTGGAAAGGTGGCACGCGAGCGCGGCGTTGTGGCCGAACACCGCGTCTTCCACCACTGGCTGCCGAGTTTTTACCGCCTGGAAATATTTCCAGAGGTGCGGACGCTCGTCGTCCCACGAATCTCCCTTGAAAGAAAATCCGGGGGTCAGCGGCTCTTTGCCGGGCGTGACGTCGTGCTCTGCGTGCCATTTCTCCAAATATGCTTCACGCAGCGCGCGAGGATAGCCGGAAGTATAGTAACTGGGCCCTTGATCTTCGCCGCTTTGCGGAAAATAGGTGATGGTGGTCTCCGTGACCTCCAACATCCCCTTCGAACCCATGAAGCGATAAATCTCGGGAGATTCGCAGCCCAAATTTAACCGCATAAACACTGGAATTTTGCCGTATTCGAATAGCGTGCAATGAATGTCCGGCATGTTGCGGCCATCGTTCCAGCGGAGGATTCCGCCCATGGACATGACCCGCTTCGGCGGTTCGTTCCATCCCATCATGAAATTCATGCCGCTGACCAGATGCACAAGCAAATCGCCAGCGACGCCCGTGCCATATTCCTTCCAGCAGCGCCAACGCGCGAAAATTTTTGGATCAAACGGGCGCTTCGGCACGGTGCCCTGCCAGGTATCCCAATCCAAAGTTTCTGGAGAGAGATCGGGCGGTGGAGGATACTCCCACGCTCCCGTGGGATCATTGCGGCCCAGCGAGCCTTCGATGTGATTCAAATCGCCGATCGTCCCCTGCGCGAGAAGTTCCTTGGCTTTTGCGCAGATCACGGAGCTGACGCGCTGCGAGCCAATCTGCACGATACGCCCGGTTTTGCGCGCGGCGTCTGCCATGGCGACGCCTTCCGCCGCGGTATGCGACATCGGTTTTTCGCAGTAAATATCCTTTCCAGCGTTTACTGCGTCGACCACGATTTGTTTGTGCCAATGATCCGGCACAGCGGCGATAAGACAATCAATTTCTTTGTCCGCAAGAAGCTCCTGATAGCGGCGCGTGGTGCGAACATTTGCACCCGCAATTTCTTTCGCCAGCGTGTGACGGCCGTCATAAAGATCGCAAGCCGCAACGCACTTAACGCCTGGCAATTGCACCGCTGTTGCTAGAAGCCCTGATCCCTGCATGCCAATTCCGATGATTCCGAAACGTACCTGGTCACTGGCAGCGACAGAAGTCCACGCAGGCGGAATTGCTTCCGGCCGTAGAAAAATACTCGGAGCAGCGACCACCGCACCCGTGGCAGTGACGCCAGTCTGCAAAAATTCACGACGCGAGACGCGATTCTTTTTCATCGATGTATTCTCCACATGACTAATTTTGTTCGACAGAAATTAGGGCAACGGCTGCGTGCTTACTTCCTTAAAAAAAACAATGTCATTGTCGCTATGGTTCTGCAAGCCGATGTAGCCCTCGTCAGGCCGCCGCCCGCGTTCCGGCTCAAAGTCAAATTTACGTTCGGGAACGGGTTGTCCTTCGGTGTAATCGGTGACTTTGACATCGTTAAGCGTCACGATTGTGTGCGGTCCATCGAGAGTGATGATCATGGTATTCCACTCCGGGCCAGGTTTACCAGGTTTGGCAAGCGGTTTCGTCAGGGAGTAGAGCGCAGCGGTGATGTGGTATTCGTCTTCATTTGATTTTTCCGGTTCGTTATCAATTTGTACTTCGTAACCGTAGTGCACCGGCATCCACGGTTCGCGCGGCTCGATGGGAATGCGAATGAATACGCCGGAATTATCATTGTGATCGCGCATTTTATAAACGACGCGGAGCCGGCAGTGGCCCAACTTTCCCGCCGTCCAGTAAAGAAGTCCCATGCCGCCGTGCGTTTGAATTAAGCCATTTTCGATGGTCATGGAACCCGGGCCGACATGCTTCCACCCGGTTAAATCCTTGCCGTTGAACAGCGGTTTCCACTCCGAAGATTGCGGATGGGCGGCCACCAGCAACGAGGAACTGATTGAAAAAATGAAAATAAAAATCGCGCTTATCTTACGCATCGGGAATATTCCTTCCTCGCGGGCATTTGCAGACTAAGACGATACAACATTACGGAGCATAAACCATAAATTTGCGGGGCGCTCCGCAGCACGCTAATATGCCACAATCCGGTTCGTTTGAGGGAAGTTCCGATTCAACAACCGGAAGACTGCATTTGGCCTAGATGCAAAGCGCTAACCGCAAAATATTTGGCCATGAGACCCTTTGACCGAAAGATACATCCAATAGACTGGGAACCACTAAGGGAGATATTTATGAAGAGAAAATATAGTTTTCCGGGCATTTTGTTACTTTTGGCGGGGTCGATCACCCCGGCCATGGCGCAAAATTCCCCGGTCGCAGCGGGAACAGTTAGCATGACCGTCACCGCGGTCGCGAAAAAAGGTGTGCAACCGCCGCCAATCAACAAGGACGACGTGCAGCTTTATCGCGGCAAAGAACGCGTCCAAGTGGGCGATTGGCGTCGCGGCGAATCACTCGCTCTGGCGATTATGATCGACGACTCCATAGACACTTCGGCCGGCAGTAATTGGAAGGACCTGCAGTCATTTATTCTTGCGCAACCTAAGTCCACCTTGATTTCCGTGATGTACGCACGCAACGGCGGAGCCATGGTCGCCCAGGACTTTACCAACGATCACGAATTGGCCGCGAAAGCTCTGCGTTTGCCAATGGGGGGCATGGGCGCGTTTTCCAGCCCGTATCTTGCTTTGCTGGACCTGATGAAACGTTGGCCAACCGCGGGCGAACGCCGGTCGATCATGCTGATTTCGTCCGGCATTGATTATTTCCGTGGCGACTTCGGCCCCAGAAGCCCGGACCTGGACAGCACTATTGCGCGCGCCCAAAAACAGAATATAAATGTTTGGACGATTTATTATCCGGGCGCGGGGCATACTAGCGAGGCGTTTTTTCGTGTCAACAACGCGCAAAATAACCTGAGCCAACTTTCGCAGGAGACTGGAGCGGAATCTTATTATTTGGGAACGCTGGAACCGGTTAGTCTCAAACCCTATTTTGACGAAATCGACACACATCTTAAAAATCAATATCTGCTGACCTTCACAGGCCGCGGTGGAAAAAAAGGCCGCCTGGAACGCGTGCGTGCCGTCACGGAGATACCTGGCGTCGAATTGCTCGCCCCATCGGAGGTTTTCTTACCCTCTAGCCAATAAATCCAACAACAACAAATTTTGCGAGGCGCGAACGAAAAATTCGCGCCTTTTTTGTTTTGACCCGGGCTTGTGTAATTTGAATGCCGCGAGCTAAACTACGCCGTCGACAATTGCCGTCGCCAAAAGGGAACGGGGATGAAACGATTTAAATCAGCCATTTCTGTCGCTGCCGCCCTGTTTTTTGCTGGGTTCGCCAGTGCGCAAGCGCCAGACTCCGGTCTGCAAACCTTTGCCGGAGTGCGCACGTTTGTTGGTGCGCCGTACGTCCCGCGATGCGAACATTTGCAGGCGGATATCGCCATCCTGGGCGCGCCATTCGATGAAGGCACCTGGGGATGGCCAGGTGAACGCTACGGCCCGCGTGACATTCGCGAGGCATCGCAAGATTACAAGCAAGCCGATCTTAAAAATGGTTTCTATTATTTTGATAGTGACACGTACGTCCTAAAAGGGAAGCGTTGGGCGGATTGCGGCGACGTGGAAGTCGCTCCTACCGTTCCCTCGCTGACCAATCAAAACATTACGGATGGAATTAAAAAGATTCGCGCACAAAAAGCTTTTCCCGTTCTGATCGGCGGCGACCACAGCATCACTTTTCCCGCCATCCTTGCTCTGCAGGATTTGCCCTCGATTATGATTGTGCATTTTGATGCGCATCTGGATACCTGGACCAGCTATCCCGGCAACATAGATCATTCTTCTCCCATTCGTCGATCAGCAGCGCTGCCCAACGTAAAGAAAATTGTGCAGATCGGAATGCGCGGGTTGGCTAACGACACTGAAGCAAGCGAAAACGCCAAAAAACTAGGTACGCAAGTAATCACCACCGAAGCGATTCGCCGGAAAGGCGTGGAATGGGCGATTGCGCAGATCCCCAGTGCCGCGGCCATTTACGTTACCGTGGATGTCGACGTGATGGACCCCAGCGTAACTCCAGGGACGGGAACTTACGAACCTGGCGGGTTGCGTTTTGAAGAAGTTGATCAAATGCTGATTGCCCTGACAAATAAAGGCAAAATTGTTGGCTTTGACGTTGTGGAAGTAAATCCATTGCGCGATCCCAGTGGGCGAACCGCTCAGGTCGCGTCACGGTTGATCATTGATTTTCTTGGCGCCATTTTTCACTGAAGTAAAAATTATGCCCGCGAGGGAAAAAATGAGAATTGGTCGCGCCCTTACGAACCTGATGTTCATTGCCGCGCTGGTGGTGTCTTCATCCCCGGCTCGCGCCAATGACGAAGTTTTGCGCGATGGCTGGCTGGTGCAGTCATCGGCCAAGGTTGCCGGCGGCGGCGAGAAAGTCTCCCGGCGAGAGTTTGACACGGCTGGCTGGTACAAAACTTCCGTGCCAAACACCGTCTTTGCGGTCCTCGTTGAAAACGGTGTGTACAAAAATCCTTACTTTGGAATGAATCTGCGCTCAGTGCCTGGAGTGGAATACGCCATCGGTACGGAATTCTCGAATCAGGACATGCCGCAAAACAGCCCGTATGCCGTTCCGTGGTGGTACCGCAAGGAATTCGAGGTTCCGAAAGAGTTCAACGGCAAAACTATATGGATGGGATTTCGCGGAATCAACTATCGCGGGGAAATTTGGATTAACGGGAAAAAAGTTGCGGGCTCGGATGAAATCGTGGGCGCATACCGCCGATACGAATTCGACGTAACACCATTTGTGCGCGCGGGTGAGAAGAACGTAGTGGCCGTGGCGGTCTCGACTCCTCAAGCCGGCGATCTGGCGATTACCTTTGTGGACTGGAACCCATCTCCACCCGATAAGGAAATGGGATTGTGGCAAGAGGTAGTGCTCTCCGAGAGTGGTCCGGTTTCCGTGCGGCATGCTTTTGTCGACTCAAAACTCGACTTGCCGTCTCGCGACGCCGCGCACCTTGCGGTGCGAGCAGAATTGCACAATACCTCGCACGAGCCCGTCAGCGGAACGCTCCGTGGAAGAATCGACGGTGCCGCGTCGCCAGTCGAGTTTTCGCAGACCGTGGATTTGCCTGCCAGCCAACGAAAAGAGGTGCTGATCGCTCCCGAAACGGCGGCGGCATTGAACGTAAAAAATCCTCGCTTGTGGTGGCCTTACCAGATGGGAGAGCCGTATTTGCACAAGCTGACCCTCGAATTTGTGACCGCAAAAAATTCAGTGTCAGACACGCAAACTATTTCTTTTGGCATTGTCCAAACGGATTCTGAAATGACGCCGGAAGGGCACAAATTGCTGAAAGTGAACGGCAAACCCGTATTGGTGCGCGGCGGCGGCTGGGCACCGGACATGCTTCTGCGTGTGGATGAGTCGCGACGCGAAGCGGAGTTTCGCTACGTGAAGGAAATGGGCCTCAATACCATTCGTTTAGAAGGCAAACTGGAAAACGAAGTATTTCTGGACCGCGCGGACCGCGATGGAATTTTGCTCATGGCCGGTTGGTGCTGCTGCGACGCGTGGGAAAAGTGGGGAAAATGGAGCGAAGAAAACAAGCGTGTGTCGGTGGACTCGCTGCGTGATCAGCTTTTGCGGTTGCGACGACATCCCAGCATTTTGGTTTGGTTGAATGGCAGCGACAATCCTCCGCCTGCGGATCGCGAGCAAGCCTACCTGGACATGGCGAAACAGGTTAATTGGCCAAAACCGGTCCTTTCTTCCGCGGCTGGAAAAAAGGCGGAAGTCAGCGGAGATTCCGGCGTGAAAATGTCGGGGCCTTATGAATATGTTTCGCCAAATTATTGGACTTTGGATACCAAGGCTGGCGGCGCGTACGGTTTCAACACCGAGACTAGTCCTGGCCCCGCCGTTCCTCCAATCGAAGGACTGAAATCGTTTCTTCCGGAAGATAAACTGTGGCCCATTAATGATTTTTGGGGGTACCACGCCGGCGGCGGACAATTCAAAAACATCAATGTTTTTGCAAACGCGCTGGAAGGCCGTTATGGCAAGCCTAAAGACCTCTCCGATTTCACCTGGAAATCCCAGGCCATGACCTACGAAGGGCAACGTGCCATGTTCGAAGCCTACGGCGGCAATAAATATAAATCCACGGGCATTATTCAGTGGATGCTCAACAACGCCTGGCCAAGTCTGATCTGGCATCTATATGATTACGATTTGCGCCCGGCCGGTGGTTATTTCGGAACAAAAAAAGCCCTTGAACTGGTACACCCGCAATTTTCTTACGCCGATCGCACCGTGGTGGTCGTCAACGGAAAACAAGAACCACAAAAGGGGCTTAAGATTGTTGCAAAAGCCTACGATCTTTCCATGAAGGAACTTTTTTCACGCGAAGCGAATCTTGATGTTGCCGCGGATGGCGTCACCAGGAGTTTCGCCATCCCGGAACCCGCTGGAGCGACCAGCACTTATTTTTTGAATCTGCAGCTCTATGGTCCCGGTGGAGAATTGTTGAGCCGCAATTTTTATTGGCTCTCCACAAAGCCGGATGAACTCAACTTTGAAAAAACCGAGTGGTTTTTCACTCCGATAACATCGTATGCGGATTTGGCGGGATTAAGCGAACTTCCCAAGGCAAATGTCAAAGGATCCATGAATGTTCAGGAGTCTGGCAATGAAACCGTGGCTCGTGTTTCGGTGCAGAATCCTGGACCCGGTCTGGCATTTCTTGTGCGGCTGCGGCTCTTAAAAGGGAAAGATGGAGCGGAAGTTCTCCCGGTTTTCTTCGACGACAATTATTTGTCACTTTTGCCGGGCGAAAAGCGAGAAATTGAAATTCACGCCCGCAAGAAAGACTTGGACGGCGCAAAGCCAGTTCTCGCGGTCGATGGTTTCAACGTGCCGCTTACCACCGTTCAATAACTCGATTGAGCAAAAGTCAATCGTCCGCGTGACTCTGCGAAAGGGCGCGCGTCGACTCGCGAATCACTAATTCGGGATTCGTTTTCTGGTGCAACACCGCCCAGTCGCGTTTTTCGCGGCCAGCGGCGATGCTATCCATGATCATACTCACAGCCATTCCGCCCATCGCTTCCAAGGGTTGGCGGACGGTCGTAAGCGACGGCGCGGAAAGAAGAGAAATAGAAACATCGTCAAATCCCGTGACGGAACATTGCTCGGGCACTTTGATACCCGCCTTGGATAGCGCTCGAATGGCCCCAAGCGCGGTCAAATCATCAAACGCCATCAACGCTGAAAATCTTTTTTTACGCTGCAGCAATTCTTCCGTAAGGCGAAACCCATTTTCAAAACTGGAATTGGGATCGAAGCTTTCGGGCAGTTGCAACACAAGAGCTGAATCGATGTCCAGCCCGGAGGATTGCGCGAACTTCTGAATTCCGCGCCAGCGCGGCGCACTATCAATGAGCATTTTCGGTCCGCGGATGAAAGCAATTTTGCGATGTCCGAGTTGAAAAAGGTGCTCAAGCGCAAGACGCGCGCCGATTTCATTGTCCACCATTATGGAGCTGATATTGTTGGTCGGCAGTTCCCAACCGATGGTGACCGCGGGAATTTCGCGCTTGGTAAGATCAGCGAGCAGTTGGATATCGACAAACAACCAGTTTGCCACGACGATTAAGCCTTCCACGTGCCGTTCGAGCAGCATCTCCATGTAGCGTTCGAATCGATTCGCCTGGTTGTGGGCATCTGCAAAAATCGGCATATAACTGGCCTGGTACAATCCATTTTCAATGCCACGCAATATGGGAATGCAAAACGGATCGGTTACATCAAATAGCATCACGCCAATGCTGTTGCTGCGTTTACTTCGCAAGAATCGCGCCATCACATTGGGTCGATAGCCCATGCGCTTCGCGGTATCTTCAATGCGTTTTTTGGTAGTCGCAGCGATATAACGCGCGAGTGGCGCGTTGTTCAGCACGATGGACACGGTAGCGGGAGAAAATCCGCTGGCCTTGGCCACATCGCGCATCGTAACCGTAACGTTTTTTTCGCCTGAACGCTTCACTCGCCCATCCTGAATCGTGCTATCAAATTACTCCGCCGGCACCTCGAAAGACAGCGGTTTGCGGAACCAATTCGTCTTCCAGATTCCAAATAAAATTCCCAGCGTCATCCAGATGGACCCCACGATGATTGCGGGCCGGCTTAGATTAAGCCACAACGCCAAACATATAAAGAAACCAGCCACCGGCGGAATGAAGTTCCAGGCTTTTTTCTCCGCGGCGCGAACAAAGTAACGCATAAACGCCGCGGCATTCACGCCCATAAAAGCTATCAGCGCGCCAAAATTTAACATTTCCGCGCCCAGCCCGTACGAAATGAAATACGGACCAAAATGCACGCATCCGATCAGCACGATCAGCCCCACAAAAATTACGTTGTTGCGCGGAACGTGGTGTTTCGGATCGATCGCGCCAAAAAATGATTTTGGCAGCGCATTGCTTCGGCCCATTCCGTAAAGCAATCGTGCCGCACCCAGTTGCGCTCCCATTCCCGAGCCAAAGTTTGCCAGCAACAGTGTAGCGCCAACCAGTACCGCAAGCGGCGCCACCACGTGCCCGAATATTTGAAGCGAAGGCCACACTTGCCCCATCACTTGAACGTAAGCCGTGTCCACGTTAGCGAATGGAACGCTGGCTGGCCAAACCAGTTGCGCAATGTAAACTTCCATCGCCGATAAGACTCCAACCACCGCGCACGTAAGCACCGTGGCGTACATAATATTGCGCCGCGGATTTTTCGCTTCTTCGGAAAGCGTGGAAATCCCATCAAATCCGATGTACGTCAAAACGGCGATGGACGTTGCTCCAAAAAGCGCCTTGGCATCGAACATGGACGGGTCATAAAACGGGCGGGTAAAAAAGCTGGGATCGCTGTGCGGATGACCAAAAATGTAGCGCGCTGCCGCGACAAATATTACGACCACCACCGCGCCCATCCCTGCGCCCATTGTAGCGTTAATGCGCGCCGACGTTTTAACGCCGCGAATATTCAGAAGCGTGAACGTCACGGCGAAAAAAATCTTCCATCCCCATAGGGGAACGCCTGGAGCGAAATCATGCGACACCCCCGCGCACCAAATGGTGCAGATCAGCGGGTTAAGCATGTAATCCATCACCATGCTCCACCCAGTGACATAGCCGAGCGCTGGATTAATTTCTTGCGCCACGTAGGTGAACGCTGAACCCGCGCTGGGATAAGCGCGCGCCATCCGGCCATAACTGATGCCGGTGAAAAGCATCGCCACCATCGCGAGAAGAATGGCGGTAACCACATGTCCGTGGCCGCGATCGCTGAGCACCCCATACACCGACATGGGCGCCACGGGTTGAATTACAATCACGCCGTAGAGAATCAGGTCCCAGAGGGTCAGCGACCGTCGCAAGCCTGGCTGGCTGGAGGTGCGCTGACTAGATTCAGATTCGCCACTCAAGAACAACTCCTTTTTTTCGGGGACAGAATTCAGCATCGCGGAAACACGCTGCGGCCAAGCATGTTAGCAGAGTTTGCTGGATGGAATGTGCCCCGATTTTGGTATTTCTTTCCCGCGCAGAAAACATCCTTCCATTTCTGCCAGACCGAAAATAGTCCAGGTTTGAATCGATTTAGCGCGTTCACTGTGCTTCAAATGGCGATGTTTGGCAAGCCTGATTTAGAAGTTTCCACAGGATGAGGATATTTTTTACGAAACTGTACCGTCGTACAGGTTTATATATTCGCAAGGTCGGTTATTCTTAGCTCAATTCCGCCGCGTTTGCGGGCAACGGGATGGCTACGCTCACGCTCTAATTAAGTAGGAGCATAGCAGTCGTTCCGCGAGGCTAAAAAATGAACGCGGTCCCAATTAAAGTAAATAAAAATTGGACCCGGCCGCTTCTCGCCCACGCCAGCGGTTTCCTTTTTGTGTTTCTCGCGGCCACCTGGTTGCGCATGCTGGCGCTTTCCTCCAGTCCAATTCTTCAGGGCTATTTGCAGGTCACCAGCGGCCTTCTCGCGTTTGTCTTCGCCGCGGTCGCCTTGGTGCGTTTTCGCGGCGAGCAAGATCGCATTTCGCTGATTCTTGGCTCCGGATTTTTGCTGTGCGGAGCAGTGCTAACCGCTTCCAGCGTTTTTTTCTTCCAATTTCTTCAGGACCGAACGCTTCACCTGCTGCTCTGGGCGCCAGTAGCGTGGTGGCTCAGCCGAATGCTCCTGGCGCTGCTTTTTTTAGTGGCGTTGCTGGTGGAGCATTTTCTTCCGCGTTCCCGCCATCCGCGTGAAGAAATTGCCGGCGCGTTGCTTTCCGTTGTTGGGCTTACCTATTTATTTACAGCTGCGCTGCGCCGACTGCCTACTGATGTTTCCAGCCATCCCGGCGCGCTTATTCCCAGCCCGCAGCAATTATTGCCGGCGGTCATTTTCCTTGTCGCCATGATCTGGTTTCGAAAGCGCTTGCCCGCCGGAGGTTCGGCATTCGATCGCGCCATTTACGCGGCCGCATTCATCAATGTTGCCGCACAGTTGGCGGCCTGCCAGTCCGAACGCTTATTGGACGCGCCATTCGTTCTCGCCGAAGGTTTGAAAGTTTTGAGTTTCGCCGTTGCTCTTGGCGGCGCGCTACTGGAAAACGCGCGGCTGTTTGAGCAAGTTCGGCATCTGGCAATCAGCGATCCTATGACCGGTCTGGTCAACTACCGCAAATTGCTGGAAGTCCTTGAATATGAAACCGAGCGCACCAACAGGAATGGCCGCACATTTTCCATTTTGCTTTTGGATCTGGATGGCTTGAAGAGAATCAACGATACCCACGGCCACGTTGTTGGCAGCCAGGCCATTTGTCGCGTCGCTAAAGTGTTGAAGGACACGTGCCGTACCATCGACATTGCCGCGCGCTATGGCGGCGACGAGTTCGCACTGGTGCTGCCCGAAACTGGAATTGAGGAAGCCCGCCGCGTCGCCGGCCGTATCCGCAAAACTTTGTTGGAAGACGGGGAAAAGCCGCAGCTTTCGGCGAGCATCGGCATTTCTGTTTACACCGGGCGCGGTGAACGCATCGAGAAGTTGTTGTCGCAAGCGGATAACGAGCTATACGCGGAAAAAACGCGCCGCAAAGGACGCGGTGGAGCCCCCGCTGCGATACGCCGGCCCTATAAAGTCTGATGATTTATTTTGTGCCGCCACTTGCCGGTGTGAACGGCGCGAGTTGCTCGCTGATTTTCGATTTGTCTCCCAGCACCACCACCGTCATCTGCTCCGGTTTCAGGTACTGTGTCGTCATGCGCTGCACATCCGCGGGCGTGACGGCGTTCACGTTCTGTACAAAAGTTTTCAAATAATCCACGCCCAGCCCTTGTAAATCCACGTATTGCAACTGGCCGATCAACGCCTGCCGCGTTGAATTTTGAATAATGAACAGTCCGGACATGTAGTTCTGAATCCCTTGCAACTCCGCTACGGGCGGCGGTTCCTTCTGCAAGCGCTCGATCTCGCCGAAGATCTCCTTCAGAGAAGGCCCCGTGTACTGCGTCGTTACGTCCGCTTGCTCCGCCCAATACGCATCGTGATATCTGCGCGATACCTGGCCGAATGGCGAATACGTGTAACCCTTCTGCTCGCGAATGTTCGAAGTGATGCGCGAACCGAACGATCCTCCCAGCAAAGTGTTGGTCACGCTGAGCGGAATCCAATCTGCGCTGGTTGGCCCGGCCACCGGCAAACCCAAAATAATTGTGGATTGCGGCGCGCCAGGCCGGTCCGTAACATCCAGAACGTGTTTCGGTTTCACCGTGGGAATGTTTTCAACACGTGCCGGCCCTTTCGCCCATCCTGAAAACGAAGCTTCGATCGCCTTTTTCACCGCGGGACCATCAAACTTCCCGGCCACATAAAGATGCGTGCGTGCTGCTCCAAAATTGCTGGAGTAAAAATTCTTGGCATCCGCAATGGTTAGCTTCTGAATGTTTTCTTCCGGGGGAAGCAATTCACCATAGGGATGATCCCCATAGAGAATTTTACGAAATCGCGCCACCGCAATGGTTTGTGGCTGCGATTTCTGCAGCGCGAGTTTGCGCAGCGCATCTGTTTTTAGTCGCGGGAACTCGGACTCCGGCAATCGCGGGTGTTGCACCACATCGGCAATCAGTTTTACGGCGTCCGGGCCGAACTCCTCGAGTACATCGATGTCCATCGTGCTCTGGTCCAGTCCCACCGCTATCCCCAGCGTGCTGCCCATGCGCGCGGCGGATTCCGCCAAAGCCTGCGCACTCAATGAAGCCGTACCTTCCTTCATCAGTTCGCCGGTGATATCCGCGATACTACTTTTGTCTTTCGGTTCGTTGATATTTCCCGCGGCCATCGCCAGACTCACCGTTACTTTGGGAATGTTGCCGTAAGGGATCAACGTAACGCGCATTCCGTTTGGCAAACTGTAGGTTTCATTCGCCGGAACGATGAATGGTTTGGGCGGGCCGCCGGGCGGCGGTGTTTGCTTTTGTGCCTCGTCAGGCTTGCCTGCCGCAGCAGGAAAGCTCCCGAGGCCTAGCAGAGTGAAAATCAACAAAAACTTTTGTGTGCGCTCGTTGTTCATTTTCTTTCTCCTCGCTTACGGCTTCGGCGCGGGCTTGTCAGCCGCGGCAGGCTTGCCGGCATCGGCTGGCGCGTCTTGTTTCGGTTGAGGTTGCAGGATAACTATCGTCCGATTGCTGGGTCGCAAATATTCCTGCGCGGTTTTCTGCACTAATTCTGGCGTCACTTTCCGGAATTCCGATACCAGGGTATTCACGCGCGCCGGATTATCGTCAAAGAGCGCAAAGCTCGCCAGCAAATCCACCAGGCCGAACCCGCCCTGGCTGCCCAAAGTATCGTAGAGATCCGAGCGCAGCTTTACCAGCGCACGATCCAGCGTTTTCTGATCGATTGGTTTGGCGCGGATCGGCTCGATAACGCTATCAATGGCCTGCAGCACCGTATCCGCACTTGTCGACGGATCATAAATCAGGCTGGCATTCAGCAGCATCGGCCCTTTGTAATCGTAAATATTTCCCAGCAGGTTTACGCCACCATCAACGCTATCGGTTAATCCGCGTTTCTGTACCAACTCCTGGCGAAGCAGCGCATCATCGCCTTCAATTAAAAGCTCATCCAGCAGCCCCATCGCATAATATTCCGGGCTGTTGCGGTCCGGCATGTGGTATCCGATGGCCAGAGCGGGGCGTGGAGCGAGCGCATCGGGCTTGGTCACGCGCTTTTCTTTCTCCTGGCGCGGCTCGGTCAAGTCCGGCTGTGGCGGAAGCTCCGACGGTTTAAGTTGCCCAAAATATTTTTCGACGAATTTCTTCGCTTCGCCCGGCTCAAAATCTCCGACAATCGCCAGCGCCGCGTTATTCGGGGCGTAATACGTTTTGAAAAATTTGTTGACGTCCACGAGCGTGGCCGCCTCGATATCACTCAAATCGCCATAAAAATTGTGTGAATTGTACCAGTTGGTATTCGCGGCCATGGGCATGTCGATCCACGGAAAGCTTCCGTACGGCCGGTTCAGCACGTTTACTTTTACTTCGTTGCCCACCACCCCTTGCTGATTCTTCAAATTGGCGTCCGTAACCGCTAATCCGCCCATGCGATCCGCTTCCGCCCACAAAGCGGTTTCCAATTTATTCGCGGGAAGAATTTCAAAATAGTTCGTAAAATCAAATCGCGTGGAGCCGTTCAGCACCCCGCCATTTTGTTGCACCAGCTTGATGAACTCCATTTTGCCCAGGTTTTGCGAACCCTGAAACATCATGTGCTCGAACAAATGCGCGAATCCGGTGCGGTCGCGCGGCTCAACGCGGAACCCAATCCGGTAATAAACGCCCACGCACACCGTTGGCGCGGTGTGGTCCGGCGAAAGCACCACACGCAAACCATTGGGCAATTTGTAGTACTCCACCGGAACGTGAAATTCCGCCGCCTCCGCGGCATTTCCCGCCACCGCGGAGCTGCTTTTCGGCGTATCTGCCGATGCCGAGCCCCTGCCAAATAGCGTTATGCCGGCAAAGGCCAAAAACGCAATCACCCCTCGTTGCAATTTCATTTTTCCTCCAGAAGCCTGACCAAAAACCCGCAAGCACTCACAATAAGGCCCAATCATCCTCGCGGACCATCCCTATCAGCTAAAGACGCAAAGCAAGCCCATTTGTTTCCAAATATTGTAAAACACGCTGAGAGCCGGCCTCGTACCCCTTTTTTTGCTAAAAAACCGATCGATTCCGCACGGTCTGTTTGTTCGCCAGCAAAAAACGGCTTTCTACCGCCCCGCCGCCCATAATTTGCTCTGCCACGTATTCGCCGAAGGCAGGTCCGTGCTTAAACCCGTGCCCCGAGCCTCCTCCCGCGAGCCAGACATTCTCCATTTGCGGGTGCCGGTCCACCAGGAAATCGCCATTCGAAGTATTTTCATACTGGCACACAAGCGTCTCGACCAGCGGTGCTTCTTGCAAAGCAGGGAAACGCTTTGCGACGTACTGCTTGGCCCATTCGATTCCTTCCGCCGATGCTACTCGCGACTGCGTGTCCGGGTCGACCACCTCCCCGTGAGCGTCTCTGGCCAGTTTCACTCCTCGGCCCTCCATGTCCGGCAATCCATAGACTTCGTCCGCCTGGAAGAGCCAGGTGGGCAACTCCGGCGCCTTGAATCGACTATCCCCCGCAGGCGTCCCGAAGAAAAACACTTCTTGCCGCGTCGGGAAGATTTTTTCTCCCAGTAATTCCGGAAAAATTTTTGGAAGCCACGGCCCGCAAGCAAACACAAATTGATCCGCGCTAATGCTGTTCCCATGCGAAGCCTGAACAGTTTTTATCCTGCCATTTGCTTTCGGTGCGACCACGGGGCTAAGGTGATAATCAACGCCTTTCTCTCGGGCATCTGCCACAACGCACGACACCGCGCGACGCGCAAGCAGCGCCCCGCTCTGCGGTTCAAAAATTCCGGACCGAACCTCCGCGAAGTTCATTTGCGGATAGTGCCGTTGCAACTCCCCGATGTCCAGCTCTTCGAAAGGAATCCCACACTGGCGCAAAGTCGCCGCGGATTGTTCCAGCCTCGAGGTATCCTCACTGGAAAGCCACAATACGCCGGTTTCCTGAAACAGATCCTGCCGCACCGCTGCAAAAAGCTCTTTCCATTGCACCAACGAACGCAGCGCCCACCGCGTGTATAGTTCGTCCGCGCCGTAGCTCATACGAATGATTCGCGATTCGCCGCCCGAACTCGCGCGTGAATGCGCCGGACCATGCGCCTCCAACAGCGCCACCCGGAGTCCTCGCCGCGCCAGATGCCAAGCCGTCCACGCTCCGAAAACACCCGCGCCAATCACCGCGACATCGTAGGATTTGCCTGTAAACATTAAATTTCATCGTACCGCAACGTCCCGTAATTTTCGAAGCCAACGATGAGGTTAGAGCAGCGACCCCTGGCCGTTTGTCCGGTAACGCACTTACACATGTAGGGGAAAATAGCTTGAGTGGTGCCACACAGGGCGTGTAGCCCTGCAAATACCCGTCAATACACTTACAGCTTTTCAAGTTTTACGCTCACCTCGACAGGCTTTGCGTTCTTAGGAAGATGACGCTTCAACGCTTCCTTCAAATCCGTCTTGCGCATCGGCTTCGAGATGTAGTCATCCATTCCGGCATCCAGGCATCGCTCCCGGTCGCCTGGCATGACGTTCGCCGTCATGGCGACGATGGGATGATGCATGCTTGACCCCTCGCGCCTGCGTATTTCCCTGGTGGCTTCATAGCCGTCCATTTCCGGCATCTGACAATCCATGAAGATTACGTCGTAGGGCAGGAGGCCCACCATCTCGATCGCTTCCCGGCCATTGGCGGCCACGTCTACGCGGCAGCCCAGCTTTTCGAGCATCCGAACAGCGACCGCTTGATTGACAGCGTTGTCTTCAACGACTAGAACGCGCGCGCGAAACATCGGCTGAGCCACCTCATCCTGAAGGTTACTCGTATCGATTGCCCCGCTGTCCGCCAGGGTGAGATCGACGGGCAGCGGCAGAGTGAACCAGAATCGCGAGCCCTCCCCTACTTTGCTCTCGACGCCCATTTTTCCGCCCATGAGCTCCACTAACTGCTTCGAAATCGATAATCCCAGTCCCGTGCCACCGTACTTGCGTGTCGTGGACGTGTCCGCCTGCGTAAAACGCTCGAAGACTGTGTCCAGCTTCCCGGCCGGAATGCCAATCCCAGTGTCCGCAACCGAGAAGCGAAGCCGCACCTGCGCGCCGATCTGTTCTTCGCATTCCACGCTCAGGTACACCTGGCCTTTGTTCGTGAACTTGACGGCGTTTCCCGAGAGGTTGATGAGAATCTGCCGGATGCGTCCCGGGTCGCCGATCACCCGCGAAGGCGTCTCCGGTGAAAACCGCAGAATTAGGTCGAGACCCTTTTCCCGCGCCTTCAAGGTCAAGGGTTCGGCCATCTCTTCGACAAGCACCCGGAGGTCGAAGGGAATGGGCTCAACGGTCATTTTACCGGCTTCGATCTTCGAGAAGTCCAGGATGTCGTTAATGATGGCCAGCAACGCGTCGGCGGAATCACGAACTGTCTCGGCGTAATGGCGCTGTTCCGAGTTCAGGGGACTGTCCAGAAGAAGTCCCGCCATGCCGATCACGCCGTTCATCGGCGTGCGAATCTCGTGGCTCATCACCGCCAGGAATTCGCTTTTGGCGGTGTTGGCGCTTTCCGCGGCTTCTTTCGCCTTGTAAAGCTCCCCGCGCGAAAGTTCCAGCGCCTCCAACATTCGGTTTATTCCCGCGCCGAGGCCGGCAATTTCGTCGCGGCCTTCATCGGGCACGCGCCCGGTGAGGTCGCCGCTCGCGCCGATGGTGGCCACGCTGGCGCTCAGCCGGATGATTCGCGCCTGCACCAGCGTCTCCATCAGTAGCATCGTCACCAGACCAAATGCGAATCCCGCTACCAGCAACGAAACCAGAAAGCGCGACAGGCTTGCTTCCCCCTGCTGCATTATTTTTCGAGGCACCACTATCCGCAGAATCAGAGCTTTTTTTCCGTAGATATCTTTAAACAATTCATAGCCGGCGATATTCTTGGAATTCAGCGGGCGAAGCAACGTAGGCGAGAACGCCGTAAGCGCGGCTCGCGCGGCTTCAACATCTTCCGGTAGCCCCGCCGCATCAAGCCGGTGCACCGTCAGCGAGAGGTGCGAAACGTCCGCGAGGTGCGCGATTTCCGTGGCATCCAGATTCCGTCCCGTCACGAACGTGCCGCGAATCGGGCCCCGCCCTTTGCTGTCGAGAATCGGCTGCGAATCGATCAGCGCCATACCCGAGGTAAGCAGTATGGTTCCCATCAGCTTGCTTCCGGGATGCGCGTGGCTCAGCAGCAGCGAGCCCGGTGCAACATGCGCCCTGAGACCTTGCGGAATTTTTCCCTCGCTTTTTGTCGTACGGTCATACCCCTTGGTAAACACCTCGCGGCCATTTGTATCGAAGATCATCACGAAATCAATCCGCAAACGTGGAAACCATTCATTCGGGAATTCGGTAGCCGGGAGCGTTGGTTTTTCGCCGACAACGAATGCGTAGGCGTCGTCCCAGACGGCGTAATCACTGGCGGTGTTATCGAGAGTGGCGAAATCCTCGGCCAAAACAGCGGTGGCGCGCTCCAGGTCTTGGCGGGCGTCATCCGCTTCCAAAGCCGCAAAACTCCGGGTCGTGGAAATTCGCACGACCGAGTACAGGATCACCACCATGCTCATCAGAGAGAGAGCGACACCCAGCAGTGTTTTTGTGCGTAATTTCATCGCTAAGTTAATGGACCCAAAGGGGCCCTGCTCCAATGCTCAGACAGCGGGACAAACCTCTCCTTGCGCCCGTCAAGAGTATGGGAAGCAGGATTTAGAGAAGGGGAAACCACTGTCACAGAGCGTGCCGCGGGGGTCAAGGTTAATATCTCGGTAAAGTGCTAGCTCGCGGCACTGATCTCGGCAGCGAAATGGCCGCTTTCGAGGACTCGCTCAGCGGTTGTTGAAACGGTCGCAACGCACAAAAATGAATCGCAACGCCACAAATCTACGTCTCCTTTTTCCAGTACACTCCGCTCAAATCAATCCAGCTCAAAGGCGTCTTGATTTTGTTTTTTGCCCGAAAATCTTCCGCGGCCTTGCGGCACGATTCAATCTCGCCGTAGTCGTCGATAATCACATAACCGCCCGCGGAAAGCTTTGGATACAGATTTACGAGCGCGTCCATTGTGGAAGAGTACATATCGCCATCGACTCGCAAAATCGCCAGCGTTTCGATGGGCGCGCTTGGCAGTGTATCCTTGAACCATCCCTTCAGAAAACGGACCCGATCATCGAGTAGCCCATACCGCGAAAAATTCGCTTTCACCTGCTCCAGCGATACGCCGAGAACGTCACTCTTCTTCCAGTGGCGGTCTCCCTCGTCCTGTTGATACCGGCCGTCCGGTTTCGGCAAACCTTCAAACGAATCCGCCACCCAAACCTGCCGGCTGTTGTCCCCATGCGCCTTCAACGCAGCGCGCATGAAAATGCACGCTCCGCCGCGCCAGACTCCGGTCTCGACAAAATCTCCTGGTACTTCGCCGCGAAGCACCTCCGCGATGCACCAATCAAGATTGTCCAGGCGTTTCAGGCCAATCATGGTTTCCGCTTCCGCCGGCCAATCCCTGCCTTCCGCGCGACGCGCCAGATCTACCTCCGCATCGCAAAAGAGCCGCAATCCTTTCTTTTCCAAAATCGCGGCAATCGCCGGATAAGCAAACCACGCAAAATGTTTTATCGTAAGAGGCGGGCGGCGCACCGGTCGATGTTTTTCCGGGAAAATGTACCTCGTCAAACATTTCTTCATTAAGTCCAGGTAAAGCTCCGCGGCATCGTTTTCGAGCTTTTCACCTGGCGTTTTCATCAGTCAGCGTCCTTTGAAGGCGCGGTTCGATTCAAAGTACCAGAAAGTTTAGCTAAAGGTTGCAGCGCGCGGCACCACAATTATTCTGTCATCCCGCCCTGCCTGCGCAGTGAGAAATCCCTCTTCGCCGTATCCGCGTGACGGCGAAATGCCTCCGGCCTAGGCGAAAAGCCAATTCAGAATGTGACTCGATGCACTAACCAGGATGCCGGCGTTTGCGAATCGGAAACAAACCAAATCTCTGTGTTATAGACAGACAGCATTCACCGTGGTAAAAATAGTTTCAGCTTTCCATCGACGCACATGTCGAGAAGGAGGTGATCCCTGAGGTATCTAACGAATTGATTTAAGCAAGGGCGCTTGGGCTTTTAACAAGCGCCCTTTTTTTGTCCGTGCAAAGGTAATATCTTCTGCTTCTCAAAGCTACTCCAGCCACGCCATCAGCTGGTCAAAACCACCAGCGCTGACGCGCTCAAAAGTAGCAGGTTGCTGATGTCGTATTCACCGTGAAGCAGATGCACCGCTGCCGCCGCCGCGTAAACTACCAGTAGTCCCACTCCCCCGGATCGCATGGTTCGCGGAATCAGGAAAAACACCGCGGCCACAATTTCCGCCACGCAAATCACGCGCAAAACATTCGTGGGAAGATGTCCTACCCCATGGTGGGTGAGCGCCACGAACAGCCGCACGGCGCCGAGCGCGGAAATCAAGCCAACGATCCAGCGTAAAACGAATACAGCAGTGTTTCTGCTCATTGTTCCGCTCGTCGCTCTCCTCTCATTCGTTCATTTACCGGACGCGCGCTTTTTTTGTTTCGCGCTCGCTTCCGTCAGCCGGTGGCTCGCCGTGGCATCCAGTTTCAAACCATAAATCTTTTTCAATTCTCCGATGCGCTGCAACGCTTCCTTGCCGAACGCGCCCTTGCCTTCAAAGGAATGAAGCACAATGCCTTCCAGAAGATCTCCAAGGGTAATATCGTAATATTCCGCCAGCGCCTTCAACACTTTCAGAATGTGTTTCTCCATGCGTGCCCCGGTTTGTACCCGTTCCACCACGATGGTTTCCATAAATCCTCCCTATGTTGTTACTGTGGTACGAATGTACCTAAGTACAGGAGATATGTCAAGGGATATTTGGACGTGGCGGAAAATGTGCAAAGGGAAGTTTTGAGTACCATCGGGAAAGTTTGGCGGTTGGCTGCGGAAAATTGAAAATTACCGCGAAAATACCTCGGAAAGCGGTTCCGCCCAGTGCGCCAGTTGCTCCAGCGATTCCGTATGCGTGGGATCCAGGTGCAGCGGTGTCACCGATACCGCCCCGCTGAAAATCGCCGAATAATCGCTGTCCGGCGCTACGTCTTTGTCGATACGCTGCTCCGAAAGCCAGAAATAATCGCGGCCGCGAGGATCCTTTCCCTCCACAAATTGCGTGCGCGTGATTTTTTTCGATTGCCGCGTCAGCCGTACCGCGCCATCCCACTTTTCGGGAACATTAATGCTCAACAAAACTTGATCCGGCAGGCCGTGCCGCAGAATCATTTCCGCGGTAGCCCGCGCGATGCCGGCGGAATCTTCAAATTTTATTTTTGGATTTTTCGAGCACAACGAAATCGCCACCGCCGGAATATGGTGCAAAGCCGCTTCGCGCGCCGCTCCCACGGTTCCGGAATAATAAATATTTTCTCCCAGATTCGCGCCGTGATTAATTCCAGCAATTACCATGTCCGGTTTTTCCGGCAACAATTTGTGCAGCGCCACAATCACGCAGTCCGCCGGCGTCCCGTCAATGGCCCACTGCCGCTCGCCAACCGCGTGGCAAACAATTGGCCGCCGCAGCGTCAAGGATTGCGCTGCCCCGCTCTGCTCCAGCAGCGGAGCAACAATGCTTATCGTGGCTATTTCGCCCAGCGCTTCCGCCAAAGCCAGCAGCCCGGCGGCCTGGTACCCGTCATCGTTGGTCAGCAATATGTGCGTCATATCTGCCTATGGAGTGCGTCAGTCCGCTGCCACTTCTCTGTTCTCATGCCACTTGTTTCCATTGATTATATCAAGGTCTGCGCGACCGCTCTTGAGCTTTAGGGTTTGCGGCGATGCTCTCTTGTGACTGCAGTCTACAAGCATGCGAAACGCAATAACGGTTCCTTGCAAACCAGCGATAGCCAAAATGAATGAGCCAGTTAAAACCGGGAAGACAAAATAGCGCATAGAACGGCCAAGCCCACCATATCCGCCGTGTCACTTGCAGATAGACATCAGCCCCTGCAACCAATTCACCTTTGTTCATTAGTAGCCGGATGTCCTGCAAGGATTCTTCCATGGGCATGTGCAGGCGTTCTTTCACCCAAGGCTCTTGCAACTCCGCGATCGCGAAGCCGTGCCGCGCCAGCGTCTGTTCCCAGAAATGTACCCAGCGAGAACAAAAACCGCACGCGCCGTCATAGAGTACATAGCCTCTAGCTCCGCCTTCGGCGTGAATAGTGCCCGGCATCCCTTACAACTCCCGCCCCCGGAACACAGTTACTTCAGATCCTTCGGCGAGAAAAGCCGAGGACGGAGCAACGCTTAGCGCGGCGGCCAAGTCCTTCCCGTAGAGTTCCTCTACGTCGCCATCGAAACTCGCACCTCGCCCATTCCAGACCTTCCAGGACGAGTGGTTGACTCGATATTCAGCGCATTGGCCGTTTCGTTGAGATGCATAGCCCCAGTAGTGCTCGGTAATGAACTGTTCCGCTGAATCGTTTTCGGGCAGCGCGGGGCTGCCTGTCACACTCAATTTCATTTTGTTCCAGCCTTTGCCGTGCCGCCACCCATACTGTACTGTAAAATCTGTTCCATTTTGTTTTTGGATTTGATGCGACATAGGCAAGGTCACATAATTTTCGTTGTAAAAAGTGCGAGCAGTGGTTGTAATCGCCCAGCGCGGAACGATTTCCTTAATGAACACAACTCCTCTCCTGACTTCATTTACCTCCCGCCTTCGAACATAGAGCCGGAGATTTACCTCATCAAAGTCGCGGTGAAAGGGGATGGGAATACCAAACACTTTGGTTTTCAAAAATCGAAATCCGACAAGGCTAACGAAGACTCTCTCATTCCATTTGTCAAGTTCTGTTCCTTTAGGCACAAATTTTGCAAGCAGCTGGGGATCCACCTCATAGTTCAGCATTGCAAGATTGCGCCACTCAGCAGTAAGGAAAACATCGCCGAAGCCCATAGTCCTAAGATAGCTGCAACAAACGATTTGAGGCAATTCGTAAACTTGAAAGAGAACAAAACAAATAACGGAAGTAAGGCGGGATAAAGAAGCAACAGAGAGACTTGAAAAAAATGGTCGGGACGACTGGATTCGAACCAGCGACCTCACCCACCCCAAGGGTGCGCGATACCAGGCTTCGCTACGTCCCGACCGATTGCTGAAACCGTTTATAAAAAAACGGTCAAGCCCAGAGAATCAAGGCTATCACTTGCGTTCGAGAAGCGTCAAGAAACTGCGCAGCGAATCGCGCAAATCCAGGAGCATTTTGCGATCCAATTGCCGTTGCGAGTTGCGGCCTTTTTTCGTGGTCCCGTTTTTTGCCCCGGTGTCGAACAGCAATCCATCCGGAGCGGATTCCACGCCACCAGGTCCCGCAAACGGCTCGTCGCGCAAATGCCTCCGCGCCCCCGCGATGGTGAAGCCTTCATCGTAGAGCAGGCGCTTTATCCGCAGCACCATGTCCACATCTTCCTGGCGATAGAGCCTGTGGCCACTGGAACTTTTCACCGGCTGCAGCATGGGAAATTCCGTTTCCCAATAACGCAGAACGAAAGCTTTGGTATCGGTCAAACGGCTGACTTCGCCGATGCGATATAAATTTGTTTTTTCCGTCGATTGCGGGGCGGCGATGCTGGCCATTATCTCTTCCTGAGGCTGGGCGCTTTTGTGTTGCTCGGGGCCATCGTAGCAGCTTGCGGACTAGTTGTCCTCGTGCTCTTTTTTGCCGCGAAGGCGAAGCCGCTGAATAAAGCGGATGGGCGTGCCGACGAAATCATACTTCTCGCGTAGGCGATTTTCCAGAAAGCGTTGATAGCTGAAGTGCAGCGGTTTTTTCTGATTGGTGAAAATAACGAAGGATGGCGGCGCAACTTTTGCCTGAGTGATGTAGTAGATGCGCACGGGGCGCGCTTTGGGCGTGGAGCCGCGCTGCAAGTCAACATCTTCCTTGAGCCAGCGGTTGAGCTCCGGCGTGGAAATTTTTCGGCCGCGAGCGATCCAGCATTGCACGATTAAAGGAAAAACTTTGTTAGTGCGTTCGCCGGATTTGGCGGAGAGAAATACGATCGGCGCGTAACTCAGAAATTTCAATTTACCGCGAATCAATTTTTCGTAATCGAAGAGCAGCTTGCTGGTTTCGATGTCACCGAAGCGGTGCGCTTCGCCGTCGGCGCGTTTGGCGCGGCCTTTGGAGGTTTCTGAATCGCGCTTGGAAGATTTGCGCGCGGCTTCGATGGCCAGATCCCACTTGTTGATGACGATGATTACCGAGCGGCCGGATTCTTCGGCGTAACTGGCAATTTGCGCGTCGCCCTGGGTGACACCTTGCTCTCCGTCGACCACGAGCAGTGCCACGTCACAGCGTTCGAGGCCGCGGCGCGCCATCACTACGCTTAATTTTTCCGCGACCAGGGTGGTCTTGCCCTTGCGGCGAATTCCCGCGGTATCCACGAAACGGTAGAGCCGCCCGTCGTGATCTATTTCCTCGTCGACATTGTCCATGGTGGTGCCTGGAGTTGGCGAAACGATGGAGCGATCTTCTCCAACCAGGCGATTGAGCAAAGTGGATTTGCCAACGTTGGGGCGGCCGATGATGGCGACTTCAATGCGGTCCGGCTCTTTTTCCTCGGTTTCGGAGGTATGCACCACGCTGATTTGCGCGAGAGCGGAGTCCAGCAAATCGTCCACGCCGGTGCCGTGCTCGGCGGCAATGGGAAAAATGGGTACGCCGATGCGGTGAAACGCGCTGGCATTGCCGACTTGCGATGGCGAGTCAATTTTATTGGCGGCGATGACAAAAGGTTTTCCGGTGGTACGCAGCAGCCGCGCCAGCTCCTGATCGAGCGGGGTCATTCCCGCGTGAGCGTCAACGACCAAAACGAGCAGAGCGGCGTTTTTGATGGCGACATTCGCCTGGCGCAGAATTTCCCGCGGGATCAGAGCTTTGTCGTCGGGAACCATTCCGCCGGTATCGACAATTTCCACCGCGCGGCCACGCCATTCGGCTTTGCCGTAAATGCGGTCGCGGGTTATGCCTGGCTCGTCGGTGACGATGGCGCGGCGCGTGCCGGTAAGCCGGTTGAAGAGCGTGGATTTGCCAACATTCGGGCGGCCAACAATTACCAGCGATGGAAGAGTTTGCGTCATAGGGTCAAGTTTTTACGGGCAAGGCGGCGAAGCCGAGGCGTGCATTCCACTGTAACAGAGAGAAGCGGGTGACAGTCGAAAGTTGAAGAAACGCCACGAGCGCCTGGAAAGAGGACGGATGATTTTTCCTTTATCCGGGGGTACCCCACCCGGGGGGTGTTTTGGAGATGTATCAAAGCAAAGGGTTTAACTGTGGGGCATGTATAGATGTGTGAAAGCAAAGGACTTATTTTTACTATAAAATCAATAGAATGATACATTTGCGGACGGTTCGTAGGTGTGACAAACAAAGGAGTTACAAGAGCGCTTTTGATCGGTAAGAAGCCAGCGAAGAGGGTGGGATACGCGTACGGCGAACAGTCGGCGGGCATGGAGTGGAACTGCACGGAGCAGGGTAGCACGATAAACATACTAAGTCAATAGATAACTAAAGAGTTAGCGTTCGAATGGACTGCACGGGCAATATAATTCAAAAGCCCCACACGCAAAAACCGCGTATGGGGCACCCAATCTGCTTCAACCAGTTTGGCTTGGGCCACCATCCCCCGTTAGGCTGCCGGAACGGACTCCACTTTCTCGATGTCCCGAAAACCGATCAGATAGGCGGGTTGCTCGTCGTGCTTCTCGTAATGCGACTCCTTCGTCGTCGATACGAGGTCGTAGATAACGTCTTCATCTTCATCCGAGACGGAGAGTACTTTTGCGAGCAGGGTTTCGCCGTCGTAACAGGTGATCTTGACAACCCTGTCGATGCTGGACTTCAGTAATAGTAAATCCGTCTCAGTCATGTTAAGCGGCGCTCATTTCAAAACCAATTCCAGATTTTTTCCCAGAGCGCATAGAGAAAGGCCGCAAAAATAAGGGTTATCCACCAAAATTCTGAATTGCGATCAATCAGTTCGTGGTCACGAGCGATGGCAAATGCGCTTAGGGTGATTCCCAAAACCCCAAGCACAAGAGGCTGCGGCTCATCCGAGAGAGTTCGCATGACCAAACCCCATAAGACGCCCATAGAAACCATGAACTCAGCTCCCCCAACGTCTTTGGCGATGAAGAGGTCTCCTAGGACACAAATCGCAAGGATGCCTAACAGTATGTTGATCGGTCTCTCTCTCATTCGTTCCCGAGCTTATCAAGCACAAAATGAATGAGAAGAAAACTGAGAAGGAAGCCGAGAGTCCCTAACATTGAAATGACGAGTCGGGTGACGTACCGGGCGAGAGGCGCGGTCCATTTTTCAGCTTGCGATTCGACCGGATACGTCAGAGATGAGGTCTGGGGACTGTCGGGAGAAGCACCGGTGGATGAGGTGCCTATTCCAAGGACCAGGGCGGCAAGGAATGGCAGAATAATGGCCAGCAGTTCCCATCGTTCAGCGTTGGCCTGAATTCGAGGCAGTTCGGCCGCATGTTGAGGTAGTCCAGTCCACGCTGAGATCATAGCGATTGCAGCTAATAGACGCCCGATTGAATAGGCAGACGCGAACATCATGCCAGCGCCGCAAGGATCCAAGGGATGCGCTTCTTGCCAGGCCAACGAAAAAGGAAGGCGTGTCCGCGCCATTGGCCCGGCCTAAACAGATATTTTTTTGTTGCCGACATGTGCCGCGAGGATATCACTTCAAGATATCAGGATGAAGTACGTGATATCGAATCGAATGTGCCCAACAGAAGATCAAAAGCCCCACCCTTGCGAGAAATAAAAAGCGCAAAAACGGAGCACCCAAAATCTTTTTTCAAAGGTCGGCCACCCGCCCGTTGAGACTCCCGGTTGGCCGCCCAACGCTCCGAAGCGTTGAAGCGTGGGAAGAAACCCATGGAATCGACCCTGCAGAAGCCGAACTGCTATTGAACCAGAAGAGGCTTCCACTTGCGGAGGTTGCACGTTACGCTGAGCGCAGCTAAATTAGGCGCGAGAGTTGGAGCTATACGTGAAAAGACCCGTCGCGGAGGAATCTGCCTCTGCATTCATCGACGAGAAGATCAAGGAACTTGGGGACTGGCGCGGGAAGACGCTCGCGAAAGTGCGCGAACTCATACACGGGGCGGACCCTGAGATCGTCGAAGAGTGGAAGTGGGCCAAGCCGACATCGCCGGGGACTCCCGTCTTTTCCCACGGTGGAATCGTCTGCACGGGAGAGACGTACAAGAACGTCGTCAAGATGACATTTGCCAAGGGAGCTGCGTTGAAGGACCCTTCAGGTCTATTCAACTCGAGCCTCGACGGGAATGTCAGGCGCGCCATCGACATCCACGAAGGCGACAAGGTCGATGAGGCGGCCTTGAAGGATCTCATCCGCGCTGCAGTGGCGCTCAATCTCAAGGGCAAGAGCAAGCCGAA
>Ga0209117_1000174_pt1 | contig 38918 bp, 28 predicted proteins | sample BlaSpr_A8_OM2_M2_FD_187978 | JGI IMG/M metagenome (GOLD analysis project Ga0209117, IMG submission 187978) | Forest soil microbial communities from Thunder Bay, Ontario, Canada - Black Spruce, Ontario site 2_A8_OM2_M2 (SPAdes) (version 2) | ecosystem: Environmental > Terrestrial > Soil > Boreal... | reverse complement strand
TTGCTTCTGTTCTGGGCGTTGGATCGGCTCTCACGCGAAGGCATTGTCAAGACGATTGGGTATCTGGAGCAGTTGAAGGGTTGGAACGTCGGATGGCGATCTTATACTCAGCCGTTCCTCGACACTGGGAATTCGATGGTCAACGACATCGTCCTGAGCGTCCTAGCCGCCGTGGCAAAGCAGGAGAGGATCACCATCAGCGAAAGAACGCTGGCCGGGTTGCAACGCGCACGCAAGGCGGGCAAGGTACTCGGGCGGCGTCCGGTACGAGTGGACGTGGCGCAAGCTCGCAAGATGCAGCGCGAAGGGCAGGGGCTGCGTCCAATCGCCGCGAAACTCGGGATCGCCGTGAATACGCTCCGAGGTGCGCTCGCCGGAGACTGTGCGGCGAAGAAGGCGGGCAGCGCCGCGCCACGGACAAGACCTCTCAGTAGCCCCAGCTTACATGGCCCAGCGTCGCGCGATTCTGAGTCCGTCTGATCCTTCGCGCAGGCGCAACTTCGATAGACCGAGTGGTAAGCCGGAGTCGCAATCCACCCGAAGACATACGGAAACCTGAGTTTCGAGCGTTTCTCTTCGCACTGCTGCCTTAGGCAGTACTCTGCCCAGCCGTTGTCCTGGAATCTCACGTTTCTCTCTCCGCGCGACCCAAGATGCTGAGAAGGACGAGACGTTCACGGACGACAGGGTTGGCGCAGAATGCTGACGCGAACGAGATGAAGGGTGGAGCAAAGAGAACTGTTGCCGAGGGACTGCGCGGAGATTGGAGGTTGGGCCGCGGTTCCGCAGGTGCCGCCGCCGCTTACCAGCGCGGGTGGACTGGAGGTTGGGTTGGGAGAAAAAGGGCGCGGGAGCGACGGACGACCAACGGGCGGCGATTTGGGGTTCAATCTACGTGCGCGAGGCCAGGCTCAGCAGAACAAACGCACCAGAGAGAAGAGGCGACCTTTAGGCGCGGCGTCGACCGGTGATACCTTACTAGTTATCACGGATGGTAAGATCACCGCTGATGACGCATTCTTGCGAACTCGTTCACTCCTCGCTCGCGGACGTTCCAGAAGGCGAACTGGTAGAGACCTTGCTCTCAAGTCCCTACTGGCGGTGGAACCTGTTCCACTGGGAAGGGATTCCGAAGAGCCCGATCGACCGACAGCGAGTGCTCTTGGACACCGCGCCAGGAGGGAACTTCAGAGGCGACGCCGACATCCTCCTGTGTGCTCTCGGCCAGCCGGAGCGAACGGTAGCCTACCAGGTGAAGCGGGTCAAGGTCGGAATGTCACAGCTCCGCGCCGCCGCTCCGAGCAAGCTGCAAGAGTTGAAGGAAGCTGTCCGCCAGACGAACTTACTAGCCGAGATGGGGTTCTGGAAGGTGTTTCTCTACGTGATCACTGTGGTCGATGCGAGAGAACAGAACTTCGATCAGATCAGTCGGGCCGAGATAACCTATGCGGGTCTCTCGAACGATCTGAAGCGCAGGATCAACATGGCTGTCTCGAACTCTACGACCAGTTTGCATCTGAGAGTAGGACTCGCCGAGATCGACCTCACTCAGGCATCGGATAACTCTCCCTTTACCATCGACAGTTCTGGCGCGACGCTCCACCGTAGAGCTACCGAGGTACCACAGAGCGAAGAGTTAACAAGCTGGATCAGCGGCATCTTCAGCCATGGAGGTTCTGTCATGGAGTACAAATATCGCTACAACTGGCAAAGCGACACACAGCTCGGGTTCAACTCTCCGCTCGTCGTCGGGATGAAGTTCGCTGACCTGAAGACCGGTCAGGTCTATCAGGTTCAGTCGATTGGTGTGGCTGGTCCCGGGGAGCGTGTCGGTCTGAACCCACCGGAGAACGCGGTACGAACCACCAACGCCGGTCAGCTATCGCCAGAAGACTTAGAAGAACTGTGTGAGAGGTACAAGTTCGAGGACTCTCCACTCTCGCTTCGGAAGCAAGAGTTCGGACAACTGGGTAGTTCGACCAAGACGGTCACGGCCAGCTTGAGGGGAATCGGCGAGACGAAGGGGATGTACTCGGTTCAGTGGAACTTGAGCTTGGACAATGGGAAGATTCTCTCCGATGGATTCTCAGCGAAGAACTACGGAGAGGTACCTGACGGGACCTACGTGATCGAGTACATCTTCGACGGCCAGACGATCAGCAAGAGGATCGCCATCGCCAGAGGTCGCCGCTGCTGAGCGAATCGGCAGAGCTTCACGCCTTGAAAGTGGTGGAGGGGTACGATGCCACATCAGATCGCGATCTTGGGTTGGGGATCCCTGCTCTGGGAGGGTGGGGCCGAGTTCGACCGATGGCATGACGAATGGCGACTGGATGGACCTGTGCTCAGATTGGAGTTCTCGCGCGTGTCGAGCCGTCGACTCGGCGCGCCGACCTTGGTGATCGATCCGGAGCACGGCGTACCGAACAAGGTGGCATGGTGCCTCAGCCGCCGACCCGATCCCGACAACGTAATCGCGGACCTTCGGTGTCGTGAAGACACAACCCTGAAGAACATCGGTCACGTCATGCTGGCGCAGCTCGGCGGTAAGGAGCCAGACGATAAACCCGCTAGAGACATTGCTGCTTGGGCTAAGGACCACGAGCTGGACGTTGTCGTCTGGACCAAGTTGGCAAGCAACTTCTTGTCGAAGACGGAGCGGCCTTTCTCGGTTGCCGAGGCTGTGGCCCATCTGAAGAAGCTACCGACCGCAGGCAAGGTGAAGGCTGCAGAATACATCTCGCGGGCACCCGAGTTCATCAACACGCCGTTGCGCTCTGCCGTACAAAAAGAGCCATGGTTCGTAAAAGACGAAGGCGGCTAGTAATTCGAGCGGACGAAGAACTTTTTCTTCGCCCGACGCCCGCCCTTGTCGTGCGACGGGACGGCTCTTTCGATCTCGCTTCCCTCGCAGACCCCATGTGCGTTTGTTCGGCCCGCTTCGCTCGATAGTGTCGGTTGATAACTAGTAAGATGTGGGGCAGTCGCGAAGCGCACGACCACCGTCTAGCGAATGCCCGCAACGCAAACATGGGTGGGGCCAGCGCCCGGAGGAGCACTGTGAAGTGGATTACTGCCCTTAACCTTGAGAGTTGGGCTAGCACCATCGGCTCAAGGACCGCGCTCTCGGAACTTGTCAGCAGTCTCATTCGTGCCTCCGTCACTGACATTTCCTCGATCCGTTTTCCTAGTGGTGACTCTGCACAGATACCAGGATACGACGGTCGGCTGATCTGCACAGACGGATCACTCTATGTCCCGGAGGGTGAATCAGTCTGGGAACTGGGCGTCGATGAGGATTATCTGGCGAAGGCGAACGACGAATACAGAAAACGCTCTGAAAATCCGGGTCCAATCGACCCCAAGAACAATACGTTTGTGTTCGTGACACCCCGGAGGTGGGTGAGTCCCAAGAAGACGCGAGAGATATGGATAGAGGAGAAGCTCGCGGAAGAGCGATGGAAAGACGTCAGGGTTGTTGATGCGATAACGCTCGAAGATTGGCTGGGTCTCTGCGAAGCCGTTGCCTCGCGGTTCGCCCGAGAGGCGCTTGGACTGATGCCTATAACCGGCGTACGTGACACCTCGGACTTCTGGGAAGAGTACGCCGCGAACTTTGCGCCGGCGCTTACGGAAAGCGTCCTCCTCGCCGATCGACAACGGCAGGCAGACCAACTGCTCAGCGAGCTTAGCACCGGCCCAATGTCCAGCCGATGGCAAGCGGACTCTGCTGAAGAAGTGGTCGCGTTTGCGGTCGCAGCCATTCGGAGAGCCGAGCCTGAAGTGCGGAAGTTTACAGAGGCGAGGACTCTCGTCATCGAGACCGTCGAAGCAGCACGGCAATTAGTCCACAAAACCAGCATGGTGTTGCTCGTGAAAGCGGGTGCGCTCAGCGTGGCAGGGCGACTTGCCCAGGGCAACTTGGTCATTGTGCCTATAGGCCGTGACAACCCTGGCCAGCCCGGAGCTAACCTGCTGGAACGTCCAACGACCGAAGCATTAGCCACCGCTATCAGGACTATGGGCGTGGCGGAGGAGAGAGCGCACCAATTAGCGCGGAATTCCGGCCGCAGCGTCACCATTTTGGCTCGACGAATCCCGAGCGCCTCAGCTCAAAAGCCAGAGTGGGCCGGCCAAAGACCCCTCATACCAGCGCTGTTGGCAGGGGGATGGAGCACTCGATCCGAGGAAGATAAGAAAGTTATCGCCGCCCTGGCAGGGGTCAAGGAATATCCGGACTACGAAGGAGAACTCCTCCCGTACTTGAGCATGGGAGACCCCCCGCTTGACCGAGAAGGCGACGTCTGGAAGCTCCGCGCTCCGGTTGACGCGTTCGCGTACCTTGGGCACCTTGTCGGTGAGAAAGAGATCGCCCGGCTGGAGGAAGCTGTGAGGACGGTGTTTGGGGAGATAGACCCATCTCTTGACCTGCCAGATGAGGAGCGTCCGTATGCAGGAATTCATGGCAAGAATCTCAAGCACTCCGCGTGGCTCCGTACTGGACTTGCAACAACCCTTCGAATCATGGCAGTCCTGGATCTGGCGAATCCGGCCATCCGACCTGTGCAACTCGTAGAGAAACTGGTTGCGGAGCTACCTGGGTTGTCCACCGACTATCACCTAATCGCCAGTCTTCACGGCGAGCTGCCGATACTGATGGAGGCCGCTCCCCGCCCTTTGCTGGCGGCCCTCGAGCGGATGCTCGAGGGAGGCGGTAAAGTCCTCGCCCCGATTTTCCAGGACACTGACCCGCTCTTTTCACACAGCCCACACACGGGCCTACTCTGGGCGTTGGAAGCTCTGGCGTGGGACCCCCACTATCTCTCCGGCGCCGCTCTCACGCTGGCCAAGTTAGCGAGGATTGATCCAGGCGGAAAGTTAATGAATCGGCCCATCAACAGCTTGCGAGAGATCTTCTTAACCTGGCATCCCGGCACGAACGCGACCTTAGTTCAAAGGTTGGCGACGCTGGACCAAGTGATTGCGAAGGAACCCGGTGTAGGTTGGGAGCTTCTTGTCATGCTCTTTCCCGGTCAACACGACGTCGCGTCACCTACTGCAAAACCAAGATACCGAGAAGCTGGAGAATCGGAAAAAGAAGTACTAACTTACGCGCTAGTGGCCCAGGGTCATCGGGAGATTGTCGAACGTGCCTTTAAGCTCGCGAATGCTGATCCGGAAAGATGGGTAACGCTGATCAAAGAGCTGTCTATCCTAGAACGCGCCCAGTGGAAGCGAGTACCAGAGATCCTAAAGGCTGCCGCGCAACAGATGCCGCAGGAAGGGCGCAGCAAAATCTGGTCGGCCTTGAGGGCATTTGTTGCGCGGCATAAGGCCTTCCCCACCGCCCCGTGGGCGTTGCCGGACGTCGACCTAGCGCCATTCCAAGACCTCGTTACCGAGCTAGAACCTACCGATCCCGTCAAACGTCTCATTTGGCTGTTCGATGACTACCATCCCGCTATTCCGAAGCCGGAGACGGGGACGTTCGACTTGGCCGACAAGGCCCGCGAAAGCGCTATTCGCGATCTGCTCGCTAAGGGGGACATGGACAGTCTTCTCAAGCTGGCTGACTTGGCAGAGCACACGGAACTCGTAGCGGTCGCCTACGGATCGGTGCTAGGGACTGTCGAAGAATTCGCCGCCTTGGTCGACGCCACGATGGGCAAGACGGATAACCTTGCAACATTCGCAAGTGTGCTGAGTGCTCAGGCTGAACGAAAACTCGGCAGCGACTGGCATACACAGATTATCCGTTGGAGATCTCAGCGTCCTTGGACGGAGAAACAGTTTGCGGACCTCGTCCTCAACTGGAAGGATGCACGCACTACATGGGACTTCTTGCTTACGATCGGACCCGATGTTAACCGGAGCTACTGGGAGCGCAAGCGACCATGGTCCCTGCACGGGAATGAAGCAGACGACCTAGAGATGGCCGCGAACGCGTACCTCGCCGTGGGCCGCGCCACAGCAGCAATTCAAGCACTCCATTTTTCTGCGAAACGCATGTCGGCAGATACTCTTTTCAAGATGCTCGATGCGGCAGTGGGCGAACTCAACGCGTTCAAGGCGCGGCTCACCAATGAGTTTGTCTACGATCTGGGCCAGATTTTCGACAGCCTCCAGCAGCGCAGCGAGATTCCCAGCGTCGAGATCGCAAAACGTGAGTATGCGTACCTCCCGCTGTTTGAATACCGAGACCGACAACTTACCCTGCATCAGGTCATGGCTGAGGACCCCCGTTTTTACGCCTCACTGCTGCGGGATGCCTTTAAGCCCAAGAATCGCGAGGTTCCCGAACCGACGGAGGAACAGAGAGGCGTGGCGAGGGCAGCTTACCGACTTTTGAGCGAGTTCCGCGTGCTGCCGGGCACGCACGAGGGGCAGATTGATCCTCAGGCTCTGAGCGCCTGGGTGGAGGAGGTGCGGAGGCTCGCGAAAGAAGACGATCGATCGGCGATTGGCGATGAGTTTATCGGACACCTCTTGGCGCATGCGCCACACGACCCGGATGGCGCATGGCCTCACCGAACTGTGCGCGAGTTGATAGAGAAGGTCGCCTCGAACGAATTGGAGCTTGGGATCGAAGTCGAACGGTTCAATATGCGTGGAGCACACGCCCGCGCAATGTACGGGGGCGGCGAGCCAGAACGCGCAATCGCCGCTGAGGTACGCGAGTGGGCGAAGAAGACCCAAGCGTGGCCACGCACTAAGTCGATGCTTGAAAGGATCGCCCAATCTTGGGAAATGCATGCCCAGCAACAGGACGAGCGTGCAAACCAAGACAAGATGCGATACGAGTGACCCCTGACATCAGCGCGCCTCTCCTTGTGCGAGCTAGATGTAGCCGACGCTGGCCAGCCGTGCATCGCAGGCCGCGAGCGTCTGAGCGTCGAACAGCGCGTGGAACTGGGGGTTGTCGTGAACGCAGGCTTCCAAAGTCAGGTCCAGCCGATGCAGTTCCCATAGCGTGCTGAAGCCATCCGGCACCCTCTCCTGAAGTATCAGCCTGCGGGCCGTCTCGACCGCCCCGTGCTCGCCGAGCATCTGCAGGAAGTAGCTCGGGTTGTAGCCGAGTTGCCTGCACTCCTCTACGTCCGACATGCACGCTTCCTCAAACTGCTGCTCCAGGGTCAAACTGCTGAATGTCGCCATGTGAATCACCTCATAGAAAAGTGTACAAGAACGGAAAGCTAGTAACCCACCCATATAATAAGGTGGCGGCGAGACTGCCAAAAAGGCAGGAACTGATCCCGACTCAGTAGGCTACCTGGAAGGAACGCGCCCTCCGCGCAGTAAACTAAAGGGCCTTTGAGGGTCGAGGGGTTCCGGTCGTGGTCCTGTGTCCGTGCGGCGTGCTGGTCGGAGCGCGGTTTCGTCCTCTTGGGCCGTGCCTGTACGCTCGCTCGAAGGCTACCGTGGCTGCACTGACTCCTGCTTCGCCTCTGCCCTGATCTGCTCGTAAACCTGCTTCCTCAGGAACTCTGCGACCACCTTGGCAAAGGCCGGATCGTTCATGTAGCGAGCGAATATCTCCTGGTTCTGATCCATGCGGTCGATGAACTTGCCTTCCAGGGCCTTGTCGAAGACGTACTTGAAGTTCTCCAGCGAGTTGACCATAGCGGCCTGCTGGATGTGCGTGTCGGCCACGGCCTCCTCGCGAATCTGATCGAAGAAGAGTTGGTCGGCAGGCTTGAACTCAGTTCCGAATCTTTCATTCACGATGTCGATCAGCCGCGACAGTTCGATCTGCTCGTGATGATCCTCGCCCATGCCGACCGCAGTCGGAGCTTTCACGGCACCGCGATCCCCCGGTGCCAGCGAGATCGAACCTTCGCTCGTTTTCTGCAGACGGTAGTACTTCAGGTTGACCTCGTCATCGAACACCAGCCCGGGACCGATGGATCGCTTCGGCAGGCGCGGAATCAGCAGCCGGATAAACGTGTAGAGCTTCTCCAGGTCGGTGTCCTGGAACGGAATGATCTGCGAGAGAAAGGCGTACAGGCTTCGGAACGCGACCAACTGCGCGCGGAACAGTTCCTGCTTCTCCGGTTCCAGCCGACCAAAGCGTTCCACAGGAAAATCCAGGATGCGGTGCATCTGGGCGTGGTCGTTTGGTGATTGCCGATCTTTCGGCTTGAAGAAGACCTTGGCGAACTCCTCGACCTCGTTCGAGTGGTACACCTGCTCTGCGGCCAGCTTGGCCTGCAGATCGTAAAGCTGATGCGGCTCTGCCTGCTGCTCCACCAGCGGCACTTCGTAGTAGGGCCGGAACGCCTTCTGGATTTCATCCGTCTCGTTCACAAAGTCCAGCACGAACGTGTCTTCCTTGCCAGGAGCCGTGCGGTTCAGCCGCGACAGCGTTTGCACGGCCTGCACGTCCGCCAGGCGCTTATCGACGTACATCGTGTGCAGCAGCGGCTGATCGAAGCCCGTCTGGTATTTCTCAGCGACGATCAGCACCTGGAACTCGTCGGATGCGAACCGCATCGGAAGTTCTTTCTCCCTGATGCCCATGTTCATTCCGACCTCGGTGTATTCGTCGCCCACGTCGAGCCGCACTGTCCCCGAGAACGCGACCAGCGTCTTGATGTCGGTGTAACCTTTCTCCGCGATGTACTTGTCGAACTCCTGCTTGTAGCGCACCGCATGTGCGCGGGAGCTGGTCACCACCATCGCCTTCGCCCGTCCGCCAATCTTGTGGCGCGTGACGGCCCGGAAGTGTTCGATCATCACTTCGCTCTTCTGCGCCAGGTTGTGGGGATGGAAACTGACGAACCGCGCCAGCGCCCGGGCGGCCTTCTTCTTGTCCAGCTTGGGGTCGTCCTCAACCGACTTGATCAGCCGGAAGTACGTTTTGTAGGTCGTATAGTACTTCAGCACGTCCAGGATGAAACCTTCCTCGATGGCCTGCCTCATGCTGTAGATGTGAAACGGCTGTGGCTTGCCGTTCTCGTCCCTGCGGCCAAACGTCTCCAGCGTTTTGTACTTGGGCGTGGCGGTGAAGGCGAAGAAGCTGAGATTGCCCTGTTTCCCGCGTTTTGCCACCGCCTTCAGAACTTCTTCCTCGTAGTCGGGCAGTGCCTTTTCTTCCGCTTCTTCCTGGGCCTGCCCGCTGATCGCGTGGCCAGCCAGAACCCCTTTCATCTCGGCTGCGGACTCGCCGGATTGCGAGCTGTGCGCTTCGTCCACGATCACCGCATAGCGCCGGGCCGGCAGCGCGCCGACCTTTTCGGTAACGAAGGGAAACTTCTGCAACGTGGTGATGATGATGGGCACGCCGGATTTCAGGGCTTCCGCCAGTTGCGTGGAATCCTCGTCAATCTTCTGCACGACCCCGGACCTGTGCTCAAACTGGTAGATCGTGTTCTGCAGTTGCTGGTCCAGCACGCGGCGGTCGGTGACCACCACGACCGAGTCGAAGACCTTCTGGTCCTTTGCGTCATGCAGGCTGGCGAGCCGGTGCGCGAGCCATGCGATGGAGTTGCTTTTCCCGCTCCCCGCCGAGTGCATCACCAGATAGTTGTTTCCTGCGCCTTCCGCCTTCGATGCCTTCTCGATCTTCCGCACGGCATCGAGCTGGTGGTAGCGCGGGAAGATCATGTTCTCTTTCCGCGCCTTCTTGCCCGCGATTTCGGCCTCGATCGCTTCCAGGTGAATGAACCGCGCCAGAATGTCGAGCAGGCTGTCGCGCTGCCAGACCTGCTCCCACAGGTAGGACGTCTTGTACTTGCCCTCGGGCGCCGCCGGATTTCCCGCGCCCATGCCGTCGCCCTGGTTGAAGGGCAGGAAGAACGTGCTCTTCCCCGCGAGCTTCGTCGTCATGAACACCAGGTCGGGATCGACCGCGAAGTGCACCAGCGTGCGTTTCTTGAACTGAAAGATCAGGTCGTTCGGATCGCGGTCGTACTTGTACTGCCAGATCGCATCCTGCACGCTCTGCCCCGTCATGGGGTTCTTGAGTTCGGCGGTGATGATCGGAATGCCGTTCAGGCAGATTGTCAGGTCGAGCGCCTTGGTGCTGGTGAGCTTGAACAGAAGCTGGCGGACGACCGTCAGCCGGTTCATCGCGTAGAGCGTCGCCACTTCCGGATTCATCCCGTGGGCCGGAGCGAAGTAGGCGACCTTGACAGACTCGCCGTAGCACTTGAAGCCGTGCCGGATCACGTCGAGCGATCCGCGCGAGTCCATCGCCTTGCATAAATCGTCCAGCAGAGTTTCTTCGGTGCGCGACCCGAGCAGCTTTTCCAGTTTCTTCCAGACGTCCGGCTGCGTATCTTTGACGAAAGGAACGAACTGGGTCGCATCCAGCGCCCGCACTTGGTCGAAGAATCCCTGGTCGGCCTTGGTGTAGCCCGCTGCTGTGATCAGGTGGTGCTCGATCGCAGACTCGAAGGCCCGTTCCTTGTGATCTACTGGCACAGAGCGGCGGCCTCCTGCGGGCGGTAGTTGCGGACGTCGATCTGGCCGGTCACGGCAGCGGAGATCATAGATGACCTACGTTCCTCGAGTTTCTCGACGCATGTCAAAATCTTGGAGATGAGACCATCTAGCGCCTCGACGCTGCTTTCCAACTTCGCGGCGATTGCTTCTTGAACGTCGTGCGGCGGCACCGGAACCCGCAGTTCTGCCAGATGGCTCGGGCCGAAGTTCGGTTGACAAGCACCGGTCATTGCCAACCGAAGTTGCTCCCGAACAGGCGTGGTCTGCAATATCCACTTGATGAACCCTCGAGAGAGTGGCTTCGACGCCAACTCGTTTACGCGAATCGTGCTCGTGTTGAGTATGGTTGGTATGCCGTCGCTTCTAAACTCAGCAACCTTGCCCCACGAGTTACCAGAACTGGAAAGAAGAAGATCGCCATCCTGAACTGTGAAGTGGCGATATTGACCTCGATACTCTTCCTCGGAGATGAACTTCGTGTAGTCGCCAAAGTCGATTCCCGATTCCGTGATATTCGTGACGCAGATGACACGCACGCCATCATCGGTGAACTGCCAGTTGCGGAGCCCCGGCCCTTCTTGGAAAAAGGCAACGCGCTTGAACTTCTGGACCGACCAACCACAAGGTACGATCGGCAACATGCCGCTGGTAGCGCTGCGCCCAGCCTCAGCCCCCACACAGCAGCAGTGACAGAGAGCGCCCGTCTAACCTGTAGCGACTGAACCAACTTCAACTGGTCATCGATTAGCTGATCGACAGTGGCCGTCTCATGGTCGAGAAAGTCCGCGATCGTGACTTGCTCATCCTTGGGCGGGAAGGGCAAAAGAAAGTCATTGAAGCTCGCGCGAGGCAACCTCCATCGGCCGAAGTGGGATGCTCCTTGCCCCAATGCATAGAAGATCTTCCGCTTGTACGCATTTTGGAATACATAAAGGAAGTACGCATCGTGAATAAAGCGCGGGGCTCGCGTTGCAAAGACGCGGTAGTCTGGACTCGTGACACCGGATGTCGTTGCAATGTCAATCCAGCCCGTGAGGAGGTCCATGTGATTCATTACAAAATCGCCGGGCTCGACAATCTGATACTTCGAATAGTCCATCGCCAACTGACCGTCATTGCTCGCAATATCTTTTATTCGGATGCCCTGCTGCGTCACTGATAAAACATCAGGGCCTTCCTTGCCGACAATCCTTTTCCGTATCTCGAAAAGGGTTTTCACTCGCCTGATACTCCAAGAGGTGGGCATCCTCGTTATCCAGTTGATCCCACTGTCTTTGTAATGTTTGTAGGGTTCGAGGCTCATGCCATAAGTCCATCGATCATCGCCGAAATGCGACCCGCCAACTTCTTCAAATCGCCATCAATATCCTCCAGTCGCCTAGGAGCCTGGTAGATGTAGAAGTGGCGAACAAAAGGAATCTCGTATCCGACCTTGGTCTTGGACTCGTCAATCCATGCGTCGGCCACGTACGGCTTGACCTCACGCACGAAGTAGTCGTGGATGTCTTCTTTGAGCGGGACGTTCTCGTAGTCGCGTAGGTCGGTGTCAGGCTCGGGATTGCCGTCCTCGTCCAGGCAAATCTCGGCGGCTTCGTCGCGCTCGGACATCGCATTCAGGATTGCTTTCTTCACTGGCGCGGAGAGTTTCACGTCCGCCTTGCTGGCCGCCTTCTCTAACCGCTTTTCAAAGTCGGGCCGGTTCAGGTCGACCTCCGGCGCCGCCATCCCTTCCAGCATCGCCAGAATCTCGGCTTGGGTCTTCTGTCCTTCTTCGATCTCCTGTTGCGCTTGCTTGCCCTTCTTCTTCGAGGTCGCGAGCTTCTGGAACGCAGCCTCGATCTTGAATACGTCAATGCGCTCCGGCGTTACCTGGAAGGCGAGCCGCAGCGGGCGCTCGACCGTGATCTGGCGGTAGCCGAAATCTTCGTTGTCGAAGACCTTGGACCGGCCGTTCTTGGTCACGTCTCCGTACAGCTCCACGATCTCGGCAATGTTGCCGGTCGAAAGCTCGTCGCGCTTGTTCCCCAGGTTCTTACGCATCTTCACGAAGAGATCAACGGCGTTGATGAGCTGGACTTTGCCGCGGCGGTCCTTGCGCTTGCGATTGGTCAAAATCCAGATATAAGTCGGAATGCCGGTGTTATAGAACATGTCTGTCGGCAGCGCGACAATCGCTTCCAGCCAGTCGCTCTCGATGATCCAGCGGCGAATCTCGCTTTCGCCCGATCCGGCATCGCCGGTGAAAAGCGGCGACCCGTTGAAGACGATCGCCAGGCGCGAACCTTCCGGCTTCATCTTCGAGATCATGTGCATCAGGAACAGCAGCGAGCCGTCGTTGATGCGCGGCAGGCCGGCGCCGAAGCGTCCTTGGAACGCCTGTTCGTCGTGCTCTTTCTCGATGACGTCGGCTTGCGGTTTCCACTCGACGCCGAACGGGGGATTGGCGAGCAGGTAGTCGAACCGGTTCCCTGGCAGGCCGTCCTGGGTGAAACTGTCGCCAAACTTGATGTTCTCTGGGTTCTGCCCCTTGATCATCATGTCGCTACAGCAGATGGCGAAGGCTTCGTTGTTGTAGTCCTGCCCGAACACTTCCAGGCGCGCATCGGGGTTGAGGTCGCGCAGGTGTTCTTCCGCCACGCTCAACATTCCGCCCGTGCCGCAGGCGGGATCGTACAGGGTCTTCACGATGCCCTTGGTACGCAGGATCTGGCTGTCGGGCGTGAACAGCAGGTTGACCATCAGGCGGATCACTTCGCGCGGTGTGAAGTGGTCGCCGGCCGTCTCGTTCGACGCTTCATTGAAGCGCCGGATCAGGTCTTCGAAGATCAGCCCCATCTCGTGATTGGGAACGGCGTCGGGATGCAGGTCAATGTCGGCGAACTTCCCTATGACCAGGTAGAGCCGGTCGGACTCGTCGAGCTTGGCGATCTCCTTCTCGAACTCGAAGTACTCGAATATCTGACGCGCTTTGGACGAGAAGCTCTTGATGTAATGCGACAGGTTCTGGGCGGCCTTGTCGGGCTCGCCTTTGAGTTTCTGGAAGTTCAGCTTGCTGGTGTTGTGGAATGCGTGGCCGGCGACCTTGTTCAGGATCGGCTCCGGCTCTTTGATCTTGCTGTCCTTCAGGGCGGCGTGCTTTTCCAGCACCTTGGCTTTGGTCGGCTCCAGGACGCAATCCAGGCGGCGCAGGACAGTCAGCGGCAGGATTACGCGGCCGTATTGGTGGGGTTTGTACGGGCCGCGCAGCAGGTCGGCGACCGACCAGATAAACGACACTTTCTCTGAAAAGTTACTCAACTCGACACCTTCGCTAGACTCCGCAGGGGAAGGTTTGCGGGAAGCAACAGTGTAGTCGAGAGGTCCGGGACAAAACTAGTAAGTTCCCTGAAGCGAACCAGGAGCATTGGAGCAAACCACTTGGCGGAAAATCAACAGTTCAGGTCATCTATGGGGAAGATCGGACCATTCCCCATGATCTGTTCTGCCTTGCTTTTACTTACCGGATACGCATGAGCCATTCTCGTACTGAGGTCGATGTCATAACAGATAAGCGAGGTTTCCTCCCCCGCAGAAGCTCCCACTGGCTGAAGACAGTCAAAGCACACGCGCAGGGAACCCGCCTTCGTTTGGGGCTCGATGAGTCTCTGCCAAAGCTGGGCGTAATAGCTGGCGTTCTCTTCCGTCCCTGAAGTAAGCATCTCCTCGTATGCTTCAAGCGAACCCACCGGAGAAAAGAACCTGAAAAACCAGCTCCAAAACGCCGCTCGCAAGTCGGCGCTTTTGTAATCCTTGTAGAAATACGATATGGGGCCGCGTGAGCGTTCCTGAAGATAAACTTTCTCGGCGCCTGCTATGAAATGTTTTCCGTGTGCCGATGGTTGCAGAAAACTGAGGCCAGCAAGACGTCCTGCGCGTTCTTTGTGGCAGCGAGTGCGTTCGCACTCGCGAAGCTTGAGGTTAGCGATCAGCTGCCTCAACTGCTCAGGGGTGAGTTCCTGATCGAAGCTGAGGTCGAGGTCAGTCACTTGTTCATCAGAGACGGCGTGCTCATTCAGGCAGTGATACCAATCGTACTGGAGTACGCTGTTCGCAGCTTCTTCATCGCCCGTTTCGCTGATCCAGTCGATGGGACACTTTCTCAGTGCATCCAGTTCTTCTCTCGACATATCGTTGTCCTCAGATCATGGTTCCCTATGGTCTCTTGGCATCCCGGCCTTGTCTAGAGTGCCCGCCGGGATCGTCCTGGTCTCGCCAGGCGCACGATCTCGACTGCGATACAGCTAACCCACTAGACGAACGGCCCGCTGACGGCCAATCAGTGGGCCGGGCCTCAGGAGCGCGGCAGATCAAGGGCTGGACGCCTGTCGAGGTCGCCAGTAGTCGCCGAAAGCGCTCCCTACCCGACACGCGACGGACTCCGGGCCGCCACGTCGCCACCCGACGCCAAGCCACGTGGTTGCTGCCGGAACTCTTCAGGGTGGTCGGAAAAAATCCCGGTAAAATGGAGGCATGGCAGTTCAACACTTGCACATCAACTATGTGCCCGAGAATGGATGGGTGCTGACGATCATGACGCGGCTGCTCAACAGCCCGGACCCACAACTGCGTAAAGCCTTCGAGGACTGGTCGGACACGCCGCTGATGGAACTGGGCTTTGCGATCACAACTCGGATGCACATGCTCGGTGTCTGTATCCGACGTCTGAACCATCAAGTTTCCAACCTTCGTGACGAACTGAGCGAAGACCTTCCACAGGTAGAGTGGTCACTGGCGAAGGGAGGAGCCTTCACGCTGAAAGACAAGGAACTGCCGTACGAACTTCTGCTGGACATGGACTCGTTCATCTTCGAGACGCGGTCGCTGTACGAGATCATGGGCAAGTTTCTCGTCGAACTCTTTCGTGCTCTGTTTGGCAAGGCCGTGACAGGAGCCGACCTTCAAGCGATCCTCTCGGCCAGCGACATCGACACGAGATGGATTGCCGAGCTCAGGGAGAATAGAAAACTGTTCTTTCACCAAACCGCACCATGGGTCGCAGTCAGTGTCGAGGGGGAAGAGATGAAGTTCGACCCGATCATGCTCAAGAGAAATGTGCACACCTTCGACGACCCAAACAGCTTTGTGGAGTTTGCCCGGCTGCGCGAAATCTACGATGGGTTCGTAGCCTCTGCGACTGAGCTGCATCGCTTCATCCTGGAACAAATCCGACTCCATGAGTCAGCGACGGCCGCTGAACCAGCCTGAAGAAGATCTTCCGTCCCGTACCGAAGCCATGATCCGAGTGAATCTTAGAGACGACTGGCGGGAGTTCATTGAGGCGGCGGCGCCGAAGTTGGGCCTGCGATACTCCATGCCATCCACGTTCGAGCAGAACACCATCGCGTTCCTGAACGCGCGGAGGCGAACTGTGCCGCGCAGGCCGAGGATCGTTCACGAGTCTCGCGAGTTCCGGAGTCAAAGCCTAGGCCAGCACGCGATGGATTACCTTGCGTTGAAGAAACTGATCAACGAGGGCGGCGACCTGACCTCGTACTTGAGCCGCGATGTCCAGCGGAGTCGCGCCGGCGAGAACGACAAGGCGCTCAACACCTGGGGATTGCAGCATCTGCACTTCCGCCCGAGCGGCACGCGCGATGTGCTGTTCGTGCGGATCACCGACAGCGCCGTTTTCGTCGTCAAGTTCCTTCCGCACGGTTCGCAGCACAGGGAGACGTGGGTCGATCCATCGCTGCTCCGGATCCTGCACGACAACTGGCCGGACGCGTCGGCGACCCGTGAGCTGCGCGGGATTACGCCAGAGCCGCTGAGTTCCGATCAGCGGATTGCGCTTCGCAAGAACAACGTGAACTTCGCAGTGGCGATGCAAGACGGCACAGCGCACATGGGAGCGGAGGTGGGCATCACGGCTGCCGGCCGTTGCATACAAGACATGCTCGACTGCGACCGGATATTCGCCGAGTTGGACCGATGGCAGCGGGTCGTCGAGGAGAACGAGTCTGCCATTCGTTCCGCCTTGAAAGTCGCGGCGCCCGAAGAACTTTGGATCAGAATGAAGTTCGAGGAAGACGGCTGCTGGTTCTACGAAGCAGTGCGTAACGTGAGGCTCGCGCTGCACACTCAAGCCGCGTAAAGCCGTTAGAGCGGTTCCCATTGTCGCCGACGCCTTAGCGGACGGCGACCGCGGCTGGCGGACGATTAGTTTTCTCTCGTCGTCAGACGCGGTTGCCGGAATGTCAAACTGGCAATCCCGGCCTATCGCTATGGGCTTATCACAAAACGGCCGTTTGAAGGCACATCCGTTTCCGAGCCGTAAGCCGCTGATTTCGCACGTGCGATTTCCGTACCTTTTATTGACACAAGGGTCCGAACGCCTGTGTTCTCAACGACAGTTTCCATCTCGCCTGCGCGCTCAAGCACAAAAACGGCGCAAGTCCCTTGCAGGTCAGTGCGGGTTGACAGGTCTCCAGAAAGTCTTCTGACGCCCGCTTGGAGTCACTGCGTCATCGAGACGTGCGGCTTCTACATCAAGGCATTAAGGTCCAAGACGTTGCTCCATTCTGCCTAAGGCTCCGGGAAAACCAGGAAGCGCGGCTCCCTCGTCGCCATGCTGAAAGAGCCATTCCGCTGGCACGAAGTGGTTGAAGTCAGGGTAGTGGGGTGGGAGCGTCGCGGCGAACTCCTCCGACCTCTTTGACGAGCCTTCGGGTGAAGAGGATCGTCAGCCTGCTCGACGACGAAATGATGAAGGAGAAAGTCAATCTCGACAAGGGAGTGGCGGGCTGCGCCGGCGCAAAGCAGGGCCTGGAATCGAACATCAGCAAGAACGCCTCCGCCATCCGCCATGACAAGTCGCTTGTCGCGGAGGCGGAGAGGCTGCTCGCCGCGGAGTCGAATCCGATAAAGCGCAATGGACTCACGCTGAAGCGGCAGCAGTACCTGCAGGACATAGGAAGGAAGATGCAGACCAGCGCAAACCTGCAAAAGACACTGGACATGACCGACGACCTGTACGCCAAATTCCAGCGCATGCAACAACTGGCGGACTTCAACATAGAGAACCTCGCGGCACAAATCGAGAACGACGAGCAGGAGCGCAACGCGATACTCGAAGCGTACAAGGCCCTAAGCCCGGCGCAGAAGTTGATCAGAGGAGAACCCGAGGCCCTGAAGATGTTTAACGCCAGCCGGGAATTCCAGGCGCGCGACAACGCCCGCATGCTCGGGGCCATGAAGGACTTTTCCGCCTACAGCGAGAAGTACCTCAACGGCATGGACATCGAGCAGGGAGCGGCGGCCGCCGACGCGGAACAGATGTTGGCCGGGATAGAGAAGACCATGCAACTGACGGCCGGCTCGCCTGATCCAGCCCCCGCCAAGACGCCGCGCACGGCAGAGGCGATTCCGGTTGAGCGTCCCACGTCGAAGCCGATCGACCCGGACTATCTCGACTGGAACAAGTAGGAGGGTTTCAAGGAGGAATATATGGCTCAAATGAAGACGGCACCAAAGCTGGTTCTGATCGTGGTCGTGGTTGCTATCACATTGTTCGGACTGAAAACCGTGGCTGATCACTTCGGGATCGGCATCTTGAAGTCAATGACGGTTGGGAGGGTGACGCTTCCCGATGTCAAGGATGCCGTGGTCGGCGACGTTAAGCCAGCCGCTTATCCTTCGAGTTCGTCTGGCGGATGCGGCGACCCGATCCGTTCCGAAGTCTGGGCGTGGAATGCGCAGATGGGCTACATATATGCGAACGGCGGACCAGACACGACCAAGAGCAGCCTCATGCAAAAATACGGCGTCTGCCTCAAGCTCACCCGGCAGGACGACACGACCCAGATGCAGAACGACCTTGTGGCTTGCGCGAAGGACTTGAAAAGCTCCACCGAATGTCGGTCCGGCGCGAACTTCGTGACCATCATGGCGGACGGTAGCGGCCAGTTCCTCGCCTCGCTGAACGCACAACTGAAGAAGATATGCGCCGACTGCACGGCCGAGATCGTCGGCACGACAGGCTTTTCTCGTGGCGAGGACGCGCTCTGGGGGCCGGAGTCGTGGAAGGCGAGTCCACGCTCAATGCTCGGAGACGGCCTGATTGCCGGGGTGCTGCGAGACGGCGACTGGAACACTGCGCTTAAGTATGAAGGCGACAACGCCCTCAAGAACAATCCGGACGAGCACACGTTTGATCCCGATGCGGTCAACTGGGTGAACGCCGCCGATTACATCAAGGCGGCGCAGATGTACGTCTCTGGCTACTGCGAGGACCGCAAGTTCGTGAAGGACGGCAAGCTGACCGGCGAGACGAAGAATGTCTGCGTGAAGGGCGTCGTCACCTGGACGCCGGGCGACGTCATAATCGCCAAGCAGAAGGGCGGCATCGTCCGAATCGTCTCGACGAGGCAGTACCGCTCGCAGATGCCGAGCGCGGTGATCGGCATCAAGAAGTGGAACCGGGCGCACGGCGACGATGTTGCCAAGATGCTGGCGGCGGCGCTCGAAGGCGGCGACCAAGTCAAGGCGTTCCCCGAGGCATTGAAGCGCGCCGGCGAAATCTCCGCCAAGGTCTATGGCGAGCAAGGCGGCGATTACTGGGTTCGCTACTACAGGGGAGTCACTGAGCCGGACGCGACAGGCAAGCCCGTGGAGCTGGGCGGCTCGTACGCCGACAACATGAACGACGCACTCGCTGTTTTCGGGCTGACGCCTGGGGCCAACAACAACGTCAAGGCGACCTACGCGACGTTCGCGAAGATCGTCACGGAGCAGTACGGGAGCCTGTTCAAGAACACGCCGATCCCGCCGTACGAGCAGGTTGCCAACACGAGCTACCTCCTCCAGGCGAAGAGCCTCGTCGAGAACCCCGGGTCGCAGGCCGACGTTCAGCAGTACTCGGCCACCGCCGAGGCGACCAAGGTTGTCAGCGACAAGAACTGGGACATCGAGTTCGAGACCGGATCAAGGGCGCTCACACCATCGGGGATGCAGACCGTGAAGCAGATCAAGGACCAGGTTGCGATCACTGGCCTATGGCTTCTTCACAAGTGCGACAGGGGAGCCTGCGTCCGGTTCTCGCATCTGTTCGAGGGCACGCCCAATGACAGCACACGGGACATGGTTTCTAAAGAGCGGGCGCGTTATGGCATACGGGGGAGCCGCGCCCTCCATGTGTTGTAGGTCAGAAACCTGCACTCCTCCGGCTTCGCGGCCTTAGTGATCCGCTCGCCGGAATCTGCCGCGTGCAGGCTGATCCGGTCGTTCCGGAATCCACCAACATAGGTCAGCCCGAACTTCGGGTGCTTCACCAGCGAGCCGCGCTTGAAGCCGTGGCTCCTGGTGCCGCCGTAGCGACTCCGGATGCCGCCAGCCTCAGGCTGCAAGCGGTGAAGTTGTCTACGGTGGAACCGCAGCGGCACGACGACCAATAGCCGCGTGTTGTCCGGCTTCGTGTGCCCGCCGACATACCAATTCGCCAGCACCCAACTGTCCACGCAGTGCGCCGAGAACCTCTCCGCCAGCTTGCTCGAACTCTTCCTCAGGCCGTGCTGGTCCCGAAGCTCCTTCGTCTCCCAACCCTGCCTCGTCTCGACCGCCGCCAGCTTCCGCAGTTCAGAGTAGAACCACCACTTGCCAACTTCCAGAGGAGAGAACGAGGCATTGAACTTCTGCGCCGCACCTGCATGTTGTTTGAGAGGCTTGTAAGCCTCCCTGTACTTTTTGGTCTTCGCGCAGACATCTTCGACCACAAACACTGTGATCGGGTACATCTTCTGCAGCCAACTCGCGATCCTCAGCTTCCACCCCCAGCGTGCGCGCGTGGATGGCGGCAGGCCGCCGATGCTCCGGTTCCTGCGGTTGGCGCGGCACGGTGTCTTGCGGAAGCGTCGCGCACGCCGCATGCTGCGGCGCACTTCCACCGCGTCCTTCACCCAGTCCACGGCGGTCGCCTGGACGTTGATGTAGGTGTGCGCCGCCGACTTGACGGTGAAACCCTCGCGCTTCGAGCCGGGATCGATACCTACCGCAATGAACTGCGTGCTGCGGTCGCTCGGTTCGACGTTCAGCCGCACGCAGAACACGCCACGCTTCCAGAACGGCGTCGCCTTGCCTGAGCGAACCCACCGCCGCGCCCGAGTCGGAGTCGTCGGCATCAGCGGATTCTGTTGTACGTCTACCACCGGAACGAACATCGCGTTAAGCCTCTTTCGAGTGTGTACGTCCCTTCGACTCTGGCCTGCGAAGTGGGCGGGACTAGGGAGGCATCCCGCCATTTCTCCGGACTGCCACGTCCAGCAGGCTCAGAACTATCTGTCTAGTCAACCGCTTTCAGTCTCGCTTGGCACGATTGGCCTTCTGCCTTCGCAAGCCGCCGCCATTTAGGCGTGCGGTGATTGACACTCGCATTTACTCGGCAAGGATCACCTCCACGCGCCGGTTGCGCGCCCTTCCATCGGGTGTGGCGTTGCTGGCGATTGGGCGGTCAGGCTCGTAGCCCTTCACGCGGAACCGCTCTACCGGAAAAATCCGCTGGTGCCGCCTGCCGAAGCGCCTGTTCCACGCTCTCCGCGCGGCCCTTGGACAGCGCGCGGTTCAACTCGGCGCTGAGCTGTGTTGTCCGTGTGGCCGTTGATGCTCCCAGAATAAATCCTGGGATTCCTGACTGGCTCATTAGACATGGGCCACCTCGGGGGCGCACCCCGCCCCGGCAATGAGCGCGTTGACCGCCGAGTTCACGTCGCGGTCATGCGGAGTCCCACACTCCGTGCACACCCACTGCCTCACCTTGAGTCCTGCCAAGCCCGTCGGCCCAGAAAGAGCGCCGCAGGTAGAGCAGGTCCTCGTGGAATTCCGGTTCTCAGGGAAGACCAGCTTCGTGCCGCCGATAAGGCCCTTGTACGAGAGCTGCTGTCTTAACTGACCGTGTGCGGAATCGCACACGGATTTCCCGAAACGCTTCGCTATTGCTCTGTGATTGTCTTTCAGGAAACAAATGGTTATGTTCTCTGCGACCAGCCTACGGGACAGCTTGTGGTTCCTGTCCTTGCGCCTATTCTTGACCCGCTCGTGCAGCCGCGCGGCCAGCTTCCTGTCGCGGCCGCGCTGCGCCTGCGCCAAGCGCTTCTCGATTACACGCAGTTCGCGTGGATGGTCGATTTTCTTGCCACTGCTGAATGCCAACAGATCGCGGAATCCAGGATCAATGCCGATCATGCCATGTGCCGTGCGCTGGATCGCCCTCGGTTCGGCCTCGATGAATAGGCACAGGTGCCAGCCCGACGCACGCCTGCACAGCCGCGCGCACTTGATCCTGCCCGCCGGCAGTTCCATCTTGTGGAAGCGAACCTTGCCGATGCCAGGCAGCTTTATCTTCCCGTTCTCCGGTGCCCGCAGCGGGTCGGGGAACGGGATCGAGTTGCACGGCCTGCGCATCCCCTTGAGCCGTGGTTTCCGTGCCAGTCCTTTGAAACAGCGCGACCATGCCTCATGTGCGGTGAGCAGCACGCCCTGCAAGATGTGCGACGGGATGCCCAGTCGCTCGCTGTGGTTCGCCAGCAGGTTCTGGAAGTCATGTTTAGGGAAGTAGACTTTGTCCTTGGCGTTGATCTCGATCTTGCGGATCGCGAAGTTCCACACCGCGCCCAGGATCGGCAGCCACGACTCGGCCACCCTTTCCTGCGTGCGATTTAGCCGAAGTTTGAGCTGGCACTGGATCATAAGTTTGGTCACCGCCCCCGCCGGGACTGGCGCGGCGTTAGGGCCGTCCGCTGCTCGCGTGTGGCCACGAGTTCCTTCGTTTGCAACCAGGTGTCCACGCTGCTGCGCAGATAGACGACCTCGCGTCCGATTTTCAAGTAGGGGGGGCCCATGCCCAGACTTCTCAACGTGCGCAATTTGCGGACGCTGCACTTGGGCAACTCTTTGGCGAGTTGCTTCTCTGTCAGGATCGTGGTGTGAAGGGGTGGGGGTGGTAGTGGTGCTGCTGTGGCCATCGCATCCTCGGGCGAAAAAGATTTCAGTGCAGCTTCCCTGACAGGGATAACTGCCACGGCTCCCGACAGGGAAGCCGCCTAGTCCTTGTTCGCCGTCAAATCGGGCCGACTGGCACCAGTGGGACGGTTAATGTACTCCGAGCCACCAAGTGTCAAGGCGGTCCAGTCCTTCAGCGAATAAAGCTAGTTCTTGTTCGCCGTCAGATCGGGGCCGACTGGCACCAGTGGACGGTTTACGCCTTGGAAAGTATTCCCATCGTCACCAACTGTCAAGGGGGAAAAAACTGGCCCGCCTGGATACATGGCGGATACACGCAGGGGGAGCCGAAGGCAAACGTCGCGAAAAGAGCGGCTTTTATTGGGTTATTTGCGACTGATGGATGCTAGGCCGTCAGACTCATAATCTGTTGGTTCCTGGTTCGAATCCAGGCGGGCCCACCAAAACCTCAGTCACCTTCCTCGGCATCACCCCAGCGGCAAACTGAAGTAAAAAACTGCAAAGCCATCGTAGAAGCAATTGCTCGCAAGATTCCGGAAGCTGAAGTCGCACGCCTGGTTCTGGAGAACTCTGAGAACCGGCAATGGGGATTCGTGGGCGAGCCGCGCGTTCACGTGCTCGAACTGAATCTTGCGCTCGATGCGCAGTATGGGCGGGCGCACTAGAATTTAGTTCGTGTGCAAGCGGGGCTCCGCCCCGCTTGGACGGGGCGAAGCCCCATCCCCACAGATTCCAATCTAGCGCGGCGAACAGATCACGCGCAGCGCGCCCGCAGCCACGGAAATCTCGGCGGGCGTTTCGCACACAAACTCTCCGTCCGCGTAAATATCGAGCGGAATCTCGGTCTGCGCGCGCACCCGCTCGGCCCGCGAGTACTCAACTTCAGGCAGGAGGAGATGGCGCCCGAAGTACACCGTCGGAAACATGCTGAGCAGTTTAAGCGGATTCAACTTGTTGATACGACAGATGTCGAGCTTGCCATCCGTGAGATTTGCCTCCGGCGCAATGCGCATGCCGTCGCCATAGAACTGCGTGTTGGCGAATGCGGCGAGCAAGGTGAGCCGTTCGGCTTCGGTATGATCTTTGCCATCGACTTGCACCAAGCGCATGGAAAAAGCTGGCAACTTGAACAGCACCGGTAACAGCGCCAGGGCATAGCCGCCGTGTGCGCGCAGCCAGCGCGGCATCTGATTCGCGCGCCGAGCGGTGACCGAGTCCAGGCCGCATCCGGCGACGCAGCAGAAATAGTGGGTGCGCTCCGGCGAAGCGCACGGAGCGATGACCCCGAGATCCACTGCCCGCGCCTGAATTTTCCCCAACTCGAAATCACGCCAGACGCGCAACGAGTCTCGCATCGAGCGCAGTTTCAGCGCGCGGGCAAAATCATTCCCGCTGCCTGCCGGGACGATCAGCACCGGGAGCTGGAGCCGCACCAGCGCTGGGAGATGACGATGAATGGTGCCGTCCCCGCCAAAAATGAGGATGGCGTCGGCGTCGGCCGACGAAGCCGGCAGTCCTTGGACCCACTCGGCTGTGGAGCCGGCCTGAAACCGCTTCAAGTCTGCCGGTGAAGTTCCCAACCCGAAGATGACGGCGGCGCGCATGGGCTAAGCGTTAGATGTCCAGCACTAATGCGAATCCAGAGTTGCTGTGACGATATGCAACTGCCGAGCTGCGCCCGTCCCCACACGAGCCTCCCCCGCGGATTATTTCGGCAGGCACTTCTCCATGAAGTCGACCAGATCTTTTTTCATCTTATTGTGCTCGGCTCGATCGATGTACACCATGTGCCCCGAGTTGTAGGTGGCGTAAGAAATATTCTGGCGAAACGGCGGGCCGAGATCCAGGTGATCCATGGTCCAGTTGGCAGCGGCGAAGGGTGTGGCCAAATCGTAGTAGCCTTCCATCACCAGGATCTTCATATACGGATTCTTGATCATGGCCGAGCGCAACCCGCCCGCTGTACTGGGAAAGCCTTCCACGGCCTTGCCCCACTCCCAGTTCTGAAAGTCGGGTTGGTCGTAGGCGAAAACCCGGTAGGGCATGTCGGACTTGTAGTTCAGTTCGGTGCGCAGGTAATTGTTGAACGCCGATGTATAGGGCGGCAGGATGGCGGCGCCTGTCGGATCATAGTAACGCTCACCGTCCGGATCTGGGCTGCTGAAGCGGCCATCGAGGCGGCCGGTGCGCAGTTTCTGATCGAGCAGTAGTTCGTGGGTGAAGGTGGGAACGTCAATGCGCAGGTTGTGCGTTTCGATCACTTCCGGGCGCAGTCCGATGTAGCGTGACAGTTGGTCGACAATCTTGCGGCGTTCCTCCGGCGTCATGGCGTCGCCTTTGCCCAGAGCGAGCGCGTAATCATTAGTCGACCAGTGCACTACTTCATCACGCGTTTTCGCGACATCCTGCGTGAGATCGGCGGAGAGCTTGTGGTGGTAGCGGGCGATCATGTTGAACGTGGGCACCAGCAGAAAATAAGGCAGGTCGTTCGATTTGTTCCATTCGAGCGTTTGGAAATCCACGGCCATCGAGAGCAGGGTCACGCCGTTGAAAGCGATGCCATGGTCGGCCAAATACCCGGCGATGCCGGCGGCACGTGTCGTGCCGTAGCTTTCCCCCAGCAGGAAGAGCGGAGAGTTCCAACGATCGTAGCGGGAGATGTAGAGGCGGATGAATTCTCCGAAGGCTTGTACGTCGCCTTTTACGCCCAGAAACTTTTTGGTAAGTTCGGCGGTCGAAGCCCGCGAGTAACCGGTGGACATGGCATCCACCATGACGATGTCACTGCGATCGAGCAGCGTGTCGGGATTGTCTTCCAGACGATAGGGGGCTGCCGGCATGAAGCCGTTCGGCTGAAGCACCACGCGCTTGGGTCCGAGTGCGCCCATGTGCAGCCACACCGAGGCGGAGCCGGGGCCGCCGTTGAACGAGAACGTCAGCGGACGCTTTCCGGCTTCCTGTCCGTCGAGCGTGTAGGCGACGAAAAACATTTCGGCTTCCGTCTTGCCGTCGCCGCGCTTGATTGGAAGCCTGCCGGCCGTCGCCGTGTAACTGAGAGTCTTGCCGTTCAGCGCGACCTGGTGATGAGTGATTACGGGCGGGACTTCGGCCACATCGTAATGCTCTTCCTTGTCTTTATCGGTGGCTTCGCTTGATTCGGCTTTGGGCGGCTCCGCCGGCTTGCCGGTTTCCGTGGACTTGTCCGGAGTTGCGGCCCTCGCCGGGGTTGGTTCCTTCTTGCCTTTATCTTTCTTGGACGCTGCCGCCTTCGCGCTCTCGGTCGACGTGTCCGGGGATTGATTTTGCTGCGCCATTGCAAACGGAATCGTCAACATGGCGAAAAGGAGAATCATCAGAATTCTCATGCTGGTCTCCGGGAAAAAGAAATTGGATCAGCATTATAGCGTCTTCGCCGGTCGGGCTTGGAAAAGTCTCGTTCAAGGTCTACAATTCCGTTGGTCCCGGGACACTCACATAACAATCTCCGGGAGTTCGCGTATGCACAGGAACGTTCAAAAGGAGCTCTCCAAACATGAAAAAGGTACTCGCGTTGATGTTCGCCTTAGCTCTGTCCATCTCGATGTCGTCGTTTGCCTTTGCCCAAGCTGACAAGCCGGCGGACAAACCGGCGGACAAAAAAGAAGAGAAAGCAAAGTCCAAGAAGGCCAAGAAAGAAAAGAAAGCGAAGAAAGACGAGATGAAGAAGGACGAGATGAAGAAGGAAGAACCGAAATAAGCTCTTCCATTCCTTCTCGTTTTCCGCCCCGGCTCTGGTCGGGGTTTTTCTTTTGGCCTCCACTTCCCATCACGCCGGAGGCAACTCCAGACGTGCTAGAATTTGTTGCGCCTGAAATGCTTCCTCCGGCTCGGTGGCGCACCAGATCTCTCCACCCCGGCAATGACGGACTAAAAAAGTGGCACAGAACCCCAACGCCCAAAGCGACTCCATCACCTACGCTGATGCCGGTGTCAGCATTGATCGTGGCAACCGCACCAAGCAGCGCATCAAGTATCTTGCCCACAAAACCTTTACCAAGGGAGTCCTGAGCGAGATTGGCGGATTCGGGGGGTTGTTCTCGGTCGATAAGAAGTATTTGGATCCGGTGCTGGTCTCGAGCGTGGACGGCGTGGGCACAAAACTAAAAGTGGCCTTCGAAATGAAAATGCACCACACCGTCGGCGCCGACCTGGTGAATCACTGCGTGAACGACATCGCGGTGCAGGGTGCGGCGCCGTTGTTTTTTATGGACTACCTGGCTACGGGCAGGCTGGATTTGGAAGTCGCGGAAAAAATTGTTGGCGGCCTCGCCGAAGCCTGCAAGCATAACGGCTGTGCCCTGATCGGCGGCGAGACCGCCGAAATGCCGGGCTTCTATCCCGATGGCGAGTACGATCTTGCCGGATTCATTGTCGGAGTGGTCGAACGCGACCGCATCATCAGCGGCAAAGACGTGCAGGTGGGGGATTGCGTCCTCGGCTTGCCCTCCAACGGCCTGCACACCAACGGATACTCGCTGGCTCGCAAACTGCTCTTTGAAATCGCGGGCTATTCCCTTGAGACCTTTGTCAGCGAGATCAAGAACAAGGTCGGCAACGAACTCATGCGAACCCATCGCAGCTACTGGTCGATCATTCGGAAGATGATCGCGGGTGAGTGTGTCGCGGCGCTGGCGCATATTACCGGCGGCGGCATCACCGAGAACCTGCCCCGAGTGCTGGCCAAAGGCACGTCGGCCGTGATCGAACGCGGCACCTGGCCGGTTCTGCCTATCTTTGAACATCTGCAGAAACTCGGCAACGTCGCCGAGGAAGAAATGCTTCGCACCTTCAACATGGGCCTCGGTATGCTGATCGTGGTTCCCGCCAAGAAGTTCAAGAAAGCACAGACCCTGCTCGAACGCGCCGGTGAAAAGTTTTACAGCGTCGGTCGCATCGTCAAGGGCGATCGCAAGGTGATGTTCAGCTAGATCGGGCTTTTGGCTCTTGGCTTTTAGCTCTTACCTTCCGGTTTTTACCACTCTTCGATTTTCTCGGTGCCTCGGTGCCTCCGTGGTGAATAATGTTGTCCTAATGAAAAATCTCGGCATCCTCCTCTCCGGACGCGGCTCCAATTTTGTGGCCATCGCCGACAGCATCGCGGCTCGCAGGATACCCAATGCCCGCATTGCTGTCGTGATTTCGAACCGTGCCGATGCTCCCGGTCTTGAAACCGCTCGCCAGCGAGGCCTCAACTCGCTCGTCATTTCATCGAAAGGTAAGCCACGCGAGGAGCACGACCGCGAAGTTGTGGCTGCGCTCCTGGACAACAAAGTCGATCTCATCTGCCTCGCCGGTTACATGCGCCTGCTCTCGCCCTGGTTTGTGCGGCGGTTTCCGGCGAAAATTCTCAACATCCACCCCTCCTTGCTACCCGCGTTTCCCGGACTGGAAGCGCAGCAGCAGGCCTTCGCCTACGGGGTGAGAGTGTCAGGCTGCACGGTGCACTTCGTGGATGAGGAACTCGATCACGGCGCCATCATCGTGCAGAAAACCGTACCCGTGCTGGACTCCGACGACGAGCACTCGCTGGCGGCACGCATTTTGGAGCAGGAACACATCGCATACACCGAAGCGATCAAGATTGTGCTGGAAGGGAAATTTGAGATCGCCGGCAGGCGGATGGTGAAAAGTCAAAAGTCAGAAGTCAAATTGAAGAAGTAAAACCGACCAATTTGAGTGTGAGAAGAGTCACTGCGAATTGAGCGGGGCAGGAGTTAGATCTCAGAGGTGGAACACTTTGAGAAACTGCAGGAGCGGACAAGAAATTTTGCACTACGCATCATCAAACTATTTCGCTCTCTGCCCAAGACTGACGAGGCTCGAATATTAGGTAAGCAACTCCTTCGCTCGGGTACTTCGATTGGGGCTAACTACCGCGCCGCTTGCCGAGCCCGCTCTCGTGCGGAATTCGTCGCGAAACTCGGTATTGTACTGGAAGAAGCCGACGAAACAGCTTTCTGGCTGGAGGTGATGCGGGATGCTGGAATCTTCCCCGAGGCAAAGTTGCGAGGGATAGTTCAGGAAGCCAAAGAACTCGTCGCTATCTTTGTCGCGTCCGTCCGAACGGCAAAGGGTTTTACTTCTTCAATTTGACTTCTGGCCTCTTACTTCTCCTACATCAGCAACTCATTCGTTCTCCTCGCGATCGGATGCTGCATCACCTCAAGCTCGTTCTTCACCAAGTTCAGTCCATATACGCACTGCTCGAATCTTTGCGAGAGTTGCGCGAACAGCGGCGCCACCTTGGCGTATTCGAAATGCTCGAACTTCGAGACGACGTAGTAGCTTTCTTTGCCGGCTTTCACCCAATCGACAAAACTCTCGACCCGCTGGCGGCGCAAGCGATAGTGGTTGATGCTCTCCGGAAACATGCCAGCGTAGAACAGCGTGAAGTCGCCAATGTGCTTGCGGACCTGGCGCTCGCGATCGAACGAGGGCGCCGGGCCGTAGATCGGGTCCGACTCGATCAGCATCTCGCCCACATCGCTCAACGGCTTTCCCGCCGCATTTCGGATTTTCAACAGCTGCTCGGCATCGCAAAACTCTGACAGCAGATGCGCGACATAACTCACGACTTGCGGATCGCGAATTCCAATCTCCTCGGCATAATGACGGCTGACTAGTTCAAGAAACAGTTCCTGCAGCGGATGTGTCTCCGGAATTTCCATGGCCCCACTTCCCTCCCAATCCCGACCTCTATAGTTCCCATCGGAAGGGAACCTTGTGGGGATTAGATACCCTGAATCTTGGTCTAACGCAAGTACCCGTTAGAGCCACTTGGGGCTAGAACCCCGTGCGGGGCGCGCGGTTTCGGCGTATCTGTTGGCAGCCAAAGCAGGCGGCTGCTAATTTCCGCATCGCGTGGATCGAAAATTTGGTTTACTGAATCTATTTAGACTAAGAAGAACAAGAAAAGAGAGGCGGAGTGGAACGAATCAACATTTCAAGCGGAACACCGTGGGAGCCGGTTGTCGGTTACTCTCGTGCGGTTCGCGTAGGCGCGTATGTCCACGTTGCGGGCACAACCGCAACTGGAGCCGACGGCAAAATCGTCGGCGCGGGCGATGCGTACGCGCAGGCGGTTCAGACCCTCAAGAACATTGAACGCGCGCTGGAGCGGGCTGGAGCTTCACTGAAAGATGTCGTCCGCACGCGCGTGTTCCTTACCAACATTGCGGATTGGGAAAAAGTGGGAAAAGCCCACGGAGAGTTTTTCCGCGACATTCGTCCCGCGAGCACCATGATGGCGATCGCGGCCCTGGTTTCTCCAGAGATGCTGCTGGAAATCGAAGCGGAAGCAATCGTGCCCGACGGAAAGCCCGACGGAAAGTAAGTGGAATGGCGGGAGCCGGAAAGATCGCCGGGTCCCGCCATCATTTTGGCTGATAGCGTGAACCGCTAACGGCGGCGTCCGCCCTTCTTGCGCGCAACTTTTTTCTTCGCCGCTTTCCTGGCTCGCCTCTTCGGCGCTTTCTTCTTCGCCGCCGGTTTTTTCCGGGCCGGTTTTCTTGCGGGTTTCTTCACCGGCTTCTTCTTTGCCGCTTTCTTTGCCGCCTTTTTCTTGGCAGGCGCCTTCTTCGGAGGCACGCTCTGGCCGCCACCACCACCTGATGGAGGTACGGGTTCGGGTGCTCGCACAGGTTCCCGTGCTGGCGGCACGGGAATCTCGTCTTCTTCCTCTACGAGAACGGGTTCTTCTTCCTCTTCTTCCTCTTCTTCCAAGTCCTCTTCCAGCGATTCGCCAAAGGCGCCGCTGTCGCTGTACTCATCCGTCTCATCGTCCCGACCGTATAGAGTCGGATCTTCGAAGCGCATATCTCCTCCTAAGTATTTCCGGTCACCCGCACGCATCCACGCACGGGGCCTGGGAATTAGGACAACCGGCTGCGAAACTGCGTGCTTCTGCGTAACGGCGCGTGATTATAGCACGGACAGTTTCACCGGCAGTATCGTGCATTCTCTTCCGATTTGCGAGGAAAATTATCAGGGAGGGAAAAATCCCGCAAGCGTGGGCGAATCAAAAGCGAACCCGGAGAATGATGGCTCCCTATTCGTACGCCAACGCGTCGATGGGATCCTTCTGCGCCGCCTTGAACGCCGGATACAGCGCCCCGGCAATCGCGCCGGCAATCGCAATCAGGGTTGCGCGCACAATCCAACTACCGGCCACCACCACCTGCAGCAGCGGGAACTTGTGTGCCAGCGCCGCCCGGGCCGCCAGACTCACCACGATGCCCAGCACGATGCCACCCAGCGCCAGCAGCACCGTCTCCCGCAGCACCACATTTACGATGTACAGTTTCGACGCTCCCATCGACTTCAGAATGCCGATTTCGCGCGTCCGCTCCATCACCGCCGTGTACATGGCCTGGAAAATTACGATGAATCCAATGACCACCGAAATACCGACCACGACGTTGATGAAAGTTGACAGCCCCGGATAGTTGCTGGTGGTCATCATGGCCAGGTAGGATGCCATCGAGTTCGCCACGTAACGCTCCATGCCCGGCACGTTCTTGATCTCGTCGACCACCGCGTCCGCATTCGCCGGGTCGTCGAGCTTGAGATAGAAGACCGTGGCCTTGTCCTTAGCGCCAATCAGGTCCTGCAAAGTGTTCAGCGGAACAAATTTGCGCCCGCCTTTGCCTCGTTCCACGATCCCGGATATGCGGAATTTGTTGTTCAGAATTTCGATGGTGTCGCCCACCTTGGCGTGCTTGGACTTGGCAAAAAGATCGTCGACCAGCACGTCGTTCGGTCCCTGAAATGGACCGCCCTCGAAATAGTGGAAGCCCGAAGACATGCTTTCATAGCTCGGCAAGTCGATTCCCGCAATGATCTCGAGCGTGCCAGCCGAACTGATTTGCGTGATCACCGGGGCCACACTCTTCACATGGGGTAGCTTTGCCAGTACGCCTCCGATCTTGATCGGCATGGGCGCACCCGTCAGCCCGGCGATGAACGAAGACCCCGGCGGCAGCACGATCACATCCGCCCCAATGCCGGCGGTCCGGGTACGGCTGTCCCGCAGCATCCCGAGTGAGAGGCCCACGATCAGCAGGATCAGCGTGACTTCGAGCGCCACGGCCACAACGCTGATCAGCGAACGCAGCGGCCGATGCACCAAATTCCCGACGATCATGCGATTCATCATGTCTTTTCCCGAGGACTACTTGCTTGCGCTATCCGGGGCCTTCGCCGCGCTGGAATTGGACTGATCGAGGTGTACCACATCAGCCCCAGCTGGCTGCTCCAGCGCAAACTGATCGTCGGTCAGCGCTCGATTGATTTCCAGTTTGACCATGCCCAGGGTGATGTCATAATTCTCTCGCGGCCGCTCGATCTCAATCGTACTCGGGAATGTAGTTCCCGAGTAATCTTTGTAATTCTGATAGCGTGCGTCGGTCACGACGTTTCCCCGTTGGTCATAGATCCTTTGCCGGTGCGGCAGCAGGTCGGTTCGGCTGAACTCAATCTTGCGCGATAGATAATAGCTTCCATGGGGACCATTGCGAATAACCAGCAGTCCGTAATTGGGCTGCTCGACGCGATGCTTCTTCGCGTCCAGGACGGTTTCATAGCCGTTTTCAAGAAACGCAATCTCGTCCCGGCCGATTTCTGGCATCAACAGCGCGTCGTAGAAGTACTGCGGCCGCATGTTCTCCAGCCGCTTGTCGGGCTGGTAGTTGTCGGCGTTGTTCGAGCCCACGACGAACTTATTCCTCGGAGGGATCCATAGCTTGAATTCCTGGCCGTCGCTCACCATGTCAAAGGCCGTGTTCCGCACCAGCGGCAGCAGGCCCTTCATGCGCAGCATGGCCGGCTTGCGCGCCAGCACGTAGCCGCGAATCTCTTTGTAATCAGTGATCCGGCCGTTTTTCACGTCTCCAGCCGAGGCGTCAATATCCACCGTTGCCTGCATGGACTGAATCTTGGCGGCCTGCGTGTTGACGTATTCGATCAGTTCCTGCTGGGTCGCTGTCTTCAGCGGCCGGTCGGAGATCTGACGGTCCGGAATACGTGTTCGGAACAGACATCCGCTCAGCGGAAAAGTAGCCGCCGTCAGAAGTAAAAGCAAAAAAAGGCGCAGATGGGGTCGATGCATTCTATGCCGGTACCCGGGAAGACTCTAGCCGCATGTTTATCTGATTAGTATAAGGCAGGGAAGGGCTCAGCGCTTACCGCGGGCTGAGTGAATGGCGATAGGCCGCGACGTTCCGATTGTGTTCTTCGAGGCTGCGGGCGAAGCGGTGGTGCCCGTTGCCATCGCTAACAAAATAAAAGAAGTTCGTACTGTCAGGGTGCAAAGCCGCTTCTAAAGCGCTTCTCCCCGGATTGCCGATTGGCCCCGGTGGCAACCCCGGGAAACGATAAGTGTTGTAGGGCGAGTGCACCGCCAGGTCGGCGTGATGGAGGCTTCCCTGGTACGTGCCTGCCAGCAACTCCGCGTAGATCACGCTCGGATCGGCATCGAGCGCCATCTTTTGCGCCAGCCGGTTGTAGTACACGCTGGCCACGCGCGGTCGTTCCTCCGGAGCCGCAGTCTCCTTTTCCACGATCGACGCCATGGTCACGACCTTGGGTACGTCCGAGTTCGGAACAGTGCCCAGCCCGATCTGTTGCGCCACTACCCGGAACTGATGCACCATCGCCGCCGCCATTTCCTCCAGGCTCTCGGTCCGCGTGAACTGGTAGGTGTTGGGGAACAGATAGCCCTCGAGCGACTTGGCCTCCGGCGCCAAGTCCGAGATCAGCTGGGTCTGGGTTTCGGCAATATGCAGAAAATCGCCCGCCGATCCGAGCCCCGCGTCTTCCATCGCCTTGGCGATGTCAAACATCGTGTAGCCTTCGGGAATGGTGACCACGTGGAAGTAGATATCGCCGCGCGCGATCCGCTCGTGAACCTGGGAAAGACTCGCCTCCCGCTCGAAAAGATATTCGCCCGCTTTCAACGATGGCTTGCGATGCAAAGCGTGCCAGAGCCGGAACGCCAGTTCGCTGCGAATCACCCCCGCCTTCTTCAACTCCGCCGCGATGCGCCGCGTCGAATATCCGGAATGCAGCAGCAAAGAAGTATTGGCTGGGGGCGTAATCGGGGCATGGACCTGCCACGCCACCCAGCCGCCAACGGCGAGAACGACAACCAAAACCAGTGTGATGAGCGTGCGCAAGGTTCCAGTGTAGAGGCCTTTTCAGATTGCCACAAAGTGGCCAGAGTACAGGGCCCGAAAGGCCGATTGCACAGGTTAGGGGTCAGATTGCAGCAGGACAGCCGACCGGATTTCGGGTAGTGGGTCAGTTTCCGAGCGTTATGCTGCCAAGTGGATTGCTTCCGGATAGCCCTTGGTCAAGGCGCAATCCCGAGAGGCGCGTGGATCAGTAACGTAGCCAAGTTACTCTCGCGGCCAGCCAAGCCGAACCGGCAAATGGTTTCCGCAAGCTGTGCCCGAGAGCGGGGATCTATTTTGCCGCGGCACTTCTTAGAAAGCCTATAATCTGCCCCATTCATGGCCCTGCCGAATGGCATGAAACCATGTTCGACGGTGCGTTCAAGTGCCTCTTGCCATAAAGGCGGTATCCGCGTGGGCCCAGCGGGCAAGACCTTTTCTCGTGACCTGGCCGATAGCATCCTGTGACGTTAGTCACAGCGGACCGCTCCAGCAATCTGGTAACCTGTTTATTGTTGGGGAATGGACAGAGTATAGGCTCGTGAAAGTGAACCGCATGCGAACCACCGTTGTGCTCGGCACCGTCCTGCTGTGGGCGATAACACCTGCGGTGGCGTGTTTGTTGCCGGGCTTCTCCCCAACTCCTGCGGAGCGCGAGTGCTGCCATCACAGGGCTGGGCATTGCGGACAATCTGCCATGCCGGCCAGTCATACCTGCTGTCAGGCTCGAAACCACCCGGCAACCTTGATGGTGCAGGCTAACTTACCACTGAAGAAGGCGATCGCCGCGCTTTCGACCACCCCTTACCCTCATTTGCCCGCCGTTATTGCTGCATCGTTGAGGTCTCTCGCCTTTTTTGAGTCACCCCCAGGTCAAGCAACATCCAGTTCGTCGTCTGTCCTGAGGATCTAGAAACCTTCTTTTCCCATTTCCAGGCATTGGTGTGTGCAGGCGTGCGCCTGGACTCTGCCAAGAGCCAGCCATATTCCATCCGATTGCGTTGATCGTGGAGAAGAGAAATGAAGGTCCATGCTTTTCTTGTGCTCATATTACTTGCCGCAGTTGCAGGGGCGCAGCGGTTTGATGCTGCTGCGCCGGACTCCGGCCTCCTGGCTGGTGCCGAAGCAATGCTGCCATCCCCTCAGCAGCATCACGCTTCAACGACGGTCCCACTAACACTAGCCGAATTAGAGGCTGCCGCTCTGACAAACAATGCAGAAATTCGCGCTGCTGCGAGGCAAGTGGCCGTTACCGAGGCACGCAGAGGCAGCGCGGGTGCTCTGGACGATCCCTCATTCATGTACCGCGGCTGGGGGACGCCGCTTGCCAAACCATGGGACCTGAATCAGACCCAGCACATGTTCATGTTCAGCCAAAACCTTCCGGGAGGAGGCAAGCGCCAACTGCGGGCGCGGTTAGCGGACGACGACGTTGAAGTCACCAAGGCGGAGCTCGAAACAAAGAAGCGCGACGTCCTGGCGCAGGTTCGTCGCTCCTTCTACGGGCTCCTGCAGAATCAGGATGAACTCCGCTTTCACGACGAGCAAGTCGCGCTCGCACGTCAGGGATTGGAGTCAGCGCGCATCAAGTACGTGGTCGGCAAGGTCCCGCAACAGGACATGCTGAAAGCGCAGATCGCACTCACCCGGCTAGTCGAGCACCTCGTCATGCTGCAACAGGACAGCGACCTTGCGCGCACGCGATTGAACACACTTCTGGGTCGCGACCCCGGTGCGCCTCTGGACGTGTTGGGCGCGTACTCGCCACCGGCAAAGCTTCCGGGCCTCATCGACCTAGAGAAATTAGCGCTGGAGAATCGTCCAGAGCTGATCGCAATCTCGGCCGCGATCCATCAGGACGAAACCCGCACACAGCTTGCGGAAAAGTCATTCAAGCCAGACTACACGCTCAATGCCGGCTACATGCTGATGCCGGAGGGTTCCACATATCGCAACACATACATGGCGGAGCTCTCGATCACGTTGCCCTGGCTGAATCGCGGACGCCACGATGCGGAAATCGCTGAAGCTGACGCCGTGGTTGCCGCAAGGAAGGCTGATTACGAAAGCCGCCGCGCTGCCGTCTTCGCTGAGATCCAGGAGTCGCTGGTGCGAGCGCGCGTGGCGCAGCGGCTCGCGGGTTTGTACGGCGACACGCTGCGGCCACAGGCCCGGGCGGTGCTCAAGGCAACGGTCGCAGCCTACCAAGTCGACCGCACTGACTTCCTCAACCTGCTCGACAGTCAGAACACAATCCTCGATGTCGAGCTGAGCTACATCCGCGCGGTCTCTGAATTAGAGACACGACTGGCAGATCTGGAGCGTGCGGCCGGCGCTGCTCTGCCCCGAAGCACAGACAGCAGTTCCACGATTTTCACTGGCGCTCAAGTGCCAGGCAACCCAGCCCAGGAGGTGCGGTAATGACCACGCGTGAAAGATTTCTGATGGTTACGGGACTCGTTCTCGGTTTGTTCATCGCTGGCGTGATATTCGGCGTTTCGCGCTTCATCCGTCCCGAGAGCAGTGCCGCCAAGACGGAAGAAATGGCTGCAGCCACGTACGAATCGCGCTCGGAGAATACGTCCAACCAACAGAGTGGACACGAACACGGCAGCGTGACAATTTCGGACGGCACCCAGCCCCCGCAAAGTGCGCAGCTGACCGAAGACGAGCAGCGCTCGATCGGACTGCAGACCGCAGTAGTCCATCATCGGTTGATCCGCCGCGAGTTGCTCGCAGTAGCGCGAGTGGAGGAACCTGAAACACAACTGGCCAACATCAGCGCTCGGATCGGCGGGCGGATTGACAAGCTGCACGTGGACTACACCGGACAGCCCGTCCGGCGCGGCCAGCCGATCGCTGAGATTTATAGCCCGGAAATTCTCACCAGCGCTGAGGAGTACAAGCTGGCGCTAGAAAACCGCAAACAGTTAGGCAGCGGTGCTGAGCCGCAGGCAATCTCCGGTGCCGATGAATTGGTTACCGCCAGCCGGCGTCGGCTGGAACTATGGGGACTGACTCCACAGCAGATCGACGCGATCGCGACCTCCGACAAGCCTCAGATCGATCTCATGATCTTCTCCCCAGCAAATGGCATCGTGACCGAACGGAAGGTAACTCAGGGACAATACGTCAATGCCGGTGACGTGCTCTACACCGTGACCGACCTGAGCAGGGTCTGGGTAAAGGCTGATATCTACGAAGGCGATCTGCCCCACTTGCACGTGGGGCAAACGGTCGAGATCACTTCAGAATCCGCGCCCGGTGCGAAGTTACGAGGTCAGGTAGGGTTCCTCGAACCGATGGTCAACGCGCAGACGCGCACGACCGTCGCCCGAATCGAAATTGCGAATCCGGGCATGCGCCTGCGTCCGGGCATGTTTGTGCAGGTCCGCTTTGCAACGTCATCAGGTGCGCAAACACTCGCAGTGCCGCGCTCAGCCGTCGTGGACACGGGCACGCGCAAACTGGTGTACGTCGCCAAGGGCAATGGAGTATTTGAAGCTCACGAGGTGCAACTCGGTCCCGTGGCTGACGACTGCTACCCCGTCTTGGCAGGTTTGCGCGAGGGGGACCGCATCGTCACCGAGGGCAACTTCTTGCTCGACTCGCAGACCCGCATCAGCGGAGGCATGAGCGGGATGTTCGGCGGGTCAAAGGAGTTCAATCAGCAGCAAGCTGCTCCCGAATCCGCGCAATTCAAAGTCTCATTCCGCAGTGATCCGGCGACGCCGCAGGGTGGCGCGGAAGCTGCGCTCCATGTCTCAGTGCAGGATGCCGCAGGAAAACCTGTAACCGATGCTCAAGTCCGGGTGACCTTGTTCATGCCAGCGATGCCTGCGATGGGTATGGGTGAGATGCGCGAGGCTGCGACCCTCACTGCCAGCGGTTCCGAGTATGCGGGCCGCATCAAGGTGCCGACACCCGGAACGTGGACTGTCACGGTGGAAGTGAGCCGGAGCGGTCAACTGCTCACCAACTACCGTAGCAGCCTGAACGCGAAGTAAGGAGAGGCAACCATGATCCAGCGACTGATCGAATTCTCACTCAAGAATCGCGGCCTTGTTCTGCTCGCTTACCTCGTGCTCGCGGCGTGGGGCTATTGGGCGCTTTTGCGAACACCGATCGATGCTATCCCCGATCTCAGCGAAAACCAGGTGATCGTTTTCACTGACTGGCCGGGACGCAGCCCTCACGAAGTCGAAGACCAGATCACCTATCCGCTGACTGTCAATCTGCAAGGGTTGGCGGGTATCAAGACGGTCCGTTCCTCCTCGGCGTTCGGGTTCTCGATGATCAACCTGATCTTCGAAGACAGCGTAGAGCTATATTTCGCGCGCGCTCGCGTGCTGGAGAAGCTGAATCTTTCCTCGGGAATCCTGCCGGAGGGTGTGACGCCGGTGCTCGGGCCCGACGCTACCGGTGTCGGGCAGGTCTACTGGTACACCGTCGACGGTCCCTACGATGCCGGCACGTTGCACTCCTTGCAGCACTGGTTCATCCGCTATCAGTTGAACTCGGTGCCGGGAGTCGCTGAAGTCGGAACCATCGGCGGCTTCTTCCGCGAGTACCAGGTCGATGTCGATCCCGTAAAACTGCGTGCCTACAACATTCCGCTGCGTACGGTTTTTGAATCCATCCGGCGCAGCAACACCAACGTGGGCGCCAAGGTTATGGAGGTCAACGATACGGAGATGGCAGTGCGCGGCATCGGCCTGATCCGTTCCATCGCCGATATCGAAAACATTGTGCTCGCCGCAAGCAATGGTACGCCTGTCTATCTGAGCAACGTGGCCAACGTACATCTCGGACCTGACTTCCGGCGTGGCGTGCTTGATCGCGACGGCAAAGAAGCGGTCGGCGGGGTGATCGTAATTCGTTCGGGCGCGAATGCTCTCGAAGTTATCGATGCTGTCAAGAAGAAGATCGCTGACCTACAGCCCGGCTTACCCAAGGGCGTTCGGATTACGTCGTTCTACGACCGCAGCTCTCTTATCCATCATGCAGTGGACACGCTAAAGCACGCGCTCATCGAAGAGATCTTGTTGGTCACCTTGGCGCACTTGATCTTCCTCTGGCACTTCCGGAGCATCTTGATTGTCACTCTGCCTTTGCCGCTGGCCGTCGCTTCCTCGTTCCTGTTCATGCACTATTTCGGAATCTCGTCGAACATCATGTCGCTGGGAGGAATTGCGATTGCCATTGGAGTGCTGGTCGATGCGGGCATCGTCGTGACCGAAAATGTCATCCGTCACGCCGAAGCCTATGCGGAAGAACATG
>Ga0209117_1000173_pt1 | contig 39015 bp, 39 predicted proteins | sample BlaSpr_A8_OM2_M2_FD_187978 | JGI IMG/M metagenome (GOLD analysis project Ga0209117, IMG submission 187978) | Forest soil microbial communities from Thunder Bay, Ontario, Canada - Black Spruce, Ontario site 2_A8_OM2_M2 (SPAdes) (version 2) | ecosystem: Environmental > Terrestrial > Soil > Boreal... | reverse complement strand
CGGCTGGCTGGCCGCGAGCCTCTCCCTGGTGCTGGGCGCTTTCATTGGATCGATTGCCGGCTTTTACGGGAAAGCATGGGACCAGGTGCTGATGCGCGGCAGCGAGCTGTTTCTCGCGCTGCCCTGGCTTTATCTTTTGTTTGCGGTGCGAGCATTCCTGCCACTGCAAATCACTCCGGCGAAGGCCTTTCTATTGGTCGTCGCAGTCATCGGGTTCGTCGGATGGGCGCGCCCGGCGCGGCTGGTTCGCGGTGTGGTGCTAAGTGCGAAGGAACGAAACTACGTCCTAGCCGCGCGAGGATTCGGTGCCTCAGAGTTTTATCTGTTGCGACGGCACATCCTGCCGCAAGTTTTCGGTCTGCTGTTGACGCAGGCGGCGCTACTGGTGCCGCAATTCGTCTTGGCGGAGGTCACCCTTTCGTTCTTAGGGCTTGGCGTAGGCGAGCCTGCGCCCAGCTGGGGCAATCTCCTTGCCAGCCTCCAGCAGTACCACGTTCTAGCGTCGTATTGGTGGATGTATTTGCCGGCCCTCGCTTTGATTCCCCTTTTCATGGGCTATCAGCTTCTTGCGGATGCTCTGCAGGAGCGGACAAAAGTTGTTGTGGTTTAGACGTGCTTAGAGAACCGAGGAACTTGTTGTTGACGAGACTTGCTCTTATGAGACGTGGATCACTTGCCGGAAACTATTTGCGACTGCTTGGTATCGCGCTTGCCGCCGCAATGTTTTTGCCCGGTCTAGGTCAGGCAGGGCATGATGAATTTTTGAGAACCACCGCAGAAGCTGGCGTTCCGGGTGGCCGACTCGTTATTTCCCTGCGCGCAGAACCAAAAACGCTAAACCCGGTCTTGGCCATGGACGAATTCTCTCGCGATGTCATTCGTTGTTTGAACGCGGACCTCATTCATATCAATCGCGGCTCACAGGGTGTCGAGCCAGCGCTCGCAAAATCTTGGAAAATTTCCGCGGACGGGCGTCATTACACTCTGCAGCTTCGTCGCGGGTTGCGTTTTTCCGACGGCCACCCGGTGAGCGCCGATGATGTTTTGTTCAGCTTCCAGGTGTACTTGGACGAAAAAATCAATTCATCTCAGCGCGATCTGCTAATCATTGGCGGCCAGCCAATCCACCTAGAAAAGCTGGATGCAAATTCCGTCCGTTTTGACCTCGCTCAGCCATATGCAGCCGCCGAGCGAATCTTTGACAGCGTCATGATCGTTCCGCGGCACCTGCTGCAAAGCGCCTACGGCGAAGGCAAGTTCTCGCAAGCATGGGGCCTCAATGCAGCGCCAAATGAGCTAGCCGGCCTGGGTCCGTTCCGCTTGAAGGAATATGTGCCTGGTCAGCGGATGATTCTCGAACGCAATCCTTATTTCTGGAAGGAAGATCGCAAAGGAACGCGCCTCCCCTATCTCCACGAGTTGCAGTTCCTGTTCGTGCCCAATCAGGATGCCCAGGTGATTCGGTTTCAAGCCGGTGATACCGACGTGCTCGACCGTATCAGTGCAGATAACTATGAGGTGCTCGAGCGAGATCAGAAACAACGCGGTCTTCGGCTTCAGGACCTGGGACCGGGACTGGAATACAACTTCCTTTTTTTCAATTTAAACAATCTGAGCGCCAAATCACTCCCCTCCGTGAGCCGCAAACAGGCTTGGTTTGGCGATGTGCGCTTCCGCCAAGCCGTCTCGTCTGCCATCGATCGCGAGGGAATCGCTCGTCTGGTGTATAAGGGCCGCGCCAGGCCTCTCTGGGGGCCAGTCACCCCGGGAAATCGGTTGTGGTTGAACCCGGCCATCCCACAATTACCGCGCTCACTCTCGCGCGCGCGGGAGTTGCTGAAATCCGCAGGCTTTTCGTGGAATAGCAACGGTTCGTTGATGGATGCGCGAGGTCAAGCTGTGGAATTTACGATGATCGCGAGCTCTTCGAATGCCGAGCGCCTGAAAATGGCGGCCATCATCCAGGATGATTTGAAGGGGCTGGGAATCAGCGTCCAGGTGGTGCCGCTCGAGTATCGCGCCCTGGTAGACCGCGTGTTCAAGACGTTTGACTATGATGCGTGCATTTTACGAATCGCCAGCGGCGATGCGGATCCGAATTCGGACATGAATGTCTGGGTCTCCAATGGGAGTACGCACCTTTGGAACCTTGGACAAAGCCACCCGTCAACTCCCTGGGAGGCTCGTATTGACGCACTGATGGCGCAGCAGGCTACCACCCTCAAGTACCAAGTGCGCAAGCGGATCTACGATGAAGTACAGAAAATTGTGGCGGAGAATCTGCCGATCATTTTCCTTGCCAGTGGCAACATTCTGGTTGGCGCAAAGGAAGCAATTGGCAATTTTCAACCGGCAATCCTCGATCCCTACACGATCTGGAACATCGACGAGCTCTATATCAGACCATCCGTCCAAGCTCGCAAGGCGAACGGATGGACTCCATGACTGCGACGTTGACAAAAACCGCCGAAGAGCGTCCTGCTGCTTCCGATGAGCGGTTGGTCCGAGGATGCTTGAAAGGGAGCGACGAATCCTGGTCGGCGCTGATTGATAAGTATAAGAATCTGATCTTCTCAATCCCCATTAAGTACGGCCTCTCGCGAGATGATGCTGCTGATATTTTTCAGGCGGTTTGCCTCGAGTTACTTTCGCAGCTGCCTACATTGCGCGATCCTCGCGCCCTGCCGAAGTGGCTCATGCAGGTCACCGCTCATAAGTGCTTTCATTGGAAGCACCGGCAGCAACGCATGGTATCCTCCGACTCCCACGAAGGCGACATTCCTGAAGGGCAGATTCCTCCCATTGCCGAGCAGTTGGTCCGTGAAGCCGAACATGAACAAATCATTCGCGAAGCACTAGCGAAGCTTGCGCCGCGCTGCCGCCAACTTGTGGAGATGCTGTTTTACGAAGAGCCGGTCCGTCCGTACCGTGACATTGCTGCCGAACTTGGCCTGGCCGTTGGCTCGATTGGATTCATCCGCCAGCGCTGCCTTGACCGTTTGCGGCGAAGCCTCGACGAGTTGGGATTCAGTGAAAGCGCCGACTGAAATACCCTCATTCTCTGCTGGGCTATTAAGTTCTGCCGCTGAGCTACAAAGCGAAGCGAGCCGCAAAGAGTTTCTCGTCCAAAACCAGCAGTTCCTGCGTTCCGAAGCGGTCGTCGAGCTTACGCAAGCCGTCTACGACAATTTGCGCGCGGACACCAGCCTTGCTCTGCGCTGTGCGGAGCTCGCTCTTCTCATTTCACGCAGGCTCGAAAGCAAACAAGACTTAGCGCGCAGCTTGCGCGCCAGAGCCAACGTCTTCACCGTCATGGGCGAAAACAAGCAAGCGATCAATCTTCACGAAGAAGCCCTCGCGATTTTTGAGGCTATAGGAAACGACCCCGAAATCGCCCGCACCCTCAGCGCTTCGCTACAACCTCTGATTCTCATCGGCCAATACGATAGGGCCTTCGCCCTTTCCGAGAGAGCCCGCGAAATCCTTATGCGCATGGGTGAAGAGCGGCGCCTAGCCAGCCTCGACAACAACGTCGGCAACATTTTTCATCGACAGGACCGTTTCGACGAAGCCCTGGCCTACTACGAGCGTGCTCATGACCAACTGAAGCAAGTCCAAGATTGGGAGCGCCTTGCGGTCACGCTCAGCAATATGGCCATGTGCCTGATCAGCTTGAATGATTTTACCAAGGCTCTCGATTGCTACGAACAGGCTCGGGAATTGTGCGTACGGTACCAAATGCCTTTGCTTCGTGATCAAGCTGACTACAACATCGCCTACCTTTACTATTTCCGTGGTGAATACAGCCGCAGCATTCAAATGTTGCAAACTACGCGCGCGGCCTGCCAGAAAAGTGGTGACGCGTACCATTACGCGCTGTGCCATCTCGACCTTTCGGAAATATATCTCGAGCTAAATCTGAGCGAAGAAGCGCGGCAGATGGCTCATGACGGAAATCAGCAATTTCAAAAACTTGGCTTGGGTTATGAAGCAGCTAAGACGCTAGCAAATGAGGCTATCGCTCTCGGTCAGCAAGGCATGTCGGTACGCTCGCTCGAGCTCTTCAATACCGCGCGCGCTCAATTCGTCCGCGAAACAAATCTTGTGTGGCCATCGCTTATCGACCTTTACGCGGCATTGGTGCTCTTTAATGAAGGACGATTCTTCGAGTCGCGGCGCCTTTGCACGAAGTCAGTAAAATTCTTCGATGCTTCGATTCTTCCAGGCAAAGCTGTCCTCGGTCACCTCTTGCTGGGGCGCCTGGCCTTGCGCACCGGAGACTTAGAAACCGCTGAGCGAGAGAGTAAAGAGGCATTGCATCGGCTGGGCACCTTGCAATCACCTGCGCTGCGTTATCAGGCGCATTTCCTCCTGGGGAAAATTCAGGAAGCCGCAGGCAATCGGCAGGAAGCTTACGCCGCGTATCAAAACGCACGTGAGGCCCTGGAAACATTGCGCAGCAGCCTGTGCGCTGAAGAGTTGAAGATCAACTTCATGAAAAATAGGCTGGAGGTTTACGAACGCCTTGCCGAACTCTGCCTCAGCGCTTCGGCTCAGCCAAAAGACCTAGAGGAGGCTCTCGGCTACATCGAGTTGGCAAAATCGCGTAGCCTCACAGAATTAATTTCTCAAAGTGGTTTTCCGCTTCCTGCCGAACCGGGGGGACACAGCGAGCTGGTGCGGCGCATTCAGGAATTGCGCCAAGAATTGAATTGGTATTACCACCGGATTGAGTCGGAGCAATTGCGTCCGGAAGAGCGTTCGCCGGAGCGTATTGAGCGCCTTCAAACGAGCCTCAAAGAGCGCGAAAATGAATTTCTCCGCGCGTTGCGCGAAATTCCTCAAAACGGTCCGGAGACAACCGGCTTGCAGGCGCCTTCGTGCGTGTCCTTGAAAGAAATCCAGTCGAGTTTGGCGCCGGACCAAGTCCTGGTCGAATACTTTTCCATTGGCGACCGCTTGGTCGCAGCCGTGGTCTCTCCTGACGGACTCGAGATCGTGCCGGTAACCCTTCTTTCACGAGTGAGCAGCGCCCTTCGTCTGCTCAGGTTGCAATTTTCCAAGTTCACGCTTGGGCGTGAGTACCTAACCACGTTCCAAGACGCATTGTTGCAGTCAAGCCTCGCCCATTTACAAGAATTGTATGCCGAGCTGTTCGCTCCTTTGCGCCACAATCTTCAAGCCCGCCACATCGTAGTCGTTCCTCACTCGGTTCTCCATTACCTGCCTTTCCACGCTCTGCACGATGGCGAGCGGTATCTCATTGACTCCTTTTCGATCTCCTATGCGCCGAGCGCTAGTGTGTTTGCCCTTTGCCAGCGGAAAGCATCCCAAACCTCAAATTCGTCGTTGATTTTTGGAGTGCCGGACGAGCGCGCCCCCTTCATTACTGATGAGGTCGCCATGGTGGCCTCCATTCTCCCCAATGCAGAATTGTTCGTGGGTCAGCAGGCGACGGAGCAAGTTCTGCGCGAAAAAGGGGCGCACAGCCGCTTACTGCACATTGCCACGCATGGCAGTTTCCGCCAGGACAATCCCATGTTCTCGGGCATCCGGCTCGGCAGCTCGTATTTGAGTCTCTACGATCTCTACCACCTTCGGTTGCGCGCAGACTTAGTTACGCTGAGCGGATGCGCCACCGGTCTCAATGTGGTTGCCGCAGGAGATGAGTTGCTCGGCCTCATCCGCGGGCTTCTTTTTGCTGGCGCTCAATCGTTACTGTTGAGCTTGTGGGACGTCCATGATCGCACGACAGCCGAGCTGATGGAACGTTTCTACCAGCGATTCTGCGGAGGCGAAACCATGGCGAAAGCATTGCAGGGAGCAATGGTTCAATTGCGCGAGTCCTATCCTCATCCCTACTACTGGGCGCCATTTATACTGGTGGGAAAAGTTTTTCCCGCTGAATTGTCTCGTCCATGAATACTGAATTATTTTTTCCTGCCTATATTTTTTGGCACAGCCGCTACCCTTTGTATTCAGTAGCGCAAAATTCGAGATTCCGTCGATCTAATGGGTTGGAAAAGAGCAGGTAAGCCAATGAGGCATTTCTCCTTCACAGATTGGGCTGATTTCGCCAATGGATTAGTCGCGCCAGAGGGGAACGCAATCATGCAATTGCACCTTGATGAGGGTTGCAAGAAATGCCAAAAGCTCCTGGGGACTTGCCGCAGCATCCGCTCGTTAGCAATGCGCGCAGCGGAGTATGAACCGCCAGCTGCAGCGGTACAGGCGGTGAAGTCAGCATTCGTTCTTCACGGGCCACAGAAGCGCCGATCGCGTGTCACCGAGATGGCGGATTTGGTGTTCGATAGCTTGCGCCAGGCTTTGCCCGCTGGCGTGCGCTCGATCGACATGGAGTCGGTGGGCCGCAAGCTGTTGTACCGGCGCGGCACGATCCAGGTTGATTTGAGCGTGAATCCCGGGCCCGGGACTCCCAACTTGCAAATTGACGGGCAGGTGCTGGATTCCGCTACGGCCGGCCATGTAGTCCCAGGGGTCGTAGTTTTCCTGATGAGCGCCAAGAAGAAGTTGGTGCAAGGACAGACCAATTCAATGGGTGAGTTTCATCTGGAGTGCCCACCGCGAGATAACCTGCGCCTGTGCGTATGGATCAGCGCCAATCGCGAGGTCATTCTTCCCCTGGATCATCATGTGCGGGAGGTTTCTCGCGGAGATTCTCGCGGAAGTTCATAGCCAGCGAAGCGCCGGCATTGGCGCCTCCGGCTGTGCACTTGTTTTTTCTGTACCTGTCTTCTGCAAGTTTGTGGGATTGGGCGGCCCTAACTAATGGGCCAAAAGTACTAGGAAAGACGATGGAGGGGGGGCTAAACAGAATCGGTTGCTCGTACTATTGCCGCTTGAGAATGGTCCAGCCAAACTAACCGACCAAGCGCCATAGGGCACGGGAACCGAACAGACCAGGCACCGAAAAAGGAGTATTCCACTATGAAGCGTTATATCTGCCTCTTGGTAATGCTCTTCATCTTTACAGGTGCCAAGCCTGCCGCCGCCCAGCAACGCTACATTGTTCGCTCCACAGGAGGTTTGTCGTCCGTTCTGAATTTATGTAAGGTGCTTGGTTGCCAGGTTCGGGGCCAATTAGACGGTCAGATCGGCCAAAGCTTCCTGGTAACGTCCACCACCAACTTGGTCGGAAACTTGGTAGGCGGCTTGGTGAATTTCTTAGAAGCCCTGCTGGGAATCACGAGCGTCGAACTCGATCAGTTGATGACCATTGGTCCGCATTCGCTTCTCCCGTCATCTCCATCTAATCAATTGTGGCAACGGACGCCGATAAATTATTACGGCACGACCGTGTGGTATGGCTATGCCTATCAGCCTGCGGCGCACATCGTTCGGCTCCCAGATGTGCAGAACGGCTTTCACGTGACTGGCTCCGGTGTAGTTGCCGACATTAATACCGGCGTTGACCCCACCCACCCCGCCCTTCAGGGCGTTTTGATGCAGGGATACGATTTTACGCGAAATCAACCAGGGGCCTCTGAGATGTTGGACTTCATGAGTCCCTATCCGGCCGCGTGCAGTGGCTGCGCTCCAGCGAAGGTCAATCAATCGAGCGCGGCGATTCTTGACCAATCCTCCGCGGCTATTCTTGACGATTCGCACTATGCCGCTTTTGGCCACGGCACTATGGTCGCGGGCGTCATCCACCTGGTGGCTCCAACCGCGAGGATTCTTCCCGTGAAAGCGTTCCATCCCGACGGCACCGGCTACCTCTCAGATGTCATTCGCGCGACGTATTACGCCGTCGAGAATCATGCCAACGTGATCAACATGAGCTTTAACTTCACCAGTCCTTCCCCTGAACTCACTCGAGCCATGGCCTATGCGAACAGCCATTCCGCCATCTGCGTCGCTTCCGCGGGAAATGCTGGCCGGCAGGAATATGCGTACCCTGCATCGCTCCGCAATGTTATGGGAGTTGCATCGACTTCGGACTTTGACGCGCGCTCATCGTTTTCAAACTATGGCCCGCAGGTCGTTTGGGTGGCCGCGCCTGGAGAACAGATTGTGTCCACCTATCCCTTCGGCACCTACGCCTCGAGTTCGGGTACATCCTTCAGCGCACCTATGGTTTCCGGCGGAGTAGCATTGTTGCTGGGCGCCAACCCGAACCTGACCTCGTCTGCCGCAGCTGCTGCTATCGCACAAGCACAAGTGCTTACTCCGGACTTGGTGAATGGGCGTTTGGACTTGTACCGCGCCATGTGGAGCGTGAGCCGCCCCAATCCAACCCCCGCACCTAGCTCAGACGATCAGGAGTAACCCGCTACCGCGAGGAGAGGGCCATGCTGGCGATCAGCGAATCGATGACCGCAACGGTTGAACCGGCACTCGAACCGAAACACTCTCGATCGAGGCCAGGCACGCTGGTCGCCGCAAGCAGACGCGTCTCCCCCGCGACCCCTGGGTATCATTGGGATAACGAAAGGTTGCGAGTCAAGGAGCTCGAAGAACAAGTTCACGAGCTGCACAGCTCGGTGATCTGTGCCATGAATCAGATGCTCGACCTCAAAGATCTTGGCACCGGCGTCCACAGCACACGCCTCGCCGAGTGGGGCATGAGGGTCGCGCAAGAATTGGGAATCGAAGATAGCGGCTTACATGACATCGAAGTTGCCGCCCTGCTTCACGACATTGGCAAGGTGGGGATTCCCGATGCGATTCTAAATAAGCCTGCCCGGTTGGATGAGGCCGAGTATGCGCTCATGAAGAAGCATCCGGAATACGGATGGGCTATCTTGAGGACGATTCCTGGCATGGAAAGAGCCAGCCTTTACGTCTTGCATCACCATGAGAATGTCAATGGCGAAGGTTATCCTGGAAGCCTCGCGAGCAAGGACATTCCTGTCGGCTCGCGCATTGTGTCGGTCATCGACGCGTTTGACGCTATGGTATCTTCACGCCCGTACCGCAAGGGATTGCCCTTCGAAGAAGCCATTCGTCGCCTGTTACAATCCAGCGGAACACAATTCGACTCGGAAGTGGTTCAAGCCTTTATTCCTATCGCTGAAGCGGAAATGCCCTCGGTGTTCGCCGCATCGGGCACATCACCCGCGACCCAGTTATAAACTCGATCGAATCGGTAGTCCTAAACATCGTCCATCCAATGAAATAGAGCATGTTGGTAGGGACATGCGCTTACGACGTTGCCGAGGAGGAGGGAGATTCGGGATTAAGAGGAAGGTCTGCGGCGGTAATAGCCGCCGAAGGCTCTGCGGTCAGTGCTGCGAGCCTCGCGGTCAGTGCCTCGGTTAGGATATCCACTACAATCTGAGCACCGCGAGCGTCCAAATCTTTTTCCGGATTGTACTCGGTCACCTCTAAGGCGACAACGTTCTTGTGCTTCGCAAACACCTGCAGGGCCTCGCGCACTTCTCCAAGCCGCAGTCCCCCTGGGCCCGGCAAATCCACCGCCGCAAAGTCTTCCTGGGCTACAACGTCCAAATCGAAGTGCAATATGATTTCATGCCCATCGGCATGCATGCGCTCAAGCACCTGCTCAGCCGCGGCCTTCGCGCCCATTCGTTGAACATCAACCGCTAACAGGTGGCGCATCGGCGAGCTTTTCAAAAACTCTTGCTCGGGTGGGTCGATGCGTTCAATTCCGAATAAAGTTATGTCCGGCTCGCGAACCAAGGGGGGTTCACCCCAGAATCGCACCAATTCCGGCGCGCCTCGCCCAACAATGTGCGCCATCGCCATTCCATCAACCCGTCCTGACGGCGTCGTTCCAGGGGTATTCAAATCTGCGTCGCGGTCCATCCACAGCAGGCTCACATGTTTGTAATATCGCCGAGCACCCGCGATTACCCCCAGAGCCTGTATGCATTCTCCTCCCAGTACCAGCGGCAACGCACCCGATTTAATGGCCATCTCCACTCGTGGACGCAAGTCGTTTAACCCGGCGACAATTGCGGAAAGATTTCGAGCCCGTGGATGGTCGTCATCGTCAGCAAACACTTGCGGCGCGCAGTCCCCAAGGTCGCTGACCTCGTATCCTGCCGCTGCGAGGCGTTCCGCCAAACCGGCTGCCCGCAGCGCAGCAGGCGCACGTTCGTGCCCAGGCGCAAATGCGGCCGCGCTTGATGGCGCGCCAATCAAAGCAATCTTGTTCGGCTGACGGACAATCTTGACGGCCAAAGTTTCGCCCCTTCGTTCCTAGAACCTTAAGCCCGCCTACGACGGATCGCTGCCGGTACCGCGTCCGGTACTATCTCGGCCGCGCCGGTGCAATCGTCGCCAACTCGGGAGGCAGCGTAAAGCGCACGTCTTCCCGGATTAAGTCCAGATCACGCTGGTCGGTGAATCCCAATCCCGCTAACGTTTCGCTTACCTGCTCCACCAACACCTCGGGAGCCGACGCCCCCGCTGTCAAGCCTACCCTGCGCACGCCTTCCAACCACGAGGGGTCAATGTCCCGCGCTTCGTCTATTAGTCGCGCCTCCACTCCCGAACGTTTCGCGACCTCCACGAGCCGGTTCGAATTCGAGCTATTCGGCGAACCTACTACGAGAATCAAATCCACGTCACGGGCCAATTGCTCCACGGCTTCCTGCCGATTCTGCGTTGCGTAACAAATGTCATCCGACGCCGGACCAATAATATTCGGAAATTTCTGCCGCAGCCGCGTCACAATTTCCTGTGTGTCATACAGGCTTAAGGTCGTTTGCGTCAAAAAAGCCAGCTTGTTCGCGTCCGGTACCTGGAGTTCGTTTACGGCCTTAACGGAATCAACCACCATCGTACGTTCCGGGGCCTCTCCTGAGGTTCCCACAATTTCTTGATGGTCGCGGTGACCGATCAGAATAATGGTTCGTTCCTCGCGCGCAAATTTCAGGGCTTCCAAATGGACCTTGGTCACGAGCGGGCAGGTTGCGTCAATCACTCGCAACTCGCGCGTCTTGGCGACATCCCGTACCGTTGGGGGAACTCCGTGCGCGCTGAACACCAACACCGCGCCGACCGGGACCTGTTCGAGTGACTCGACGAAAATGGCGCCCCGCTTCCGCAACTGGTCCACTACGTAACGATTGTGGACAATCTCGTGGTGCACGTACACTGGCGACCCATAAGCCTCAAGCGCCAGTTCAACGATATCGACGGCGCGTACAACCCCAGCGCAGAATCCCCGCGGCCGCACCCGCAATAGGATCTTCCCGCTTCCGGCGCCGTTTTTCGCCTTCAAACCGTTACCATTCTGTTTTTGCAATGTGTCTCCAGGGTCTCGCTAGATTCACAGGGAATAAACTATCATACCCTATTCGCCACTTTTCCTGCCATTTGACTTTCGTTTCCACCGGTCCCAGTCGCAGAAACCGTGGTCGACAACGGGACGAAGAGCCCGTGTGGGTGCAAAGATGGGTGGGATCAGCAAACTGTATTTCCGCGGTGTCGACGATAACTTGCTCGATGCGTCCGGTGGCGAGCAACTCAACCAATACCGTTTCTCACTCGGCAGCAACCTCGCCGATCTTCAGAGCAATGGAGCCGCGAGCATCACCGTTGAAGAGAACGGTCCGCTAGTCGCCACGCTCGTGTCGAGTCCAACGCGCCCGGGTGCAATAAGCTGGTCCGCGAAATTCGCCTTGTTGCGGGAGCCGATTACGTCAAGCTCACCAACATTGTGGACAAAAAGCGAGCGACCTTCCAGTGCTCGATGCGTTTGTATAACCCCGAAAATTGTCCAGGCTGGTCTCTGCGTCCCGTTCTTTGCCGGTGAATTTGTCGCCGCCAGACGGACAAATTCATGGTCAAGAAGAGGTACGGGGAAGTTGCGTCGTACTTATAATGCTGCAGGCCGCTCTTAAAACCGTTCTCTGACCGGCATCTTGCTCGAGCTCCGCCAACGCCACGAGGCTGTGACGCTGCCAAAGGCCAGCGGCCTCACTGCGTCGTAAAGTTGGCGCTGGTCGCATTGGTAATCGTGTTTCCTGCGCGATCAGTGATGCTGAAGGTGACCGCAATTGTGTACTGCGCGGCGGCGGTCAGTGGCGCCGTCGGCGTCAGAGTCACCGTCTGGAAGTCGGCCGAAAAGCTAATCGTCGTTGCGACCGTGACCCCGGTACTCGTCCGGCGAAGCACCGCGTTGCCGTTGAACGCCGACAGCGTGTTGATCGGTTTACTGAACGTGATCTGTGCGGTGGTCGTGACCGGTACGTTGACGGATCCGTTCGCCGGCGAGAACCCGGTCAGCGATGGACCCGTCAGCTCGACACCCGGTCCTGTCGTGAATATCGCGTTCGTGGTACCCACTATCAGGTTGCCGCTGGTGTCGCGGACGCCCGTGATGGAGAGCGTGTGCGAGGTGTTCGCCGCTAGCGGTGTGCTCGGCGTGAGGGTTAACGTGCGGTTCCCGTTCGACAGCGTTCGCGTCACCGCGAGCGGCGAGCTGCCGACGTTCAGTTGTACCTGGTTCACGCTGGTCGCATCGATCGGCTTGTCGAACAGCACCTGCACGACGACGTTTCGCGGCGCCCCGACCGTCCCATCGGGCGGGTTGGTCACGACGACTTGCGGCGGAGTCGTGTCGCTGACAGTCGACGTCGTGAAACTAATAGTGAAGTTGGTGAGCAGATTCCCTTCGAGATCCCGCGGCGTGAGACTCCAGGCGGTGTAGAGATAATAGACACGGTTGACGGCCAGCGCGACCGAAGGCGCAAACATCGCCGTCCGTCCGTCCACGCTCAACGACACCGGGCCCGGAACCAGGGTCCCGGTCGTCGTGTCATACAGCGCTATGCTCGACCGGTTGATGCTCTGCGGGTCCATCGGCTCGTTGAAGGTGATCGTGAACACCGTGTTCACCGGCACGTTGGTCTGACCGCTGAAGACATTGGTCGCCGTCACAAACGGTGCGTCAGTGTCCGCTCCCGTCCCGGTCGTAAACTGAGTCGTCAGTGGCGTCACGGCATTCCCGGCCGGGTCCTCCACCCCATTGACCGCAATCGTCATCAGCGTCGCGTCCGGCAGCGGTTGGAGCGGTGTGAAGGTGACCTGCATGTTCGTCGTGTCGAAGCTGATGCTGGCGGGCATCAACGTCACCGCGCCTCCGCTCACCTGTATGGTCGTCCCGCTCACACTCAGCGGATTGATCGGTTTGCTGAAGGCCACACGGATGATCGCGTTATTCCCGATGTTCATAACCCCGTTGGGCGGTGTCACGGCGGTCACCGTCGGCACCACCGCGGGAAACACTCCGAGCGCGAACAGGACGACAGAGAACAAGCGAGTGAACTTCGAGCAGGGAAGTCATGAGCAACTTTCTTTGTGCTTTGTGCCAACAAACATCGTGAAGATCATCGGGATCGCGTCGGCGTAGCACACAAATATCGAGGCTCAGCAGTCAGGGCAATTGACGCGCCATGTTCCACCTAGAACCTGGATTTTACCTATCTTTGCAAAAAATTCACTTTCAGTGAGTTACGAGACGGCGAGTAAACTGAGCTGGAAGCTTGTGAGAGACTTAGTCCAACGGTTTGCGTATTTTTGCCTGACGCCGCGCGCACATCTGCAACAAAATGCCCTCGGCGGTCACCCCAGACCACGTTCTACGGCAACACCCCAAATACCGCCACTCCATTTGTCGTGCCCACGTAGACCTTCCCGTTTGCAATCACCGGGGTGATGAACTTATTCCCATCGCCAAAACGGTCACGTCCGCTCGCGGCCATCTCTGAGTTATAAAGCTCGCTCGCCAAGTTAGCTGCATCATAAGCGTGCAGTACAGCCGAGCCTCCATTTTCCACTGCCCAAACAATCCCATTCGTCGAACCGCTGGCCGATATGCTGGGTGTCGCGCCCGGATACCCAAAGGTGTTTGCTGACCGGGACGCTGGACTCAATGCGAGCTTCCCATTCAGAATAGGGAAGGCTTTAAGCGTGTCGCCCACTGCTCCGAAGTATACGGTGCCATTAAAATAGGCCGGCATCGAGAATACCTGGCCGCTGAGCTGCCCCGTAATTTCCTGATAGATATGATCCTGAGCGGGGTCGAATTTTCCCATCGCCTCCCGATCCAACACATAAATGAGCGCGTCCTTGCCGGCGCCAGCCATCAAGTGTCGCGTTCGGCCCGCCTCGTCAACCACATCCGGAAATAAGATTGCTCCGCCCGACCCGAGATCCTGATCGATTCTTGACTCTTCCGTCGTATTTTTCGGAGTAAAATAATCTGCTAACAGCAGTCGTCCTGCTGTTGAAAGTTTCACAAAGCAATTGCCGCAGTTTCCGTTGCTTGGAAATTGAGTCGAATTCAGGGTGGTGTCAAAATCGCCGTTGCCCAGCATTACGAAGATGTTGCCTGCATCGTCTGCCGCAGGTGCCGTGTCCGACAACCAAATTCCGCCCCCGCTGCCATTCGGAACTAGGTTCAACACGCTTTTCTGCATCAGGGTATTCGCATCGTAAGCTATTACCCAGGATGTATAAGGCCGGAAATCGCAATGCGAGGCCCACATGGTGTAGATCGTTCCATTGACGAGAAGCAGTGCCGCGCGTTCTTTGTATTGCTTCGGATCAAAGGACAGCACACCTCCCGAGCTGCCGTCTCCCGACCCTGGGTAGGTAGCCTGTATGGTCGCGGGTCCTCCGAACAATTCTTGCCCCGTAGCGACATCCAGCGCGTGCAGCCGCTGATGAACATTTCCAGCAGCATCCTTTGAAGTAGCCACGACGTAAATGGCCCCGTTCGGACCTCGCGTTCGGTCAATCACCGGCGTCGACGTCACCCCTATTTCGGGCGTCACCTGAGCGCATCCCCGGTTATCACTCGGTGATTCGCCGGCGCCGAGGACGCTCGTAACCCAGTAGATACTCGGTGCTGCTGTATTGTCCGCATCATATGCGTAAACGCTCCCATGTTCAGTGGCCACATAAACCACATGGTGAGTTCCCGCACCGGGAATAACCACACTAGAAAGCAGCAAGGGTTGCGCGTCTACCTTGCCGTCCGCTGGAAAGAATCCAAGTTTGGCGAATCGCATGGGCCTAACGTTTGCCGGCGTGAGCGTGCTTTCATTCAGGTTTTGCCCACGCCGCGCATTGTCGTAATGGTAGGACGTAATGTCTATCCCAGGCGGCGGCTGACCGGTGACGGTCAGAATTGCGGCATTACTGGTGACGCTCCCCGCGGAGTTGCTCACAACCGCCCGGAACTGCGCACCACTGTCTGCACCCACCGTTATTGGCGTGGAATATCTGTCAGCGGTCGCGCCATTGATCGTCGAGCCATTTCTCTGCCATTGGTAATTGAGCGGACCTGTTCCGCTTGCCGCCACCGTGAATGTCGCAGTCAGCCCCGCGGTTACGGTCCGATTCGCAGGTTGCGTCGTGATGGCGGGGGCCATGGGGTTGGGAGGGCTACCGCCGGAAGGCGGCTGCCCACCGCAACCTGCAAAATTCAGCAGGAAACATAGGACTGTCAGGGATTGTAAAACTCTGCTCATTAAGTGCAATTCCTCATTTAAGCGCCCTCACCAAATGCCCCCCCCGAGTATTCCCTTCAGCATATCCTAGCTTCCTTGAGATGCACAGATTGGGCTCGGCGCGCGATGCTAATCGGTGGCAAACCTTGATCTTGCCTCTTCGTCTCTCTGTCACTATTCTTTCTTGCCTATGCTCCTGGAAAACAAGACTGCCATCATCACCGGCTCAGGTCGCGGCATCGGGCGGGCTATCGCTCGACTCTTCGCCGCGGAAGGCGCTGCTGTTCTCCTTACGGCTCGTACCGAATCAGAACTCAGCGCGACCGCCAATGAGATCATCGCCGCCGGCGGACGCGCAGCCATCGCCATTGCTGACGTGTCCGATGAATCTGGTTGCAATCACGTTGTCTCCGCCGCGCGAAAAAGTTTTGGCGCCATACACATCCTTATTCATAATGCTGGCCACTACGGCCCAGTCGTACCTGTCGAAGAGTATCCGGTTGCCGATTTCGATTCGGTTATTGCCGTCCATCTTCGCGCGGCCTTCATTCTCTCGCGTCTTGTGCTTCCGGAGATGTACGCGCGCCAATCGGGGGTCATACTGAACATCTCCAGCGTTTCCGCCAAAGCGGCTTTCCCATGGGGCTCGGCCTATGCGGCTGCCAAGGCCGGGCTGCTTGGTCTCACTCGCGTCACCGCCGCCGAAGCTGCCCGCAAAGGCGTTCGTGTAAACGCCCTATGTCCAGGGCCCGTCTCTGAAACTAAAATGTCAAAGGAATTGGGGCGGATTCTCGCTGAAAAGATGGGCATCAGCCGCGAAGAGCAGCTGGCCCAGTTTCTGGATGGGTTGTTGCAGGGCAGAACGCAAACCGCGGATGAAATCGCTCGCGCTGCCTTGTTTCTTTGTTCTGATCAGTCTAGCGCGATCGTCGGACAGTCCATCAACGTTGATGGGGGAATCGCTTTTTACTGAGGGGCATTGTTACGCGACACCGGCGAGGCCCCGTGCTCGCCGACGCGGAACAAGAGCTTTGGCCCTGTCGCAACAAACCGACGATGGTCCCCGATTCCAGACGTGTTTCGCTATCGCTGCGCTCTTACTGCACGTGCTGGGAACGTATACGCAATGCTTTTCGGCTTAGCTCTTCCGCCAACGCTAATCCGCGACGCGAAACGCTCGCCAGTGGTCCCAGTGTCTTTTCCATGCCGGCTAAGCCGGCTACCCACGCTCGCTGAACCACGTAGCCCGCCGCCACCAGCGCAACCACCGCCGCGAATACCATGGTAAAGACCACCAGCGCTCCAAGTAGCTCGCGCACATAGTAAAATTGGGCCGCCACAACAGCGACCAAAAACCACCACACCCACTTTCGAGCGCCGTCTTTGGATACCTTCCCTGCTGTTCGTATACCGGGCTTGGGCCGGTTAATGGATCCCGTGTTCAAGTTTTCCCCTCCCTTGGCCTGTTTAGATGCACGACACCGGCCATATGCTTCACGCCCTGGCCGCATCACTATTGGAACGCTAACTGCTCTTGCCGGCCATGGTACGGTCGGGGCGTTTCAGGCAAACAAGTCTCCTAGTACTTGCTTGCTCCCCCCAGCACAAACGGTACAACCTAACTAACCGATTGATTACAAACAGCTTATATCGAACCACCGGGGCGAGCAGTAACCTTCTCAACATTGGCCACAAACCGGCCACAAACTGGTCTGACCGGGCGCCCGCGGGGACCCGTCACAATCGGTGTTCAGGACCTATCAGGATCCAATAGATCCTCAGGCAGGTAATACGCTGAGTAAAGGTAAGGTAAGGTAAGGTAGGGTTGTATCCGCTGATTTTCTTTAAACTTCCAATCCAGTTCCTTCACCGCTCTTCAACTTCTTGACCAGGCCGCTCCTCACAAGCCATGCCAAAGTCTCAATAAAGAAGTTCCTCGAGTAGTGTGCACGCTTCGCTTCCGGCCAATCGAGCATCGTCCGATGCCGAACCAGCGTGATGAACTGGTCTGTGTACAAGGCGAAGCGTGGCGCTCGATGCGTCAACCAGCCAATGTAGATATGGGTTTTTCTTAGCAGGCTCCCGGGCGCCTCCACGAGCCGAGCGTGCTCGGCACCGCCGGGCTCGGCAAACCAAGCAAATACTGAACACTCCGGAACCTCCAGTTTCAAATGGCCGTATTTCCCCGCACTCCGTATGTACCCCACAAAGAATCCATACGGTGCTTGCAGTCTTTTATTCCGATGGTTCTTGAGTCTTTGCTTGACAGCCGTTTCCGGCGCAACAAACCAGTAACCCTGCAGTTCTTCCTCCCGAACCTTCCTCGGCGGGTATCCCCGTAAATATGGCTCCGACAGCGCAGCGATCCAACGGAGATCCCCTCGCGGCTCGGTCTTGTGAGTTGGCTCGGGCTGTGCGGGCAACGCCGCAGGAAACGTTTTAATTTTTCGGTTGCGCATTTTTTCCTTGACCTTCGCTGTTTTCCCGGCGTTTCGTGTTTGTCGATTGTTCTCGTATACTATCCCGGCACGACAAGCTGTTCCCAGGTACCGGTCATGGCGTACACCTCGGAGTCCGCGCGGCCCCGCGACTTCGGTCTGGCCTGGCTCCTGCTCTGCTTGGCCTTCCTAGCCCACGTCATCGATGAAGCTTGGTCAAACTTTCTCTCCGTTTATAACCCTGCCGTTCTGGCTTTACGCCTCCGTAACCCATGGTTTCCGATGCCGGTTTTCGAATTCCGCGAATGGCTTATCGGCCTGATCGCCGTAAATCTATTTTTTCTGGCACTCACACCCTTTGCGTTGCGCAATTCCCGTTGGTTGCGCCCGCTTGCGTATTTTTTTGCCGCGATTCATTTTCTCAATGGCATAGGGCACACCCTTGGGACAATGTTCGGCAGCCCGTTCCCGGAGGTCCACTTCCCTCACCCCGTGCCCGGCTTCTACTCCTCCCCTCTGCTCATCGCTGCCTCAATGTATCTCTTTATAAGCCTTCGTCGTTCAACTCTCTCTCGTAAGACGACGTGAAGGGGCTCGGTAACCGCACGGTAGGCCCCCCCCCGAAACCGAGCGTACAAATGGAACTAAGTGTTTGCGGGCTCTACGTAAATTGGGTTTAGGGTAGGAGTAGAAGCGTCCAACCGAAGATGATATGGATCCGCGCTTTGCGATCGCGTCAGTCAGGGTTTTTCTTGTTTGTCTTTTCGTGTTGCCTTTTCCGTTGCCCGTTTTCGTGCTCCAGCGCCCGCCGCGCCGCTTCAAGTTCCTTCCGTTCTTTCTGCCCCACCTTAGGATATTCCAGCTGCAAAGCTTCGAGCGTTTCTACAATAGCCTTGGCAACAATCAGCCTGGTTACCCATTTGTGATCCGCCGGCACCACATACCACGGCGCACACTCGGTAGCCGTATTCTGAATCATCTGCTCGTACGCATCCATATAATCATCCCAGCACTGACGTTCCGCGACGTCCGCCGCCGAAAACTTCCAGTTTTTCTCCGGTTCCTCGAGCCGCTTCAAAAACCTTTTTTTCTGCTCCTTCTTTGAGAGGTTCAGATAAAATTTCAGGGTAATGATTCCGTTTCGCCTTAGGTACCTTTCGAATGCGTTGATATCTTTGTAGCGTTGTTCCCAGATATTTTTGGTCACGAGTCCCGGTGGCAGCTTCTGTTTCTCGAGCAGCTCCGGGTGCACCTTCACCACCAGCACTTCCTCGTAATACGAGCGGTTAAAAATACCGATTCGCCCGCGCGGCGGCAAATTACGCACCGCTCGCCAAAGAAAATCGTGATCGAGTTCTTCCGCCGATGGAACTTTAAATGCCGTTACCTGGCAAGCCTGGGGATTCACGCCGGACATCACGTGCTTGATCGTACTGTCTTTCCCTGCCCCATCCATCGCTTGCAGGATCACCAGGAGAGCCCAGCAATCCCGCGCAAAAAGCCTGTCTTGAAGAGTACTGAGTTGGAGGGTGCCTTCTTCGAGGGCGTATAGCGCCTGTTTTTTGGACTTGACCCCCAGCGTCACCGCCGGGTCATAGTCCTTCAGCCGGAAGTCGCTTCCCTTCTCGACTCGGAATTTCTTCGTGATGCTCATTTAAGCTGGCGAGATTCTGTGGCCTGGCAGCTTGCTTGCCCTTATCGGCCTTCAAACGGATAACGGTCACCTGTCTGCACCGCCGCCGCTACTCTTCGTCGCAGCGCGATCGTATCCACTGCGGCGCGCTTCGCAAATCGCTTGAGTACCGCAAGCTGCGTTGTGAGCATGTCGCCCTCATGCACCGCGGCTAAGGCCCGCCGCGCATCTTTCTCAATGCGATCGCCGGCGTCATAAATAAATACCCGCACCGCGTCCACCATCGCCGGCGATGCCGCTTCCCCGCCTCTGGTGACGGCCTTCTGCGCTCGCAGCAGCAATGATTCCATCGCGTAAATTTCCATCACCACATTCGCCAGCGCCCCCACCAGCTCTTGTTCCTCCGCCAGTTTCTCGCGATACTTCAGCACCGCTCCCCCGGCCGCCTGCAAAAATATTTTCTTGGCGTTGGCCACCGCCCGCGCTTCCTCCGCCAATGGCCCCGGCGCCGCTTCCTCAAACGACGGCCCTGCCAAAATCTCTTCTTGCAGCTTTTGACCCGCCGCCATCAAAGGCAGCGTGCCGCTCATGGCCCGCTTCATCAGCATCTGAACGATCAGCAGTCGATTAATTTCGTTGGTGCCTTCGAAAATCCGGTTGATCCTGCTGTCGCGGTATGCCCGCGACACCGGATACTCCTCGTGATACCCGTAGCCGCCGAAGATTTGTACCGCCTCATCTACCACGTAATCCAGCGCCTCGCTCCCATACACTTTCAAAATCGAGCTCTCGATCGCGTATTCTTCGAGCACCTTCATCATCTGCTGGGTCTTGTCTGCCGTGGAAGCAGCCGGGCTGCCATTCCCCGCAACGGCCGCGACCGCCGCCTCAATGACTCCTGCACCTCGGTACACCATTGACTCCACCGCAAGAATTCGAATCGCCATCTCACCGAGCTTTTCGCGGATCAATCCAAATTCGCCAATCGATTTACCGAAAGCCTTTCGCTCCGTCGCGTATTTTGCCGAGACGCCCAGCACGTTCTTCGCGCCGCCCATGCACGCCACGCCCAGCGTGAATCTGCCGGAGTTGAGTGTGTTGAACGCCACCACATGACCGCGCCCGATCTCATGAAGTAAATTCTCCTTGGGCACCTTGCAGTTCTCGAGAAAAATTGGTGTCGTCGAGCTCCCGTGAATCCCCATTTTGTGTTCTTCAGCGCCCACGGAAAATCCCGGCGCCCCGCGGTCTACCAGGAACGCAGTAAACTTCTCGCCGTTTACCTTCGCAAACACCGTGTATACGTCGGCGAATCCCCCGTTGGTTATCCACATCTTCTGTCCATTCAAAATCCAATACTTACCGTCCGGCGAAAGCTCCGCGCGTGTACGTGAATTTTGGGCATCCGATCCCGCCTGCGGCTCCGACAGGCAGTACGCAGCCAGAAACTCACCGCTGACCATTTTGGGAAGATATTTCTTCTTCTGTTCTTCTGTGCCGAAATAGAGAATGGGCACTGTCCCAATCCCGGAATGCGCCCCATAGGCCCCTGAAAAAGACGCATAAATGGAAATTTTCTCGATCAAGCGGGTCGCTGAAATCTTGTCGAGCCCGCTTCCCCCGTACGCTTCCGGCACTTCGGTGCAGAGCAGGCCCAGGTCGCCGGCCTTTTTCACCAGTGAAGGCAGCAGGCCCGGCTTTTTTTCCTCGAGCTCTTTCACCTGCGGCAGCACTTCCTTGGTTACGAATTCTTCCGCCGTCTGCCCGATCAGCTTTTGATCGTCGGTCAGATCCGCCGGCGAAAAAATCTCCTCTGGTCGAGCAGTCTCAAGCAAAAAACTCCCGCCTTTAGCCACTGTTCCCGTAATCGCCGTTGTCGCCATGTCGTCCTCCTAGCACATTCCCTCGAGTTCTTGAATTCTCCTGTAGCCGCGACCTTTAACCCCGCGCTGCTTCTTCGATCTGCTCAATATAGTTCTCGGGTAAACCGTGCTCCTTAGCTCCGTCAATAATCTTCTGCAGATAATGAGGCGCTGGTCTCAGCCCCTTCTCAATTTTCGTCGCGATATACACTTGCGCATTCACTTTTCTTCCAGCGCCTTCGGTAACCGCAACCTCGATCCGCCGGTAATGCACGGGCGCGCCTTCGAACCTATCCATCGAGCGGAACGCCACCTCCGGAATTTTGTAGAGAACGCCGTGCACGGTTCTCCCGGACGCCGGGTGAACGTTGGCCTCTCCGGTTCCCCCCCGCGCTTTTTTGTTGAATAACATCTCGTAATTTTCCAGGTGCGCTTCGTGCTCTTCGAATATTTGTCCCGCGCGGGTGAGCATTTGTGCGCGGTTCATGTTGCTTCCATAGGCGAAATACCATGCTGTCGTTTGTCCCATTGGTACGTTCTTCTTTTTTAGCGGTGGCTTCCCTTTGCTAGCTTTTTCATGTTTATCAAGCGATCTGAGCGCAACACCGCGCACCACAGTGAGGTGTACTGATTCTACTCGTCCACGCCCAACCTGTGCAATTCGACTCGTGCATACTCATTACTGCCTGAGCTGTCGGACGTTTGGTCACTGGAATGTTCATTTATGCAGCTCTACTGGCCAGGGCTCTTGCGAACCTTCCCGCCCCACGTCAACCGGAGCGTGGCCGCAGCTGCCGCGTAGCGAACCTCTTCTTTGGCATCGTCCATCGCTTCGGCGGCAGCTTTAATTAAAGTGGGATCTCCCCTTTTTGCGATGGCCTTCATTACTGCGACGCGCACAATGATGTTCTTGTCGGTCGCACCGACCAGCAGCGCCTTGCTGCTGAGCGGATCTGGATCGTCAGCCAGCGCCCTGGCGGCCGCCGCGCGTACCGGTGACGGATCCTTTTTTGTCAGCATTTGAATTGCTTCATAACCTGGCGCTGCAAAGGGAATGAATCCGATGCCTTGCTCCAATGCGAACTCCGCAGCCTTCATCGGATCTTTTAGCTCATCGAGTTGCTGTCCAATCATGCCGCCGCCCTTTCGTTCGCCAGTCAGCACCTCGTAGTACACCTCATAACCTAAATTGTTCTTGAGCAGTAAGAGTGACCTGGCTGCCGCTAGCGCAACGGAAATCTTTTCATCCTCGGCGGCCTTTACTAATTTGGGCACAGATTTTGTCGATCGCATTTCGCCCAAGGCCAAAGCGGCCGCCGCGCGAACCTGCGCTTCACCGTCCACAAGTGCGCTCTCCGCCAGCTCCACCACCTCGGACCTTGGCGGCAGCAATCCCAACGCATCAACGGCTCTGGAACGCTTTCCTCGATCCTTCTCTTTCGCGCCGTTCCTCAGAATCTCCCAAGCCTTCTTCTCGCGTTCTTCTCGCGAAAGTTCTTTCAGAGTCGCTCCGATTTTCGTTTCTTTCTCCGGCTCTTGTAGGGGTGCTTTTTGAGCTGCCTTGGTTTCCGCCGGGTTCTTCGCCGGCCACGCCTGCGCCGGCTGATTTTCTTTCTTCTTCTCCTGAGCGCTCGGCGCCGTTTCTTTTTTAGCTTCCTGGGCAAGCACCGGATTCTGTATCGCGAATAACGCGAGCAGAACGCAAACATTTCGCGGAACCCGAACGGTCTTCATGCGCGTCCTCCGCTGAACATTGCCCTGCGCAAATTCATCTTCGTATTCCAAGCCCCGTCACTCCAGCCCTTCCGCGCTCCCAGGATGCGGTATGAGGTTATCGCATTATCCGTCCGGCCCATTCATTTTATATTTACCTTCTCCAGATAACTGCGTACTCCCTTGCAACGTAACGTTGCGCGCGATTTTCCGTGTTGTCTTTTGGCCACGGCTGCGCGCTCGCTGTATAATGGCGGGATGCGAATCAGTCGGGATGGCGACTTGAAGCAACACAAAACGATGCATGGCACAACGGTGCTATGCGTTCGACGCGAAAATAAAGTAGTGATGGTTGCCGATGGACAGGTGACCATGGGCGACCATGTGATGAAGCACACCGCAAAAAAACTTCGTCGCTTGTATAATGACAAGGTGCTTGCAGGTTTTGCAGGCTCCACCGCCGATGCCATGTCCCTTTTCGAACGTTTTGAAAATAAGTTGCAGGAGCATCATGGAAATCTGCAACGGGCTGCTGTGGAGTTGGCCAAAGACTGGCGCAAGGACCGCGCGCTGCGCCATCTCGAGGCGTTGCTGGTCGTGGCCGACGCCAAAGGCACTTTCCTGATTTCTGGCAATGGCGATGTAATCGAGCCCGACGATGGCGTCTGTGCGATCGGCTCCGGTGGAGCTTTTGCGCTTTCCGCGGCCCGCGCTCTTGCCAAACACACCAAGCTGGGGGCGAAAGAGCTGGCTCAGGAAGCAATGAGTGTTGCCAGCGAAATTTGTATCTATACCAATGAAAATTTCACGGTTGAAGAATTGTAGCCACTAGGAACTTTTGAGTTTCACAGCATTTTTTGTCGCGCAATCGAGTGCTCAACAACTCGAATGCCAGAGACAACGAATGGCCGAAAAGAGAAGCAATGACCACCAAATCTGAAAAAGATCTTGTGTACGTTCCCGGAGGCAACGGTACGCCACAGCAAGCCGAGCCCGAGGCCCTGCCGTCGTTCGATGAGCTCACGCCGCGCGAAATCGTGGTCGAGCTCGACAAATACATCGTCGGACAGGCTGCCGCGAAAAGGGCGGTAGCGGTCGCACTCCGCAACCGCGTCCGTCGCCAGAAGCTCGCTCCGGAAATCGCCGAAGAAGTCCTGCCGAAAAACATCTTGATGATCGGCCCCACCGGTGTAGGCAAGACCGAAATCGCCCGCCGCCTTGCGCGCTTGGCTGGCTGCCCCTTCGTAAAAGTGGAAGCCTCGAAGTACACCGAGGTAGGTTACGTAGGCCGCGATGTCGAATCGATGGTCCGCGATCTTGTCGAAACCTCCATTGACATGGTGCGCGAAGAAAAACTCGACGAAGTGGCCGAGCGTGCCGAGCAATCCGCCGAGGAGCGTGTCCTCGATCTTCTGCTTCCCCCCGCTTCGCCTCAAGCGACGCAAATCAGCTCTTCTGCTGCCTCCGACGCGGCGCATCGCGAGCACGAAGGACGGACCCGAGACAAATTGCGCGCGCAACTTCGCGAAGGCAAGCTCGACCAGCGTATTGTCGAAGTCGAGGTTCGCGAACGCTCCATGCCATCGTTCGAAATCATCTCCAATCAGGGCGTCGAGGAGATGGACGTTAACATCAAAGACATGCTTTCAGGCTTCTTTGGGCAACAGAAAAAAAAGCGCAAGATGACCGTCGCGGAAGCTTTTGACTACTTGATCCAGGAAGAAGAAAACAAACTCATCGACATGGATCAGGTGACCCGCATCGCTGTCGAGCGTGCCGAGCAGATGGGAATTATTTTCATCGACGAGATCGACAAAATTGCCGGACGCGAATCCGGCCATGGCCCAGACGTTTCTCGCGAAGGCGTACAACGCGATATTCTTCCAATCGTCGAAGGCACTACCGTCAACACACGTTACGGGATGATCCGCACCGACCACATTCTGTTCATCGCCGCTGGCGCGTTTCACGTCACGAAGCCATCCGACCTCATCCCCGAGCTGCAGGGCCGCTTGCCGATTCGCGTCGAGCTTCAATCGCTCGGCGAAGCTGACTTTATCCGCATTCTAACTGAGCCCAAGAACGCGCTGATCAAGCAGTACACTGCTCTGCTCGAGACCGAAGCCGTCAAGCTGAGCTTCACCGACGATGCCATCGCTGCCCTCGCGCGCTTTGCCACCTCGGTCAACGAGCAAACCGAAAACATCGGCGCGCGCCGCCTGCACACCATTCTAGAAAAAGTGCTCGACGAAATTTCTTTCGAAGCGCCTGAGTTAAAAAAGAAGACCGTGAAAATCGACGCAGCCTACGTCACCAAACAGCTCGCCGACATTGTCAAAAATCAAGACTTGAGCCGCTACATCCTCTGATACCATCCAACACTCGTAATGGACGCGCATCCCCTAGTAAGCTTGATGGAGTCCTGTGCCATCCGACGGGGTTTCGCTTCCCAGGCATTCGTATTTTTCTTGGTGCTCACGGGTTGCGGCGTGCCGGGCGAGCCCATGCCGCCTAGGCCGCCTGTGCCCGTCGCCATCACCGACCTTGCGGCGCGCCAATTGGGTGAAAGCGTGACCCTAACGTTTTCTTTGCCGCGCAAGACCGTTGAAGGCGAAACTCTCGTCGAACTGCCCGCGCTCGAAATTCATCGAGGCTTTCTACCCGCTGGCGCCCCGCCCGAAAAAGTTGCTGCGCGCCTGGTCTACACCATTCCTCCCCCGTTCGTGAATTCATATCTCACCGGTGGCGTCGTCGAATTCCCCGATCCGATCGGCCCCGCCGAGCTCACCGCGCACGCTGGCGAGCAAATTTTTTACACCGTACGCACGCGAGTTTCCGAGAGACGAGCCTCAGCCGATTCGAATGTGGTCACCGTGCAGATGTATCCCGTCGCCGAACCAATTGGCGACCTGCGCGCCGTCGTCACCGAAACAGCCATCGAGCTCTCCTGGAACGTACCAGCGCGCACGAGTTTCGGTGAGAAGGTACCGGCAATTGCTGGCTACCGTGTTTACCGCGCTGAGGTTGATCCTGCTTCCCGCACTTCAGAGGATCTCGCCAAAATAAAATTGAAAGCGCCTCGGGCTCTTCTTGCTTCCACCACAACCACCAGCTATCGTGACACGCAAATTGAGTTCGGCCGCACGTATCTTTATTCCGTCCGCAGCATCTTCTCACCTGATTCCACAACGGTGGAATCCGCGGATTCGACGCCGGTAGTCATCGCGCCCCTGGACACCTTCCCACCCGCCGCGCCGCGTAATTTGGTTGCGGTCTTTGTGCCCGCTATTGCTGAGATACCCGCGCACGTAGAGCTCTCCTGGGGAATAAGTCCTGAAACCGATTTGGCGGGATATCACGTCTATCGTAGCGAACGCGACGGTGAGCGGGGCGATCGTCTGACTTCCGAATTGTTGCCTGCCCCCACGTTCCGTGATATGTCCGTGGCTCCCGGCCACCGCTACAGGTATCAAGTGACGGCTGTAGACCGAGCTGGCAACGAGAGCATTCCCAGCTCGCCCATATCAATTGAGCTGCCGCAAGGTGCGCCGTAGTTCACAGTTATGATATGGGCTATTCGAACTGCCTTGTTTAAACTTGGTGCAAAACGATGATTTCCTCGCCCCTTTCCCGACGCAGCCGCCACAGCTGGGCGCGCACTCCCTCGCTGCGCACCGGTTTGCTTATTGGCGCCGGACTCTCATTGGTTTTTGTAGCCTGGTTATTTATCGCCAATCGCATTCCCGCACTCGAGGATTTTGCCCTGATCCGCAACGCCGTCGCTGGTTCGCTGATGATGATCCTGATGATACTTCCGGTGATCACGTATGTGCGCTTCCCGGGACGCTTGCTCACTTCCGGTTTAAGTGCCTGGACCCTATTCGCTCTTTGCTATCGCTTGATGGAACAGTTTTTCGAGCTTTTGGAATCGCGCGTCGGCGCCTTTCACCTTTTCATGTTGGGCGCGGTCCTGTATCTGGGCGCTGCGGTTTTGAGTTGGATTACATTAGTATGCCTTTCGACACGCCACTCCGGCACACGAGTCCACCACGGAAAGATTCACTGACGGCAAAACATGGTGAAAAGCTGAAACACCAAGCAAACTAACATGAAACTCTGCCGCTTCCAGTCCCTCCATTTTCCTGCTGACCAAATTCGGCGCCCGCAACAAGAACCAACGGCCGATCGTCCTGATTTGCGCTGGGGCGTCATCTCCCATACGCACGTACAGGAAATTTCCGGCGAGCTCGCCAGTGAATGGAAGCTTTCCGGCCGTAGCTATCCGCTCTCGGAAATCGAGCTTGCTGTTCCCATCGAGCCCAGCAAGATCGTTTGTGTTGGACGCAATTACCGAGAGCACGCTGCTGAGCTCGGTAACGCTCTTCCGCAAGAGCCGCTGATTTTCCTCAAGCCGCCCTCCTCGATCATCGGCCCCGGTGAACCAATCGTACTGCCCGCCCTGTCCCAGCGCGTGGACCATGAAGGTGAGCTCGCCGTTGTCATTGGCCGCACCTGCGCGCACCTCACCGACGCTGATGATTTCCGCCCGTACATCTTCGGCTACACATGCGTGAACGACGTCACCGCCCGCGACATTCAAAAGAAAGAGCAGCAGTTCACCCGCGCTAAGAGTTTTGATACCTTCTGTCCCCTGGGTCCGGTCATCGAAACCGAACTCGATCCGTCCGATGTCCTTGTCGAGACGTTCGTCAACGGGAACCCCCGTCAGTCCGGCCGAACATCGCTCATGAATTTTCCGGTGGATTATCTGATTCGCTGGATCTCGCACATGATGACGCTTTTCCCCGGCGATGTGATTGCCACCGGTACCCCTGCCGGTGTGGGGCCGCTTACTCCTGGTGATGTCGTCGAAGTCGTAGTCAATGGAGTAGGCACCCTGAGCAATCCCGTCATTGCACAGCAAGGCGAGTTTTCCCTCCGACCGCTCCTTCCGGTACAATAAGCTCGGTACCAAATGGAGACGAGCGATGAAAATTTTTCTGGATACTGCCAATCTTGATGAAATCCGCCAGGGCGCCGCACTCGGTGTACTGGACGGCGTGACCACCAATCCCACGCTAGTGGCTAAAGAGAAAAAGCCCTTTCACGAGCACATCCTTGACATCTGCGAAATTTTTTCCAAAGCCGGAGTAAAAGACGCAGTCGTAAACGCAGAGGTCGTTTCGACTGACACCGAAGGTATGTTGCGCGAGGCCCGTCAGGTAAGAGAGTGGCACAAATTCATCGTGGTCAAGGCGCCGACGACCCCCGATGGCATCCGCGCTTGCAGCATCCTTTCCCGCGAAGGCACGCGGGTCAACATGACTCTCGTATTTTCAGCGTCTCAGGCCCTGCTCGTGGCCAAAGCCGGCGGTTATTTCGTCAGTCCCTTCCTCGGACGCCTCGATGACGTTTCCTCCGATGGCCTCATCCTCTTGCGCGAGATTCTCGAAATCTATCGCGCATACAATTTCAAGACGCAGGTGCTTGCCGCTAGCCTTCGCGGGCCGATGCACGTCGTCGAGGCCGCTCGAATGGGCGCGCACATTGGTACCATGCCCTACAAAGTCTTCGAGCAGCTTTTCAAGCACCCGCTGACTGACAAGGGGCTCGAGCAATTTCTAAAAGACTGGGAGACAGCGCGCGCATCGCTCGGCGAAATCGTTGAAGCCGCGGTCGCCGCGCCTAAGGCTGGGCGTTGAAGGATACAGGCGCTTGAAGGACACAAACCTCGATTGGCACGTGCTTCTCCCCGTGGCCGGCGCAGTTGGCGCAGCGGCTGGGTTTCTCGTCTATTGGGTGCGCCGCCGCCCGTACAATCCCGACGACATCGAGCGACAGCGCCGCGCGTTTCTAAATAAGATCGGACGCATCTGCGAAGGTCAAGTAGTTGAAATGGTCGAGCCCACCGGACCACTTGAGTCACCCTCATCCCCCAGGCTCGCCACTCGAAAGGGCATCTCACCCAACAGCGCCGTTGGCCACAAGCTCGTCTGCTACACCTACTCCATATCAGGCGTAACCTACGAGACCGCGCAAGACATCACCGGCCTTGAGCAGCGTGTCCATCTGGAGCGGCTTGCCGCTGGTCAACCCGCGAGTGTCAAGTACGATCCGTCGAATCCAAGCAATTCGATCCTCATCGCCGACGATTGGTCCGGTTTAAGCTGAGGCGATTGGGTACCACCAAAGCCAGACATCTCTGCGTGGCCCTTCACTATTGTTGATTTAGGCGCAGTGCTGTGGGACCTGGGCGCCGATCGTGCTTCATACGCTGCGCTTGCTAACTTCGCAGAGGAATGAGCACGCGCAGCCGGTCATCGCGCAAGAAAAGTGCGACCCAAACCAGCACGCCAAAAATGACAGGAAGGTAGAATGGTTCGCCGACGCGCACGTAGGTAGCGGTTGCGCCGCCAAGATAGGCTGTCAGCAAGATCGCACCAAGGACGGAAGTACGCGGAATCGCGTAGACGACAGTACAAGCCAATAGCAGGACTCCGATGCCGAGAGCGAGGCTCTCAGGATATCCAGCCGAGCAAATGACTGAAGGACAGGGGCGATCTTCATTACTTTAACGATGCCGTCGAAGGGCAGGAACAGTACTACGAGGGCACTGATGATGCGTCCGGCCCAGAGTCTCTTTTTCGAGACGGGAACAGGTGGAGTGTCTGATTGCACGAATAATTCCTCCAGATTTCTCTCGATGAAAATCAACGGATGTGTGAAGTCGGTTCCAGCGATTTAGGAAAGTCGCAGTGCTGGTCCCTAGCCGCCGGCGATGGCCCCTATGATGAGAAGGGGCTCGGTTCCTGATGCGACCGCGTCAGGCAGAGGGGCATCAGGCGATTTAAGGGAATAGTCTTCTTCGCAAGCGAAGAAGCGCAAGAACGGACGGCGCTCTTGCGTGACGTGATCGCGGATTGTGCCGCGCAGCATGGGATACTGTGCCTCGAGGGCGTCGAGCACAGAGCGCTGCGTGACCTGACCCTCGACGTCGAGCTGCACCTCGGCACTGACGCGCGCCAGCGTTCGCAGATGCCCCGGAAGCACGACGCGGATCATGGTAGCGTCTGGACCTCCACAGAAAGCACGCCCGGCAGATCTCGGACGATGGGGGTCCAGCTGTCTCCGGCGTCGGCCGACGCGTACACCTGCCCGCCAGTGGTGCCGAAATACACGCCACAATTATCGAGCGCGTCGACAGCCATCGCGTCGCGCAACACGTTCACGTAGCAGTCGCTTTGTGGCAGACCTTTGGTGAGTGGCTCCCACTCGTTTCCTCCCGTGCGGCTGCGGTATACGCGCAGTTTGCCATCAGGCGGATAGTGCTCCGAGTCGCTCTTGATGGGAACGACGTAGATGGTCTCCGGCTCGTGCGCGTGAATGTCGATCGCGAACCCAAAATCGGTCGGCAAGTTGCCGCTGACCTCTTGCCACGACTCGCCGGCGTTGTCGCTGCGCATGACGTCCCAGTGCTTCTGCATGAAGAGCACGTTCGGGCGCGAGCGGTGCATCGCGACGTGGTGAACGCAGTGGCCGACCTCGGCAGTGGGTTCGGGAATGTATTGGGAATGCAGTCCGCGGTTGATCGGACGCCATGTCTTGCCGCCGTCGTCGGTACGGAAGGCGCCCGCGGCCGAGATAGCGATAAAGATCCGGCGGGGATCGCTCGGATCCAAAATTATGGTGTGGAGGCACATCCCACCGGCGCCTGGCTGCCAGCGCGGCCCTGAGCCATGGCCGCGCAGTCCGGCGAGTTCTTGCCAGTTCTGTGCGCCATCGGTCGAGCGGAACAAGGCGGCGTCCTCTACTCCGGCATAGACGGTGTCCGGATCGGTCAGCGACGGTTCGAGATGCCAGACCCGCTTGAAGTCCCAAGGGTGCGCCGTGCCGTCGTACCACTGATGAGTGCCGGGGACGCCGTCGTACACGAATTTGTTGCCGACGGGCCCCCACGTCTTTCCTCCATCGTTAGACCGTTGGATCAATTGGCCGAACCAGCCGCTGCATTGCGACGCATATAGCCGATTCGGGTCAGCGGGCGATCCCTTGAGGTGGTAGATCTCCCAACCCGCAAAGTGGGGACCACTGATGTCCCACCGTTCGCGCTTTGCGTCGGAAGTCAGAATGAATGCGCCTTTGCGTGTCCCCACCAGTACTCGTACTCCGCTCATGACTTACTCCTTGCAACTCGACTAAGGAACGCTGACACAGCCAGTGCCCATCTTACTTGTGAAATGCGCATCGAAGACGCCACCGACGATCCTTTCTCGCTTCACGATTTGATTGGTATCCAAACCTCCACGCCGCCGTTCCGATCCGGGGTCGAGACCCTCAGAGTAACGCCCGAAGAAGTCCGGCGCACCAGCCGTTCCGCGAGCGACCTCATGGCCGGACCCGGGAGCCGCTTGTGCCAGATGGCATCGAGCGTCTCACCGAGCTTCGAAACATGTTCACGGTGGGGGGAAAACGGCGTATTTCCTTGCCGGCCGATTCGCAATTCGTAACCGAAGATGGCTTGCATGGGAGAGCCAGTGTGCACAACTTACTTGTGGAATGCAAGTTAAAATATGCTACTGTGGAAATATGCCAAAGACGAAGCCGGGTCCGAAGCGGCGGTCGGAGTGTCCCTTGAATGCTTCCGTGGAAATATTGGGCGATCGCTGGTCGCTGCTGATAATCCGCGACATGATGCTGCGAGGATTCCGGACCTACAAGGGATTCATGGAGTCCCATGAAGGAATCGCGACGAACATATTGGCAGATCGCCTGCGGAAGCTGGAAGCTCATGGAATCATCACCACCGAACGAGACCCGGCGGACGGACGAAAGCTGATTTACTTGCTCACAGCCAAAGGAATCGATCTTGCACCGGTCCTCGCTGAAATGGTTCTCTGGGCAGCCGCGCACGAGGATACCGGCAACCAAGCGCTCGTCCAGCTAATACAAAAGGACAAGCAGCAATTTCTGGCTGTAGTGCGACAACGCTGGGCCGAAAAGACAACCCGTTCAACGGCTAACTAGGTTCTGGCGGAACCTCTCGGAAGTCGTTCCGCGTGCTGGATAGGATGACCTTTCCCCCGAACGAAAGGTCTCGGTCGGTTTTCCGTACGCTGTGGAACTCTTTCGATTGCGCAAATGACAAATGGGAGAAATACAAAATTCGGATGGCTGCAGGGTGTCGGAAAGCGAAGAGAATTATCCCGCTATGAAGCCAGGATTGTTTCCGATGTTACGCTGACGACGATCGCTGCATGCCCCTCGATTATTGAGGCTTGCCGGATTGGTCCAAACATACCACTTCACCGTCAAGAATTGCGTTCGACCATGCACAGCAGATCTTCCGAGGTAAGCAATTAGTGGAGCGTGGTGGAAGCTTCGTTTGAGTAATCGCTCTCGATACCACTGAAATCTACAGCGGTAACCACGTAGTAGTAGGTCGCGCCTGACTGCAAAACGTTATCGGAGTAAGTGGTTCCGTCAACGGGTATGACATTGAGTTTGTTATAAGGCCCTCCCGAATTGGTACCTCGGTACACGTTATTGCCGACCACCGTTGACGTGCTGGGAGTCCAACTTAGGGTCACAGAATGGTCCACCGGTTGTATACCCGAACCTCCGACCGAAATGGCGATTGTAGTTGAAGATGTGCTTTGAATTTCAATACTACCTAGACGGTCTCCCGACACGATCGGAGCAAAGATCACGCTCAAATCAGCTGCCTGTCCGGGCGACAATGTTATCGGAAGCGCCAGTTCGCTGGTGCTGAACTCTGTGCCCCTGACAATGAGCGAATCAATGCGCACGTCGAAGTTTCCCGTATTTATGAGCGCCGCTATTCGAGTGCCACTACTACCCAAAGCGACGTTTCCAAAGCTTAACGAAGTCGGAACGGCCGATAATTGCAAGAACGGAGCTATCCCTGTGCCGCTCAGTTCAATCGTGAGAGGCTGCGTCTGTGTGTTGGTTGTAAGCGAGAGACTACCCGTCGCGCTCCCGATTGTAGTGGGCGTGAAACTCACAGTAAATGGTACGGACCGTCCTATGGCTATGGTCAATGGTAAATTGAGCCCACTCCAAGCAAAGGTAGCGCCGTCTACACCGATTTTAGTAATCAGTACGTCGGAAATGCCGGAATTGCTCAGAGTCATCGTCTGGGTATTAAAAAATCCTACGGGCACGCTGTCGAATCGTACGTTACCCGGCACAACCGTGATCGTCTGAGGCGCATATACCGGTGTCTTCATGTCGATTCTAATTTCGTGCCGCCTTAAGGCCCGATTATAAATGCGAACGCCCGCGATAATCCCGCTGGTTCTGTTAACGTCCGAAGCAAACTGCCCGATATACAGTGGCGCAGAGTTGCGGGCAGGGGCCAAGTTCTGGGGAATTGAAGAGTCCCAAACGCCGTCTATGTAAATCGAGATGGTCGTTTTGTTCCAGGTGCAAGCTACATGGTAAAACACGCCGTCGGTGAGTGTGCTGGCCGAGTCGATAATCGTGGCAGCGGAACCATTCCCTACGATGCACTCAACGGTGTTATCAGTGGTAATTGCAATCGAATAGTTCATCGCTTCCGCGGAACTACGGCTGCCCTTAGCTAGAATCCCGTTCCACCGGTTTATGGTGCTCAAATTCACCCAGGCTTCCATGGTTCCGGCAGCACCAATAGAAAGCGAAGGCGAGTCGGGGATGGAAATATATCCGCTACTGCCGTCGAAGCTGATAGCCTTCCCATATTTTTCGGCGTCCGTCCAACGGGCACCGCCCATGAGGGTCCCGGTATTCTGATGGCCAGAAGCATCCGCTACCAAAGTTCCTGTGCCCTCACTGAAGGCGTAGGCAGCTATCGGCTCGGTCGTCTGGGCCATGACAGGTTTCAGAGCTGCTAGCAGGAGATTAAGAATAATCAATACATATAGAACAGTGACCTTTTTCATTACGACCCTTTCGAGTTAGCAAGAACTGAATTCAGAAACTCAAACGGCGGAACACAACGGGGCTAGGTGCTGGGCTATCGAGATTCACACAGGAACTCAATTACCCTAGCGGGTGGGCTATCAGAAGAGAAGGGGTTCTGACGTTGGTAGAGGTAGACTAGATGGAAGACAACTTTATGACTAGTGGTCTGAAGTTCAGTCTTGGTACAAGCGACGAATGTTCCATTGGCCACCGTCCCTGTGCAAGAAGGAACACACGAGCCAGCACAAATAGGTTCGCCGGCTACGTCACTTCAAGAGATGGTTGGTGTACTTGGCCGGGATCGAGCCGATCAAATTCCATTCTTGACCGTTTGGTACGAAACTGGCAACGCCCAAAGTTTTTTCAAATCTGCACGCAGGGGCTACTCGTCTTTAGCGCCGATTCAGCGATGTTTGATGAAGGCGCCGGTTTGCAGTTCGGCTATTGCCTGGCGTAGCTGTTCTTGCGTGTTCATCACAATCGGGCCGTACCACGCAACCGGCTCCTCGATCGGCTCGCCCGATACCAGCAGGAAACGGATGCCCTCGTCGCCCGCTTGCACCACGATCTCGTCTCCGCGGTCAAAGAGCACCAGCGAGTGATTGCCGACATCGTAGACAGGCGGCGCGTCCGGTTTCGCGACCTGCTCTGTCAGAACCGCGCGGGGATGCGAGGCATCCCGAAACGTGCCAGAGCCCGCGAACACATAGGCAAAGGCGTTGCGCGTAGTCTCGATTTTGAGCCGCTTCCGCTGTCCCCGTGGAACAGAGATATCGAAGTAGTTCGGATTAGCTGCCACGCCTTTCACCGGGCCTCGCGTGCCGAAGAACTCGCCGCAAACGACGCGCACGCGCGTGCCGTCATCGTCGGTGACCTCGGGGATCGCACTTGCCGGAATGTCCTGATAGCGTGGATCAGTCATCTTCAGCGACGAGGGCAGGTTGGCCCAGAGCTGGAAACCGTGCATACGGCCCTGCGTATCACCCTTGGGCATCTCCTGGTGCAGGATGCCGCTGCCGGCGGTCATCCATTGCACATCACCAGCGGTCATCTTGCCCTTGTTGCCAAGGCTATCGCCGTGCTCGACCGAACCGGCGAGTACGTAGGTGATCGTCTCGATCCCCCGGTGCGGATGCCAGGGAAATCCTGCAATGTAATCTTCTGGATTCTCATTGCGGAAATCGTCCAGCAACAGGAAAGGATCGAAATCCTTGGTTTTGCCGAAGCCGAAGGCGCGCTGCAGCTTCACGCCAGCACCCTCTATTGTGGGCTTCGTTTGAATGATCTGTTTAATTGGGCGGAGTGACATAACATTCCCTTTCTACCGCAGCAAGCACGTGCCTTGGACGTGTGCCTGGCGGTCCGGATAATTCAAGCCTTCACGAACTGCACGTCCAGGGTGATGATTACCTCGTCGCCGACGAGAATGCCACCGGCCTCGAGCGCCGTGTTCCAGGTTAGGCCGAAGTCTTTGCGGTTGATCTTTGTGGTCGCTGATACCGCAATTCGGGCATTGCCCCAGGGATCCTTCGCAGGTGGGGTTGGGCCTTCAAGGGAAAAGAGCACCTTGCGCGCGATGCCCCGAATGGTCAGGTCGCCCTCTACGACAAGTTCTCGGTCCCGGACAAGGCTGATGCGCGTCGACTTGAAGGACAGCGTGGGGAACTTTTCCACGTGGAAGAAGTCGGCGCTCCTCAGGTGCGCATCGCGCTGGGCGTCGCGCGTTTCGATCGAGGCCGCTTCGATCAAGGCCTCGACACGAGAGTTTGTCAGGTCGGACTCGTCCAGAGTCAACACTCCCGTGACCTTGGGGAATTGCCCCTTCACGTTAGAGATCATCATGTGCTTGACCTTGAACTCGGCAACGGAGTGAGTCGCGTCAATGTTCCAGGTTGTAGTGGTGGTTTGTGGTGTAGCCAGTGTGGCCATGGTGGTTATCCTCTCTCCTTGCGTTAGATGCGTTCCGACGATAATCGTTGCAACAAATATTAAGGCTCAAAAAAATCAAGCCACCTGGCTGCGGGAAACGGATAGTAGTTCAGTCAACGCCCGCAGGCGCTCCCGCCCCAGGTGACCTAGCTGTTTGCGATGGGCGGCCCGCACTGGTTCGTCGAGCCGCGCTAGCAGTTTTAGACCCTCCGGTGTGATGCGGGCCATCACCGTCCGCCGGTCCTTGGCTTCGCGGCATCGCGAGATCAGGTCGCGCTTCTCCAGACGGTCGAGCAGGCGAGTGACGTCCGGGTCTCGCGTAATCATGCGGCTGGCGATTTCGCCGCACGGGAGCCCCTCGAGTGAGCCGCGCAGGATTCGGAGCACGTTGTACTGCGTCGTCGAGAGATCCTCAATCTTGAGAACCTTCACCAAGCCACGGGACAGCATGTCGGTGGTGCGCAGCAGCTGCAGGAACGCTGCCTCCTCAGGACAGGCCGCGTGCCGTCGCTGGTTCCCCGACTGAATCGCTTCCTTCATGCAACACGAATAATATGCGTTACAACGACTATTGTCAAGACGGATTTCGAAGCGAGCAATTCAGCATTCTATCTATGGCAAGTCTAGGGACATCATAACTTCATGGGTTGCCTCGTGTAGCCGTCTCAGGAAGTCAGGAGTTGACAGGACGATCAATACAAACTACTTTACAATGCAAAGACATGACAACGCAACAACGCCCCCTGCGGGTCAAGCTCGTGCTGCCGGCCCTGACCGAAGCCACCAGCCCCTTCTGGCGCCCGATCAAATACTCCCTGTTCCCGCCGCTCGGCCTGGCCACGCTCGCCGCGTACCTGACGCCGGAGGATCACGCCGTCATTGTCGACGAGCATGTCGAGCCGCTGCGGATCGACGACACACCAGACATTGTCGTGATCCAGGTGTACATCACGAACGCATACCGTGCGTACCGCATCGCCGACCGGTACCGGGCTCGAGGCGTGTTCGTCGCACTCGGCGGGCTGCACGTGACGTCGCTTCCGGGCGAGGCGGCTGCGCACGCGGATGCGATTTTTCTCGGGCCGGGTGAGCAGACCTTTCCGCAGTTCCTTGCGGACTTCCGCGCCGGCCGCCCGGCCCCGGTGTACCAGTCGACGAGTGGACGTTCGCTGGGCCGCGTGCCGCCGATTCGCCGCGATTTGATCAGCCGCCGCAACTACCTCGTTCCCAACTCCATCGTCGTCACGCGCGGGTGCCCGCAGCATTGCGACTTCTGTTACAAGGATGCGTTCTTCACGGGCGGCCGATCGTTCTACACGCAGCGCGTGGACGATGCGCTCGCGGAGATCGCGCGGCTGCCTGGGCGGCACCTGTACTTTCTCGACGACCACCTGCTTGGCGATCCGCGGTTCGCCGGCGATCTGTTCAGCGGCATGAAAGGCATGAACAGGCTTTTCCAGGGTGCCGCGACGGTCGACTCAATTCTGCGCGGCGATCTGATCGAGCGTGCCGCCGAAGCCGGCCTTCGCAGCCTGTTCGTCGGTTTCGAGACTCTGACGCCAGGTAATCTCAGGCGCAGCGGCAAGCGGCAGAATCTCGGCCGCGACTATTCGGCGGTGACCGCGCGCCTCGACAGCCTCGGCATCATGATCAACGGCAGCTTCGTCTTCGGCATGGACGATGACGACGGCGACGTGTTTCAACGCACGGTGGACTGGGCCATCGCCAACGGCATCACAACTGCCACGTTTCACATCCAGACGCCGTATCCCGGCACGGGACTTCACGCGCGCCTCGAGCAGCAGGGACGGATTACGATGCGCAACTGGGAGGTGTACGACACACGCCATGTGGTGTATCAGCCCGCACGACTCCGTCCCGAGGCGCTGAAGCAGGGCTACGACTGGGCGTACCGGGAGTTTTACCGCTGGTCCTCAATCGCCCGCGCGTCCTTTGCACACGGGTCGCCGAAGCATCAGGCGAAACATTTCTTTTATGCGACCGGCTGGAAAAAATTTGAGGCGGCCTGGAACGTGGTGATTCGCGCGCGGCAACTCGGATTGATGACGCCGCTGCTCGAGGCCGTGCTGTCAAAGGTCACGAGCAGCGACACGCAGAGTCCTGATCGGTCGATTTATTGCCCTTCCGTAAGTAACCAGCTCGAGACAAGTGTGCAGTCCGAAGATCACCGATGAGGGTTTCAGCTATTCGGCCCGTGGCGAAATCTCTGACGTTTACCAGTCCACACCGAATTCTGGTGGCTACTATCGCCTAAGTCAAACCTACTGGGAAAATGGAGCGGCAAAACAGCTGAGCGGATCCATCGGTCTGCCAACCACCACCTACGGAGTTGATGGAGAAGGTCGCACAGCTACAACTTCAGCCAGCTTTGGCCAAAATCCTGTGACCAGCACTAACCATAACCTTTACACTTCGCCTCCTCAGACAAGGGTTAACTTCGGATCGGGTGATTCGGATGTATTTAATCGCGACAAACACGACCCGGATGACGCAGTACCAATTCAACATGGGAACTCAGGCCGTTACCGGTGCGCTTACATGGAACGCTAATAGCACATTGAAGCAGCTCACCATTACGGACCCCATCAACACTGCCAACGCACAAGACTGTAATTACCTTTACGATGACATCACACGGCTAATAAGTGCAAACTGCGGCTTCGCTTGGTCGCAGACGTTTGGCTTCGACCCGTTCGGCAACCTTACCGTAAGCGTCAAGCGAGGTGCATCTGGCGAGTGCCGGCTGTCTTGCCTGAGGGGCTTTTCGTCTGCGGACGCCGGCGATATAGTTGTCAGCATGAAGTTCCACAAGATCTGGGTACAGCAGTGTCGGGCGACCCGCAGGATCAAGAAGCAATTCGGCGTCAAGAGCGCGCTGGATTATCTTCTTGGTGAAAAGTTGCTGAACTTTGGGGATTCCGGCGAAGGTAATCGGGATTCCGGGCTGATCGTGATCAGCATTCCGGATCGAGGTGATCAGTCGTCGGAGCGAAGCGACGCTGGCCGGA
>Ga0209117_1000172_pt1 | contig 39026 bp, 38 predicted proteins | sample BlaSpr_A8_OM2_M2_FD_187978 | JGI IMG/M metagenome (GOLD analysis project Ga0209117, IMG submission 187978) | Forest soil microbial communities from Thunder Bay, Ontario, Canada - Black Spruce, Ontario site 2_A8_OM2_M2 (SPAdes) (version 2) | ecosystem: Environmental > Terrestrial > Soil > Boreal... | reverse complement strand
ACTGAGCGGGGCGGAAGTGGACAGCGAAAACGACTCCGTCTCGCTCGCACGTGTCAGAGTCGCCTCAGAAACGGCATTTTTGCGACGGAAAGTAGCTAAACCCAGCAGAAGTTGCGGCAACCGCCGCACGCCGCTCTGCCAACTTCTGTTTGCGCCGGGCAAGGCGTTTTTCAAGCCGCTCCAGTCGGTCACGGCCCTCTTGCGTGTTCATGACCACCTTCTCCACTGCGAGCAGAAAGTGGGGAAGCTTTTGGCGAATCTCGTTCAGAAATGGCTTAAATTTTGCATAGACGCAATACATCTCACCGCTGGCATCGAAGAACAACCCCTCATGCAGCGCGTCCCGCAGCACGAATGACGCAGCCATTTCCCAGTAGCTCGTAACCTGGCGCAACCATGTGTTTTTCCGGGCCCGGATACTCCCGTGCGATTCGCAGTGTATCTTCGGCACTTTCAGGCCAAAACTCGGCGGAGATAAAGTGCCGAGCCTTGCGCATCTCTGTATCCCGTCGCAGATCATACAGCTGGAGAATAATCTGGGCGTCTGCGGCCGTCGCGCATCTGGAGGTCGTCGCCATCGGATATCTGGATGGCGTGGACTTGCTTGGCATGGCTCTACTCCTTGACGATGATGGGCTCCACTGCCAATCGAGCGCAGCATATTACGAGTCACGAGCATGCGCAACCATGAAAGCAGCGGCGTGGTCTTCATCTTTTTCGATTTGGGACGCACCGCGTTTGCTCCTAGCCGCCACTCGGTTTCGTCGATTTGTGGTCTGCCGCGAGGCTAGAATGTGGATAATGGACAACTGGGACGGCTTTTCACCACTGTCCACGGGAAGGTGCCTATGCATCAGGTCGCTTGTTCGACGAGCTACGAGAACATTTGCTTTGAAACAGAACAACCTCTGGCGGTGGTCACTCTTAATCGGCCCAATCGCCGCAATGCCCTGTCGCTCGAGCTCATGCTCGAGTTGCTGGATTGTTTGGATGGCATCGGCAAGAATAGCGAACTGCGAGCCGTCATTCTAGCCGCCGCGGGGAAAGTCTTCTCTTCCGGGCATGATCTGAGTGAAATGGTGGGAAAGGATATCGGCGAGTATCGGCGAATCTTCGACGTTTGCTGCGATCTGATGACCAAGATCCAATCCATACCGCAACCTGTCATTGCAGAAGTCCAAGGAGTAGCCACGGCAGCCGGATGCCAGCTGGTAGCAAGTTGTGACTTGGCAATTGCTGCCGAAGAGGCATCGTTTGCCACACCCGGGGTGCGAATCGGATTGTTCTGCACCACGCCCATGGTTGCCCTGAGCCGCGCGATCGGCCGCAAGCGTGCGCTGGAGATGCTGCTGACTGGCGACATGATCCCGGCGGCAACGGCGGCGGACTGGGGACTGGTAAACAAGGTGGTGCCAGCGACGTGTTTGCGCGAGGAGACACGCGCCCTTGCCCTGCGCATCGCCCAAGCCAGCCCCGTCACTTTAGCGATCGGCAAGCAGGCCTTCTACACGCAGGTCGACCTCGACCAGCCCAAGGCGTATGCCTACGCGAAGGAGATCATGACCATGAACTCTATGGCGCTGGACGCACAGGAAGGCATCTCTGCCTTCTTGCAGAAGCGGCCAGCGTGCTGGGTGGGCAAGTAGCACGTTTCGCGGTTGGCGTTTTGTGCTGGCGTTTTTTTTGGCGCCGGACGGTGAATCTATGGGATCCAGACTATGGGCGATCAGCGCCGCAGTCATTCTCTTCCTGGCACTCATCGGGTTTTGGACATCAGCCCATAAGGATGCCGGGGAGGTGCGGGTTGCTTATCTGCAGATCATCCCGAGCTTGCCCGTATTCGTTGCGCAGGAACAGGGACTCTTCGACAAAGAAAATCTGCGGTTGAAGTCCATCGCGCTGGGCAGCAGTAACGATCTGGTTAACGCCCTGGTCGCCGGCCAAGCCGATATTCTGCCGGCCACGTCGCTGGTGCCGATCATTCACCTGGAAATCCAAAGCCCCGGGCGCGTGCGCATCTTCTCGCACAGCCGCATGAACGACGCCAACGCGCTGGACAAGATTATCGTCCGGGACTCTTCTCCGCTGCACGCCATTGAGGATTTAAGGGGGAAGAAAGTAGGGGTGTTTCCCGGCACCGCACCCAGTCACATGCTGGGCGCGTTTTTTAAGAAGCACGGAGTCGATCCGGCCAGCGTTGCGATGGTGCAATTGCCACCGCAGGCCCAGATCTCCAGCCTCGAGTCCGGCGCGGTGGACGCGCTTTTTGCCTACGAGCCTGTAACCACCACCGCGCTCGTCCACGGCGGCTATCGTCAGCTCTTCGGATCGGTGTATGCCGATTTGCTCAACCCGTGTCCAATTGGCGCCTCGGTGATCTCACGAGAGTTCGAGCGCAACCATCCGCGGTTAGCGGCCGGCGCCGTGCGCACCCTGCAGCAGGGCGTGGACTACATGGCTGCACACCCGGCCGAGTCGCGCACACTGCTGACCAAGTACATCAAGCTGCCGCCGGAAATCGCCGCCCGGGTGAATGTTGCCGACGTCACCCTGTCGAACCAGGTTGATACCGCCAACCTCCAGCAGTTCATCGACCTGCTTTGCCAAACTGGCGAGATCCCGGAACGAATCGACGCCCACAGATTGGTGGATCCTACCCCGGTGGTTGCTACCCGATGACCGGTCCGGCGCTTTCCACTCATAGCGCGCTTGAACTGGAGGACGTCGATTTTTCCTATGCCGCCCGCTCGAACGGCATCAATGGGGCGCTGTACAAGGACTTCTCGTTACGCATCGAGCAGGGTTCGATGGTGACGATCATGGGCGCCAGCGGCGCCGGCAAGAGTACGCTGGGCCGTATCATGGCCGGCATCCTCACCCCACAAAAGGGACGTGTCCAGCGGTCGCCCGACTTCACCAGGCCGTCAGACCTCGTATACCTGGACCAACACCCGATGAACGGCGTCTTCCCCTGGCAAACAGTGTTGGAGAACGTGCGTTACCCGCTGGAAAAATTGAACTGGGAGGGTCCCCGACGCCGTGACCGCATCTGCTACCTCATGACCTTGTTTCGGCTGAGCGCGCTTTCCGACGTTTATCCGGCGCAGCTTTCCGGCGGCGAGTTGCAGCGGTTGGCCCTTTCCCGCTGCCTCTCCTGCAAGCCGAAACTGGTTATTCTCGATGAACCCTTCTCAGCTCTCGACGGCAAGGTCAAAGCGGAGATCACGTCCGCATTGCACGAGCTTGCGCTCAAAGATCGGATGACGCTGGTCCTCATTACCCATAATGTCTCGGATGCGCTGGCCCTGGGGATGCGGTGCATCATCATCGCCAAACGGCCGGTGCGGGTGATGTCCGATCTCGATTTCCATCTGGGCTTTCCTCGCGAAGAGAGCACGCCCGATTACGATGCCATGCAGCAGGCGCTGATCAACGGTATCCGCGATGGATTGGTTTAGCGATGGATTGGTTTAGGCGAAACTGGCGCGGGCTGTCGTTCGTTGGCGGCCTGATTGGAGTGTGGGCACTGGTCGCCGCGCTGCGTCTGGTGGATCCCATCATTCTGCCGGCTCCCTGGAGCGTGGCACGCGCTGTGCCGGGGATGCTGCGCGAAAGGCTGCTGGCTGACATCGGCATGACGCTGGGCCGCGTGCTGACGGCATTGGTGGTGGCCTGCGTGTTCGGTATTCCGGTGGGCTTGTTTCTGGGTTATCGCCAGCGTGCCTATAAGGTTGTCGAAGGACCATTGCACGCGCTGCGCTCCGTTCCCGCTTCCGCGTTGTTCCCGCTGTTCCTGATCGTGGCCGGAGTCGGAGAAACGTCGATCGTGGCGCTGGCAGCCTATCCTAGCCTGCTGGTGATCCTGGTGAATGCGGTTTCGGGCGCGGCCTTGGCCAATCAGAGCCGCCTCTACCAGGCTCGGTTGCTAAACCTGAACTCCTGGCACACGGTTTCCGACGTGCTTTTCTACGAGGCTTTGCCCAGCATCTTCGATGGCATACGGACCGCGGTTTCGTACTCCCTGGTGCTGGTAGTGGCCGTGGAGATGTTTATCGGCCTGGGAGAACGCGGGTTGGGGCGCGGCATCTATCTTTACCAATCTAGCTATCGCATCCCGGAAACCTACGGGGCCATCATGATTGCCGGCATGATCGGGATCCTGCTGAACTGGGTCGTGACAAAAGCTCAGAATCGTATGCTGCGCTGGCTGCCGAACGTGCGCGAGGAGCAGTGAGAGAAGATTTAATTCATGCGCTGGGTTTTTCGTCGGCTTGGTGGCTCGAACCTCGTCTCGAAGTGTATGAGTTCGACTATGTTTACTGGTTAGTAATAATGGGGGTACCCCCCTCCCCCTATCTTGTGGAATCATAGATTTACGGGGGAAATTTCGCCAAATCTTTGGTTCTAAAGGAGTTAACTTACAAAATATTCATAACAAAGGAGTTACTGGCCGCTTTCTGGGGCGCTGGCCTTTAGAATCAAGGAGTTGGACTTACTAAGTCGCGCAAAATCCAGATTTCAAGGAACTTAACCAACGCTTGCAGCCACATTGGGCTGTAGCTTTGTTCAGCTTCGAGGAGCGTCTTGGTGACGGGCGCACCTCGACCTTGCTACAGGTCGATCTCCATTGTCGCCGACCGGCGGTTGGAGGTCTGTGATGGCGCTCACTGGGCGTTTGTGATGAAAAAAGTCAAAGGCCCCGCCCTTCGCTTCGCGATAGGACGGGCCACCCGCCATTGTTCCATGCGTCGGGCGGAAGCTCCGGGATATCTGAAGTGTCGATTTGGCCATCGGGCAATGCGGCCAGAGCCGCCAGTTCTCTCTTCTGTCTCGAAGTGAGGCTGCGTCCAGAGACTCGCTTCGCTTTCCCATTCTTAGTTGCTTTGCGCATACCTGCGGATTGTGAACCACCCTACAAATCGGAATCGGAACCGTACAGTTTCTTTTGTTGCTTACTCTCTGCTTCAGCGTCGGTGAGGTATGACACAAGATCCCGAAGCGCAATCACCGGGAATGCGGGGAGCCCGGAGGCGGAATGCGTGAGGTGGTGCGTAACGCCGTGAAATTCACGGTGGTGAACGTTCTCGTCATCTAGATAGGAAATTACGTCAAACTGTCCTTTCCACTTGTCGCCCATATTCCAGCAGACCAAGAGGCCAATCTCGTCAGCATGCTTTTGGCCCGTGCCCAGGTCCTCAATCAAGGCGTCTAAGCTGTACTTATATTCGAGAACCCGCACGGGTGAAACCATGGCGGTGCTGACTCCTGCAAAACGGTCCTGATCAACGCCTAAAGGGTTCTTATCGTCTCGCACAAATTTTGAAAACGGCGGGTCCATACGAATTCTGTAGAGCCCGTCATATTGGTTGAACTGGCTTGACGAAAGTAGCTGTATTCCCCTGATGACTCCCGAGGAGAGCATCTGATTGAAGAGCGCCACAACGTCCTGCTCGACTAAGGGCAGGGACCGAATTGGCAGTTCTTCCTCAGGAGCAAATAGACCTATGCCTTTGATGATGAGGGGGTGCGTCTTCGCGTATTCCTTCTGCGTGTCAATCCATGTTTCCAGCTTCATAGCCTGCATCAGGGCGGGCGCCCCTGTATTCCGCCGAAGAAGGCTGTCGTAGTAGCGGCGGAACGCGGTGACTGCCGAAACCGACAGTTTTTCGGCTAGTTCGGTCTGTTCGGGCTGAAACCCTTTTCGGCCCAGGTCGGGCTCCGCATTTCTAAAATGTACAATTACGTGGGTAAGATTCTGGAAGTAGATATTATTTGTGAGCGGGATCGTTATAGGACTGCCCTGGGGCATATTCTTAGTTGCCTGTTGGAGACCGCCCCGCAGAATCCTGCTGCGCTTGCGAAGCTTTAGGCGGTTGTCATTGTAGTCGTCCCAAAGATCGGTCGAATAGCACATGAATACGTATATCTGCAGGTCAAGTGCAGCGATAAGTTTCTTCTCGTGGTCGTCAAGGAGAGGCTTTATGGGCGATTCGTTTGCTAGGATTTCTGTACCGCTCCAGTCGCCCCAAATTCCGTTTAAGTTAGTGAACTTCGGTGGGATCTTTGTAACGTCCTGCCCCTTTTTTGCTCGTGTGAGCTGGTCTGCCAGGAATTCTTTAAGACTCGCCGTGCGGCCTAAAACGGTGTGAGGATACAAATATTCTGCTTTCGCCGCATTCAGAGATGTTGGGGCAGCATCTGGCAGGCTAACTTCGAGGTAGATGTCTATTTTGGGCGGTGTTTCACCGCATAGGTAGATACCGCCGAGCGGCGTGTGCGCTTTCAATAGGCACAGCCACTGCTCAGCGGTTTTGGCAGCGAAGTACTGGAGGCTCTTAGGGCGGACATTTTCCCCGTTTAGGCTGAGGGTGACGGAGGTGCCACGATCTATCGACTTGAAGGGCTCATGGGATATCTCGCATGGTTCAACCTTGGGGCGGGACACTATGCCCGCAGCGTCGTCTAGCCAGCATCGCCCGTTTGTCAAAACTCCACTCGACCAGCTCTGCGCGTTTTGTTTCGTTCCCACTTCGAGGTAGTTGAACCCGTATGCTAGATAGGTTGCGCCAACGCCCTTGTTGCCGCGTGAGTTGACACCGTCCTTGAACGAACGATTCGGCTTCAAGAACTGCTTGAACTGGGAGGTGGACATCGCGCATCCGTTGTCGGTGACTGACACCGACTCGTCGGCCAAATCGATTTTGATCCAGATCGCAGGACTGTAGTTAGGTTCGTGCTCGCCGGATCTCTTTTCCACTGCGTCAAGTGCGTTCTGCAACAATTCGGAAAACAGGTCGTAGTATCCGGTGTAGCTCTTAAGGATATTTCTGATTTCGCGTTTTTGTGCGGCTATGACGAGATCGGGTTCGTCAGATTCAAGAGCGAGTGGATCCCATGGCTCTAGCTTGAGTGCGCCGCCCAGTAAAATCTCCCTATCGGCCATCTAGTCCTCCGCTTGGTGCCCCGGCCTTTGGCTGACAGTATATTCCTTCTCTCCAATTAATCCCGGTGGTGGATGCCCGGCTATAGCAATCATAATTTGAACATCGGAGGGTGTGCGGCGCGGCTGAAGCCGCACCCCTTCAAAACAGAGTCAAAGATAATTGCAGTTGCCGCAGCGCTGAAAGCGCTGGCGGGTGGGCCACTTTAACGGGGAAGTATAACGCGGGTTTGTCTTTTTAGCAGTGATCGGAATAACTGGGGGTGCGCCGCTTCTCGTGCTTTTCGAGAAGTGGCCTGCCGAACAGCCGACAGCGATTCCCGATCTTCCGGAATTCAGGCGCTGGCGGCGCGCGCGATCTTCTCGGCGAGCTTGCTGTTGAACTTGGCAGCGTCGATGACGAAGCGCTCGTGCGTGCCTTCGGAGATGGTGTCGATGCCGTCGTCGGCCACGAGCGAGAAGCTGAGCTTGCGGCCATCGACCTTCTCCAGTTTTACGCGGACGGTCACCGTCATTCCCGGTGGGGTCGCGGCGGAATGAGTGAAGTTGACCACGGTGCCGACGGTCTGCTCCTTCGGCCAATCGAGATGGGGCATGATGGCCAGCAGGCAGGCCCATTCCAACAGCCCAACCATGTAGCCGGTGGCCAGTACCTTCGGCATCAACTGGAATTCCGGAGATTCCGGGAAGAGGTAGGGGACGGTCTTGTTTTCGGGCACGCGAAACTTGAACTCAAAGGTGAGGCCGGGCTGCAACGTATCTTTCATAGGTGGCTCCTGTTATGAGGGACATGGTAAGGCATTGTAGTGGCGCAGCCGAAAGCAAAGTCTCATGAATCGTTAGAACTGGTTTGACTCTGTTGACCTCTTTGGAATCGCAGGAATCGCACCGATTACCGAGTCCCGGCAGGGACGGCTGAAAATAGCCCGGCGCTTCAGCGCCGGGTTAGCGAACCCTAAGCTGAATCAGTCCCGTTAGGGACGACTGAAACCCAAAGGCGGCGTGTACGGCTCAGCCGTGCCTACGGCACTCAGGGATCTATGCCACGCACAGTCCCGCCAGTGAACTGGCGGGCTATTTTCAGCGGTCCCTCCGGGATCCTTCTGTCTCCCGCCCTTTAGTGTCCGCTGTAATAGGTCAGGTTCGAGCCGTCGCCTTCCCACTCCGAGAGGCTGGCCCGCATTTCGCCGAGTATACGAAACTCATCGTCGAACTCAGCCGCCACGACGCGCTGGTCCTGGCCATCGATATAGCGGAGTACGTAACGTCCTTCTGCCAAGGCAAGCGCATCGATGGGCTTGCTGTCGTCGAACTCGGCGCCAATTTGTGAGAGCAATTGCGCGAGGGAATACGTCATTCCTCGGATCGCAAGGCACTGCGCGCCGCTGCCCAACGGCCCAAAGCGGCGCTCGATCGCGTCCCGGTCTCGCGGCGTATTCATCTCGACCTGGTCAGTGCGGAAGATTTAGAACTGGTTTCATAGATGTTTTTGCGGGGCCGAGTGCGGGGCCCTCAGGGGCTAAAGCCCCTATCTTTGGCTGCTGCGAACGGCACGGCTGAAGCCGTGCCCTACCCAAAACCATTTATGAAACCAGTTCTGCTTATTCCAGAACCGCGATGAGCCCATCCAGCGTATCCACGGTGACGTCCGGCCTGACTCCCAGTTCGTCTTCGGGAAGCTTGCCCCGGTTCACCCAGCATGTCCAGAGCCCGAAGCACTTGGCGCCCGCAATGTCCCAGAAGTTCGACGATACGAACGCGATCGCATCGTCGGGTACGGCTAGATGCTGAGAAGCCAGGCCGTACACGCGCGGGCTCGACTTGTAGATCTTCACTTCGTCAACGCTGATCACGTCGGCGAATACGCCTTTCAGACCGGAGTTCTCCACTGCGGCAGCGAGCATTCGCGGCGAGCCATTCGATAAGATCGCCAACTTATGTTGCGACAGCTTACCCAACGCCGACTTTACCTCGGGAAAGGTATCCAGGTGCAGATAAGATTCCATCAAGTCTCTGCGGGTCTCGGCAGGGCAAGCGAGGCTCAGACTGCGGCAGGCAAATACCAGCGCCGACTCGGTCACCATCCAAAAATCTTTGTACTGCCCCATGAGGCTGCGCAGCCAGGTGTACTCCAGTTGCTTGGCGCGCCAGAGCTTGCTCAGTTCAGCGCCTTGGCCGGGAAACTTGCGGTTGCATAGTGCAATCACCGAGTGCACGTCGAACAACGTACCGTAAGCGTCGAACGCAATCGCTTGGATGCGCGGTTTCATGGTCGCTCTCCCCTAATAGCTTGTGGTGAAACTCCAGCGTCCAAAAGCAGCGCCTAAAGGCGCATTCACAACACAGTACTTATGGTATGCCTGAAGGCATACCCTGATACGAATCTTACTTTCAGCACGGGCTGCTACTTAAATGTCGGCGCTGGGCATTGGCGGACGACGAGCCATGCCTCGGAACCATTCGTAATAGGCTTCCTCGCCGATCCATTCGGCAATATGGCCACGCGTTTCCGCGATGAACACGAAGCTGGCGTCGAACTCGTGAGCCACAATGCGCTGGTCCTGCCCATCGTAGTAGCGGACGCAAAAGTGCCCTTCGGCGACCCCTTGAACATCGATTGGCCAGCCATCTTCGAACGCAAGATCCATGTGGGCGAGCAAAGTCGGGAGATCGTACTCCTCTTCCCCGATGACAATAGAGTCCTGGCCGCTGCCCAGCTTCCCGAAGCGGTTTTCGATCAGCGCCCGTCCCCGCAGCTCAGACATAAACCGACTCACACTTCTGCGGACGATTCGTGGGGCCGCTTAAACACCATGTGGATGCCGATGGTTCCGTAAGCGACGCCATCCTTGTTGGGCGCGATCAACGGAATCGAACTCACCAGCTCCCATCCGTCGGCGCCGGCGCCGTTGATCCACGAATCCAGGCCGCTGACCATGCCCTCTTCGCTCTCGCTGAAAACCACCATCCGATCAAAATATTCCCACTGCATCGTGTCACTCCTTCTCTCCCCTACTGTCCTCGCAAAATACGCTCCTATGCATTTTGGGCATTGCCCCAGCGTTGGTTCAGCCAGCCCGTGGTGACGGCCAGCACCTCGTAGTTGAACTTAAGTTCTATATGGTTGAACCAGCGCGGCAGGTAACGGATAAATCCGTTCTCATGCTGAACCTCGGGGTGCAAGTAGTTCTTGACATAGCGCAATTCGGACTTCGAAAGGCTCGCCTTCAGTCCCTGTGCACCCTCGAGAATGGCGGGGATATCGCGCTCGGCGTAAAGCAGCAGGCAAGGACGATCGTGGGACGCCACGGGACCGAGGGTATCGAGCAACTCCAGCACATACCCCGGGTACGGTTCACGCACAGTAGGACTGGGAAAAGTCTCAAACATCCACTTGCCTTGCGGCGAGATGGCCACAACCACCGAGGGCGAGATGGCGACCATGCAATCTGCCGAAGAGATTAACGCCAGCCGGCCTCCCAAGCTGATGCCCAGGGCCGCAGCCCGGCCGAAGCGGCGTACGTAGCGAATCGCAGACTCGACTTCATCGCGCATCACCGGACCGATGGCGGCACGGTTTTCGCCGTGACCGCAGAGGTCGATCGCCAGTGCGGCTATACCAGCCTCTCCGAGTGAGACGGCGAGCGCGAGCATGTGCTCCTTCGTTCCGCCATAGGGAGGGATCAGGACCGCGCCGTCGCGCGCAGAGTCCGGCGTAAGAAGATAGGCAGGGATGTTATGGCCGTCGGCAGCAGCCAATGTAGTGACGCGCTCCAGGTTCATCAGGAGTCCTCAGTTTCTGACTTCTCTTCAGTTTGTGACTTCTCCGCGGAGATCAGCCTTAAGGCGCGACCGTGCTCAACCAGCTCAATACCTTTTCGCTCAGCGGAGACTCGTAATTCTCAAAGCCGTGTTCGGCACCGTCAATGCTCGCCAACACGGCGGTGGGACCGGCTGCGATCTGCAGCCGCTTGCCGATGTCCTTTTCGATGAGTTTATCGGCCGTGCCCTGAACGATGAGAACCGGGTTCTTCACCTTGGCCAGGTTGGTGTAAGGATTCGAGCGCCGGTCTGGGCCGCGCATGCTTAGAAGATATCGGGCGGTGTAGAGTGCCTTGCCGAGGGGTCCGAGGTCCACCAGCATCAGCTCCTCTTCGCGGCCGGCCTGTTGCAGCTTCAAGGCTTCATCCACTTGCGCCTGCGCCTTCTCCTTCCCAAATTGCCACACGTTCCACTCGAAGAGATCCCCCGGACCGCTCACCAGGATGGTTGCAGCGATGTCGGGGTCGCCGCTGGCGGCCTGGTAGTACAGCACGCGGTTCGTGCCCATGCTTTGTCCGAGCAAAACGATGCGCTTGTGGCCGAGCTGACGCAGATAGGCGACGCCGGCTGCTATATCGGACTGGTTATCGGTAAAGGAGGATTTCTTGGGTCCGGCGTCGTGGTCGCGTATGTTCAATGCGAGTGTGTCGTAGCCAGCCCGCGCTGCAGCCTCACCGAGTTTAGCGAAGTAGGCGCCATAGAAAGTACCGGCATAACCATGCACCAGCAACAGGGCGCTCGGACGCGGCTTCGAAGCGCGAAAGACGATGCCCTGCAGGCGCACGCCATCGGTGGTGCGCAAGGTCACCAGTTCGGAGGAACAAGCTCCACTCGTCGAGATGGGCGAAGGTGGCGCCTGTGCCAGTGACCAAGGGGCCCACAGGAGGGCTGTGGCATACAAAAGCAATCTGAGAAATAGCGACATCCGGTAAAACCCCCACGATGGCCTAGGATTTGTCTTCGGACAGAACACCGGCTTGCTTCAGTTTGGCTTCCAGTTCCGCCAAGCGCGCGCGGAGGGTCTTGTCCCGCTCCCAGCGCGCGGTCACATTCTGCATGCTGGCGGCTATGCCCAAGACCTGCCCTTCGGCATCCTTGAGCAGCACGACGTTGAACTCGACCGAGATGCGGCGGCCGTCCTTGGTCAGTGCCGGGACGGCGAGCACACTGCTGCCGTACTTGGTGACTCCGCTTGCCATCACCTTGTCGTAGCCCTCCCAGTGACGCGGCCGGTGCTTCTCGGGGATAATCATGTCCATGGACTTGCCGAGCACCTCCTCGGCACTCCAACCGAACATCGTCTGCGCGCCGGCATTCCACAGCCGCACCATGCCCTCGCGATCCCCAACAATGATGGCGATCGGGCTCTGTTCCACAATGCTTTCGCAGAGTGACCCGTGGCTAGGAAAGTCATTCATGGAGAGATCCAGGAGAACGAAGGTACAGTTTTACCCTATCCTTGGAGAACTGAACAAGGAAATTTACCGAACAGCCCGTGGCAACGGTGAGAACGTGGTCTTTCAATTTCCAACTCGCCAGACTTTGTCATCCCGAGCGCAGCGAGGGATCTGCATTTTGCGGCGAACTGCAGATCCCTCGCTTTGCTCGGGATGACAATTTATGAGATGACAATTTATGAAAGGTGTTGCTGGTACAACGCTCCGGACCTGACTTTCACCACGGCTGTTTAGTCGAGGATCGTGGCCGAGAAAAGGGCCAGCACTGCGGCGAGCGTCGCGGCCTTTCTATCCCTAGCCGGTTCCGGTCCTCAGAGCCGGGGTCGCGGGTTCTTTCTGCTTCAACACGCGGCGCAGCAGCTTTCCTGTGGGTGTACGCGGGAGTTCGTTTACGATCACGATTTCCCGAGGCAGCTTGTAGGTCGCAATCTTACCCTTGCAGAAGGCGAGCAGGTCGTCGGGGCTGAGGGTTTGACCAGGCTTCAGCACCACGAATGCTTTGGCAATTTGGCCGCGCACTTCGTCGGGCACTCCAATGACACCGACGTCGGCAACGGCCGGGTGGGAGGCGAGGGTGACCTCAATTTCCTCCGGTCCGATGCGGTAACCCGAACTCTTGATGATGTCGTCCTCCCGGGACACGAACCAGAAGTAGCCGTCCTCATCGACAGATACGAAGTCACCGGCTCGATTCCAGCCCTCGGGGGTGATGGCATGGCGCTGTTTGTCGGGATCGCGCCAATAGATCGTGCCGGTTGGTCCGCAAGCCACAAAGTGACCGATCGTACCGGCCTTGGCTTCCTTATTCTCCTCGTCAATGACCTTCAGCTCGTAACCCGGTACGGCCTGGCCGAAGGAGCCAGCCTTAGCCTTGCGGCTGACCACGTTGGAGGCAAAGACGTACATCATCTCCGTCGTCCCCAGCCCCTCGAAGATCTCCAGCCCAAATTTCTCCTTCCACGCATGATAGGTCGGAGCAGTCAGGCTCTCGCCACCGCCGGTACAGACGCGCAGGCTGCTGAGATCAAATTTGCTTTTCGCGTCCGGCACCTGCAACATCTTGCGGTAGGCGGTGGGGGCCAAAGTCAGGATTGAGACTTTATGCTTTTGAATCGTGTCGAACATTTTTTCCGGATCGAACTTGGCGATGAGCGAGGCGGCCGCGCCGAACCGGAAGGGGATAGTCGCATAACTGGAGTAGCCCGCCCCAAACGCCAGGGGAGCAGACCCGCCGATGACGTCGTTTTCCGTGACTCGCCAGCCATACTTGCCAAAGCCGTCAGGCACGATCAACAATTCCTCCACGAAGTGGACGGTCCCTTTGGGTCGTCCAGTTGTGCCCGAAGTGTACAGGAGCAGACCCACGTCTTCGCGGTTGCGGAGCACTGGATCGATGGTTGGATTGCCGGACTGCAACAGCTCACCGTAGGCGAGGAATCCCTTGGCCTTCACCTCGGCGGCATCGCCCCCGACGACAATGATGTGCTTGACAGTCTGAAGGTTCTCGCGCGCGGCCTCGACTTCGCCCAGGAGCGCGGCGCTGACGATGATCGCCACCGCCTCCGAGTCGTTGGCGACGTGAGCGATCTCGTGGCGCGAGAACAGGGGTGACGTAGGAGTGCAAACCGCTCCCAACTTAAGGATTGCGAAGTTCGCCACCAGGGCCGGCGGTATGTTAGGGGTGCGTAGAACGATGCGGTCGTTTTCTTTTACTCCCAGGCCGCGTAGCGCGTTGGCGAACTTGTTGGCTTGAGTAAGGAGCTGATTGTAGGTAATCCGCTGGTCTTCGAAGAGCACAGCGGTGCGCTCACCCCGGCCGCCAGCGACGGCTTTGCCTAGCAGTTCTTCCGTAGGGTTGAACCTTGGCGCATAGGTTGCGAACTCCGGCAGGGTGTAGACGCGTTTCGGCCAGAACTCGCGTGGGGGTAGATACTCAGCCATCTTGGAATTCTCCTTATCCCACTAATTTGGCTACCGGGGCTGTGGCAGTCTCAGCGACCAGATCCTCCAGAGCCTGCTCCACGCGGATCGTACCGCGCTGGGCATCGGTCCGCGGGAAAGCGAATACGGGATAGCGGTCGCCCTCGAAGATAAGCAGCGCTGGGACCGTGGTTCCAAAGTCCTCTACCAGCGCGCCTTTGAAGCCGAAGACCGGGCGCACACTCGCATCCGGGCCGCTGACCGATTTGTGATAGATGGGGAAGCGATCTTTGATCCCGACCACGTCAATCGCCTTGCACTTCACCCCCACGGCTTGCAGCTGCTTCACCAAGTCGAGGGCCCGGTTAATATTGCACGGGAACGTCTCGCCGGGCTTCTGGGCGGAGCTGTAATAGAACTCCACCTGCTTGGCAGCGGCCGCTCCGCCCGCCGCAACCGCGATCTTGGCCGCGACCGGTTCAGGCGGCACATACGTCTTGCCGCCCTCCGCGAAGACCTCGCACTCCGTCCAGCCCTGGAGCGTGATCGAGAGCGTAAACGGCCACTCCCGCTTCACACACTTGCCGAGATAGGCCTTCTGAATATTGGGATCCAGCGCCGGACGCAGATGCGTGCAGCGGACGCACAGGCATGCAGTGTTGTAATTCGCCATTATTGCCTCCAGTTATCCTTCACCGAGATCCGGCAACGATGAATTTCGGTTTGCTGCCCACAAGGTCTTCCTTCTTCAACGGATGTCCGCTGATGATGTTGCCCCGCACGTTGCGTTCGATTGGAATTGGTTTGCAGACTGCGTCCTTGCGGGCGCGCGGCGCTGACCGGGTCAGTCCCGGGCCGGAAATGGGAGAATAGTCCGGCTTCTCGGCGAAGCCGGGCAACAAGTCCGCGGTGCCGTTCGCTTCGTCGGGCCCGGCCACGCATGCTCCGCCCGCGGTTGCAATGCGCCAGATCGCCCTGCACCCGGCGCACTGGGTCGTGCCCTTAAAGTTCCAGAAAGGATACGGATCGAGGAAATTCTTCGTTTTACATTTCGGGCATATGAGCAGCATAGTTGGTCTCCGTCAAATACATTCTTGTTCTTCGAGTCGCTTGAGATCTGCGGGCGACAACCCGGCCAACTCGCCAAAGATGCGGTCGTTGTCGGCGCCCACCGGCTTCAGCGCCCACTTCAGGCGCGGTGGCGTCGCCGACATCTTGTAGGCCGGTCCCTGATGCAGTAGTTCACCGTAAGTTGGATCATCTAGCCAGCGAACAGATCCGCGCTCGTTCCAGTGCGGCTGGTTGGCAACCTCTTTCGCGTTCCACACCGGCTGATTCAGGATGTTCTTGGCATCCATGACCGCCGCTACCTGTTCCTTCGTCTTATCCGCTGCCCACTTCTCCAGAGCCGGATAAATCTCCATCTGGCTTTCGGCCTTGATCCGGATATCAGCCTTGGCGTATTTGGTCGCCAGCGTGCTTTCGCCCACTGCCTTGCACAGGCGAGCAAAGTCCTTGTCGTCATAAGCGCTGATCAGGATGTAACCTTCTTCCTTTTCCTGAGGATTTTCGGAATTGGGGTAGGAGGACTTGCCACACTTGATGATGCCGTGGACGCACAACTGCGTATCCCAGTTGCCCCAGCGTTCCCGGGTGATGCCGTGCTTTCCATAGAGCGGCAAGGCATACTCCAGTTGCCGGGTGACGCCGTGCACCTGCGAGTACTCGGTAAACGTGCCCTCGCCGGAGACGTGATCCCGCCAGTACAGCGCCGCCAGGACCTGCGTGGCGCCCATCATGCCGCCCCAGTAGTCTGCGAGCCAGATGGTATGCTTCGCCGGCGCGCCGCCCATGAATTCCTGCTTGCCGGTCATGCCGAAGTTGCCGCCCTGCGACTGTCCGAGAATGTCGTAAGAAGCGCGGACCCGTCCCGGTCCCCAGCCGCCAAAACCACCGAGCCAGCAGTAGATGAGCCTGGGATTGATCTCCTTCAACTGACGGTATCCAATACCCCAGCGGTCGAAGGTACCGGGCCGGTAATTCTCCACGAACACGTCGGACTTAGCGGCCAGTTTCTTGACCAGATCCTGTCCTTCCTTGCGGTGGAAGTCGATGGAGACGAAATACTCGTTCGGGTTCGCGCCCAGAAAGCCCAGTCCGGTGCCGCGCTCCGGTACCCACTTGGAAAGCGGGTAGAGGAACGGCTCATTAAACGGAGTGGTGTGACGCATCGCCTCGCCACGCCGGGGCGCCTCGATCTTGATGACTTCGGCCCCCAGTTCGGCCAGGTAGGAAGCGCAGGAGGGACCCAAAATGTACTGGGTACAGGACAACACGCGGTATCCCTTCAACACTTCGGGCTTGGAAAATTCCTTTTTGGGACTGAAAGTTTCCCGGCAGAACTCTTCGAACGACTGCGTCTTATTAATAGGTTGCGTTGCCATTACATTCCTCCTGGCGTCAAATGACTTGGGCTTTGCGCAGCCGCGCAAAATCCTGGCTGGTGAAACCGAGCAGCCGCCGATAAATTTCCTGATTGTCGTAGCCGGTCGGGCGGCCCAACCATTTCAGCCGTCCCGGAGTCTTGTGCTGCTGGTAAGGAGTGGTGCCGTAGAGAATCTTGCCGTAGTGCGGGGACTCATACTCGGCCACATGTTCGCGATACTTGAAGTGCGGATATTCCGCCACCTCGTTGACGTAGAGCACGCCGCCCGACGCTACCTGCTGCTTGGAGAGCTTGCGCTCGGCTTCGGCGCGCGGATTGTCTTTGAGCCACTCCCCGAGCATGGTGTAGGTTTTCACCTGCTGGTCGTGGGCCAGACGGTCGGCGACTTCGCGCAAGTGGGGATCGCCCAGGATGTCTTCTTCAACCGCGGGGTATTCATCACCGACGGTGCGCCAGATGCGGTACCAGAGGCGGTCATGACCACCGCCCACCATCATGTAGCCGTCCTTGCACGGGTTCACGGCATAGATATTGATGGCCAGGTCCCAGTTGCCATACCGCGGACGAATGCTGCCGTCCATCGAGTACCACGCCCAGCTGTAATCGAGGATGCGGATGATGGCTTCCGCGGCCGTCGCCTCGATGAACTGGCCTTCGCCGGAAACGTTCTCGCGATACATCACGGCCGCGAGAATGCCCATGGCCGCAGCGCTTCCGCCGACGTGATCCGCCATCCACAGCGCGGAGCGGGTCGGCTGACCGCCGAATTCCTTGGGATCTCCGGTGCCGTGAACGAACCCGCAGGACGCCTGGGCTGTCGGGTCGAGCACTCCCGGTTTGTCTTTCAGAGGACCCCACTGTCCGCGCTGGCCCACCCAGCAGTAAATCAAGCGGGGGTTGAGCTCGCGCAGCTGGCGATAGCCGATTCCCCACTCGTCCCACTGGCCGGGAGGCGCGTTCTCGATGATCACGTCGGCATGGACGGCGAGATCGCGGAGAATCTTGCGACCCTCCTCCGTTTCCAGATTCAGCGTGACCGAGGACTTGTTGCGCATCTCGTGGAGAAACTGTCCGCCGACCTTCTCTCCGGTTTCCTTGTCCTCGAACATGTATTCCTGGCGGCCGAAGGGGGTCAGCTTACGAAGCGGATCGCCTCCCGGGGGCTCGACCTGGATGACCTCGGCCCCCAGTTCGGCAAGCTGGGAGGAGCACCAGTGCCCAATCATCATGCTGGTCGTGCAATCCAGCACGCGAAGGCGGGAAAGCGCTTCCGGTTTTTCGAAATTGTGTTCCGGGCGCAGGATCGACTCCAGGAAGAGCGGATACGCCTTGGCTTGGTCGCTCAGTCCCGCGTAAACCTCTTCAGGTTTTTGTGTGGGGATCGCGGGCCAAGGTGCGACCTTGGATTCAGTTGCTGCCATGAGATGGCCTCCTAATGCCGCAATTTCCTCCCGCAACCCGCTTTGGGGCGATGTTCCGGGCGGATAACCACGTAAAAAACTTCCTGAAAAAACAGGCCAGATTCTCGTGCGCTACTGCCATCCTTGTCTGTGATCGTTGTCACTGCTGTAGGTTCGACAATCACAAGTCACTATGACCAACGTCACCGAAGGCCTGGCCCACTCTCCGGAACGTGGTGCGGAGCGGCAGTCGCTGAAACCGCGCTTGCAGGAATTTTGCACCGGGACGTAGTCTAGCTCGTTTCACGAGGAACGGCAAACAGCTTTCCTGAACGGTCCTCGATCCCGTCCGACAGACGAGTCTCCTCTGCGACCTCCCGTTTCGGCGGTTCAGTCGTCCTCGACGTGCGACTACACTCAGGGATTGCCGGCAAGATGCTTCCTCAAGCCGCCTTGCCCTTGGTGATCTTGTGGCAGGTCGAGGTCTCCAAGTCGAAGGCGTGCACCGTGGGCTTATTGTGCACCAGATGCTGGATCAACTCGCTAACCTTGGCGTAATCCTCATGGCTGTAACGTTCGGCGTCCTCTTTCGTTTTCCAGAAGCTGAGCGCCAGGATGCCTTCTGAATCCGACACGAGTACGATCTCATCCACAAAGCCTGTCTTCGCCTTCAACGTAGACAGCACCTTCTCATGCAGTGTGCCAGAAACTTCTCTGGCTTTTCCGGGCTTCGTCTTGACTTCGACAACGCGAACAAACATGGCAAGATCTCCTTATCCATTGAGCTATGAAAGCCGCAAACGTCCGTGAACAGCAACGGTTGGGAGCGGTCACCGGTAATTATACTAGCCGCGCAAGGGACGGTGTGGTTAGCAAGTGAAAATGGCTCCGGCAGGGACGAGTTGACGCCCCAATTCCCGCGGTGATAGATTGTTGCAAAATTGAACAGACGTGGGGTCTGTCCAAATTCAAAAAAAGTGGGGTGTCGCGATGTTAGAAGTTCGCCATATCAACGATGAAGAAGTTGAACAGCAGGTGGGCGTAGCGCAGCTCAGCTCCATGAGCAGTCTTTATATCGACGACGTGCTCGCCGTGGTGGAGCGGGGGGCCAGGAAACTCCCGTCGTATCTGGAACTGTACCGAAAAGCTGTGGGCCAAGCGTGGTCCCCGGACGAACTGGATTTTTCCCGGGACCGGCAGGAGTGGCAAGGCTTGTCGGCCGAGACGAAGAAGCGGCGGATGTGGAGCCTCCGAATGTTCTTCGCCGGAGAAGAAAGGGTCGCTAGCCTGCTGGCGCCACTGGTATGGGCCGCTCCCAGCAAGGATGTGGAGGCATTCGTGGCCAGCCAGTTGGCAGATGAGGTCCGCCACACCATCCTGTTCGACCGTTACTGGCGGGAGGTCGTGGGCACTGATGCCAAGGACCTGCATGAACTGGTGAACCAAATCAGCGTAACCGCCCAGGAGAATCCGGCCTATCGTTACTTGTTCTACGAGTGGCTGCCTGAGCAATCGCAGTGGCTGGCTTCACACCCGAACGATGTTGACGCCACTGCCAGATTCGTCAGTGTTTATCACCTCATCGTCGAGGGCGCCATGTTCCTTACGGGGATGCGTTACCAGCTTGAGGGTGCGCGACGTTGGGGCCGCACCTGGGGCTTCTATCAGGGCTTTACCGCTGCTACGCGAGACGAGTCACGCCATGTCATCTTCGGCGTCCGCTACCTGCGCGACCTGGCGAGAGACAACCCGAGTCGTTTTGTGCCGCTGATCCAGGACACCATTCGGGAGTTCCGTCCGCTAATCTCAACCATCATGCGGCCTCCTCAGGGAGACATGACTTACTACGGCGGGAAGCATCTGGAGTCCGCTTGGCCAGGTTACACGCCCCAGGCCTTGCAAGAAGAAATGATCGAGTACGCGCACAGCGCGCTCGGGCGCCGGCTGCATGCGGTAGGAATCCCGGTCCCCGCGTAACCTCCGCCAAAACCAACTTCTGACGCCCTCGGCAAGGGATTGGCTTCGCCGGGGGCGTTCGAGTCCAGTGAGATCTACGTTGAGATCAAGCTTATTGCGAGAGTGCGCTGACCCGGCTGGTACCGCACAGCTCAGTCGGGGTGCGCGAAAGAAATTACGGCAAGATGACTAATTTTCGAATTTCACAAATAAGGAGAGAATCACAATGAAGCAAGACAGGATAGCAGCAAAGAATATTGTTCTCGTTCACGGCGGTTTCGTGGACGGGTCGGGATGGGAGGGAGTCTACAAAACCCTGAAGAGAGACGGATATACCGTCGCAATCGTTCAGAATCCGATCATCTCGCTGGCGGATGACGTTGCCGTTACAAAGCGGACGATTGCTAGCCAGGACGGCCCGGTGATCCTCGTCGGCCACTCGTATGGAGGGGCGGTAATCACGGAAGCCGGCAACGACCCGAAGGTCGCCGGGCTGGTCTATGTGGCCGCATTCGCTCCCGACAAGGGCGAGTCAGTGTTTTCGCTGATAAAGGACCCACAGCCAGGCGCTCCGGTGCCACCGATTCTGCCACCCCAGGATGGATATCTGTTCCTCGACAAGGCGAAGTTTCCTGCATCATTTGCCGCAGACGTGGATCCAGAGACGGCCGCATTCATGGCCGATTCCCAAGTCCCGTGGGGCCTGGGCGCACCCAACGGCACGATCAGCGAACCGGCATGGAAAACAAAGCCAAGCTGGTACTTGCTAACCACTGAAGACAAGATGATTCCACCTGACGCTCAGCGGGCTATGTCCAAACGCGCAGGCTCAACGGTTGTCGAGGTCAAAGGCAGCCACGCCGTCTACGTGTCGCAGCCGCAAGCCGTAGCTGCTCTCATCGAAACGGCAGCGAAAGGCGCGGCAGCAAAAGCGGCTTAGCAGGAGTGCGCATCAGCCGGGCGCGACAATCCAAAACAGCGTCACTCGGGAACTAATACAGTTCCCGAGTGACGCAGACGCGTAGTAAAGGAAGCAGCAGCAGGAGGAGACCTCGCAGGGCGCCGGGCGCACCGACGAAGCCTCCATTTATCACACGCAATAATCGAAGGAGAATACCATCACTAATCAAATCCACCCCTACGAGCCCCTGACCTCCCAAAACGCGGCGCTCGTCCTCGTTGATCATCAAGTAGGCCTCATGACGGGCGTCCGTGACTATTCGACTGGCGAGTTGAAACATAACGTCGTGGCCCTGGCCAGAGCTGCAAAAGCATTGAAGCTGCCGATCGTCGTTACCACGACGGCGCGCGACAGCATGTGGGGTCCGACATTCCCCGAACTGGTGGAGGCGCTGCCCGGCATCGAGATCATCGACCGTTCGTCGGTCAACGCATTCGACGACGCACGCGTGGCTCGCGCAATCGAGGCGACCGGCCGCAAGAAGCTGATTTTCGCTGGCATCTCGCTCGAAGTCTGTGCGGCTTTCCCGGCGATCACAGCCGTGGGTAAGGGACTCGACGCCTATGTAGCGGTCGACGCTTCAGGAACATTCAGCGAGACCAAACGGCAAGTTGGACTCCTGCGCATGCTACAGGCGGGTGTTATTGTGTCGGACTACGCAACCTTGATGGTGGAAATCCTCAAGGATAATGGACGACCGGAGGCTGGCGAGGTTTACACGGCCATGGACATGGGCTGGGCCACACTTGTCGGTCAGATCGCCCGGGCCTACGGAAAGTAAACCGACCTGCGGGGCGCCCGACTAATGTGGATCACCGAGCTATTCGTGAATTGCCCGAGGTGGAAGCTGCGCTACGCCAAGCTAGCGACTGAATTCACATTGCACTAAAAGCGAACAACGGAATTCGTGCTGCATTGGGGCAGCAACGATAGTCGCTGTTGCTGCTCCATCTTCAGAGACCATCAGTCCGGTTCGAAAAGAAAAAGGTGCCTCGCATGCTGCGGCCGAATCGGAAAAGGCTGCCTAGTCCGAGTCGCATATCGAACCGGCAGGCGAAAAGAGGATTTCAGTAAAAAACCAAAGGAGAAGAGTTATGCCATACGTGACAGCCGGAAAAGAGAATTCAGGGAATGTCGAGCTTTATTACGAAGACCACGGTTCCGGTAAGCCGGTGGTCTTGATCCACGGATATCCATTGAGCGGCGCCTCCTGGGAGAAGCAGGTTCCTGCGCTGCTGAATGCGGGATATCGAGTCATCACCTACGACCGCAGGGGATTCGGCAAGTCCAGCCAGCCGACCGAAGGCTACAAGTACGACACGTTCGCAGAGGACCTGCACAAGCTGATCACGCACCTGAAGCTGCAGGATTTCACGCTGGTCGGATTCTCGATGGGCGGCGGCGAGATCGCACGCTACTTCGGAAAGTACGGTTCCAAGGGCGTGAGCAATGCGGTGATCATGGGTGGCGTGCCTCCATTCTTGCTGAAGACCAAGGACAACCCCGAAGACGTCGACCGGAGCGTGTTCGAGGGCATCAAGAAAGCTGTGGCCGCCGACCGCTACGCCTTCTTCACGGAGTTCTACAAGAACTTCTACAACACCGATCAGCTCCTGGGCAAGCGGGTCAGCGAGGAGGTCGTGAAAGCCAGTTGGAACATTGCTGCCGGCGCATCGGCGACCGCCAGTCTGGCATGTGTTACGACTTGGCAGGAGGACTTCCGCAAGGACCTGGAACGGGTTGATGTGCCAACGCTCGTCATCCACGGCGACGAAGACCGCATTGTTCCGATCACTGCGGCCGGCGCCCGCACCGCCAAAATGATCAAGGGCGCTCGCCTGCACGTCGTGAAAGGCGGCTCGCACTGCATCACCTGGACCCATGCAGAGGAAGTCAACGCGCAACTGTTGAGCTTCCTGGGCGAAATTGCGCAAGCGAAGAAAAACGTCGCCTGAGCGGCCACGGGCTATGACCTGCCGGGCGATTACAGTGCCCGGCAGTTTTTCAAAGCCTTAATTGCGAAAGGGAAAAACATGACGAACAGAAACGAAGTCGCAGAGCGGCGCGAAGCACCACTGAGGACGCCGTCTTTGCTGGGCGCAGAGGACGTGCGGAACATCATGGGCCGAGTAGGATTCAACGCGACATCCTCGTGCTTTGAATGCCGATAGCAAGCATGGCGAAATGCGATGCGAAAAAGTCCGAACTACGATGCCTCGGGACTGTCAATCTCGCGGGTCGGCTAGGCTCTGTGTGGAACCGGTTGGCGCGCTTCGTTCAACAGCGCCAAAGTCATGCCGCTACGCTTGCTGTCGCGCTCCGCTTGGATGGCTTCCAGGCGCGAGCGCCACGGCGTAAGATCGAAAGGCTGCTTGGCGGATTTCGCGAAGTATGTGTCAATCAACTCGCGGTAGAAGCGCACGATGCTTCCCACTAAGGGCACAGGATACTCACGCCCCTGGATCTTCAGGCAGTGGACGCCCAGGTCGAGGAGCGCCGGGATATCGTCCAGGAAAAAGAAGGCGGCATTCTTGAGCGTGATCACTGGCTCCAGCAGCGCCTTGTCATCGAGCAGTTCCCACTGTTCCAAGCAAACGCGGTAATCCAAGCCGCCGCGGTTGGGGCTGCCGCAGAACAGGTCTTTGCCGAAATCATCGGTGGTCCGCTCCAACCGAACATACGGCGACATCCAGCACTTGCCGAGGTAGGTGTAGCACTTGTTGGCATGAATCAGGACTTCGATGCCCACATCGATATTCGCCTCGCGCGAAGTCAGTTCCCCCAGCGTGAGCTTGGTGTCGGCCACTACTTGCGAGACCCCGATCGAGCGATAGAACTTCACGTCTTCGTTGTTCAGGATGTTGGCGCCGATGCTGGCGTGCAGAACGAGATGAGGGAAACGGCGGTGCACCTGCGCGATAGCGCCCACGTCGGTCATGATCGCTCCGTCGATACCCCAACCGACGAACTTCTCCATCTTCTCCAGCAGCGCGGGGATTTCGCACGACTGCATATTCGTGTTGATCGCAACGCGTATTTTGGCTCCCCGGGAGTGGGCGATCCGTGTGGCTTCATGCAATGTCTCGTCGGAGAGTTCGTAGGCGTCACGCCGCCGGCTCCAGCCGCGCGCTCCGACGTAGATCGCATTGGCGCCGTTTTCCACGGCCGCCTTTGCCATTTCCAGGTTTCCTGCAGGCGCTAATAACTCAACCATCGATCACCTCGAAAAACGTAAGGACCAAAGAGCTCAGCAGGCCAGAGCTGGTTGCGGGCGTTTGCCGACATACTCGGCGCCGGTGCGGCCGAAATAAAAACCATTGCACAACCCCACCGCCGTGTGCTCGCGAATCGTATTCCACGCGGACTCGTCCTCCGCCCAATCGCCGGCGGCGGCCCGCTCCAGCGCTGCGCGATAGATCTTGGCAATATTCAGACGATACTCCGGAGTCTCATAGGCTGCCTCGATCCGGAACACAGTGTGTCCTGCCGCGATGAGTGCCGGCAAATGCTCGAGCATGCACACGTCTTTGCCGCTCAGCACGCCTTTCCCCACCGACCGCATGGCCCAGTCGCCCTGCTTGAGGAACAAATTTTTCTGGCATAGCGTCGGGCATTTCTCCGGCCACTTCTGCTCATATTCCAGTAAGAAGCAGTAATCGGAAACGCCCAGTGGCATTTTGCCGTGAACCACCAGCTCCGCCGGCATACCAACGCCGCTGGTTATAGCTCCCACTTCGTCGAGGCTGATCTCGTAGTTTGGCGTAAAGCGGACCGCACCGTACTCCTTCAACACCTCGGCGCCCGCATCGGTATACACGTTGGCAAATCCGCCGACGTGCGCCGGCATGCCGGGAAACTGCTCATGCACCATGCGCAGCACGCCGAGGTTATGAACCTCGATCGCATCGGCGCCGGCCGCGGCGGCCGTCTCCAACGCCTTCTGCACCTTGGGCAGCACGTCATTGCGCGGCGCAGCGTACGAAGTCACGTAGGCACGCAGGCCCTGGCCCTTTACCAGCGCGATGCCTTCTTCGAGGTCGTCCAGGCGCTCCAGGAAGTTGTCCTCGAAGATGCGGCAGTAAATGTTGCCCAGGTAAACCGCGTCATAAGCGCTCAGGTCCGATTCGCGCAGGTTTCGCAGGTTAGAGATCGTCGTATTAAGTTCGAAGGCGCCCATTCAACGTCCTTGTACAGTCCACATCGCCGGCAGCGCAGCCCGGTTCCCATTGGTCTTTTGATCGGCATTCTGATCGGCCTTCTGATCGCTCTTCTGACCGCGTTTCCAGGCATCCGCAGCCGAACGGTACATCCGGATGATAGCACCGACCATCTCAGCCGAAAGGCTGCGGCCCTGGATCTTGATCACATCCACGCCCGCATCGAGGAACGCCCCGAGTTCTGCCACCTGGCTAATCTGCCGGCTGGGAAGCAACCGCCGGTCGGCCTCCACGCCATCTTTCAGCAGCGTCCACGGCTGCTCGCAGATACGGAAACAACTGCCCACTCCGCCGCGTTTGACGCTGCCACCTAAACGTTTTGACCGGTAGCCCTGCTCCGCCGCGGCGAAGTTCAAGTAGCTGGGCATCCAGCACTTTCCGAGCTGAATGAACTCCTGCACCATGCGCAGCATGATCTCGATCTGGATCGACGCCTTCGCCTTCACAGCCGCGATTTCCTGCGGCTCAACATATCCCGGCAGCACGACCGCGGTCGCGCCCAGGTCCTGGTAGAAGAGGGCGTCGCTCGTGTTCAGCGCACCGCAGCCGATGCTGGCGGTGATGGCCAATCCCGGCAGCTTCCGCCTGACCTCGCGCAGAAACCCGACGTCGTTCAGGATCACCGCATGCAGTCCCCAGTCCGCCAATTCGGCCAGTTGGCGCAGCAGCTGTTGGCGCTCCTGCGGCTTGGGTATGATGTTTGCCGCAAGCTGTACCTTTTTCCCGAGGGCGTGAGCGAGCTCGATGCACAGTCGCAACTGCGCACGGTCAAATTCACCCCGCGCGCCGCCACGGCTCCAACCACTTAATCCCACATACACCGCGTCCGCGCCCGCCTGAAACGCCTGCTTGGCCGCCTCGAGATTGCCGGCAGGGGCCAGCAGCATCGCACACTCCTTGGGCACGCCAATGCCCCAGCTCTTTGCGGTATAAAGTGGGCTGGCCTTCACAAGTCCATAGCCCGGGATTGCAGGTTTCAATAGCCAAGTTAGTCCCAACTGTTCCGTGAGTCTGTGAGTCATGTCACTCCGAGGCGTGACGGCAGGCATTGTCATCAAGTCTTACAAGTGCCTTTTTGCACTTTCAAGCTGGCTCGACATCTACAGATGCCGCCTTCTATCGTTTAGAGTGTAATGCCCGCTCTGTGCTGTGTCACCAAGAATAGAAAACGATATATCCGCCGACCAGCGAACCCAAAACCACTTAGGCACGGATCGTCGCGAAAGCCGCAAGCAGCCTGAGAGTGCATCCCATTGCTGCGTTATGCCACGTGGAAGGCCAGAGCTTGAGAACTCCAGTAAAGGAAATCACAAATAGAATCGCTCCGATCGAATTGCATGTTAGTTAGTGCATCATCATCGCAAGGCATTTGAATGCAGCAATACCGCCGGAAGGTATTCCTGCGATCGGGACAGACCGGCAGTTGACAGTCATTTTGCTGCTACAAATCATTGTCGGCCAGATATCGACTATAGCCATTCGAGCCGAGCCAGTGGGGTTTGTGTTCTGCCACATGGGCGTCGTACAATGAACGTACAATGGACCCGGGATGGTGGGGCATTTGGTCCTTTAGGCCAAATGGAGAATGAACAAGTTACGCTTTATCAATCCCCCTTCCGTACCATCGTATTGATACCAGAGAGATCGGAATTTGAATCGGGTCGCGGCCCGGACGGAGTTTTTTGCAATGACCATTTTGATCACACTGATTCACGTTATCGTTTGCTTTTTTCTGATTGCAGTCGTCTTGCTGCAGAGCGGAAAGAGCGGCGACCTGGCCGCGGCTTTCGGCGGTCAGGGCAGCCAGACAGCGTTTGGCCCCCGGGGCGCGGCTTCGGTTCTTTCCCGGGCCACGACTTGGTCCGCGATCATTTTCATGCTCACGTCGATCACGCTTTCGATTTTTGCGGCGCGGCGAACGGGGCCCACGTCCGTGCTTTCGGGAGTGAAGCCAGCGCAGACGAAGTCGCAGCCAGCGACACCCGTCAAGCCTTCCGCACCGCCGACCGTTCCGCAAAACCAGGCGCCGCAACAGAAATAAACAGCCATCGGCTAGCTGGTGTCAGATCTCCAGAGTCATCCCCATCCTATCCCACCAGGAAGGGATTCTCTTCCCTTTCCTCTCCAATGGTTGTTCGGGGGCCATGGCCTGGAATGACGACGGTCTCATCGGGCAGAGTCAACACGCGGTCGTGCAGCGAGCGCATGATTTTCTCGAACGATCCTCCGGGGAGATCGGTGCGTCCGATGCTGCGAGCGAACAGGGTGTCGCCGGCGATCAGCAATTTTTCCGCGGGGAAATAGAGGCAGACGCTGCCCTCGGTGTGGCCGGGAGTGTAGAGAACGTTCGCCGTCAGGGTACCCGTCCGCAACGCTTCGCCGTCTGCGATACTCGCTTCGATTGCAACTTCGCCCGGCGCGGCCATGCCGATCCAGGAGGCCTGCAAGTCGAGCATTTTCAGCAGCGCGTAGTCATTCTGATTGAGCAGGATGGGGGCGCCAGTCTGCGCGCGCAGCTTCATCGCTCCGCCCACGTGATCGATGTGGGCGTGGGTGATAACGATCTGTTTCACTTCCAGCCTATGCTGGCGGACGATGGCAAGAACGTCTTCAATGTCGTCGCCAGGATCAATGACCATGGCTTCGCGCGTGCTTTCATCGCCAATGATCGAGCAGTTACATTGCAGCGGGCCGACGGGAAGGATCTTGTGGATCATTACCTATTTTCGCTCAGGCCGAGAGAATTCACCACAGCGGAAGTCAGCAGGCAGAATGCAGAAGCACACCCGCGGTACTCCGCGATTTGTTTGATCTCAACTGTCTACTTATCGATCAAAATATCTGAGTAATTTACCATCCAGCGGGAGAGAGGTGTGTTCACCTTCGCCCATTGCTTGAGGCCGTAAAAGTTCTCGTACTCAAGGCGCACTATCCGGACCGCGAGTGGGCGCTCCGAAACACTGCTCGGGTGCGAGAGCGGATATCCCAGCTCCAGCAGATAGTTTCCTACCAGTCTTTCGAACCACACCAGTTGATCTTCGGGAAACTTAGTTTTCCAGCGGCCCACGGGAGCAAAACGTCCTTCCTGCAATTCCTCTTTGAACGAGGTCAGCGGCTTCCTGACCGAGCCGACGCTGGCCTGCTGGATGCGGGCGTAGTCCAAATCGTGTCCGAGAAACTCGCCAATCGTCGTTAGGGATTGTTGCGGCTGCTCGGCCAGGCCCTCGTAGCGCACTTCCATGTACTTGGGCCCGAGAATCGCTCCGAATCTGCGGCCTTTGCGGACGATTCCTTCCCAGTAGAGCCCGGCCGCCAGCAGGCTGCGTTTCTTGTCCCAGGGGAGCGGCCGGCTCCACCGGTGTTGGTCGAGAGAGAGCGCCGCGTCGCGGCCGTCCCGGATGATATGAATAAATCGCGCCTCGGGAAAATCGCGGCTGATGCGCATCATGTGTGGGATGTTGGTGGGAGTTGAATCGATCCAGCGGTCCACTCCCTGGCTGCGCGCTACTTCATCCATGACGATGCGGAGGAAGTCGCTGCCATTGTGGCACGCGGCCATCACCTTGGCTTCGATGTCGGGCGCATCAAGCCCGGAAACCTGGAACGCCTTGCTGCCCAGCCACTCCCGCATCATCTTTTTCTTGTTTTTTGGGACACTCAGATCGCCGAAGATGGGCTCCAGAACATCGAACACGTTCATCTGCGTGTGGAATTCGGCAAAGCCTCCCGCTGAAAGCAGAAGGTGATACAGGAAACTCGTTCCTGAACGGGGACAGCCAACGATGAAGACGGGAGGTTTCATGGGCCCAGAGGTCACCGGTTCACACTAGCACGGAAAAGGCTTACATCGAGGTTGCGGGTCGAGTTCGCGAAATGTCGGTGTGTTGTGCGTGCCTCCAACTAAGTCAGCCCGAAGCGACGTAAGCAACTTCTTCAATCTGACTTCTGAGCTTCCTACGATGCCGTCGCGATCTGTCCTGTTCTCTGATCGGAGCGGAAGCGCAGGAGCGCCGCGATATTGCCGGCACGATCCAAATCGGCGTGCTCCTTGAGATAGAACAATTCGATGTCACGACGGATGGCGATGGGGATGATGGCGTCGCAGACGTCGGTGAGTTCGCGAGTGGGGCGTTCGCAAGCGACGCACGATGGGATCAGGTGGGCGTCGAGGTGGCCGCAGTGAGGGCACTGAACCGCTCGAGCAGAATAGTTTTCGCTGAGGAACATGGTCTGCACTTCCCCGGCTTCCAGTGCTTGCAGGACGTGGCGAAGGCCGGTGACACCGCGCCCGTTGGACTTGGCGAATTCCAGCGCTTCGCTGGCTTTCGAGTGGCCGCGTTCAGCGATCCATTGATTGAGGACAGCACCGGCGTGATCGCGAATCTCTTCATTCGAGACGCTGGCAACATCGGCTGAGAATCGGCCAATCAAGCGCTGTTTGACGTAAGGGTGGAGGTGAGACTCGAACTCGTGCCAGTTGGCATCCTGGCAACCGACGATCAGCCGCTCCCAGATACCTTTCTCGAAGTCGGTCCGCAGTCGTTCCGCAACGGCCTTGAAGTGCTGGAGCGCCTCCTCGGCCACGCGGCGTTCGGCATGGCCGCCTTCGTAGCCGTTGTAACCGTAGCTCGCGGCGTTGCGCGAGAGCATGTGGACAATGGCTCCGCGTTCGCGCAGATCGTCAAGGCGAAGATCAAAGAAACGGGCGCGCTGGCGGTCGACCATGGCAACGCAGAGCGCGGGTTGGGCTCCCAGCAAAGCGGCCAGCGGTTTCAACTGAAAGTAAGGCTGGAGATAAATATGGGTGACTCCGAGATGCGGGGGCAGTTCGTACTCCTTCCAGAAATTCTGCGCGGAGCAGGCGAAGACTGCTCTTCCTCGGGCATTGCCGCGAAGGTTCGTGGCTAGATCGAGGACGCGATCGAGGTCGGCGTGCAGGGATCCGTTCTTACCGGTAGCGGCAACACTTTTCAGGGCCTGCTTAACGACATCTTTGGCGACGATTGCCTCGCGGCGATGGGAACGATCCTGCGGAGGATCGGGCTGAAAGTAAAAACTCAGGGCGCACGCCCCTTTGGTTTCGTCCGCTTGAAAAGCCGCCAACTCACGGATTTCATCCCGGGTCATCATCTCGACGCTCCTTCTACTGAGATGTTTAGGTTCGAGTTTTGACTAAGAGTTTCTGGTGGAATTCGTTGGCTATGGAAGGTGCGCTCCGCACGCAGTCGCGCGCCCGCTGAACGGACTCGCGCACGGCCTCCAGATGCCGGCCGGTGATGGCGGCGATTTCGCTGAGGGAAAAGCCCTCGATACCATAGAGGAGAAAAGCTTCGCGGTCGGTGCGGTCGGCGCCGCGGAGTGCGGCTTGCACCAAGGCAATCATTTCGTCGGAGTAGGCGGACTGTTCCGGAGTGGACACGCGGCGATCGGGGATTGAGCTTTCGCGGGTCCAACCCTCGTCGGACTGATGGAATTGCAGCGCGGGTTCGTCCGAGGCCTCCACATTTTGCCGGCGGCGGCTGTCTTCGAGATGCAGGTGGACGTCAGACTCCAGTTCATGAAGACGCGCCGCCATCTCGTTCATGGCTTGCAGTGCAAGATGGTAAAGCCACGGTTCGAGCGACAGCTTTTCCGGACGATCGTGGTCGCCGAGAGCTCGGGCGATCACTTCATTGACGACCTCTGGAGTGGAGAGACCGTCCTCGGGCATCTCCTCGCCGGCGCGGCGAAAATAGAGTTCGCGGTCCACGAAACGTTCGAGCCGGGAAAGATTGGCATTTACATAGGAGCCGATATCATCGGCGGAAATGGTGGGCAGCAGAACCGCGGCCAGCGTCTGCTCGAAGGGAACGCCGGGTTCGGGAGTTTCCTGTGGCCCTCCGCGCCAGCGACGCCATTTATGGCTGGAGCGCAGCAGTTCCTTATGCCGGCCGATCTGCTGGATGAGTTCGTCAAAGGCGGCCTTGATGGCCGCGGTTGGGCTGGAGGCTTTCTTCTGGGCGGCCAGTTGGCCCGACGGCAAGCGCAGATTCAAGGAGACGAGCGTTCCCTCGCGCGCCGAATTCTGATCGACGATGGCCTTGAGATGGACCAGTTCGGGCCGGAAGACCTGGAGGCGCTTCTGGATTTTTTCGATCTGGTGGCCGATTTCTTTTTCGATGTCGGGAGTCTTGTGGACCTTGTAACTGACGTGAACGTTCATTGTTCGAGCCTCGGACGCGGGGAGAAGATCCCCGTGAAGCTGCGGTCCTAACGAAACAATTGTACACCCGGAGGGAAGGGGTGAAAGCGGTGTTTGCTGGAGCTCTGCCTTTCCTATTTTTTTTCGTACCTATTTCACGTAGACAGAGTCCTCCGTTAACTCCTTTGGCATCGCGACCGGGAAGGGCGGGAATTCATGTGATTTGCCTTTGAACAACGAAACTGTAACCTCGGAGCGCCTGGTACCGTCGTGGACGGCGATCTGGTGCGGCTTCTCCGAATAGCCCTCCCATAGGGACACGCCAGCATAAGCGCCGTCCTTGCGCAGGATGTAGTAGGTCATGTCGATGAACTTGAGCTTGCTCATGTCGTTGCTGTAGTTGTGGGCGATGCGCTTGAGGGCGTCCATGCCGGCTTCGAGCGGCGACATGCCGTGGCGCATGTTCTCGACGATGGTGTGCGCTCCGGCAACCTTGATGTTCTCTTCTCCACTGCCGGTGGCGCCCGCCGAGCCCACATCCTGATCGGTGTAGCAACCGGCGCCGATGATCGGCGAATCGCCGCAGCGTCCGGGGAGTTTGAAGGCAAGTCCGCTGGTGGTGGTGCAGCCGGAGATTTCACCTTTGTCGTTGAGAGCGGAGCAGTGGATGGTGCCGGTCGGCGGAGAAAGGACGCGCCGGATGGCGGCCATGCGGAATTCCTGCTCGATGCCCAGCTCGGCGGCGCGTTTTTCCAGGCGCTGGATGCGCTGTTCCCAAAGTTCGGATTGCGGTGATGTCGTTGGTAATGACGATGGCGGCTTCCAGTGCGGATCGGCCAACCCTGGTCCCCACCAGTCGTCGGTCGAGTGGTGCTCTTTCCAGAGCAGCCAGATTTTGCGTGAGCGTTCGGTGAGCAGATTTTCACGCTGGTGACCCATGGCGACGGCGAATCGTTCGGCGCCTTCGCCAACGAGCATCACGTGGCCGGTGTGCTCCATAACCGCCTTGGCCACGAGCGAAACATTCTTGATGTTCCGGACGCCGCCCACCGATCCCGCGCGGCGCGTGGGCCCATGCATGCAGCAGGCATCGAGTTCGACCACGCCCTCTTCGTTGGGAAGCCCGCCCAGCCCGACACTATCGTCGTTCGGGTCGTCTTCCGGTCCCTTGACCACACGGAGAGCGGCGTCCAGCGTGTCGCCGCCGTTTTTCAGGAAAGCGAACGCGTCGTCAAGATATTTGACGCCATTGTGGGCACAGATAATGATCGGACGCTTGCCAGGGCCGGACGGTTCTGCGGGGTGGGGAGCATCGTCTTCAACTTTGTCTTTATTTTTGTCTTGCGCGTTCACGTCTTGCGCATTCAGGCCAGTGGCCACCGATGCAGCGATTGCGGAACCTAGAAATCCACGACGGCTGATGGACATGAATTCTCCGTGCTCGGGAAACGGCGAGAAGGATAGCACGAGAGCAACCTGATCTGGTGCGGACGGCCGCATTCAGACCCGAACCACCTGCAGCAGCCGCGCGACGCCTTCGCGAAAATCGGCTGGTTCGGTGATCAGGCTCAGCACGAGATGGCTTTCGTTTGGAAAATCGTAGAAGTGACCGGGATGGACGCTCACACTCGCCTTGCGCAACAAGCGGATGGCGAGATCTTCATCACTCTCGATGGCGGGAACGCGAAGGACAACGTACCATCCGCCCTCGACTTGCAGTCGCGCGCAGCAGGGACGGCCCGCGAGTTGGCCATCGAGTTCCGCGAGATTCACGCGCAAACGATCAAGAAGAATGGGCTGGATCTGTTTGCGCTGATCGAGCAGCACCGGGGCGGCAAGCTGCACGGGAGCGTTCATCGAGAGATAGGTATCGGCGATGATTTCAAGGCGCGCTCCGGCTTCGGTCACCATCTCTTCCGGTCCGCTGGTCGCCACCCATGCCAGCTTCATCTGCGGCAGAGCGGAAATCTTGGAAACTCCGCTGAGCGTGAAGGTGAGCGCATCGGTGTTGCTGACGAAACTGCGACGCGGTGCGCCGTCGTGAGCATAGTCGAGAAACACTTCATCCACGATCAACGCCAGACCGTAGTCGCGGCAGAAAGCGTTGAGCGCCGAGGTTGCCGACGCAGATACGTAGGAGCCGGTCGGGTTGTTGGGATGAACAAGAATCACGGCCCGCGTCTGGGCGGTCGCTGCTTTGTAAAGCGAGTCGAAATCGATTTGCCAGCCGTGATCGTAGAGGAGCGGATACGGAACGAGTTTAACGTCGGCAAGATCGGCGAGAAACTCGAACAGCGGGTAGCTCGGTTTGGGCACAAGGATTTCGTCGCCGGGATTGCAGAGCAGGCGGAAGACGTACGAGTAGGCTTCGCTGGTGCTGGTGGTCAGAATCAGGCGTTCCGGATCGAGCTCGAAAACCTCGTGCGACTCGCGATAGTAGCGGCACACGGCTTGGCGCGCTTCGAGCAGTCCCCGAGGCTGGGGGTCGTAGTGCATCGCTTCCGGATTCACCAGTGCGGCGAGCACGATTTCAGCATCGGGGCGGATGCCGGCCTCGGTGGGGTTGGAGACCGTGAGATCCAGAATTTCCTGTCCCGAAGCGCGCGCTTCCTTGATCGCGCGCGTGAGGGCGTTCTGATTAAGTCGCCAGTTTGTGCGGTGGGAGAACATGGCGTGATTGAATGGCGAGAGTAGCAGGTGAGAATGGGCGGCGACAAGTTTTGTAGGCGGGTCCCGCCTACTTGCTCCACTATCGCGGAATAGAGCCTGCGGAGCTTCCGCTTGGACGGGCGAGGGCGCCCGTCCCCACACAATCTTTTCAAACAACCTCAAGCTTCCCAGACCAACTACTTCGCGAACGCTTCTTTGTTCACAACGTACGGCATCTTGGAAACATCCCCGCCGTAGTTCCCTTCCAGCACGTCGATCAGTCCTTGCACGCAGCGTCCGGCCATGCCTTTATTAGGATCGGCTGACAAGCGGGTGATGCGCGCGGCGCTGGCGAAATGGGGCAGCAGGCGGCAGCGGTCGGCGATCGCGGGATCGCGCAGCGGCGAATCGGCGGGCAGCGGCTCTTCCTCGTAAACATCGAGAGCGGCGCCGGCGATCCAGTTCTCGCGCAAGGCGCGGGCCAGGGCTGTCTCGTCAACCACCGGACCCCGCGACGTATTGATGACCATGGCGGTGGGCTTCATCATGCGCAGCGTGGTTTCGTTGATCAGGTGATAGGTCGGTGTGGCGCTCTCACCCTCGCGCAGCAGGGGAACGTGCAGGCTGATGAAATCCGCGGTGCTCAACGCTTCGTGCAATGCGGTGTAACGAATGGTGGCTCTCTCGCGGCTGATGCCGCGCTGGAAGCGGAGGTCCTTCACTTCCTGTATGGCCCGTATGTAGTCGTGGTTCTCATACGCCGGATCAAAGCACAGGATGTTCATGTCAAGCCCCGCGCACTTCTTGATGAAGGCGAGGCCGATGCGTCCGGTGCCGATGACGGCGACAGTTTTTCCGGTGACTTCGTCGCCCAGAAATGGCAGGTAGGGATGCCAATAGCCCCAGCGATTTTCGCGCGTCAGATGTTCGGCGGACCAGAGTTTGCGAGCGAGCGCACCCATCAGGAAGAAGGCAAACTCCGCGGTCGCCTCCGTGAGGACGTCGGCGGTGTTGGTGAACGGGACTTTATACTTGTTGGCATCGGCGCGGTTGATGTTGTCAAATCCGACGGCGTATTGCGCGACCACTTTGAGAGTGCCTGCTCCGGCTTCGAAGACTTCGGCGTCGATCGGATCGCGCAGCGTGGTGATCAGGCCATCCACGCCGGACTTCACCTTTTCGACGATCAAGCTTTTCGGCGGAGCTTCGGGCTGGGGATAGACTTCCAGGTCGTATCCCTTGTGGCGAAGAAGGTTGAGGGTATCTCCGATGTCGCAAGTGGCAAAAACGCGGATTCTCTCGCTCATGGGGTTCGAACAGTGTATCGCAGGCCGGATGCGCAGCGAAGGAAGTTCCCGCGAAGGCAGTGTCCTAATTAACCGCGAAGGACACGAAGTAGCACGAAGGAGAGACCCTCAGTGGATTCACACCTTCGTAGGACTTCGTATCCTTTTGTGGTTGATGAACTGTTCGCGTCTATTGTTCGCGTCTATCTGGCCGCGGAGCGGCGGACGCTGCCTGCGCATGATGACGGACATCGGCTCCCAGAACCCAGAAAATGACATCCTCGGAAATGTTGGTAGCGTGGTCCGCGACGCGTTCAAGATTACGCGCCACCAATAGCGCATCTAGTGCCTGTTGAGTCACTTGCGGCTCTTCGTTCATCTTTCGCACGAGCACGATAAAAGATTCGTCGCGCATCCGGTCGACGACGTGATCCATTTCCAGCACGGCCTGGGCGAGTTCGGCCTTGCCTTCCACGAACGACTCCAGGGCGCGCCGTACCATGGCGCTGACGGCGGTGGCCATGCGAGCGATATCAACCGGCAACTCGACGGCCGGCAATTCAATCAAGTCCATGACGCGCTCGGCGATGTTTACCGCCTGATCGCCCACGCGCTCGAGGTCGGCGTTGATCTTGGTGACCGCGAGAATGAAGCGCAGATCCGTGGCCGCCGGTTGCTGCGTGGCGAGGATGTCGAAGGCGAGTTCATCGATCTCGCGCTCGGCGGCATTGATGAGGCTCTCGTTTTCGAGGACCAGTCGGCAGCGGGTGAGATCACGCTCGGTGTACGCCTGGGTGGCACGATCAACCGCCAGCTCCGCGAGACCGCCCATGCGGAGCAGTTTCTCCCGGAGGTCCTCCATCTGCTGCTGAAAGCGCGTGCGCATTCTTCGAAACCCTCTTTCCACCAACCTCGTTCCAAGAAGGTCAGAGGTTAGAGGTCAGATTGCAGAGGTTAAAACCAAAGTACTTCGTTTTTCACCTCTTCAATCTAACCTCTGACCTTATTCACCTCTGCAATCTGACCTCTTACTTCTGACCTCGTTCCTATCCGAATCTGCCTGTGACGTAGTCTTCCGTGCGTTTGTCGGAAGGATTGGTGAATATCTTTTCAGTTTTATCGAATTCGATCATTTTGCCTAGAAGGAAGAATCCGGTGAACTCGGCCACCCGTGCGGCCTGCTGCATATTATGCGTCACAATCACGATCGTGTATTGCGCTTTTAATTGAAAAATCAGCTCTTCGATTTTGCCGGTGGAGATCGGGTCCAGGGCCGAGCAGGGTTCATCCATGAGCAGTACTTCCGGTTGGACGGCGAGGGCGCGGGCGATGCACAGACGCTGCTGCTGACCGCCGGAGAGGCTGGCGCCGGACTTCTTGTGGAGCGAGTCTTTTACTTCGTCCCACAGCGCGGCGCTTTGCAAAGATTTCTGGACGACTTCATCCAGTTGTTTGCGGTTGCGAAAGCCGTTCAGCTTGAGCCCGGCGGCCACGTTGTCGTAGATGGACATGGTCGGGAACGGATTCGGCTTCTGAAACACCATGCCCACGCGGCGGCGCAGTTGTGTGGCCGAGGTTCCGTTATAAACGCTGAGGTCGCCGATACGCACTGCGCCTTCTACCCGCGCCTCAGGAATGGTTTCGTGCAAGCGGTTCAGACAACGAATAAACGTGGATTTGCCGCAGCCCGAAGGGCCGATGAGCGCGGTCGCGTGGTTCGCAGCCACGACAATGTTGATGTCAAACAATGCCTGCGTCTTGCCGTAAAACGCATTCAGGTGCTCGACGGTAATTCCGACGCCCATAGCTGGCTAAACTCCTGCCCCGCTCATGCTCCTGCCAAAGTTCCGTGCCGTACGGCGATGCGAACCGCGGCGACCGCGGCGACGATGAGGACAATCAAAACCAGCGCGCCCGCCCATGCCTGCCGGTGCCATTCATCGAAAGGCGAGATGGCATACGTAAAGATTTGCAGCGACAGGGCCGCGGTCGGCTGGTCCGTCTTCCAATTCCAGTACTGGTTTCCAAAGGCGGTGAACAGCAGCGGCGCGGTTTCTCCGGCAACGCGGGCGAAGGCCAGCATGACGCCGGTGATGACTCCGGAGGTGGCCGTGCGCAGCGTAATCGAGAGCGTGGTGCGCCAGCGGGAAACGCCCAGACCGTAAGCGGCTTCGCGGATGGCCTGCGGAACCAGGAGCAGCATCTGCTCGGTGGTACGCGCGATGGTCGGAATCATCATGATGGCCAAGGCAACGCCACCGGCCAGCGCAGAGAAGTGTTTCTGGCGCATCACGACTAGCCCGTAAGCCACGATGCCAATCACGATGGAGGGCACGCCGTTCAGGACATCGGAGACAAAGCGCACGATATCGCCATAGCGGTTTTGGCCGTACTCGGAAAGAAAGATGCCCGCGCCGATTCCCAGCGGCACGCCGAGCAGACTGGCGATGGCAAGAATGACCATCGAGCCGACGATGGCGTTCGCCATGCCCCCGCCGGGCTCGCCTACCGGCTTCGGAGTCTGGGTCAGGAAGGCAAGATTGATCGAGCCGATGCCTTTATAAACCAGATAGGCAAAGATGGCGAACAGCGGCAAAAGCACGAGCAGGACGGTGAGCACGGCGACGCCGGTCATCGCGTGGTCCACCACACGCCGCCGCAAGCTGATGGTCGGAACGCTGATCGGCGGAACCAAGGCCGCTGCCGAATTGGAGTTGTTGTCAGGCAATGCTTTTCGCCGGTTGGCCTCGAGTAACGCTCCACACCATGAGCCGCGCCAGCGCGTTGACCACAATGGTGACAAAGAACAGCGCCAAGCCTATCTCGATCAGCGCGGAAAGATACAAATCGCCGGTCGCTTCGGTGAATTCGTTGGCGAGTACGCTGGCCATGGTGTATCCGGGAGCAAACAGCGACTTGGCAATTTCCGGACGGTTGCCGATCACCATGGTGACCGCCATGGTTTCGCCGAGCGCGCGGCCCAGGCCCAAAATGATGGCGCCCACGATTCCCGCCCGCGCATTGCGCAGCACACCCATGCGGATCATTTCCCAGCGCGTCGCACCCAGCGCCAGCACCGCTTCACGCTGGTGCTCAGGAACGACAGTGAGCACTTCGCGGGTGATGGACGAGATGATGGGAATGATCATGATCGCCAGAATCACGCCCGCGGCCAGCATGCCGATGCCGTAGGGCGGTCCGCTGAACAGGCCTGTCCAGCCGAGCGTCTTGGCAAGAAACGGCTGGACATATGCGCGAAGTATCGGCACCAGAACGAAGATTGCCCAAAGCCCGTAAACAACGCTGGGGATGGCGGCCAGAAGTTCGGTGGTAAAGGAGAGAATTCCGCGCAGCCCGACCGGGCACATCTCGGTAATAAACACAGCCACGCCGACGGACAGAGGCACCGCGATGACCAGCGCAAGCAGTGAGGACACGATCGTACCGTACACGAACGGCAGCGCGGCGTACTGGTCCGACACCGGATTCCAGTCCGATTGACCAAAGAACTTCCAGCCAAAAGCATGCCAGGAGAGCTGCGAGCCCACCACCAGTTGGTAAACGATCAAGCCGAGCAGCGCGACCACCGCCAGGCCGCACAGGCGCATCACCCAGCCAAAAAAAACGTCGGGGATTTCGCTGACCTTCCCCTGCAACAGCGGCGCCGTTCTGGTTTCGATTTTCAGGTCGGCCTTTGAACCCCGCTCCGGTTCGGGAGCGTTGAAACGCGGCCGGGGCAGGGCTTGATTGGACATTCCGTGCTGAGGGTACCAGAGGGTTGTTACAAATCG
>Ga0209117_1000171_pt1 | contig 39928 bp, 29 predicted proteins | sample BlaSpr_A8_OM2_M2_FD_187978 | JGI IMG/M metagenome (GOLD analysis project Ga0209117, IMG submission 187978) | Forest soil microbial communities from Thunder Bay, Ontario, Canada - Black Spruce, Ontario site 2_A8_OM2_M2 (SPAdes) (version 2) | ecosystem: Environmental > Terrestrial > Soil > Boreal... | reverse complement strand
GTACTTCGTCGACGAGCTTCTCAACCGCTCCGACATCACCACCGATCCGTCGACCGGGACAAAACGCGGCGGTGTGCCCCTCACCCTCACGTTTCAGGTGTCGCGGGTCGGCTCTGGCGGATGCACGGCCCTGAGTGGGGCGAAGGTAGATGTATGGCACTGCGACGCAGCAGGGCTCTATTCGGACGTCTCGGCCCAGTCGACCGTCGGACAGAAGTTTCTGCGCGGGTATCAGCTCACTGACGCCGACGGCATGGCTAAGTTCGCGACGATTTATCCCGGGTGGTATGAGGGACGCACGGTGCACATCCATTTCAAGGTTCGGACCTACTCCGGCACGACAAAGAGCTTCGAAATCTCATCCCAGCTGTTCTTCGATGATGCCGTTACTGACTCCATCTACAAGTCAGTCCCGTACAGCTCGAGGCCGAATCGGGACACTCGCAACCAGAACGACATGGTTTACACGTCCAACGGAAACAGCGGCGCGAAGCTCCTGGTGACGCCCACGCTAACCGGCACAGGCAATGCAACGACATTCGCTATCGGTCTAAATGTTTAGTAGCGCGGTGGCAGTCATGCCGGCGCCGTTGGTCCAGCGCCAGCCGCGTACTCCTTGCGCACGATGGCCGGTATGCGCGAGACAAAGCCGTCGCCGAACTTGAACAACAAGTCGAACTCGACCAGATCTTGGGATTGCCGGTCGGCAGACCCGCTGTTCCGGTTGACCGCTGCTGACATGTGGTTGCCTCCAATGGCGAAACTCACCTGATCGCAGTCGAGCAGCCACTGCATCATGCCCTGGTCAAGAAGCATCACAGCGGCGCGGTGGTCATCCGCGCTGACCCTAAATCGATCGTCGAAGTCGATCGACTCAAGCGTCAACTCGTGGCCTTGTGTAATGAGCGGCACCGAGATATCGCGCTTACGCACAACCCCGACGTAGGGCAGGTTCACGCCGGAAATCGTGAGCGTAAGCATCGAGTAGGGGATCCGCTCCATCCGCGGGCCGTCTGACCAAACACCACGAATCCAAGTCGAGCCGTCCGGGGATGCGAAGGAGTTTTCGAACATCCTGTGAAAGATCCCTCCAAGGTTGATCGGGTTCGGCACCATGCCGCGTTGGGCACAGAGCGTCGCGATCGCCTGCTGCTGTGGATCTTGCATTCGTCCCGAGTGTAGGCGAGCGTTTGACGACTGGCGACTACGCGGCACCTGGTCGGCCTGCTTGCTCGGAGGAGCGGGGAGAGAGGGATTCGAACCCTCGAGGGGGCTTTACACCCCCTACGCACTTAGCAGGCACGCGCTTTCGACCACTCAGCCATCTCCCCGGGGAGCCAACGCGACGTCGTTCGATTCTATCGGTCGCGACCGCTCTCCATACTTAGCACCCGATGGAGGCTCCAGGCGGACCAGGCGCGCCCCCCATGTGGGGTCCCGGTCGCAAAATGGCGTTTGGAGCGGCGCCTGGTTCGAAGAGCAAGCTCTGGTACACGGTCGCGGACGGGTCGCTCAGCGAGGTCTTCTTTCCGTTTCTCGACCGGGTTGCGCTTCATGAGCTGCGCTTTCTCACTTCCGCGGGGGGCTCGCCACCCGTTGACGACGCGGCCGATGGACAGCACCGGATCAGCTGGATCAGCCCTGGCGTCCCGGCCTTCACCGTCGACACCACCCACCACGAATATCGGCTGACCAAGGAGATCTTCTCCGATCCCGAGGAGAACGCCCTTCTGATGGCGGTCACCTTCACGCCCGAGCTTCCCGATGTGCGCCTGTACCTGCAGGCAACCGCGCATTGGCAGCCAGGAACCGAGGGCAACTACGGCCAGATCCTAGACACGCACCCACCAGCGCTCCTCATCCGCCAGCAGGACGTGTGGATCTGCATCGTCGGTCCATTCAGTCGTGCGTCCGCAGGCTACTTCCGCAGCTCGGATGTGCATGTCGACCTCAGCGACGGCGACGGTCGTCTGACCAACTCTTACGACCGCGCGGGCCCCGGCAACGTGTCGGTGGGCGCGGAGATCGGCATTCGCGCCGGCTCGTTTCAACTGGCCATCGGATTCGCTCACACGCGCGCCGATGCCGAAGAGGTCGCGAGGCAGGCGCTGCAGAAGGGCGCCAACAATATCCGCCAGGCATTCGAACGCGCGTGGCGGGCGCAGCCCGACATGCCCAAGGCGCTCGGGATGGTCAGCGGTGATGAAGGAAATCTCGCGCGCGCATCGCTGAGCGTGCTGCGCTGCCTGGAAGACAAGTCGCACGCGGGTGCGTTCGTCGCTGCGCCATGCGCGCCCTGGGGCGAAAGCAATCACGACGGCAACCACGTCTACCACCTGGTCTGGCCGCGCGACCTGTGTCGCATAGCAACTGCGCTGCTCGACGCGGGTGACAGCGCTGCGGCGCTGCGCGCGTTCCGACACCTGCAGGCGCACCAGCGACCGGATGGAGGTTGGTATCAGAACTGGTTTCTCGATGGGACGCCCCACTGGACTGCGACGGAGCTCGATCAGGTGGCACTTCCGATCCTTCTCGCGTGGCGATTGGGCGTGGCCAACTGCCTCGACCATGATCCGTACCCGGTCATGGTGCGGCCTGCCGCTCAGTTCATCATCCGCGAGGGTCCGCTTACGCAGCTCGATAGGTGGGAAGACCTCGGAGGGTTGTCGCCCTCGACGATCGCCGCCTGCATCGCCGCCCTGATTGTCGCCGCGGAATTTGCACATGAGGCCGGCGAGCACGTCGCCGCGAGCCACCTCCGCGCTGTTGCCGACTACTGGAACGACCGCGTCGAGTTCTGGTGCACGACGTCCGCCGGCCAGTACGTCCGCCTCTCGAGCGATCCAGACCGGCGTCCAACAGAAGGCGCTATCGCACCCGAGTTCCTCGAGCTCGTTCGCTATGGGCTGCGCAGGCCGAAGGACGAGAAGATCCTCCGCAGCCTCAACGGGGTGGACACGTCGTTGAAGGTGAGTCTTCCGGCGGGACCAAGCTGGCGGCGCTACGTCGGAGACCAGTACGGCGAGCATGAGGACGGATCGCCGTGGGACGGCAGCGGGCGCGGACGGCCGTGGCCGGTCTTGACCGGCGAGCGCGCGCGCCACTTTTTCTCGATGGGGCTTCCCGCGGCCGAGCTAGTGCGCACATTGGAGGGATTCGCCGGCCAGGGCCTGATGCTGCCCGAACAGGTTTGGGACGCGCCTGACATTCCGGAACGTGGACTGTTTTTGGGCCGCCCGACCGGTTCGGCCACGCCGCTTGGATGGGCGCATGCCGAATACATCGAGCTACTCGTCACGGTCGCCCTCGCGGGATTCCCCGACATCGTGATGCCCGCGCGGCGTCGCTACACCGAAGGGCCGATGCAAGAGCCCGCTTTCGTCTGGTCGCACAGGCACCAGATCACGCGCCTTGTCGCGGGCCGGCGCTTACGTGTGCAGCTTCCGCGTCCCGGAGCGGTGCACTACACGTTCGACGCCTGGGAGACGTTCGCAGAGGTCGAGGCCGCCGACACGACACTCGGGGTGTGGATCGCGGAGATCCCATGCAACAAGCTCGCGCCCGGCTCTCAGTTCTCCTGGACCGCACATTACATGACGGGCTGGGAGGGGAAGAACTTCACGCTCAGCGTGGACTAGACCGCAGGACCTCTGCGCACGCTGGGCACTGCGGTGGTGACGGCAGCCAGCACGAGCATGAGGGCTCCAGCCATAAGCCCGGCCGTTGTGGGACCAAAGGCCTGGACCATCAGGCCGGCTGCGAGAGCGCCGACGGGGAGTGCGCCGAACCCTGTCATTGAGCCAACGCTTGAGACACGTCCAATCAGGCGGTCGGGGACGAGCCGAAAGTAGATCGTGTTGCCGGCGATGTTCCAGACAGCGCCCATGAATGAGATGGATGCAAGCGCGGCGATCAACAGCACCGTGTTTGAGATCAGACCGGCCAGTGGGGTGACCGCCGCCCACAGCCAGATCGTGATCAGGACAATCGTGTTTGGGCGCACTCGACGCGCCAGCCAGCCGCCCGCGACCGAACCCGCCAATCCGCCCACTCCGAGGCCCGCCAGTGTCAGCCCGATCAACGATCCGGTTGCGCCACGGTGCTGTTGCGCGACGATCACGACGAGGACGACGATCTGAAAGATCGCGTTGCTGGCAGCCGAGACCAGGTTCGTGACGAGGATGTACGGCTGTCCCAGCAGCCATGCGAAGCCCTCACGGATCTCGACCAGGACATGACGGCGTTCTGCGGTTCTCGCCTCTTCGAAAGGCACGCGAATCAGAAGCAGCGTGACCAGCGAGATCAAGTACGAAAGGGCGTCGAAAAGGAATGGCATGGTGCGGCCGAGGTCGAATAAGAATCCCCCGATCGGTGAGCCAAATAAGGTCGCCGCTCTAATCCGTGCCTCGTTCTGCGAGAGAGCCACCGAATAATGCTTCGGGTGCACCACCATCCGAATCGCTGACTGCTCGGCGAGACGGAAAAAGACGAACAGACCTGCCTCGACAAAGGCGACGACGACGATCTGGGCGACCGACAACAGACCCAACAATGCCGCCAAAGGGATGCTCGCAATAGCAAGCATCCGGCCCAAATCGCACGCGATCATCAGGCGGCGCCGGTTGACGCGATCGACCACCGCGCCGGCAGGAAGCTGGAACAGGATGTAAGGAAGCGTGCCCAAAAAACGGGCCACGCCGGCTGTGGCCGGGGAGCCCGTCATCGCGAGGATGAGCAGGGGATATGCAATCCCCGTCACATACGAGCCCAAAACGGAGACTGTCTGGCCGGCCCAAAGAAGCTGAAAGTCGCGGTTCGACCTCAGAGGCCCGGGCGGATGAGCCTCGTCGATGCTCAGCGGTCTTACCCGACTACTTATCTTTCTTCGGGCGGGTCGAGGTCGTCCAGCCGCAACTCGCTCCCGGCTTCTTCGTCGAACTGGCTGTGCAGCTCGCCGCAGTCCGCGCACCGGTAGTACTCGCCCACGAAGCCCTTGTGCCAGACGGCGTAGCTGACGACGCCGGGCTCCTCGACAAGGATTTCCTGCTCCAGGCGGTAGATGACCTGCTCCCAACCACCGACCTCGAGCTCGTCGTCGAGCACGACCAGGCAGTACGGGTGCGGCTCGCCCCAGATCACCGTCACCTCTCCGCGGCGCTCGTCCTCCGCGTTGACGATCGACCATGCCTCCGCTGCCTGTCCTCGGGTGCTCCGAACCAGGCGCAGCTGGGCCCAGAACCGTTCGGCCGATTCGCGCTCCGCCTTGTCGTGCTCGGCCTGCGCTTCCTGGAACGCGCTCCACATGCGCAGCAGGTGATTGCGAAAGCGGTGATAGGTCGGCAGCAGCTTGGGCTGCTGTTTCGGCGAGCCGATCAGTTGCTCGAAGGCATGTTCGAACGCAGCTTCGACCCGCTCCTGGCGGTCCGCGACGTCCGGCTTCCACGCCTCGTCCTCGGAGAGCCGCATGCTCTCGTTCAGCACGACTTCGAAGTCGAGCCAGTCATCGCCGAACTCGGGGACGAACACGCTCTCGACCAGGTCGGCCAGGCGGTGCTCCTCGAGCAGCGCCGGAGTGACCTTGCCGCGCGCGTCAGGCCAGCCCTTCCAGCCCATCACGTTGTGAATCCAGTAATCGAACACCGTGACCGCGTACTGGAGGGCTGCCGGCGAGGTCCAGATGCCGGTCGGCCAGGTCCGTTTGCCCGTCCGGACCTTGTTGTAGAGGGCGATAACCTGCTCTTCGTCTAGGTATTCAGTTTCCATCGCGACCCTCCACTATAGGAATAACTGACGAAGCACCCTGGGTATATTGACTTGCACGATGTCCACAGCCCGGGGCTTTACCCCAGATCAAGTCGCCCGCTACGCCCGTCACCTCATCCTGCCCGAGGTTGGCGGCGCCGGCCAGCGCAAGCTGCTCGGCTCGAGCGTGCTGCTCCTGGGCGCCGGCGGGCTCGGATCGCCCGCGGCGATGTACCTGGCGGCCGCGGGAGTGGGGAAGCTCGGCATCGTCGACTTCGACGTCGTCGACGCCTCCAACCTCCAGCGCCAACTTCTGCACGGCCATGACGACATCGGCAAGCCGAAGGTCGAATCTGCGGCCGAGACGCTCCGCAACCTCAACCCAGACGTCGAGGTCGTTGCGATCAACGAGCACCTCAACTCTGAGACCGCGATGCGGATCTTCGCCCCGTACGACGTCATCGTCGACGGGACCGACAACTTTCCCACCCGCTACCTGGCCAACGACGCCGCCCACTTCCTGGCCAAGCCGCTCGTGCACGGAAGCATCTTCCGGTTCGAAGGACGGCTTGCCCTCTTCGACTCCGCCAAGGGCACCGGCTGCTACCGCTGCCTGTTTCCCGAGCCGCCTCCTCCGGGATCCGTCCAGAGCTGCGCGGAAGCGGGAGTCTTCGGAGTACTGCCCGGGATCATCGGCAGCATGATGGCGTTCGAGACTATCAAGTACCTCCTGAACATAGGACGGCCGATGATCGGCCGCTATCTCCTGTTCGAGGGTGAGGACATGAGCTTCCGCGAGCTGAAGCTGCGCCAGAACAAGGCCTGCCCGCTGTGCGGCGAGCACCCGACTGTCGACTCGCTCATCGACTACGAAGCCTGGTGTGGCGCCCCCGCAATGGAGCCCTCGCAGGTCTAAGCTCAGCTACTCTCTGAGCTGGATGATCCAGCTCGACAGCTACGACGCCACCAGCCTCGAACGAGCCCGTGGAATCGTGCGCGACCTCGGCTCGGTCCTCGTCGCCTATTCCGGTGGAGTCGATTCGACTCTCCTGCTCAGGCTTGCGCTCGATGAGCTGGGTGACCGTGCAGTGGGCGCGCTCGCGAGCTCGCCCGCATACCCGGAGGCGGAGCAGGAGGAGGCTCGTGTTCTTGCCCGCTCTCTCGGCGCCCGCCTGGTCGAGCTCTCGACCAACGAGGTCGAGCTCGATGCCTACGCGCGCAACAACCCGGATCGCTGCTTTCACTGCAAGGAGGAGCTCTTTGAGAAGCTCGAGCCGGTGCAGCGCGAGCTAGGCCTGGACCATCTCGCGTACGGCGCCACTGCCGATGACGCGGGGGACCACCGTCCCGGCCACGGCTCGGCGGTCCGGCGCGGTGTCCGCTTCCCGCTGCTCGAGGCCGGCATGGGCAAGCCCGAGATCCGCGCCGCCGCCCGCCAGCTCGGCCTGCCGAACTGGAACAAGCCGTCGTTCGCGTGTCTTTCTTCGCGCATCCCACACGGCACCCAGGTCACAGTCGAGGCGCTGCGGAGGATCGAGGCGGCCGAGGCCGCTGTCAAACTGCTCGGCTTCGCGCAAGTGCGCGTGCGCCATCACGGCGATGTGGCGCGGATCGAGGTGGACGGCGCAGAGATCGAGAAGCTGGTCGCGCAGCGCGAGCGCGTCGTCGACGCTGTGCGCAAGGCCGGCTACAAGTTCGTCTCCGCGGACCTCGAGGGCTACGCGACAGGCAGCCTGAACCGGACCTGGCAGCCCACCAAATAGAGCACGCGATTGGCTGAGCGCGGCGTCGTGCTGAGCCTCGACGAAGGCACGACGGGCGCCACCGTTGCGGTCGTCGGGATGGACGGGGCGGTGCGTGCCAGAGGCTATCGCGAGATCACGCAGCACTACCCCCAGCCAGGCTGGGTGGAGCACGACGCGCTGGAGATCTGGTCGGCGGTGCAATCCGCCGCGCAGGACTCCTTACGTGAAGCTGGAGCGAAACCTGCGGACGTCCGAGCCGTCGGCATCACCAACCAGCGCGAGACGCTCGTCGCCTGGGATCGCAGCACGCTCGAGCCGCTGGCTCCCGCGATCGTCTGGCAGGACCGCCGCACCGCCTCCGTGTGCGATGCGCTTCGCGCGGCGGGCCGCGAGGAGCGCGTGCGTGAGGTCACCGGCCTGGTGCTCGATCCCTACTTCACGGCGACGAAGCTCGCCTGGATGCTCGAGCACGTCGACGGGGCCGCCAACGCCGCGGTGGGCACTGTCGACAGCTGGCTCGTGGCGCGCCTCTCCGCCGGCCGTGACCACGTCACCGACGCGTCGAACGCATCGCGCACCCTTCTGTTCGACATCAATCGAGGCGAGTGGAGCCAGGAGATGGCGAGCCTCTTCGGCGTAACCACTGCAAACCTACCCCGCGTCGTGGATTCTTCCGGCGAGATCTCGACGACCGACCCCGGTGCGTTCGGCGGCATCGCGGCCCCGATCACCGGCATCGCCGGCGACCAGCAGGCGGCCCTCTTCGGCCAGGCTTGCACCACCGTCGGCATGGCGAAGAACACGTACGGAACAGGGTCGTTCGTGCTCATGCAGACCGGGCCGGATCGTGTTGCGTCGAAGGCCGGGATGCTGACCACAGTCGCGTGGCGGCGGGCCGGCCGCCTCAGCTACGCGCTCGAGGGCGCGATCTTTATCACCGGGGCGGCGCTGCAGTGGCTGCGCGACGGTCTTGGCATCATCGCCAGCGCAAGCGAGGCAGGACCCATTGCATCGTCGGTGCCGGACAGCGGCGGAGTGTTCATGGTGCCGGCGTTCGTCGGCCTCGGCGCTCCGCACTGGGATGCGTACGCGCGGGGGACCATCGTCGGACTCACGCGCGGAAGCGGGCGCGCGCAGATCGTGAGAGCCGCGGTCGAATCGATGGCTTATCAGACCCGCGACGTGGTCGAGGCGATGGAGCGCGACGTGGGCACCACCCTGCTGGAGCTGCGCGTCGATGGCGGGGCGGCGGTGATGGACGTGCTGTGCCAGTTCCAGGCGGACCTCCTCGGCATCCCCGTCCGCCGGCCACGCCAGACGGAAACCACCGCGTTGGGCGCTGCCTTCCTCGCCGGCCTCGGCGCCGGGTTGTGGAGCGACTCCGACCTCGAGGGCCTCTGGAAGCTCGACAGGGAGTTCGAGCCCAGGATGTCGAGGGACCAGGCCGATTCCCTTCAGTCGCGATGGCGCGACGCGGTCGAAAGAAGTCGAGGCTGGGCCAAACCCAAACCGTGAAGACCTGATAATCAATGACCTTGAGCACGGAGACGCCAACCGGACGCCTGCGGCAGCCAATCCTCTACGCCGACCAGCTTTGGCGTCAGCAGCGCTTTTTCGCCGGTTTTCTGATTGCGGTCGGCGTGGTGATGACCGGTCTGCTCATCTACCAGGGCCAGATCGCCAAGAGCGCCAACGTGATCTGGCTCCTCTACATCCCGAGCGGCTTGCTGCTTGGAGGGGCATTCCTCCTGTACAAGCGGCGCAGCTATGTGGAGGCGCTGGACGGCGGAGTGAAGGTGTCCACCTTGCGCTCGAGCGTGCTCATCGACTACGACAGGATCCGCGGCGTGAAGGTGCAGGCGCTCAAGCTCCACTTCCAGGACCGTCGCAGCAGGATGGTCGCGCCGATGATGAAGCCTCTGATTGACAAGCCCGCGCTCTTCATTCGCCTCCGCGGCGATGACGAGGAGCTTGCCGACATCAAAAAGCGTCTTGGCACACGAATGATGTTCGAGGACACCATCGCCCTCCCGCTCAGCGACGCCGATGCCGTAGCGTGGGAAATCGGCGCGCGCTTGCCGTACCGCCTGGGACAGAACCAGGGCGGTGGCAAGCGTCACAAACGGCGGCGGTGAAAGGGCCTCCCGCCCAACAGCTCGAGCTGCGCCAACTAACCGAGGCAACTTCTCAGGTCAATCGGGAGAAGATCTACTTCGACCGCTGGGATCTGATCGCGCTGCTCGCGCTCACGGCTGTCGCATTCATCCTGCGGTTCTTAAGTCCGATCATGCCGGACTTCTTCGTCCATCCGTTCCAGGGCCCCGCGATCACAGACTGCGTTCCGAACACGCCCATCAACCCGCAGGGAGACCCGGGCACGCTCTGCGGTCTCGCCTATCCGTTTAACCGCGGCTATCCCGACCAGAACAAGGTGCTGTCGCCACCCAACGGCCAGGTCTTCGACGAAATCTACTTTCCAGTCGACGCCCGCATCGACTTCAAGAACACGCAGTGCCAATCGCACAGCATCTATTGCCCATATTTCGACCCGGAACCCCCGCTAGCCAAGCTCTTCATCGGCGCCGGAATGTGGGGATACGGTTGGTACCGGGCGACCTTCCAGGGTGCGTCGGGAGCCTACATCGACCTCGGGTTCAACACCTTCGGGTGGCGCATCGCCGCTTGCATCTTCGGAACGCTCTGTATTCCGATGATGTACCTCTTCGCGCGCCGGCTGTGGCCGAACCGGCTGTTCGCGATCTCGGCCGCCACGTTCGCCTGCTTCGATGGGATGTTCTTCATCCAGTCGAGGATCGGCATGATCGACATCTTCCCGATCTTCTTCATCCTCCTCGCTTACTTCCTGTACCTCGTCCACATCCAGAGCCGCACTCAGGCGTCATCGCTGGCGTCGCTCGTCGCGCTTGGCGTCGTGCTGGGTATCGGCGTCGCGTCGAAGTGGATAGTGCTGGCCGCCTTCGCGAGCATCGTCTTCCTGCTGATCGTCAGGGCCATCCGCCACAACGTGGACTTCCACATCGGCCCGCCAGGTAATCCCATCTGGTCGTGGGGAAGAGGGGAGGGATCCACCATCCCCGGTGGCGCGTGGTGGCCCACGTACCTGGTGATCGCGGTGGTGGCGCTGGCGGTCATTCCAGTCGCGATCTACGTCGCGTCCTGGTATCCGTTCTTTGCCCGCGGCCAGTTCCAAAACCTGGCGGATCTGATTGCGTATCAGAAAGCGTCGTTCGATTACCACGCCACGCTGAAAGCCACGCACCCCTATGGCTCTCCGTGGTGGTCGTGGCCGCTGCTCGCGCGGCCGGTGCTGTATTACGCCGAGTACACCAACCTGGGCGTCGACCACTGGACCGGCGAGGCTCTCATCTCACGCATGTCGAACCTCGGCAACCCGTGGATCTGGTGGACGAGCCTGCCCTGCGTCGTGTCGCTGCCGTACTTCATCGTCCGGCACAAGAGCTTTCCCGCCACGGTGATCCTGCTGGGATTCATCACGCAGTGGCTGCCCTGGTCTCAGATCAGCCGCGTGATTTTCATGTACCACATGTTCGGCGGGCTGATCTTCATGGTCCTCGCCCTCGCTTTCGTCCTGGTGAAGCTATCCGAGCAGCTCCAGGCCTCGGGACGGCGCCTGCTGGTGTTCAACCATCTCGCGCTGGCGGTGGTGTTCTTCTTTTACTTCTATCCGGTGTGGACCGGGCTGCCCATCTCGGGTCCAGCGTCCGTGGCGTCCTGCGCCGTGACTTCCCGCTTCTGGGCTACATGCTCCTCCCTTAGCCCCAACACTCCTCCCTGGGGGCCGAAGACATGGCTCGTCTACTGTCCCACCAACGTGCGTCCTGACCAGCCACAGCTGTTCTGTTGGAACTAGCGCCGGCAATTCTTCTGGCGGCGTGCGTGGCGGCCGGATACTGCCTCACGTATCTGATCGGTCTCGCCCTGACGGTCGAGGAGCGCATCGCGTTCGGCACAGTGATCGGGGCGACCGCCGTGACCGCGGTGAGCTTTGTGATCTCACTGGTGGTCCGGGACGTCACAGCGGTGACGGTCCTGCTGGCACTCGGCATCGTGCTGCTCGCGGCGCTCGTGTCTGTGGCCACGCACAAAAGTCAGGTTCGCTCAGACCTCACGGATGCGCGCAAGCGATGGCTGGCATCGCCACGCTCGCCGCGCCATCCATGGCCGGTGGCGGCGGTGCTGGTGGTTTGCGGCGTGTGGACCGTGCACTTCCTGCACCAGGCCTTCGTGTACACGCCCAACGGCCTGTTCGCCGGCTACGTGAACATCTGGGGCGACTGGGCGGCGCACCTGAACCTCGCGGGGTCATTCGCGTACGGCCACAACTTTCCGCCCGAGTATCCGATCGATCCCGGCCATCGCCTCGGCTACCCGTTCATGATCGATTTCCTCGCGGCGAACCTGGTCCCGCTTGGGGCGCGTCTCACCTCTTCGCTCGTGATGACGAGCGGCCTTCTCGGCCTTGCGTTTCCCGCGGTGCTCTACCTGGCCGCTCTTCGGTTTGCGGGCGGCCGCGCTGCCGCGGCGATCGCGGTCTTCGTGTTCCTGTTGAGCGGCGGCCTCGGGTTCTACCAGCTCTTCGCTTCAATCCAGCACGGTGGGCTCGGCGTCCTGCTGCACCTGCCCCGGGAGTACACGCTCAACCGCGACCTGAACGTCCAGTGGCTCAACCCGGTGCTGGCGTATCTCGTGCCACAGCGTTCCACGTTGTTCGGTTTCAGCCTCACGCTCATCCTGCTTCTCGTCCTTTGGCTCGCGATACGCGGCGGCTCGAAGGGCCAGCCGTTCCTGTTCAGCGGTGTGGTGGCCGGGATCATGCCGGTGTTCCACGTGCACGCCTACGGCACCGTGTTGGCGCTCGCGCTGTTCTGGGCATTGCTGTTCAGCCGCCGGGCACAATGGCTCGCGTTCTTCATCCCCGCGCTGGCGATCGGCCTCCCGATCCTCGTGTGGATGTGGCCGCCGGCCAACACGAGCATGTGCGGCGACGGCCCGCATCTCGGTGGCTACTGCATCGAGCTCGGCTGGCTGTCGTCGGCAGATTGGCAGCGTGACGGCCTGATCTGGATCGGCAGGGACTTCGTCTGGTTCTGGATCAAGAACACCTCGGTGTTCATTCCGCTGCTGCTGGCCGGTCACATCCTGCGTTCCTGGATCCCGACCGGTTTTGTGAAGTGGTTCACGCCGATGTGGCTCTGGTTCCTGGTCCCAAACGTCTTCGTCCTGCAGCCATGGGACTGGGACAACACGAAGTTCTTCATCTTCTGGGCGCTCCTGGGCAGCATCGTGGTGGGAGGCGTCCTGGCGCGGATGTTTCAGCGTGGGCCGGGCCTGGCGGTCGCCGCCTCAGCGCTGCTGGTATTGCTCGGACTGTCGGGCGCCCTGGACCTCGCGCGCGCGTCCGACTACAGCGTGAGCTCCGTACAGTTCACAGACGCGGGCGGGCTTCATGTCGCGGAATGGGCTCGCCGGCACACGAGCCCAACCGCGGTGTTCGCCGTCGCTGACGAGCACAACAGTCCGATCCCGACGCTGGCCGGAAGGCGCGTCATGATCGGCTATCCGGGCTGGCTCTGGACGTACGGGATGCCGGACTTCGTGGCGAAGGGAGCGGACCTGAAGCTAATCCTCACCGGCGATCCGCTGGCTCCCGATCTAGTGCGCAAGTACGGGGTCGACTACGTGATGATCGGGCCGCAGGAAATCCCGCGCGGCGCGAGCCGCGCGTTCTGGGACGAGCACGGCAAGCTGGTCTACGACAAAGAGGGGTACGCCGTCTACCAGGTCATTTAGTTGCAGGTCATGCGCTAGGGCGCCGGAAGGATGATCGGCGGGCGCTCGGATTTTTCAGGAGAACGCGGCACCGGTGGGCTTGTGCTCGTCTCGATCACCGACTCGAGGTGACGGGCGATCCGCTTCATCTCGCGGTCGGTGCGGTCGAGGCGGTTGACGATCTGCAGCAGGATCTCGTCCTGGTGCATCAGGTGGTTCATCAGGGCCTTGAGCTCTTCTTCGGTTTTGACATTGAGCTCGTAGTCGTGTTGCGAGCGCAGGCGGTCGCGGTCGGCCTGCCGGTTGAGCGCCATCAACACGATTGAGACCCAGACCACCGCTTCGATGGTGAGGACGAAGTTGAGGAAGTAAAAGGGATAGCGGTCCCACGGCCGGATCAGGTTGATGGTGTTCAGGCCAACCCAAATGACCATGATCCCGACCTGGGCGAGGATGAAGACCCAGCTGCCCAGGAGGCGGGCGAAATCGTCGGCTATGCGATCGGCGAGCGTGAGCCGGCGTTCGACTTCACGGTTGAGGTCGCGCACCGGAGGGTGGTCGTGCTGGTGCTTGACCAGGTCCCGGGCGATGTCTTCGATTTCTCTGCCGATCGACATGGATCCTTCCTTTGGGGCTGCTGCGTTCAACGCCTTTCAGCGGCGCCGTATTAGTCCTGAGTGCATAGCTTGGCTTAAAAGACCCATGACTGGCTACAGAAAGTAAGGGCTCCGGGGGCGGGGTCAGCGGTAGTCGTGCGATTTCTGGGGCGGACGGGGCACGCCCTGGAGGGCTTCGATATGGCTGGCCAGCACCGAATACACCCCGTCGTTGCGCTGCATCACGCCGTCGATGACGAGGATCGGTTGGCGGTTGGCGACCTGGCGGTAGCGCTCGTAGACGTCGGGCTTGATGGTCACGTTGACCTGGCCGAACTCATCCTCCAGCGTGAAGAAGCGGATCTTCTTCGCGGTCGAGGGAGCCTGGCGGGTGATGACGAGTCCGGCGACGCGGACTCTGTGGCGATCTGGAATGGCCGCCAGCTTGTTGCTCTCGAGTGCCCCGAGCTTCTGCAGCTTTTCGCGGCAGAAGTGGATTAGGTGGTGGCCGGTGGAGAGGTCTGAGATCCGGTACTCGAGCTGGTTTTTGTCGAAGGCGTCGATCGAGGGGAGGTCGGGGGCGGTGCCGTTGAGGTGAAGCTCGGATTGTTTTTCGATGCCTCGGCGCAGGCCGTGGCCGTGCCATCTCTCCTGCCAGCCCCAGAGGAGCTCGCGGCGTGGTTGGCCGAGCGCGTCGAAGGCGCCGACCATGACGAGGTTGCGAACGGCGCGGGGCCCGACGGGTGCGCCGCGAAGCCGGTGGAGGAAATCGTCGAAGGAGGCGTAGGGCCGATGTGCGCGCTCGGCGACGATCGCCTCCCGCCCGTCCTCGCCGAGGTCGCGGACGTAGTTGAAGCCGATGCGCATGACGTGGGTGATGGTCTTAACAGGCTCGGTTGACAAGCTGGATACGCTGAGATCGGTTGGCCGGCGGGGGAGGGACGGCCTGGAGGAGGGAGGGCCCTCGGAGAGGTGTGCCTTCTCCGGCAGGGGTTCGGGTAGGCATCGGATGTCGGAGAGGTTGACGTCGACGGGAAGCACCGTGACCCCGTGGCGCTTCAGGTCTTCGACCAGGACGCTCGGGTGATAGAAGCCCATCGGCTGGTTGTTGAGCAGGCCGCAGCCAAACTCGACAGGGTGGTTGAGCTTGAGCCACGCGGTTTCGTAGGAAGTCCGCGCGAATGCGGCAGCGTGTGAGCGGCAGAAGCCATACACCGCGAAGCCCTGCACCGCTTTGAAGAGCATGTCCGCGACGTCGCGAGGAACATCGTTGGCCAGGCAGCCGCTGATGAAGTCACCCTCGAGCGATGACATCTCGACTCGGTTGAGGTGTCGCGTCATCGCGCGCCGGAACCCATCCGCCTTGCTCGGGGGCATACCCGCGACATACATCGCGATCTCGATGATCTGTTCCTGATAGAGGATCACGCCGAGCGTGTCCTTGAGGATCGGCTCGAGCAGCGGATGCGCGTAAGTGACCGGCTCGCGCCCCTGCTTGCGGCGGATATACGGATGAACCGCATTGCCCTGGATCGGACCCGGCCGGATGATCGCCACCTCGACCACCAGGTCGTTGAAGTTCTGCGGCCGTGTGCGGGGGAGGGTCTGCATCTGCGCACGTGACTCGATCTGGAAGACGCCGATCGTGTCCGCGTCGCTGCACATCTTCAAGACCGCCGGGTCGTTCAGCGGCAGCTGGTCGAGGTCAGGCCGCACCCCCGTCTTGTCCTTGATCAGCTCCAGGGCTTCGGCCACGACCGAAAGCGTGCGCAGGCCGAGCATGTCCATCTTGATCAGCCCCAGGTCCTCGACGTCGTCCTTGTTGAACTGGACGACGCGGCGGCCTTCCATGGTCGCGGGCTCGACCGGCGCGATCTCGACCAGTGGCTCACCGGTCACCAGCATGCCGCCGTTGTGGATCGACAGGTGGCGTGGAAACTCGATGATCTCTCGGCACAGCTCCAGGAACTGCTGCCAGCTCTGCGGCCGCATCTCGGGCGGCGGCACCGCGTCGAGCATCGAATCGGCGACGTCCTCGGTGAACCATCGGTCCACCCCCTTGGCCAGCCTGTCGAGCAATTCGGCGGAGAAACCCAGCGCCTTGCCCACCTGGCGGATCGCCATCCGTGGCTGGAAGGTGACGACGTTGCACACCATCCCGGTCCGCTCCCACCCGTACTTGTCGTAGATGTACTGGATCACCTGCTCGCGGTGCTCCGTGGAGAAGTCGATGTCGATGTCCGGCGTGCTCGTCATCTCTTCGTGCAGGAAGCGCTCGAACAGCAGGTTGTGCTCGATGGGGTCGACCCTGGTGATGCCGAGCACGTAGGCGACGATCGAGTCGGCGGCGGACCCACGTCCCTGCCCGGGAACGCCATGCTCGCGCGCGAACCGCATCAGGTCCCAGTTGATGAGGAAGAACTCGGCGAGCCCTGTCTTCTCAATCACCTCCAGCTCACGCTGCAGGCGGCGCGCGACCTCGGGCGTGATCGGGCGATAGCGGTCGCGCACGCCTTCGAAGCACAGCTTGTAGAGGAACGAGAAGGGCGTTTCGCCGGCGGGCACCGGGAAGCCGGGAAAGCGCACCTTGCGGAAATTGAGATCGACGTCGCATTCCTGCGCGATGTCCCACGGCGTGGCCAGCGCTTCGGCATGCCCCTTGAAGAGAGGCCGCATATCCGCCCCGCTCTTCAGGTGATGCTCGGAGTTGGGAAAGAGATGCTGCCGTGCCGTCTCGAGAGTGGCGCGATGCCGGATGGCCACCAGCACGTCATGCAGCCGCCGCCGCTCGGGGACGTGATAGTGCACCTCATTGGTCGCGATCACCATTGCCCCGCACCGCTTCGCCATCGCAGCGCGGCCTTCGAGCACCCACTGGTCCTCCGGACTCATGTGGTGGTGCAGCTCGCTGAAGACGTTCTCCCGGCCCAGCGCCTCCTGCAGCCCGCGCAGCCGCTTCTCGTCATCGGTCGCGCTGAGGTAGAAGAGATCGCCGCGGTGTTCGGCGACCTTCGCGATGGTGGCGCGCGCCTCGCCCTTGGGTTGGTCGGCGTGCGCAAAGCTCAGCAGCCGGCACAGATTGGAGTAACCGTTAAGATCGCGCGCGATCATGACTACCTCTTCGCCTTCGACCTCCAAGGCGGTGCCGATGATCGGTTTCACTCCGATCTTGCGGCAGGCCTGGAGGAATCGCACTGCGCCGTATACGCCACCGCGGTCGGTGATCGCGAGCGCGGGCATCTCGAGCTCGGCTGCGCGCATCGCCAGCTCGGCGGGATGAGAGCCACCGTCGAGAAAAGAGAAGTTGGAGTGGCAATGGAGCTCGACATAGGGGTTCACCTAGCGCACAGCTACAAGACGTAGCCTGGCGACAAAGATTGGGGATTGCCTTCCCATCCATGGCCGCGATACGGTTGTCGACGGCCCCGAAGGGAACGTGCGAGGGATCTGGCACCAGCCGCAAGGCAGGCGCCGGAGCCCGCGAAGCGAACCGGCGGGGTCATTTCTTTTTCTGGCGCACAGCCGCCTATCTGACCACTCAGTCATAGATCCGTTCCACGAACCACTTGTCCTCGTGGAGGTCGTGGTACAGCTCACATAGAAGGTTGCTGTTGAGCAGCGCCTTCCAGTACTCGCGGATCACTGGCTGCTTCCACCACTCGGTTTCGACCTTCCAGCGAGCGATAGGGTCGACCGACCCGCTGAAGGCGCCGGTGATGAAGGCCGGCGTGCCGTCGTCGCTCAGCGTGACCTCGACCGCGGCTGGCGGGGACAAGAGGCGCGTCACTGGAAACGTTCGCTGCCGACCGGCGTTTGAATGAGTCGATGCGAGGCTGGCCGGCGGCACTGATCGTGCTTACGCTCGCCTGCAGTCCGGTTACGCAGCCCACCGCGAAAAGCACTCCCAGTCCCAGTGCGTCCCAGAGTCCAATTCCGGGTGACCTGCCGCTGAGCTCGGTTTCGTTCTCCTGCCGGCTCCCAATCTTCAATTCGCTTGATCCAAGCGCTGTCAAGAACGCCTTCATCTCTTTCCCCTCGCGCTCGGTGACCATCGATCCCGCCGGCAATGGCGGCTTCTACTTCGACCGGGCGTTCTCCAGATGGCTGCCGGTGAGGCGCGAGGCGGTCACCGCGGCAGGAACCCATTACGCCGCAGTGCTCCCTGATTTGAAGCAAGGCGTGCCTATCGTCCAGATCGTGGACGTTGCCAGCGGCAAGGAGGTCGGATTTCCGATCGAGCCCGCGGCCAATTTGGGACCCCGGGCAGTCGTCGTTGACTACGCGCCCGAGGGAATCTACCTGGTCCAGGCGGTCGAAGGCCCCACCCCGGGCATGTGGCTCTTCGACCCTTCGACCGGGTCCATTCGTGTCGTGACGAAAGTCCTGGTTCAGGTCAGCGGGGGCGGCGGCATCTTCTGGTTCGGCGCCCTGAATCCTGCCGACGCAAACCCGGTCCGCAGCCGCGTGCGCGTCGAGTCCAACCAGATCTGGCGGCTCGACCTCAATGCCGGCAGAGAGATCATCTGGGTTGATCGGCCTGGAACCGGTCTCAATGTCATCGGGATCGACGCTCACGGACGTCCGCTGACCCGTGCCGTCCACGACGCCATCAACTACCCGGACCCGACCGCCGAGCTCCTGCTCTCCGTTGAGGACGCAAAGCAGCGATCCATTCACAAGGGTCCGATCGCCGCCACCTTGTCTGGCGGCATCACCGACGACCACGGCGTGTGGTTCGGCAGTCCGCAAGGCATCTACCTCTACTCCGATGCCGGCGGGCTTCAGAAGGTCTCCGACCAGTCGGGCTATCCGGCCAACGGCTGCTTCTGATTCCAGCAGTCGCATCACGCGAAGCGCTGCGATGGGAGTGGGGAGGACAGCAGGTGAGGCCGCGGCATATACACCACCTCGTCGCCATGGCGTTCCTGCAATCGCTCGAGTGCGGCGGCCACCTCTTCGCCGTTGCCGTCGCCGCCCGCCCACAGCCGCAGCTGCCGCCGCCCCGCTGATTCGAGCACCGGCAGCTCGATCCACATCTCGGTGATCGGAGCATGTGGCTGCCACTCCTTGATCCACGACCCGATCAATCCAAACAGCTCGGCCGCGCTGCTCAGCGGATGGCGCACGACAGAGTCGCGCCGTTCCTGAGAACCATCTTCGAAAAAGAGGCGCACGCGGATGCTCTTCGCACCGGCCCCGCGCAGGCCGAGCTCCTCGGCGAGATCGCCGCACAGCGCGCGCGCGACGAACAGCAGCGCCTCGCGGTCTTCGACCGATGAGTCGAACTGCCGGTGTGCGCTGGTGAAAAGAGGAGGGCGCCACGGAGTGAGCTCGTCGGGCTCGAGGCCTCGCGCAAGCAAAACCGCATGTCGTCCGGCCCGGCCGAGCTGGCTCTCAAGCTCGCGCGGGCCCATCGCCGCCAATGCGCCCAGCGTGCGAAGCCCAAGAAGGTCGAGTCGTTCCAGCTGCTCTGCATCGAGCGGGAGCTCATGAGGAGAAAGCGGAGCGAGGAATTCGCTCGCGTTGTCGACCTGCACGAGGCGGCCGGGTCTCGCGCGCGCCGCCGCGAGTCTGGCGGAGAAAGGGCCCGGCGCTAGACCAAGCCGCGGCTCGCGTCCGATCGCCGTCTTCAACCGGCGTCGAGCTTCGCGGATCGATTCGCCAGGCTTGGGGACGCCGCTCACGTCCAGCCACGCGATGCCTTCGACGCGGACCTCGACCGTCGGCGCGAGGTCGTACAGCGCCGAGGAGATCAGCTCTCGCAGGTGCGCGGCGGCTTCGGGGTCCGGTGGAAGAAAGGTCGCTTGCGGGCAGAGATGCTCTGCCTGGCGCAGCGCCATCCCCGGCATCACGCCAAATGGCATCGCCTCCTCGGAGAGAGCGACCACGTGCTCTTCCCAATGTCCGACCACGACGGGATTTCCGTACAGATCCGGGCGTCGGGCGAGCTCGAGGTGGTTGGTCAGACCACAGCAGATGCGCACTCGAGCTCCACATGAAGTGAAGGAACCTCGGTGACGTGCACCTGGTGATCGAACAGTGACTTCGCGCCGAGCGGGTAGCGGATCTCCAGCTCGGTCTCACCAAGCGGAGGAGCCACGCGATTTTTCACGCAGCGAGCAGAGGCACGAAGCCCGACGAGCTGCCCCCGTTCCCAGATCCAATCGGTCCGAGAAAGACCGACGCTGAAGCTCGAAGCGTGTGCGAAGGCGCGTCCGGGTGCGTCGATCACACCCACCATCACCGTGCCCGAACGGTTCGCTCCCGACTCGAGCGGTCCCAGCCAGTGCTCCGGGACCTCGCCCAATAGAAGGATGAATCCCGCGCCCGCCTTGGCCAGCGCTGCCATCGCCTCTCCGGCGATTTCAGGAGCTGGCGCGCGGACCACTGTCAGCGCGCTCAGCTCGGGATAGAAGGGAAGCAAGGTCCAGGGATCGAAACCTGAGTTGGTGTCGATCACCATCGCGTGCGCGAACTCGCGGGTCGCGCCGGCCAGCAGCAGAAGAGCGAGAGTGGACTTGCCGCACGTTCCGCTTCCTGTCAGAAGCGTGAGCCGGCCGCGCGGCAGTCCGCCGATCCCGGTCAGGCGATCGATCGGAGTCCGGCTGGGCCAGGGCTGGGGGGGCGGCAGCTCCGCCGCCCTCGTCAGCGCCTGGCTGCCGAAACGGACCCGAATCGAGTTGATCGCAGTATTGAGTGCCCCGTCCCCGAAGTTCCTTGCATCTTCGCGCCCTAGGCGGCCGGGCGCCTGCGGCGCTGAAGCCTGCGTCAAGGGGCCCGGCGCGGCGTCGTCACGCATCCACGGATGCGCTCCTAGCCGCGCCACCCTTTCCTTGGCTCCGGCCGCCGATGGCGCGAATCTGCGGCGGAATTCGGGGTCGGGACACTCATCAAGTGGCATTTCCTGCATCTTTGGCCGCCTCGCGAAATGAAGACGCAGGGGAGAAGTGGAGGCACGCAGACCATAGCGAACAGATGTTCGTAAGTCAAGCTTTCCCTTCTATCTATGTGCCATGTGAGGCATCCTGGAAAGTCCGGTGGCGGTGCTTCAGCTGACGCGGCGCGAGAAGGAGCTGGCCAGGCTCGTTGCCCAGGGCCTGACAAACGGTGAGATCGCCGCACGCCTGTTCATCTCCGAGCGCACCGCAGAACGCCACCTGGAGAACATCCGGACCAAGCTCGGCTTCACCACCCGGTCTCAGATCGCGGCCTGGGCCGCGACGCAGGAAGCGCCCGCATCCAGCGCGGCGTCGCCTGGTCGTTCACTGCCGGCGCCCGTCAGCAGCTTCGTGGGCAGGTCGCGTGAAATCCGCGAGGTCCGCCACATGCTGAAGGGCAATCGCCTGGTCACCCTCGTGGGACCTGGTGGGATCGGGAAAACACGTCTTGCACTTGCTGTTGTGCAAGGGCTGCCCGGTTTCCGAATATCAGTCGTCGATCTCTCGACGACCGATGACCTCGAGCCTGTTCTCTGGGCTTTGGCCGAATCGCTCAACATTGGTGCCGCCACGGACGTGTGGGGTGGTGTCGACGCCGTGCTGCAACGAGGCTCGCACCTTGTCGTCCTCGACTGCTGCGAACACGTTGTGGTCGAGGCCGCACAGGTCGCCGAGCGACTGCTCCAGCAGCCCAGCGTCACCGTTCTCGCGACCTCGCGGGAACCTCTCAGCCTGGCCTCGGAGAAAATCTTTCAGGTACCACCGTTGGATGCGGACGAGGCGACTCTTCTCTTCCGCGAACGCTCGCACGGCGAGAAGGCGGATGAGGCCCTGGTCGATGAGGTCTGCCGGCGGCTGGACCGCATGCCGCTGGCGGTCGAGCTGGCCGCTGCCCGGACTCGCGTCATGTCTGTGGCGGCGATTGCTTCCGGGCTCGGCAACGCACTGGGGTTACTCTCGGCGGGCAGCCGGACAGCTCCCCCTCGCCAGCAAAGTCTCACCGCGAGTATCGCCTGGAGCCACGACGCGCTCAGTTCGGAGGAGCGCATCTGCTTTCGGCGACTCGCTGTGCTCCCAGGCGCTTTCGGCCTCGCGCTGGCCGCCCGCGTTGCAGCAGTGTCTGAAAGTGTCGTTCTCGCGCTTGTAGAGCGCTCTCTGGTGGTTCGTAATGCCAGCGACACCTACCGATTCCTGGACACCGTTCGCCAGTTCGCTGCCGACCGGCTCGCCGAGAGCAACGAGATTGAGCAGACCCAGGAGCGCCTGGTGGTCGCGTACTGCAACCTGGTAGAGGCGGTAGCCGAGGATATAAAGGCACGAAGGTCCCAGGGCATGCAGGCGCTCATCCAGGAGCTGGACTCCGCCCGCGAGGTCCTGGACCGATTGGACGCTGAAGGTCCGGGGCGCTTCATCCACTTTGCCGGACTCACCTGTCTTGCCATGTACGACGGCGGGCGCTACCGCGAGGGCCTCCACTTCGCGCGGCGCGCAGCCGCTGCGGCGACCGAATCGTCCGTCGATCGCGCCGTGGCCAATCACGCCCTGGCATTGCTGGCGAATGTGACCGGGCATCTGGATGAGGCCGCTGAAGCCAACGCTTCCGCAGTGGAGGCATTCGAGCGAGAGGGTGAGGTCCACGGGATGCTGCGAGCTCTAGGGTCCGGCTCAGTCATCGAGGCGCGCCGCGGCAACCTGGCGGTGGCCAGAAGCCGCCTCGAACGAGCCATCAGCCTGGCGGAGGAACTGGAGTCCGCGTGGATCGTCGTCCTGCTGAACCAGCTCGCATGCCTTGATCTCATCGCGGGCGAGTTCAACGCCGCCGAGGCCAACGCCAGGCGCGCGGTTGCCCTGTGCGAGGAACCGGTCCAGTTCGAAAGTCAGCGGGCGGCCGAAGATACTCTGGCAGTGGCACTGGCTGGCCAGGGCCGCTTCGAGGAGGCGCTTGGCTGGTCGCGGCACTCACTGCAAGTGGAAGTGCCAGGCGAAGCCGGGCGTCCGGATCCCGAAGCGCTGCGGACCATGGTGTTGATCGCTCTCGGCCTCGGCAGCTGGCGGCGTGCGGCGACCCTTGCGGCCGCAGTTGAAGTTACCGCAAAGGAGCTCGGCACACCGGGCACCGGCTTTCCAATCCTCGCCGAAGGCATGGCAAAAGCTTTGGCTCTTACCGGGCCGGAGATTGAGCACGCTTTTGAGCGGGGCAGGCGAATGTCCTGGCTCGAGGCGGTTCAATTTGCCACCGGGGACACTCAATAGAAAAAGGACTGCCCTTGCGGGCAGCCCTCTTCCGGAGTAACGGCTGGTGTTAGGGGAGCTGTCCGTGGGTCTTCGTTCGGTCGGGCTGCAAATCGTTGTAGCCGCCGGCCGGCTGCGTGGTCGCTCCCGTCGCCTTGGGTGCGGACGGAGTTCCCGTGGTGGCTGCGAATGCGATCGCGAGCATCGCCCCAATCGCCACAACTAGCGCCACGAGCGCGACACCGAGACTCTTCCGCGATCCCCTCGTCAAAACCTGCTGTGCTTGCATCTCAACTTCCTCCGGAAAGATTCGCCTTGCGGCGTGAGACCAAGCTAGGTTCGATCCGAGGAGCCGCCATCCGGTGAAGTACCCACGTCGGTGCCCATTTCGGGTACCCAATGCGAATAGGTCCTAGAGCTTTCGCGCTCGAATTTCGATAAAGGCGGGGAAGAGCGTTTCCAGGTGGCCGTCGCTCCCAGGCTTGGCCTTGAGGTCGGGCTCACCCGGCGAGTATTCCCATAGGCCGTCGACGACCATTCCACCTTCGACTATGCCGTTGACCAGGGTCTCGACCGTATGTCCGAACTCAATGGTGGGCGCGATCACGCGGGTCCGCCCAAACTCCCAGGTGACGTCAGCTTCTTTCTCGTAGGGCATGGCTCGATCGTCGAAGTAAGGCAGCCGCGGCTGCCATCCGCCACCTGAATACCGGCCGTACAGGCGGAGCGTGGTGGGATGCATGGTCGTCGTCTGGTAAGTACCTCCAGGCGCAAGGACTCGACCCACTTCGCGAAAGACCTTGCGCACGTTGCGGACGAAGACCAGCGAATGGCATTGCCACACGACGTCGAATGAGCCGGCGGCGAAGCGGGAAAGGTCGGCCATGTCGATCCGAGCGGTCTTGATCGATACGCCCTTCTGTCGTGCCAGCTCGCGGGTGGTCCGCAGCTGAATCGCCGAGATGTCGACGAGGGTGGTCTCAGCACCGAGCATCGCGAAGATGACTGCGTCCCATCCTCCACCCGCTGCGAGCGCCAAAACTCGGGCGCCCTGCAGGCGAACCCCTTTCAAACGTCCGTCTGGATCGAGAAAACGTCTGAGGGCGGCGCGCGACCGCGGCGGCCGGCCCTGCGGCTGCGTGTACGGGATTCCAGCGCGGGCAAGGCGATCCCACATGCGCCGGTTGTGCTCTGTGATGGACGCGTTTCTCACGGATGCGAATTTTATGTGCCGCGAGAAACCGGCACGGTGGCGCCACTTCGGCGAGCCGGGGCCACGCTAGCGTGGCGTGACAGCCGGGTTTCACCCGGCTGTGACTTTGTCTTCAGGCCTCCTTGTGTCGCGAGGAGGGAGGGTGAGTATGAGAGGGGACCTTGGTTCCCTCTTATATAGAGAGCGCCGGGGCTCCACAGAACCCCGGCGCATTACGAACTAAAAAACGAATGAAGAAGAAACTACTTCTTCTTCTTGGTGGCCTTCTTGGCTGCCGGCTTCTTCGCTGCCTTCTTCTTTGCTGCCATGTTGCTACCTCCTTCTCCTGGTGATACGGACCCGAGGTTCCATTGGTTTGTTGGTGTCCGCGTTTGGTGAGACGTGATGAACGATCTCTCCTACACGTACCTCCTCTGCAACCCCACGGGTATCGCCGCGAAGCCTCAATGACGAGAACTCCGAGACGTTGGCGGTTGTACGAAATGACACGCTGACTCGCGTCGGGTCCGTCGCCTCTGTGGTGGCAACCACGAGCAGCATCGCCATACAGGTGCTTTGATACATGAATGCAACCACTCACGTCAATGGTTCGGAAGAAATATTTTTTGAGACGCAATCGGAAATTTTTGCGATGAAGACCTATCGCGACGTCCACGCGACCGGAAAAAAACTGCGACGATAGAAAAATGCGAGTGGTCCTCGGTCATGGCGCATCGGGTACTGCAGCTTCGATGAAACCCTACGTGGTGGGCTTCACACGTCGCGGAATCAATGCCGTCGCGGTGGATTTGCCGAAAGGAAAAGCGGAGCGAGCGGTTCCGGTCTTCATCAAGACCTCGGGTCGAGGGCATGAGGTCATCGGCGGCGGTCAATCGTTCGGCGGAAGGGTCGCGAGCATGGCCGCGATCGAGGCGGACTTCGGCGGGCTCGTGCTTTTTTCGTATCCGCTGCACCGTCCGGGCCACACGGACGAGCTCCGCACCGAGCATCTGCCTTCGATTCGCTGCCCGACCCTCTTCTTGAGTGGCGATCGCGATCCATTTGCCCGCATCGACCTCTTGAAAGAGGCGGTAAAGCTCGTTCCCAACGCTCGGCTCGAGATTTTCACGGGCCAGGGCCACGGACTCCTCGCCGTGCTCGAGCAGGCCCTTGACGTCGCATCGGAATTCATCCTCACCAACTGCAAGTGACAGCCTCACAGCACATGGTCCAGGCGAATGGCCTGCGTTTTCGCGCCATGGTCGACGGGCCGGCGGACGGAGATATGTTCATCCTTCTTCACGGATTCCCGGAGGGCGCCGAGTCGTGGACGAAGCAGGTCGACGCACTGGCCAAGGCCGGCTGCCTTGCCGTCGCGCCGGATCTTCGGGGCTACGGACTGAGCGACGCGCCGGAGGGTGTGGATAACTACGCGATCGACCACCTCGTCGCGGACGTCGCCGCGATCATCAAGTCCTTCGGTCGCCGGCAGGCCCATGTCGCCGGCCACGACTGGGGCTCGCTCGTCGCGTGGTTCTTTGCCGGGCGCCATCCTGAGATGGCCAAGACGCTGACTGCGTTGTCGGTCGCGCACCCCGCCGCGCTGGCCGAGGCAAGTCGCGTCGACGAGGAGCAGCGGGAGAAGTCCCGCTACGTCGCACTCTTCCTTATCGAGGGCAAGGCGGAGCACGTGCTGGCCGACGAGGATTACAAACGCCTTCGCGCGATGTTCGCGCTCGGACCGAATCCCGACGCGGTGCCGCGAGCCATCGTCGAGCACTTCACCCGCTCCCTCAGCCGGCCCGGCCGGCTCACCGCCGGTCTCAACTACTACCGCGCGAACCTCGGCCGAGGCGGCGGGGCCTGGGCGGCCCTCACGCAGGAGCTGAAGATCACGACGCCGACCACACTGCTGTGGGGCGACGAGGATCCTGCGCTTGGAAGGCGGGCCGTGGAGGCCACTGCACAGCATGTCGAGGGCCCGTTCAGGCTCGAGGTACTCCAGGGCGCGGGCCACTGGCTGCAGTTCGAACGGCCGGACGAGGTGAGCCGCGCGCTCACGCGCGCCGCGAAAGATTATTAAGCTAGCGGCGTTGCTTAACCGGTCCGATCAGAATCGGCGGCAGGGATTGCGCCGTCTCGATGACATTCTCGAAACGCTCGAGCAGCTCAATCTTCACGACAAGACCGAGCTGCCCGATCACGTGGCGGAGGCGCTGGTCATGCTGGGCATCGACGGGCCCCACAGCCTCCCCGTCCCGCAGCTCATCGAGAAGGTGTGGGCGATGCAGCAGCCCTACCTCATCACGATCGTCGTCGAGCGCCGCCGCCGGCGCCGCCGCAAGGTGGCGACCGACCCCGGGTTGCCTGAGACCAGCTGAAACCGCGCGACTGGCTCGACGTCTTTCATCGCATCGGGGCCGGTGTGCGTGAAGCAGTGCTCCCACTCGCGGGCACCGACGCGGGCGGCGTGCGCTTCGAGGTAGGCGCCGGCGGTGACAGGACGCTGGAGCTCGACCGCGCGGCGGAGGCGGTCGTCTTCACCGACCTCACGGCTGTCGCCGGGCACGGTGAGACGTTCTCGGTCCTCTCCGAGGAATCGGGACGCCGCAGCTTCGGCTCCGATTACCCGCTGATCCTCGTCGACCCGGTCGACGGCAGCCTGAACGCCAAGCAGGGAGTCCCGGTATTTGCGCTCATGCTCGCGGCGCTCGATGGGCCGACCATCGACGACACGTTCGCGGGCTATGTGCTGAACATGAACAACGGCGAGGCATGGACCGCGATCCGCAAGCAGGGGGCGTGGCGCGCCGGCGCGCCTCTTCTGGTGACTCCTCGACAGGATCGCAAGCGGATCCAGATCCTCGGACTCGAGAGCTCGCCGAAAGGGATCGCGGTCGCGCGACCACTGGTGGAGCGTTCGAACAAGCTCCGCATACTGGGCTCGATGGCGCTCTCGATAGCGCACACCGCCGCGGGAGGGTTCGATGTCTTCTGCGCGCCGATGCCGGTTCGGGTCTTCGACATGGCGGCAAGCCTGCTCCTGCTCTCTGAGGTAGGCGGAGTCGCGACTGACATGCGAGGCAACCTCATCGGACCGCTGGCGGCCTCGCTCGACAGCCGGACCACGCTGCTCTGCGCGCCGACGAAGGAGCTGCATGACGAGGCGCTGGAATTTCTCGGTCCGCTGGAATGATCTTCACGCCCGACCGGACCGCCTTCGTCGTGCTCAGCTTCGAAGGCCCTGACCTCTACAGCCAGGCGGGAGGTCTTGGAGTTCGCGTGAAAGGCCTGACGCGCTCACTCGCGAGGCGCGGCTACGACACGCACCTCTATTTCATCGGCGACCCGGATCTGCCCGGCGAAGAAACGCTCGAAGAAGGCAAGCTCCATCTACGTCGCTGGGGCCAATGGATCTCCTCGCAGCACCGCGGAGGCGTCTATGACGGCGAGGAAGGAAAGATCCGCGATTGGAACCTGAGCCTGCCTCCGGAGGTCATCGACAAGGTGATCGCGCCGGCCGTCGCCGCCGGCGGCTACGTGGTGGTGCTCGGCGAGGAGTGGCATACGTCGTGGTCGATGAGCCTCATCTCCGACACGCTCTACCGCCGCGGCCTTCGCGACCATGTAGTGATGTTGTGGAACGCCAACAACACATTCGGCTTCCACCGCATCGACTGGGCCGCGCTGACGCTGGCCGCGACCCTCACCACTGTCAGCCGCTACATGAAGTTCGAGATGTGGGACTGGCACCAGAACGCGATAGTCATCCCCAACGGCATCCCGCGCTCGTCAATCGCTGCTGCGGACCCGGTGGCGGTGGCCGAGCTGAGGGCTGCAGCGGCGGCGGACTACCTGTGCTTCAAGATCGGCCGCTTCGACCCGGACAAGCGGTGGCTGATGGCGGTGTCCGCAATGGCCTACCTCAAGCGCAAGGGCAGCAAGGTCAAGCTCTTGATGCGCGGCGGAAAGGAGCCCCATGGCGCCGAGGTAGTCAACCACGCGCGCCAGCAGGGCCTGGCCGTGGTCGACGCGCCAACACCTCCGGATGTGGCGGGGCTGGCCGCGCTCCTGCGCGCAAAAGTTGACGCCGACGTGATCAACCTCACCACCTTTCTCAATGACGACCTGCTCGCCATCATCTATCCGGCCTGCGATGCGGTCCTGGCCAATTCGGGCCACGAGCCATTCGGTCTGGTCGGCCTCGAGGTGATGGCCGCGGGCGGGCTGGCGGTGACGGGCTCGACGGGCGAGGACTATGCGGAGGCGTACCGCAACGCGCTCGTCGTAGAGACGAGCGATCCTGTCGAGCTCGTCACCGAGCTGACGCTGCTGAAGGAGCGGCCGAATCTCGCTGCGCGCATGCGCAAGCGCGGCAGGACCACCGCGCGCGAGCACATCTGGGAGAAGGTGATCGATCAGCTCCTGCTGCGCGTGGAGTTCGCCGCCGCGCTGCAGGCGGTGACACAGCCTCTCGCACCGGAGCCGAAGGCCGGGCGGAAGCCGCCCTCGCATGGCTGAGAACCTTGTCGTCTACACGGTGGTCCACCAGCCGCGAAGGCTGAGGCTCCCGGCGCGGGTGATCCCGGCGGGCACGCCGCCCGACGACTTCGCGAGCTTCCTGTTCGACGAAGCGATGGACCGCCGCTACTTCGAGAAGGTCGCGCAGTACGCGTACTTTCCGGCGACCGCGATGTTCCGCGACCTGACGCGGCGCGGTTGGCGCATGTCGATCGGTTTCAGCAACTCGTTTCTCGTTCAGGCGGAGCAGTACGGAAAGAAGGTGCTCGATTCGTTCCAGCGCCTGTGCGCGAGCCCTAACGTCGAGGTGGTTTGCGTCGAGCCGTACCACTCTTGGCTCCTCTACATGGACATCGTCGAGTTCAAGGCCTCGATGCTGTGGGCCCGCCGCCGCCTCGAGGACGTCTTCCAGAAAGCGGTGACGATGACGGACACGACCGAGATGTTCATGTCGAACGACGTGTACTTCGCTCTTCAGCAGTGCGGGTTCACCGGCGCCTTCATGGAAGGGCGGGCGTGGCAGCTCGGCTGGCGCGAGCCGACGCACGTCTATCGATATCCAGGGCAGAAGCTGGCCCTCCTGGCTCGCCACCACGAGCTCTCGGACGACATCGGATATCGGTTCTCCAACCGCGGCTGGAGCATGTGGCCGCTGATGGCCGACACTTACGCGCGCTGGCTGAGCGACACGGGAGGCGAAGTCGTCACGCTCGGATGGGACTTCGAGACGTTTGGCGAGCATCACCCGAAGGACTCGGGCATCTTCCAGTTCGTGCGCGCCCTCAACACCCAGATCAAGAGGCGAAAGCTGCGCATGCTGCTGCCCTCGGAAGCCGTGGCCGAGGCGGCGGACCCGCGATATGAGCTGCCGATCAACGAGTACGGCTCGACGTGGGCGGGCGAGGGCGGCATGGAGTTCTTCCTCGGCAACTCCGCCCAGCAGGGCGTTTTTCGCTTGATGCACCACGCGTACTCGAAGGCCCGGCTGACCGGCGACCCCCGGTTCATCGAGATCGCAAGGTGGCTGCTGCAGTCCGACAACCTTCACCTGATCCAGTGGTACGGCAAGTCGGGACCTGCCGCGGAGGTGAGCGCTTACTTCACCCCTGACGAGTGGTGGGAGCTCGGCGCGCACGGCATCATCCGAGAGCACCAGCGCGTCTACTTAAACTTCATCCGCGCCCTTGACGAATACGCTTAAAGAATGAGCGGAAACCGGACTGTTTCCGCTCATCGGCCGGCCGGCTGCGCCGACGGGCCTGCTCACCTTCCCGGGATCGGATTTACAGAATATTTTCTCCTTGCAATGCGTGGATGGCGAGAAAGGATGCTGAGTCGCGGCCGAGGTGAACTCGGCCGCCCTGGCCACGCTGGGATGATGGACAGCAGATGAAGCCCATCCACGTCGCTTTCGTCTGGCACATGCACCAGCCGTATTACAAAGACGACCTCACGTCCACCTACCTGTTGCCGTGGGTTCGGCTGCGCTGTGCCAAGGACTACTACAAGATGCCCGCCCTGCTCGACGGCTACCCGAAGATTCGCGCCACCTTCAACCTCGTCCCGTCGCTCCTGGCGCAGATCGAGGACTACGGCAAGTCAGAGTCGGTCGACCTCTTCCTCAACCTGAGCCGTCGCGATGCCGGCGAGCTCTCGGCCGAGGAGCGTGATTTCGTATTGCGCTGGATGCGCGAATCCCCGCGCTCGCTGCGCGTCCAGCAGTCGCCACGCTATCTGGAGCTGGCCTCGCGGCCTATTGACGCTCAATTTACGATGGGCGACATTCGTGACCTCCAGGTCTGGTTCAACCTCGCCTGGTGCGACCCGGTGTGGATGGAGTCAGACCCGCGGCTCGCTGAGCTGAAGCGCAAGGACCGCGACTTCTCGGAAGCCGACAAGCAGCCGCTGTTCACCGCGCAGCTGGACATGATGGCGAAGGTCATCCCGAAGTACCGCGAGCTCGCCGATCGGGGCCAGGCCGAGCTGACCTTCTCGCCCTACTACCACCCGATCCTTCCGCTCATCATTCATGTCGACTCGGCGCGCAGCGCCAACCTCAACATCCAGCTCCCTCAGCGCCACTTTTCTCATCGCGAGGACGCCGAGCGCCAGATCGAGCTCGGGTTCGGAGCCTTCGAGCGACTGCTCGGGCGCAGGCCGAAGGGCATGTGGCCGTCCGAGATGGCGGTGGGGGAGAGCGTGATCGGCCTCGCCACCGGCGCGAAGCTGGACTGGATGATCAGCGACGAAGAGGTCCTGGCGCGGTCGATGGACAGCCAGTACTCGCGGGACGCGGACCTGTACAGCCCCAAGCGCGTCGAGAGGGAAGGCCAGAGCGTAGCGATGGTTTTCCGCGACGCTCAGATCTCGAACGCAATCGGTTTCGACTACCAGAAGATGTCGTCGCTCGATGCGGCGCGCAGCCTCGTCGGCCGGGTGAAGAAGATCGGCGAGCAGCAGGGCGATCGAGAGCAATTGGTCGTGATCGCGCTCGACGGCGAGAACGCGTGGGAGTACTACCCGCGCGACGGCCACGATTTCCTCAATGCGCTGTACACGGAGCTCGAGGCGAACCCGAGCGTCGTGACCACGACCGTCTCGGACTTCATCGCGGAGCACCCGCCGGAACAGCAGCTCCATCACCTGCACACGGGCAGCTGGATCGGCTCGAGCCTCGATACCTGGATCGGTGACCCCGAGCACAACATCGCATGGGACCTGCTCGCCGAAACGCGTGACTGGCTGGAAGAGCAGTCGCGGCAGCGGCCGAAGGAGTCGGAGCAGGTGGCGCTCGCCTGGCGCGAGATCTTCATCACCGAGGGCAGCGACTGGTTCTGGTGGTTCAGCCGCAAGCACGACTCGGGCATGGACCTGATCTGGGACAACCAGTTCCGGCTGCACCTGCGCAACGTCTACAAGCTCATGGGCACACGTGCGCCCGCGCGCCTGTTCCAGCCGATCATCAAGCGCGCGCCGACGCCGGAGCGTGGTGTGCCCGCGGAAGAGATCACACCGCTATCACGCGAGGATCCCGAATGGAGCAAGGCAGGCCACTATCTCGTGGGCTCGGGGTTTGGCGCGCTGCACCGCCCGGCGGGCATCGTCGAGAAGGTCTATTACGGCAACGACGACAAGAACCTGTACTTCAGGATCGACACGCCGCGTTCGCCGGCCGAGCTCGAAGCTCAGCACATCGACCTCTGGCTCTACTGCTCAGGCGCGCCCGCGGGCGACGGGGTCAGTGACATGGAGCTGCCGCTCAAGGCCGGCGCGATGGCCGACCTCGGCTTCGAGCCCGCGTATGCGATCCGGATCGTTCCGCGCTCGCGCGGCGGTTCGGTCACCGTGGCAAAGATCGTCGAACCTCTCACTCGGGCCGTCGTGAACACCAGTTGGGAGGTCCCCGATCCGTTCTTCGTCTCGATTCCGCTGGAGCTGCTCGGCAAAGGGCCTGGCGATACGGTGGAGATGGCGCTGGTCGTGGCCAGGGAAGGGCAAGACATCGAGGAGGTGCCGCCTTCAGGCTCGCTTGGCGTCCGCGTTCCTGGAGAGGCGCCGGCGGCTGAGGTCCCGCACTCGGAGAACCTCAAAGTGCTCGTGGCAACCGCGGAGCTCGCGCCCTTTGCCAAGCTGGGCGGCGTCGCCGACGTCGCCGCCTCGCTCTCGAAGGAGCTGCGCCGCCTGGGCCACGACGTGAGAGTCGTGCTGCCCCGCTACCGGCAGGTGGACGTCGGCAAATACAACCTGAAGCAGGTCGTGACCGGCCTGCAGGTTCCACTCGGCGCCCAGAAGCTGGAGGCGACCATCTACGAGGGGCGGCTCGGCGACATGGTCGTCTACTGCGTCGACTGCCCGCCCCTCTACGACCGGGACGGAATCGTCGGCTTCGGCGACGACGACGCGCGGTCGGTCTTCTTCTCGCGAGCGGTCCTGGAGATGCTGCCGGCTCTCGACTTCTGGCCGGATGTCATCCACATTCATGACTGGTTCCCGGCCCTGGTGCCGAACCTCCTCGAGCGTGTGTACACGCAGGGCAAGTACTCGGAGATCGCCACCAACCTCACCATCCACAATCTCGCCGCCCAGGGAGTGTTCGGTTTCGGCGCCCTGGTGCTGGCAGGCCTCGATGAATGGGGCTTGATCCGTCCAGGCATCCCCGGCCTGGACAACGTGGTCAACACTCTGGCTCGCGGGATCGAGTTTGCCGACGTCGTCAACACCGTCAGCGAGCGCTACGCGACCGAGATGCAGACAGCCGAGTACGGCGAGGGTCTGGACGAGCTGCTGCGCCGCAACGCGCACAAGCTGCACGGTGTCGTGAACGGCATCGACTACGAGATCTTCGACCCGGCGCGCGACCCGAACATCCCGCATCGCTATTCGGCCGAGGCGCCCGAGAACAAGGCGTTGTGCCGCGCCGATCTTCGAGCCGAGCTCGGACTCGATGACGTGAACAAGCCGCTGTGCGCGATCGTGTCGAGGTTCTACGACGTGAAGGGGCTCGACCTCGTCGAGCAGGCGATGGCACAGGTGCTGCACCTCGGCCTGCAGGTCGTCGTGGTCGGCACAGGCGATCGCCGCTACGAGGACATGTTCCGGCGCTGGGCGGGCGAGAAGCCGCACCAGGTGTCGGCCTGGATCGGGTTCGACTCGGCGCTCGCGCAGCGCGTCTACGCCGGCGCCGACATGCTGTGGATGCCGTCGCGATTCGAGCCTTGCGGCCTCGCGCAGCTGATCGCCCTGCGCTACGGCACGATCCCGGTAGTGCGCGAGACGGGCGGACTTGCGGACACGATCAGGGATTACGACCCGGTCGCCGCGACTGGCACCGGGTTCATGTTCGACGCCTACGACCCGTGGCAGTTCTTCGCCGCCGTCGTGCGGGCGGCCGAGACTTTCCGGCACCCGACGCTGTGGGCCTGGCTCGTCCGTCACGCGATGACGGAGGACGTTTCATGGTCCCGCTCCGCGCACCGGTACGTGCAGCTCTACGTGGCCGCGATCACGACGCGGCGTGAGCGGCGCGGAGTAACAGCCCTGGCGGACTAGCTTTTCCCTCTCCCCTTCAGGGGAGAGGGGCGAGGGCAAGAGGGCTCGAGGTGTAACAAAGCGCGGTTCACCGCGTTGGGAGAAGTGAATGGCACGACACGCTTGGCTGGCCATCGCGATGGTGATTTTGTCCGCGTGTGCAGCCAACGGTCCTCTTGTGCGCGCGGCAATCTCGCCTTCGCCCACGACGCCGTCGGTTTTACCGAGCTTCGAGCCTTCGCCCTCACCCTCACCGACTCCTTCGGCCTCTCCTGCGCCAAGCCCTGTTCCGATGTCGGTCTCTTGTTCCGCCACGCCGAGCGCGGCCCTTGAGCCGCTCGTGCTCACCTGGACCCCCGACCAACCGCAACCACCACTCTTGCTCAACAGTCTCCGTGACCCCGCGCATCCAATCACGCTCTGCACGATTCAAGGCACGTACGGCGTCAGGTTCATCTCAGCAACGGAGATTGGTTACGTGACCAACACGTCGCTGAACAGCCCGGCCGAGGGCAGGAGCGTGATCATGCGAATGAGCTTGACCGACCTCAAGCCTGTCGCCGTCGCGTCAGTTGAGGGTCAGGTCATGGACATGGTCTGGAGCCCCGATGGCTCGAGCGTCGCATACCTTGTGGACGCGAACGCTCCCGGGCTCGGCTCAGGGAGCGCCAACCGGCTGTGGATCAAAACGGGAACCGCTTCGCCGCGAGCGCTGACACCGCTGATACCACTGTTCGGGCGCGGTGGGTCGATCAGCGACGAGATCAAAGTTCGCTTCTCCTCAGATGGGAAGTACCTATTGATGGTCGACACCTCAGTCGCGACTGGTCCTGCAGCCTCGCCCGACCAGGCGCGGGACATGGCACCATTCCAGATTCGTTCCGTGCTGGATGGAAGCTTTGTGTGGGCTGCACCATCTGCGCTGCGGGCGCCGGGCAAGTACCAGTTCGCAACCATGGCTGCATGGCTGCACCAGGCTGACAAGCTTTATTACCGCGATTCCGCGGGAGTGCAGACATGGGACCCACCCAGCACCGACGGGACGATCTACCCGGGGCTGGCGTGGTACTCACCCTCGATATCGCCCGATGATCGTTTCGTCGCATACACGGTCGACCTGGATGCGCAACCGCATTTGGAGGTTCGCGAATTGGCCACGAAGGCATTCAGGGTCATTCCAGGAATCCGCGCAGCGCCATTCTTCCTCTCGAGCAACTTGCTGTTTGTGGCCGAATACGCTCCGAGCACGCAATACGGGCCAGGCGTCCCGCCCTACTCGTCTAATGGTCGTGCCGTGGTCATCGATCTGCGCACCAACGTTGAAACGCCGGTGCCAATGATCAATCCGATCGATTACTGGCCGCGCTAGCCGCTGCCGCCTCGATCCACTTTTTTGGCGCCAAACTCGTGTATGAAGCAAGGAATTCGACTCTTTTGGCGCCAAAAGAGTCTTTGGGAGGACCCTGCTAGCCGCCCCAGTCCGGCAGCAGCCGCAGCTGCTCCACGCGGCGCGCCCCCGGCGCGTAGGCCAGGTTGAAGTAGTCGATCACCATCCGGCGCGCGGCGAAAGCCGTGGCCGTATGGCGGATCGAAGCCCGCATCATCTCGATCCAGCGCTGCGGGATTCCGTCCTTGTCGCGTTCGAAGTACGCCGGCACCACCTCTCGCTCGAGCAGCCGGTACAGCCCCTCCGCCTCCGCGGCGTCATCGATGGCGGGGCGGTCGAGGGTCGCTCCGGAAGGGATCGCCCACCCGAGCTCGGGGCGGTACGCCTCGTCCCACCAGCCGTCGAGGATGCTCACGTTGAGCGCGCCGTTGGCACCCGCCTTCATGCCGCTCGTGCCGCTCGCCTCGAGAAACCGGCGCGGGTTGTTCAACCAAACGTCGCTGCCCTGCACCAGGTAGCGCGCGAGCTCGATGTCGTAGTCCTTGAGGAAGACGACGCGCGGCTCTTCGCGGGCGAGCGCGACGACGCCGGCGACGATGTCCTTGCCCGGCTGGTCGGCCGGGTGTGACTTACCCGCGAACAAGAACTGCACCGGGCGCTTGGGGTTGTGCAGGAGCTTGACCAGCCGCGGGCGGTCCTGCAGCAAGAGGTTGGCGCGCTTGTACGGAGCGAAGCGGCGGGCGAACCCGAAGGTCATGGCGTCGATGTCGAGCTCCTTTGAGTTTTCGGAACGCCTCTTGGCGAACTCGAGCAGCTGGCGCTTCAACGTGAGGTGGATGGCCCACAGATCGGCCGCGGGGATCTCGAACACCGCATGCCACCGTCCGTCCCTGCCGTCGAGGTCCCACCAGTCAGGTCCGACGTAGCGGCGCAGTAGATCGGCGATCTCGGGCGCGATCCATGTAGGCATGTGAACGCCGTTGGTCACCGATCCGATGGGGATCTGGTTTTCGGGCAGGCCGCGCCACGCGTCCTTCCACAGGCGCCGCGAGACAGCGCCGTGCAGGCGGCTCACCCCGACCGATTGATCCGCGAGCCGCAGTGCCGCATAGGTCGTTGTGAATCGCTCGCGTGGATCGCCCGGACGCTGGCGTCCGAGGTCCATGAAGCGGTCGAACGACAGGCCGACCTCGCTCAGGTACGGGCCGAGCAGGTCCCAGACGAGACCGGGCTCGAAGTAGTCGCTTCCTGCAGCGACCGGCGTGTGCGTGGTGAAGACGATTCCGGCGCGGGCGACGAGCCGTGCCTCTTCCAGCGTCATCTGCCGGGAGGCCCTCAGCTCGCGGATGCGCTCGATGGCACACAGAAAGCTGTGGCCTTCGTTGAGGTGGAAGACCCCTGCCGTCACACCGAGCGCGCGCAGCGCGCGCACCCCGCCGATGCCGAGCACTATCTCCTGGCGCAGCCGGCGGTCCGGTTCGGGCACGTACAGGCGATCGGTGATCCCGCGGAGGTCGGGCGGGTTGGACTCGAGGTCCGTGTCGAGCAGGTACAGCTGCACGCGGCCGACCTGCGCCTTCCACAGGCCGATGCGCACTGAACGGGAGCCGATGGGCGCTTCGACCTCGATGCCTTCGACCCGCTTCACCGGCAGGTCGCTGCCGTGGTTCTCGGAGTACACCTCGACCTGGCGGCCGCCGGCGTCGATGTCCTGCCGTCCGAAACCCTGCTTGTAGAGGAGACCGACCGCGATCAGGGGAAGCCCCAGGTCGCTGGTCGCCTTCAGGTGGTCTCCGGCCAGGACGCCGAGCCCGCCCGAGTAGATGGGCAGGCATTCGGCGAGGCCGAACTCGAGAGAGAAGTAGGCAACGACAAGCGGGGCGTGCGCGTCCATGAAGCGGGGATGGTGCTCGTAGTACTCGCGGCGGGCGGCGCGGGCGCCCTCGAGCGCGGCTTTCCCTTCGTCGCGCTCACATGCTCGGGCCACCCCATCCTCGCCGAGCTGCTTGAGCAGCAAGACCGGATTCTGCCGGGTCGACTCCCAAAGCTCGGGGTCGAGGGTGCGAAAGAAGTTCTCGATGCGGGGCTGCCAGGTCCACAGCAGGTCGTGAGCTAGTTCGTTCAGTTCCTCAAGCAAGACATACGATGTTATTGGGAAGTGAGATGAAGGCGGTAGTCATGGCGGGAGGGGAGGGCTCGCGTCTCCGGCCGCTCACGAGCCGGATGCCCAAGCCGCTGGTGCCGGTGGCCGGGCGCCCGATCATGGAACACATCCTTCTTCACCTGCGTCGCAACCAGATGCGCGACGTGGTCGCCACCGTGCAGTACCTGGGCGCCTCGATCCGCAACTATTTTGGCGACGGCTCCGAGCAGGGCGTCGCTTTGACCTACTCGGTCGAGGACTCGCCGCTCGGCACCGCGGGCTCCGTCATGCTCGCGAAGCAGCAGCTGACCGAGCCGTTCGTGGTCATCTCCGGTGACTCGCTGACCGACATCGACCTTGCCGCCGCGGCCCGCTTCCATAGGGAGCGCAAGGCCATCGCCACCATCGTCCTCAAGCCGGTGCCCAACCCGCTCGAGTACGGCGTGGTCGTGATGGACGAAGGCGGCGCCGTCCAGCGCTTCATCGAAAAGCCGAGCTGGGGAGAGGTCATCTCGGACCTCGCCAACACCGGGATCTACATCCTCGACCCTGCGGTGTTCGACTTCTTCCGTCCGGGCGAGGTGGCCGACTGGTCGAGCGACGTCTTCCCCAAGCTGTTGAAGGAAGGCGAGCACGTCTTCGGTTGGGTGGCGTCGGGTTACTGGGAAGATGTCGGCAGCCACGCCGCGTACGTCAAGGCGAACTTCGACTGCCTCGAGGGCAAGGTCAAGGTGCAAATTCCCGGCGATCGCACTGGTGATTCCATCTGGATCCACAAGGACGCAGAGGTCTCACCCGGCGCTCGCATCGACGGTCCCGCGCTCATCGGCGCCGGCGCGAAGGTGCGGGCAGGTGCGTGGGTGAATGGACCCTGTGTGATCGGCGGCTACACGACCATCGACTCCGGCGTGAAGATCTCGAACTCCATCACCTGGGACCACTCCTACATCGGTTTGAACTCGCGGCTGCGAGGTTCAGTCGTGTGCAGGTCGGTGACGATCAAGAACGGCTGCCTGCTCGAAGAGGGGAGCGTGATCGGCAGCGATGTCGTCATCGGAGCCGGCACGACCATCAACCCGAACGTTCGCATCTGGCCGAACAAAGAGGTGGAGCCGGGCGCTGTCGTGCACGAGTCGATCATCTGGGCGGGCTCGTGGAAGCGCGGGCTGTTCAGCTCATACGGTCTGACCGGGTTGATCAACGTGGAGTTCACCCCCGAGTTCGCGTCGCGCCTCGGTGCTGCGGTCGGCGCTCTCGCCCCCAAAGGAACCGAGATCGCGATCTCGCGCGACTACACGAGATCCGCCCGGATGATCAGTCGGGCCATGATGTCGGGGCTCACCTCCTCTGGCACCACAGTCACCGACCTCTCGGTGCTGCCGGCGCCGGTGTCGCGTTATTGGGCCCGCCACAACCACGTTGCCGCTGTGCACGTGCAGACCTCGCCGGTGGATCCTCGCTCGGCGGACATCCGGCTGTTCGACGATCACGGGTTGGAGCTGGACAAGCGCAACGAGCGCAAGCTCGAGGGTCTCTTTTTCCGCGAGGACATCCGCCGCGTCTCGCACTACGAGATCGGCCGCATCGTGCGTCGAGACAGCCAGACGGAACGCTATATCGAGGACATGATCGCGACGCTCGACCTCGAGACTGTGCGAGGGGCGGCCTTCAAGATCCTGATCGACTACAACAACGGAGCCGCAGCCGAGGTGCTGCCCAGGGTCTTGCAGGAAATGAACTGCACTGTCATCCCGCTCAACGCCTCGCCTGCCGAGGTTCTCATCGAACAGGACGACAACACGTTTCGCGAACACCTGAAAGAGATGGGATTGATCGTCTCCGCCGTGAAAGCCAAGCTTGGCGTATTCATCGACACGCCCGGCGAGCGGTGCTTTCTGGTCGACGAGACCGGCACGGTGCTCGATCACGACTCGGCTTTCGCCGTCCTCTCGCAGCTGGCGCTGTCCAGGCGGACCGGCATGGTGCTCGGCCCGGCGTCGGCGTCGCTGGCGTATTCGATGATCGCCGAGCGGATGCAGAGCAGGTTCGTGCCGACCAAGATCACGCCAGGCGCGGTGCTGCGGGCGGCTCAGCATGCCGACACCGTGCTTGCGTCGGATGGCGCGGGCGGCTATTGCTGGCCGGATTTTGCGGTGTCGTTCGACGCGATCTTCACGACGGTGCGCGTGCTGGAGCTGCTGGCGCAGACGGGGACGTCGCTTGGAGCGCTGCGACAGCAGATCCCGGCGGTGTCGCACCGGAGCGCGATCGAGTTCTGCCCCTGGGAAGTCAAGGGTCGCGTGATGCGAACCATGATGGAGCGGCACATGAAGGATCGCGTTGACCTCACGGACGGGGTGAAGGTGTTCGTCGATGGCGGGTGGGTGCTGGTGGTGCCGGATGCCGACCGGCCGGAATATCACATCATCGCGTCGACGCTCGACCCTGTCCAGGCAGACCGTCTCGTCGGCGAGTACTCGCAGCTTGTGCGCTCGGTCGTCACCGAAGCCGCGCCGCAGGCCGAGGCAGTGGTCGAAACGTAAACTTCCCTTTGGCGCGGGCGTAGCTCACCTGGTAGAGCGCAACCTTCCCA
>Ga0209117_1000170_pt1 | contig 39940 bp, 36 predicted proteins | sample BlaSpr_A8_OM2_M2_FD_187978 | JGI IMG/M metagenome (GOLD analysis project Ga0209117, IMG submission 187978) | Forest soil microbial communities from Thunder Bay, Ontario, Canada - Black Spruce, Ontario site 2_A8_OM2_M2 (SPAdes) (version 2) | ecosystem: Environmental > Terrestrial > Soil > Boreal... | reverse complement strand
GCCAGCGCGCTCGAAGGCTTGAGCCATTAACAGGATGCTGGTGCTGTCGGGGCCGACTTTCGACGATGTGCTTTCGAGATGGCGCTTGAAGACTGCGCGGCAGGCGGTATCGACTTCGGCGTCGAGTTGCAGGACGGATTGCGCAAGCTCCAAGTCGCGATGACGCGGTGCCACAGGCCTCCGCGACCAGGCAAGCCATCCCCCTTGCAGAAGCCGGGATTGCCACCGCGAAAGCGCCTCCCCCACCGCCCTCTGAAGACCGCCCGGTCGACTCCCGTCGCGTGGCCCCCTATCTGGAAGCGCTCGAGCCGTCAGGTGACGCCGCCCCGGTCACCGCGCCGGTCATCGCCCGATTCAGCCAGCCCATGCTCCGCGACACCGTCGAGAAGTCGTTCGTGATCACCCCACACGTCTATGGCGACCTTGCCTGGCTGGACGACTTCACTCTTCGCTTCCAGCCGACCAGGTACGCGCACGGTCAGGTTTATGAGGTCCGCATGCGCGGCCAGTCGGATCGCGGCGTGCCTCTCGCGCGGCAGGGCCCCTGGCACTTCACGACCGTGCCCAGTCCGCCGCTCGTCCTGGCTCCCGGGCCAAGCGCGATCCGGGTTCCGGTCCTCATGTATCACTACATCCGCGTGAACCCGGTTCCCAGTGACCGGCTGGGCTACAACCTCTCGGTGACACCCGCCGACTTCGCCGCGCAGATGGACTGGCTGGCGCGCAACGGCTACCACCCGATCACATTTACGGAGCTCCACGGTTACCTCAACGGTCAGCACGGCTTGCCGAGCCGTCCGGTGATCCTCAGCTTCGATGACGGGTACGCGGACTTCTACACCACAGCCCTGCCAGTCCTGCGCGCGCATGATTTCAGCGCGGTGGCTTACATCGTTTCAGGGTTCGTGGGACGGCCCGGCTACATGAATGCAGCGCAGGTCTTGGAGGCCGACCGCTCGGGAATCGAGATCGGCGCCCATACTGTCGATCACGCCGACCTGTCCAGGCAATCAGCCGATGGGCTGCGGTATCAGCTCACTGCGTCCAAGACTTCCCTAGAGCAGCTGCTTGGACACCCCGTCCTCTCACTCTGCTATCCGAGTGGTCGCTTCAACTCAACGGTGGCGGCTGCCGCCGAAAACGCAGGCTACCGGGACGCGACCACGACGAGATGGGGATCCATGCGCACCCTGGCCAGCCGCTACATCTGGGACCGCCTTCGGATCAGCGGAGGCGAGAGGCTCGACCAGTTCGTGAAGGACCTTACCAGCCAGTCATGATCCGTCCCGCGGTCAGCCGGTGTTCTGAAGGCCGGCCGCGACCCCGTTCACGGTGACGAGCAATACGTGTTCAAGCTGCTCGCGCGCACGTTCGTCGACTGGTTGACGCCGTAGGCCTTCCAGAGCATGGAGCTGAATGTGCGATAGCGCGTCGACATAAGGGTTTCTCAGCTCCACGGCCCACGAAAGGACGCGATGCTTTTCCAACAGCCGGCTGTGGCCTGTGACCGCGAGCACCCGCTCGACGGTCAGGTCGTACTCGGCGAGGACGCGCTCGGTCAGATCCCCGCGACCGCCCAGCTCGAGATAACGCTCGGCAATGCGGCGATCGGTCTTGGCCAAACTCATCTCGGCGTTGTCGAGGAGCACATTGAAGAGCGGCCACTCGGCGTAGGCCTCCTGAAGCTCCGACAGGTCTGCCGCCGCGATGCCACTGCCGAGGCCGTACCAGCCAGGCAGGTTCAGGCGCATCTGCGACCAGGCGAAAACCCAGGGAATCGCGCGCAGCTCTTGAAGCTTTCCCGATCGACCTCGCCGTGCGGGACGTGAGCCGAGTCGCATCCGACCGAGCTCGTCGATCGGACTGACCTGAGCGAACCACTCCTCGAAGGCATCTGCTTCAACCAGGCCTCGGTAGGCGGCGCGAGCAGGCGATTCGATCTTGACAGCCAGATCGCCGAAGCGGCTCGCCGCCTGCTTCGCCACCGCCTCGACCTCGGGGAGCGAGCTCATCAGGACGGCCGAGGCCACCTGTTCCAGGTGGCGGCGAGCGATGGCAGGGTTGGAGTAGCGCGCAAAGACCACCTCGCCCTGCTCAGTGACCTTGAAATGGCCCGCGATCGAACCTGGAGCCTGAGCGCGAATCGCGCGATTGGCCGGGCCGCCACCGCGACCCAAGGCGCCGCCGCGACCGTGGAACAGGGTCAACCGCACGCCGCGGCCGGCCGCCCAGCGAACCAGATCCGCCTGAGCCTCGTAAAGGGCAAGGCTCGCGGAGACCGGCCCCACCTCCTTGGTCGAGTCCGAGTAACCCAGCATCACCTCGAGGCGTCCTGTCGCAGCCAGCCGGCGCCGCACCGGCTCGAGCTCGACCATGCCATCCAGCACGGTGGAGGCGCGCCGGAGGTCGTCGACCGTTTCGAAAAGAGGTACCACCTCGATCTCAGCGCCAGAAGCCGCGGCGAGCTCGAACACGTTGGCGATGTCGCTGGTTTGGCGTGTGAAGCTGACCACGTATCGCTTGCAGGCGTGGACTCCAAAGCGTTCCTGGATCTGCTTGACGGCCTGGAAAGTCGCCAGCACCTCTTCTGTCTCAGCGGAGAGAGGACCACCTTGCTTCAGCTCACCCACGGCGTGCTCGTGGACGGCGCTGTGCTGGCGGATCTCGAGCTCTGCCAGGTGGAAACCAAACGTCTCGACCTGCCAGATCAGGTTTTGCAGCTCGCCGTATGCGGGGCGCTTGGCGCCCGCCGCGGCAAGCGACTTCTGCACGGCGTGCAAGTCGGCGAGTAGATCTTCTGGGGAACGATATGCGGCAGGCGCGACCGCAAGGCGCGTCGCCCTGATGCGCCCCGCTACATAGATCAGGTATTGGCGGTGCTGCTCGGAGTGGGAGCGTGCCTCGATTTCCGCGAACCGGATCGGATCGGCGAGCCGAGCTGCCGCCAGTCGAGATGCCAGCTCCTCGTCCGGTGGAGTGGTCTGGGCATCGGCGGTCAACGAGCGGCCGATCCGCGTGGCCGCGGCCTCGAGACCACGCAGGACGTGGTCGGCCTGAATGCCCATGGTGTCCCTGGTGACTTCGGCCGTGACGGAGGGGTTTCCGTCGCGATCTCCGCCAACCCACGTACCTATGCGAATGAAAGCCGGAGCCAGAGGAGGGCGCAGCTCAGTGTCGTCCAGAGCCAGCGCGGCGTCCAGATCGCGATAGACCTCCGGTACGGCTCGGAAAAGAGTCTCATCAAAAATCGCCATCACCGAACGAACTTCGTCCAGAGGCTGAAGTTGAGTGGTTTGCAACTGTGCCGTGCGCCAGAGCACGTCGATCTCCTCGAGCAGCCGCCGCCGCCCTTCGCGCTGTTCGCGGCCCGACGCTCGCGGATCATCAAGCACCTCGAGTTGGGTGCCGACGCGCGTGATCGCTGCCACCACCGCCCGCCGCCGAGACTCGGTTGGATGGGCGGTGAGCACAGGCTGGATCACCAGGTCGCGGAGGAGTTCCCGAACTCTTTCCTCGCCGTGCCGAGATCGGATCTCCCCTACCGCTTCAGCCAGCGACTCGGAGAGCGTCTCCGTGCCTCGGTCACGTTCGCGCAGAGTGCGCGCCCGGTGCCTATCCTCGGCGAGATTGACCAGCTGGAAGTAGCAGGTGAACGCTCTTGCGACCTGTTCTGCCCGATCGATCGGCCAGGACGCGACGAGGCGAGCAGCTGCACGATCGTCCAGATCGCTGTCGCGCGCCGCTATTACTGTGTGCCGGAGCTGTTCAACGTCCGACAGGAGCTCAGGTCCGCCGTATTCCGCCAGGACCTCGCCAAGCAGGTCGCCGAGAAGTCGCACTTCGCGGCGAAGTGCGGCCGGCATCTCGACACGCGCGACCTCTCGTGATCTCACATCAGCAACTATTCTCGGGCCAGACGGAGAGTCTCGCCGGGGCCGCCTACGCGGAACGGCTCAGGAGCTCACGCACAATTTCCGGTTCGTGAATCACTGATGCAAAGTGACCCTCACGCTGCCAGACGCGCAGGTCGACGTCACGCACACGAGCCGCTGCGCGGCGCGCGGCCGACAGCGGCGCGTTCATGTCGCTATCTCCATGCCACCACGTGACCGAGGAGCGGATCGCTTCCAGATCGAAGTCCAAGTCACGGTGCAGCGCCATGGATTCATCGGCCCAGCCCTCAGCGCCTTGCCGGAGTGCCTCCGCAACCCCTGCGCGGGAGATCCGCTGCCAGGCAGGGTTTTGCATGACGGCGCGATCCTCCGGTGGCGCATCCGAGAGCACGCCGGCCATCCCCTCCTCGCCAAGCAGGCGCTCGCGCACGCCTGCCAGTAGCTTGTGGAGGTCTTCCCAGCCGCGCTCAGCCGCGGCATAGCCCATCGCGTTGACCCCGACCAGGCGACTCACCTCATCAGGATCCAGAGGCGATGCGCCCACGATCACGCTGACTGCAGCTACGCGTTCCGGGTGCGTGGCCGCCAGCGCCAGAGCGTGTGGTCCGCCGCCGCTGGTACCCATGACCAGGACACGATCGAGCTTGTGAAAGTCGAGCAGGGAGACCAGGTCGTCGGCGATGCCGGCCACGCCTCGTCCGGGCAGGCGGGTCGAGCCGCCATAGCCGGGCCGGTCCGCCAGCAGGTGGCGGACGCCAAGGTTCCGCTGCATGTCGGGGTCGGGGTGGCGGAACAGCCTGGACCCGGGCGTTCCCTGTAGGCGAAGGATCGGGGTACCGCCAGGCTCGCCCCACCAACGCCAGGCCAATGTGCGCCCGTCGCGGACCTTGAGCTGGCCGTCTTCGTAGACGGCCCCGTCGTCGGCCGAGGGCACCGTTACTCTTTCTTAGGGTCGGCCGGAGGGTTCGACTCTTCGTTGCGCATCGACTTGCGGAACCCGACTATCGTCTTGCCGACCGCCTCTCCGATGCTTGGGAGCCTACCCACGCCGAAGAGGATCAGGACGATCACGATCAGTACCACTGCCCATATCGGGTGAAGTCCAAAAGGCATTGTTTATGGCCTCCAGTATGAGCGATGCGCCAGAACGCTCAATCCCCTTCTGACACACTGAGCCGGTGCGCGGCTTTGTGTTTGGGCTGGTTCTGCTCGTGGGCTTTACGGTGTCCGTTCTATCGCTCCGTCCAGGTGGAATCCGCCGTCAGCTCCACTTCATCGCCCGGCGATTTCGAATCGTTCTCGGACTCGGCGGAATCTTCCTCCTGGGCTCGTCCATAGTCCGCCTCTTCTTTCCCAACGGTGCGATGGCAGACTGGGGCCCGCCGGCGCTTGCCCTGGTCCTCGGAGTGGTGTTCGTGGTGCTCGCTCAGGATCCTGCGACAGCCCGGTCTGGCACGCCTCCGCCCGCATCAGGACCGTCGCCCCCAGCGGGAAGGGACGTTTAGCGGCGAATACCGGCCGCCATCTCCTCGAGCCGGCGAATCCTCTCCTCCACCGGCGGGTGAGTGCTGAACAGATTGCCCAGTATTTGACCGGAGAGCGGATTGACTATGTAGAGATGGGCAAAGGCCGGCTGGGCGGTTTGCGCCGGCACCACCTCGCTCGCGCGCTGGAGCTTGCGTAGAGCGGACGCCAGTGCCATCGGATCGCCAGAGACCTCCGCTCCAGTGTGGTCAGCTTCAAACTCGCGCGATCGCGACACGGCAAGCTGAATCAGAGTGGCAGCGATCGGGGCCAGGATGATCATCAGCAGACCCACGATGAAGCCGCCGGCTCCTTGATCCCGCTGGTCCCGGCCGCCGAAGCCGCCGAACATGAGTCCCCACTGGGCGACGTTCGCAATCATCGTGATCGCGCCGGCAAGCACAGCCACGACCGAGCTGATCAGAATGTCGCGGTTTCGCACGTGCGCGAATTCGTGTGCCAGGACTCCGTAGAGCTCTTCCTCGTCGAGAATCCGGAGCAGGCCCTCATTCACGCAGATGGCGGCGTGAGACGGGTTCCGGCCTGTCGCAAACGCGTTGGGCGACGGATCGGGGCTGATGTACACCCGAGGCTTGGGCACGTGGTACTGCAGGGCCAACCTGTCCGCGAGGCGATGAAGCATCGGAGCTTCCTCCGGGCCGACCTCTCGGGCCTGCGCCGCCGCCAGGGCGATCTTGTCACTGAACCAGTAGGCAGCACCATTCATGACGACCGCCAGACCGAAGAAGAGGAGCATCCCGTTAGGTCCAAGCCAAACGCGGCCGATGAGCACCAGCAAAACCGTCAGCAGGATCATCCAGAAGGCCGTCTTCAACTGATTCATGCGCTCAATTCTTCCCCGCATTGAGAGCCGTCAATCGCCCACCCGCCGGGTGGCGGAAAATACTCGGATGGACAATGCCCGCTACGAGCATATGCAGTACCGCCGCACCGGACGCAGCGGGCTCAAGCTCCCGGCGATCTCGCTGGGCCTGTGGCAGAACTTTGGTGGCGATGCTCCGTTCGAGCGTCAGCGCGCGATCGTCCGGCGCGCCTTCGACCTGGGGATTACGCATTTCGACCTGGCCAACAACTATGGGCCTCCATACGGCTCGGCGGAGGAGAACTTCGGCCGCCTTCTGACGACCGAGCTTGCCGGTCACCGTGACGAGCTGGTGATCTCGACCAAGGCCGGGTACGACATGTGGCCGGGCCCGTACGGGATCTGGGGTTCACGTAAATATCTCCTGGCGAGCCTCGACCAGAGCCTGAAGCGCATGGGACTCGAGTACGTCGACATCTTCTACTCCCATCGGTTTGACCCTGAGACCCCGTTGGAGGAGACCATGGGCGCCCTGGATTCGGCTGTGCGCCAGGGCAAGGCGCTATACCTGGGCATTTCCTCGTACTCCGCCCAGCGCACGCGTGAGGCCGCAGCGATCCTGCGCCGTCTCGGAACACCACTGCTCATTCACCAACCCTCGTACTCGATGCTCAATCGTTGGATCGAGCCGGAGCTTCTTGCCGTGCTCGGCGAGGAAGGAGTCGGCAGCATCGTCTTCTCCCCTCTCGCCCAGGGCCTCCTCACTGACAGATACCTCGGTGGTGTCCCGGCGGGTTCGCGGGGTAGCCATCCGGGCTCGTTTCCGACGGACACGTTGACTGAGGCGACTCTCGACAAGATCCGCGCGCTCAACCAGATCGCGACGGGGCGCGGCCAGACTCTGGCGCAGATGGCGGTGGCGTGGACACTGCGCAACCCGGTAGTGACCTCGGCGCTCGTCGGGGCGAGCAGCGTGGGGCAGCTGGAACAAAACGTGGCGGCGCTCGACAAGCTGGAATTCTCGCCAGACGAACTTGGCCAGATCGACCGCTACGCGACCGAGAGCGGGATCAACATCTGGAAGGCGTCCAGCGACGCATGACCTAGAGCGTGGACCTTGGTTGGTGGGAACGAAGCTCGTCAGCTCTTTTCGTCGCACCCGCACCTAACAGGGCCCTGAACCGAAACGTAGCGTCGGCGCCATGGAAGATCGACGATTAGCGGTTGCTCGGATTTCGGCAGAGGCGTCGGCGTCTGCCGCCCTGGACGAAGTTTGTCGTTGGCTCATTGCACGCCAGTCCAACCCTGTTCGCCTCGACGTCGATGATCTGCCGGCGCTCGGTCAAGACTGCTGGCTGCGGCTGGCAGTTCCCGTTACCGCGCCACGTGCGGTGCTGTGCGCCCTCTGGTTGCTGGAAGATGTCGACGCAGGCGGCTGCCTGATGACGGGACACCTCCGTTTCGTCGCTCATCCGACCGGGCCTGACATCAGGCTGAGCTTCAGCGGACGCACCGCGACGGCGGTGCCGCCTTCGTTGCTCCATGGTCAGGCCAACCACGCGGCTCGCCAGCTGCTGGAGCTGATTGCCGCATCGATCGAGCGCCCGCTCACAGCCATCCGGCCCAGCCTCGCCGCGCGCCTGTCCGGGTTCAACATCGCCGCCGCGATCTGAAATAGAGCTCGAGGCGGCTACACGCCGAGGATTCGGTGCAGCACTTCAGAGTTTCGCGCTTCGGTGGCGGGAAGCTCGGCGGCGATACGACCCTTTTCGATAAAGGCGGCGCGATCAGCCACCTTTAGCGCCATCTGATGATTCTGCTCGGCAAGCAGTATTCCGACACCCGTGTCCTTCAGCGTTCGGATCAACCCGGCGAGGCCCTGAACGATGACCGGAGCGAGCCCCTCGGTCGGTTCGTCGAGCAAGATCACCTTCGGATTGAGCATCAGACCGCGGCCGACGGCAAGCATCTGACGTTCGCCTCCAGACAGGCCGCCCGCGAGATTGGCTCGAAGCTGTTGAAGCTTGGGAAACACTTCGTAGACGCGCTCCACGGTCCACCTTGGAGCACCACCGCTTCGTGTCGCCCGCGCAGCGATCTGGAGATTTTCTTCCACCGTGAGAGGCGCGAAGCACCGCGCACCAGAGGGCACGTACGCGATCCCCGACTGCGCTCGGCGAAAGGCAGGCCACCTCCCCACCTCGACCCCATCGATGACAACGCTGCCGGCAGTGCCGGCTATCAGCCCGACGATGCCCATGATCGTGGTGGTCTTGCCGGCGCCGTTACGACCCAACAATGCGAGCACCTCTCCCGCGCCGACCTTCAGTCCGAGGTCGAAGACCACATGGCTCTTGCCGTATCGCACCTGCAAACCTGATACCTCAAGCACTGGCGCCGGCCCCTGTCTGAGGCGTGTCGAGGTCGACGTCACCGAGGTAAATCCTCTGGACTTCGGGATTGGCCCGGATCGCCTCCGGCGATCCCTCCGCCAGCACGCTTCCCTGATGCATGACGGTGACCACGTCCGCGATCCCGAAGACGATGTCCATGTCGTGCTCGCAGAAGAGCAGCGTCAATCCCTGCTGAGCGACCACACCGTTCACGAGCTCCATCGCCCGCTTTGTCTCATATGGCGACATGCCGGCTGTCGGCTCATCGAGGAGCAGGAGACGAGTCCCCAGCGCGAGCGAGATCGCCAGCTCGAGCGCTCGCTGGTCGCCATGCGACAGAAGACCTGCGTGAAGGCTGGAAACCGGGCCGAGGCCGACCACCTCGAGGAGCTGTGTCGCTTCGTCTCTGTACCTGCGGTCGGCGATGCCAAATGGGCGCACCGTGTCGCCACGGTGGGCGAGCATCGAGTACTGCAGGTTCTGCAGCACCGTCAGCTTCGGAAAGATGTTGGTGATCTGGAACGCGCGACCGATGCCAAAGCGGGAGAGCTGGTGAGGCCGCCGCCCGGTGATGTCGATGCCGCCGAAAACTACCTTGCCGGAATCGGGTCGGATCTGGCCGGTCAAGAGATTGAACAGTGTCGACTTGCCGGCGCCGTTGGGCCCGATTACCGCATGGCGACGCCCTTCGAGCACCTTCAGGCTCACGCCATCGACTGCTTTCAGCCCGCCAAAGCGCTTGTTGAGGCCCTCGACCCGCAACAACGTCGCACCGCTCGAGCGCTCTGCCGGCGGCTTGGGCGGCCGGATCGCAAGAATCTTCGAGACATCGATGCGTCCTAGCGCCTCACGATCACCCGCTCCCTTTTCGGGCTCACGCCATCCTGAGCGCCGGGCCGCCAACCGGCGAAGGCCATCAAGCGCGGAACCGAGCCCGCCCGGAGCCGCCAGCACTATGCCGAGCACTATCGCGCCGAGCACGATGTCGAACTGTGCGGGGAGGCTCTTGCCAACGCTGTTGGCGAGCCAGGTATAGACCGCGGCGCCAAGAGCTGGACCGAGAAAGGTGCCGCTGCCACCCAGGAGGGTCACCACGATCGGGTGCGCACTTTCGGTCCACTTCATCAGATCCGGGAATGCCTGGTTGTCGTAGATCGCAAACAGTGCTCCCGCCACCCCCGCAAAGGCGGAGGAGATGGTGAAGACGGCGAGCTCGTAGCGCTTCACGTTCAACCCGATCGATGCTGCTCGCAGGCGGTTCTCGCGGATCGCAAGGAGGGCGGCACCGAATGGCGACCGGACCAGGCCGAACATGATCACGAGGCACACCGCAACCACTCCGGCGATGAAGTAGTACAGGACGGTTGGATTGCTCAAGAAGTCGGGCAGTGAGATGCCGTGGATGCCGTTGTCACCGCCAGTGAACGAGTACCACTCGAACGCGATGACGTAGCACACCTGCGAGATGGCGAGCGTCAGCAGCGAGAAGTAAAGTCGCACCGCACGAAGTGAGATGAAGCCGGTGATCAAGCCCGCCAGTCCCGCCACAAGTGGCGAGAGGACGAGTCCCTGCAGGACCGTCCAATGCATGTCCTGGTAGAGCAGCGCGACCGTATATGCGCCAATTCCGTAGTACGCCGCATGCGCGAACGAGACCATGCCCGTGTAGCCGAGCATCAGGTTGTAGGAGATCGCCCACAGCGCCAGGACCAGGGCCGAGGTACCGAGCACTCCCACCGTGAAGTTGGCGCTGATGGAGTCAGGGCTGACAATCTCGACGAGACCAGCCAGGGGCGGCAGGGCCACCGCGAACGCGACAAGAACCGCCGCCGCCACCCAGCGCAGCCCCTCGGGCGTGCGCAGGCGCGCGAGTCCCGGCATCAACTGGTTTCCGGCCGGCCGAAAAGGCCCCACGGCCGGATCATGAGCACGACTGCCATCAACACGAAGATGAAAGCCAGCGACCACCTCGAGGTCTGCGGAAACATGATCCCGAAGGACGTCGCCAGGCCGACTATCAACGCGCCGACAAAGGACCCCATCAGGCTGCCGAGGCCTCCGATCACGCTGATCGCGAACGCGGCAACGAGGACGTCGGTGTCCATGCCAAGGCCGACCGCCTGATCGGGACTGATCAGCACGCCTCCAAGCGCCGCCAGGCCGGCGCCGATCATGAACACGGTGGTAAAGAGGCGAGCCACGTTGACGCCGGAGGCGTTCAAGAGCTCAGGGTCGGCCACAGCCGCGCGAATGTTCCGGCCCAAGGTGGTGCGGTAGAGGAGGACGTACAGGCCCGCCGCAACGACCAGCGCCGCGAACATCAGGAAGAACTTGTACGTCGGAAAGGTGAGCGTGCCAAGGGAAACGCCACCGGTGAGAAATTCAGGAGGCCGGACGATGAGGTTCTGGCTGCCGAACACGATCCTGACTCCACCCGCGAACACCAGGACCAGCGCGTATGTCGCGAGCAGCTGCAGCAAATGCTCCCGCCCGTAAAGGCGCCGGAGCACAAGGACCTCGATCAGGGCGCCGATCAGCGCAACCGCCGCGGGCGCCAGCACGAGGGCGAGCACGAAGCCGATGGTGGGCTGTGAAAAGAACTTGACTATTGCCGTCGTGAGGAACGCCGCGACCATATAGAGCGAGCCGTGGGCCATGTTGATGACGCGCAAAGCTCCGAAGACGAGGGACAGCCCGGAAGCGACCAGGAAGAGGACGCTGGCCGCAGAGAGCCCGGCCAGAACGGTGAGGACCAGTGTGCTCGCGCTCATGCGTATGCGTTCCTCCCCACGTAGAAGCTGGTGCAGCGTCCTGGACGCCGCACCAGCTGCGTATTTCAGTTAACTGGTCGGCTGCAGTTTCTTGACGTCGGCTTCCGACATGAGCAGCGAGGCTCCCGGCACCAACGTAGCCGTTGCGAAAGTCGGGAACGGGTAAAGGGGGTTGGTGGCGGTCACCCCCACCCATTCCGGTACGTCTGCCTGATGGTCGATCGCGCGGATGGTGAACGTGCCGCGCAGGCTCTTGAACGGCTGGCCGACGATCTTGGCCATCACCTTGTCGGCGGCAAAGTCACCAGCCTTGTTGGCCGCGTTGGCCCAGAGGTTGTAGGCGTCGTAGCCCATGATCGCCCACTCGGAAGGGAACTTGAGGAAGCGAGCCTGGTAACGCTGGACAAAGTCTTTGTTCTCAGGCGTGTCAATCGCGTAGAACGGCGCCCTCGCGTAGCCGAGGAGGTTCGTCGGGAAGCTCGTGCCCAGCGTTTGAAGGTCGTCGGTCGAGGTCAGAGTCGAAAACGAGACCTTGTTGAAGAAGTCGAAGGGTTTCGCTTGCGTGACGAAAGTGACGAGGTCCCCCGAGTAGATGTTGGAGTAGACGATGTCCGGCTTGGCGGCAAGGATCTTGTTGATGTACGGGGCGTAAGCCGTCGCCCCCAGTGGCGGATAGTCCTCACCGATGATCTTCGCTGACGGGTTGATCTCTTTCAGCCTTGCCTTGAACGCGTCGGCCTCGGTGTGGCCGAAGCTGTAGTCCGGTGCGATGACGTAGTACGTCTGGTACTTGCTCTGCTTTCCCAAGTACTCGGCGATCGCCCTGCCTTCCATGTACGTGTTGGGCACAACCGACGCGATGTACGGCTGGAACTTCGTGGTAGTCAGGTTGAAGTCGTTGCACGTGAAGGTGATGAACGGGATGCTGTTCTGCTTCGCGATCGGGCTCTCGGCGAGGCACACGCCCGAGCTGACGGCGCCGAAGAGCGCCACGACCTTGTCCTCGAGGATCAGCCGTTTCGCGTTATCGGTGCCACGCGACGCCACCGCGGCGTCGTCGGCCTGGTCCAGCTCGATCTTGTAGCCGTTGACTCCGCCTTTGTTGTTGACGTCGTCGATTGCCATCTGCATTCCGTTGAGGCCCGCCTGGCCGTAGCTGGCGACGCTACCGGTGAGCGACGTCGAGAGCCCCACCTTCTTGGTGCCCTTGAAGGTGGTGCCTCCGCCAGTCGTGGTTCCACCGCAGGCGCTCGCCACGAGCAACAGCGCCGGGAGCAGTGCAAGGCACTTCTTACTTAAGGTCGGGAGCCTGTTCAATTTCGAAAATCCTCCTTCAAAACGAGTTGCTCTGCTGGTCCTCAGTGGGCCAGCCATCCGGCATCGAGTGTCATTGCTGCGCCCGTCATCGACCATGCACTGTCAGCGCAGAGGAAGCCGACGGCGCGGGCGACCTCCTCGGGTTCGATCAAACGCTTCACCGCGTTCCGTTCGAGCAGAACGTCCTCGACCACGTCGGATTCCGCGATGCCTCGAATGCGAGCCTGGTCCACGATCTGCGTCTCCACGAGCGGAGTCCGCACGTATGAGGGGCAGACAGCGCTCACGCTGATGTTGCCGCCGCGGGCTGCTGCCTCCAGGGCGACCGTTTTGGTCAGGCCGAGCAGCCCGTGCTTGGCGGACACGTACGCGACCTTGTATGGGGAGGCGACAAGCCCGTGCACCGAAGCCACATTGATGATCCGGCCCCAGCCTCGGCCGTACATCGCCGGCAGCAGCGCCCTGGTCAGAAGAAATGGGGCGGTGAGCATCACCGCCAGCAACCTGTCCCACTTCTCGACCTCGAAGCTCTCGATCGGACTCACGTGCTGCAGGCCGGCGTTGTTGACGAGGATGTCGACTGGACCCGCTTCACGCGCCAGGCGCTCGACCTGCACCGGATCGGACAGGTCGGCAGCGATCGCACGGGCTCCATCCACCCCTCTGGTGACAACCGCCAGCCGTGCCGGGTCGAGGTCGCTGAAAGTGACGCCGGCTCCCAGCCCGGAAAGGTGCAAGGCGACCGCGTGTCCAATGCCCGAAGCGGCACCCGTGACGAGGGCGCGCTTGCCTCGCAACGTCATTTCACCACCCGCGGGCACGGTCGAACCGCCCACCACCTCCACCACGCGGGACGCTACTACCAAAAGCCGGCGTTGGACTTGGTCGCGTGGTACAAATTAGGCGGTAAGAGTTGGCCGATTCACTGGTTACATCTGTACCGCTGAGACGGAAAAGTCGCTTTCGACTCCACGGCTATCCCTTGGAGGAGGTGGCGGACGCCGAGCAGCTGCGCGTGCTGCGTCAGGCAGCTGAGCGGCAAGAGGCCGAGGCCGACCGGATCTCCGCTGCGATCTTCGAGCGGCTGCGATCGGAGATCCCGGCGTATGCCGCGATACAAGACCCCGAGCTGATCCGGGACGTCCAGGCGGTTTCGGCCGCCATCGTGACGATCTGGCTGCGGGCGATCAAGACCGGCGAGATCGACGATGACGAGCTCTCGCCCATCCACCAGGGCGCACGCCGCAGGGTGAGGCAGGGCGTCGACCTCCAGTCCGTGCTGAAGGCTTACCGGGTGGCGATCCGCGTCATGTGGCGCGAGCTGCTGCTCTCGCCCGAGTGGCGGAGCCCGGAGCTTGCGCCGCTCCTTGCGGTCCTTGCCGAGTGGGCGCTCGACTTCACTGACGCGATGACCACCGAGGTCGACACCGCTTACCTGGACGAGCAGCAGCGCCTCGCGGGCGAGGCGGAGCTCCGGCGTTCGTCGCTCCTCGAGCTCGTGCTCGCCGGACGGCCGGAGGAGGCTCGGTTGGAGCTGATGCCCGACCTCCGCCGGCTTCACGTGGTGGTCGTCGCCGAGGTGTCGGATGAGCTGCCCATGGAAAGGCTCGACCAGGTTGGCGTCGTGCTGGAGCGTCATGCCCAGGCGAAGCTGTGGACGGTCAGACGCAAAGCGGTGGTCGCCGTGCTTCGACGAGCGCCGGCTGAAAAGCGGGAGATGACCATGCAGCTTCTCGAGAACCTTGTGGCCTCAGAACCAATCGTGCTACGCATCGGCCTTGGCGGCGATGCGGCCGGACCGGACTCCACACCGTCGAGCTACGCCGAGGCGCACGACGCGCTGCGCATCGGCAGCGCGCTCTTCGGCAACTCACGGCGGGTCCACGACTTCACCGCGCTAGGCCAGTACGGCATCGCCCTTAGAGAACCCGTTGCCGCAGGGCGATGGGCGGACAGCGTGCTCGCGGAACGTGCGGCGGGCCTCAAGAAATCGTGGTCCTTCCCCACCCTGGAGAGCTACCTGGTGCAGCGCGGCAACCTCAAGCTGGTCGCCCGAGACCTTGGCGTTCACATCAACACGGTGAAGTACCGGCTTGCGATTCTTCGACGCCTGCTGACGTCGCACATCGATGATGGTGACGTGGCAGTTGAGCTCCTCTTCGCTCTGCGCCTCAAGAAGATCCTGGGCGCCATCCACACGAATCAATAAAGTAGTTCTCGTGGGTGGCATCGCCGCGGATGAGACGTTCGACGGCACCTTTCCGTTCCAGCCGCATTTCACGACCACGCCCGGATTCCGCATGCACTACGTGGATGAGGGCGCAGGCGAGCCCATCGTGCTCATCCACGGTGAGCCCACCTGGTCGTACCTCTACCGGAACTTCATCCCGCAGCTGTCCCGAAACTTCCGGGTTATCGCCCCGGACAACATGGGATTCGGCAAATCGGAAACGCCGGCGACCGCCGACTACACGCTGGACCGGCACGCACGCAACCTCGGAACGCTCATCGAGGAGCTCGACCTTCGCGACATCACGTTGGTCATGCAGGACTGGGGCGGACCCATGGGCACTGTCGTCGCGTCGAGATACCCCGATCGGATGAAGCGGTTCGTCGCGATGAACACCATCTTCGGCACCGACCGCAACGTACGCGAGGAGCGGCTGACCCCATGGTTCGAGGCGATCAAAACTATGGAGGAAGCGGGCCAGCTCGAGGCTGTGCTCGGCAACCTGAGGTACCTGATTGGCGGAGTGATGATGACGCTGGGCCTGCAGCGGCGCGAGGTCGTAACCGACACGTGGCTGAGGGCGTATGCCTCAGCATTTCCCACCTTCGAGGAGTGCCGCGGCGCCATCGCGTTTCCACTCGAAGGCTTGCATCTGGACCGGATTCGCGAAACGTTGGTCGCCGCGATTCCAGGTCTGTTCAAGCTCGGTCAGGCGGGAGTGCCGGCGATGATGATCGAGGGCATGCAGGACCGCGGCATCTGGCCGCACGTGGCGATTGCAGGCTTCCGTGCTTTCTTTCCCCAAGGCACTGTGCACGAGCTTCCCGAGGCCGGGCACTTCGTCCAGGAAGACGCGCCGGAGGTCATCGTCCCGCTGATCGAAGAGTTCTGCCTGAGGACTAATTAGAAGGACGGGCCGGTGCGTGGGGCGGTGCCCAGAAGACAAGCACGCGCAGGTCTTCTTCGATGCTGTGAAATCGGTGGTCAACTCCAGCGGCGACGAAAACGAGGCTGCCTGGCCTGACCGGCCGGTCCTCTTCGGCGACTCGAATCGAGGCGCGCCCGCTCACCACGTAATAGACCTCGTCCTCCAGGTGCGGATGCTGGCGATCGGTCGACCCCTGGGGCCAGATCGCCAGGCCGACGCTCAGCTTGTCGGAGGCGAGGAAGTCGACGTAGCCGTGGCCTTCGGCGTCACGGGGCTGCGGATCAAGCGCAGGAATCTCGTGAGCTTCCACGGTTACGTCAGGACAACCACTCGGTGATGAAAGTCGGGCTCAGGTGAATGTCAACCTGCTTGAGCCGGCCATCGCCGACATTCACGAAGCCGTGTGGCACGTTGGCCTGGGCAACCAGGGTTCGGGGCGCGATCACGTCAATTGTTGACGGGCCGACCGTGAACGAAGCGTGGCCTTCCTGAACTATGAAAATCTCGACGTAGGGGTGCCGGTGCAGGCGCACCCACCTCCTGGCGGCATGTCGACCAGGATGAAAGAAACGCTGGTCCCGTGAGCTGCACCCTCGAACTCGTCAGTTTGCTGCTCGATGGCCACGCACACATTGTGCTGGAGCCGTGGTCTAGACCGCCGCTCGCGACGCCGGTGCATCGACTAACGGTGGCGATGCGCTCCAATCGGCTCTGACCTGACAGGTTCATGAGCTCCTGAGGGGGAAGGCGCTCGGATGAATTGCCTCCTGGTCAGCATCGCCACCGAATGTGTTGTACACCGCAGCACCTGCCAGGTCGCCATGCCGTGGCACTGGCCGAAAGCCATCAATTGAGAGGGGTGTACGGCGTTTTGCCGGCCGCGCCGCACCGCCCGGCCATGTGCTGAGCCGCCTTGGTCAGGCGAGAGGCCTCACGAGCTTTGATCGCTCCACCTTGCCCATCGCGTTGCGAGGCAGGCTGTCGACAACCACGATGCGGCGCGGGCATTTGTAAGTCGCGAGCCGCTCCCGCGCGAACGCGATGAGCTCTTCCTCGACGAGCGGATGCGTCTTCGAGGGAACGACGTAGGCGGTGACCTCTTCGCCCCAAGCCTCGCTTGGCACACCGGCCACGGCAACCTCTTCGACCGCGGGGTGCGACTCGAGAACGATCTCCACCTCGCGTGGATACACGTTGAAACCGCCAGAGATGATCAGCTCCTTGAGCCGGCCGCGGATCGCCAACGTGCCGTCTTCTCCGAGCTCCCCCACGTCGCCTGTCATGAAGAAGCCGTCAGGTGTGAATGCCTCCTTGGTCGCGGCCTCATTGCGCCAGTAGCCCTGGAAAACCTGCCCGCCCTTGAGGAGCACCTCATCCCTTTCTCCGATCCTGACCTCCACGCCCGGAAATGGGATGCCGACCCGGCCCGGCTGGCGAGGGCCGTCATACGGATTGGAGATCACGATTCCACCTTCGGTAATCCCATAGCGCTCGACGGGTGGCTGCCCCAGCAGGCGCGCGCACCGCTCGAAAAGGGCTGGTGGGAGCGGCGCGGATCCTGACACGAAGAGGCGAACGTGCGTGAGGTCGGTCGGATGGTCGTCTAGCCAGTCCAGCAGCCGCTGGTACATGGCGGGCACGCCAAAAAACATGGTCCCGCGCAGCTCATCCTCCCGAGTCAGCTCGGCGACGACGGCTTGAGGCGAGAAGTGAACAAGCGTGGCGCTGCCACTACTCAAAAGCGTGCCGTGGAGGCCCATACCAAGACCGTGAAGATGAAAGAGCGGAAGCGCGTGGACGAGGATGTCGGAGCGAGACCAGCGCCACATCTCGATCGCCCCGCGCGCCTGCGCCAGCAAGCCTCCGTGGTCGAGCACCGCGCCTTTCGGCCGGCCCGTCGTGCCCGATGTGTACAGGATCGCAGCAGGGCTTTCCGGCGTGAGGTCGGGCATCGGCGGTTTTGCCCCGTGCGGAGGCTTATGTACATTTACCACGCGCCGACCGAGGCCCTCGAGAGTCGCGGCCCGCTCGTCATCGGTGATGACCAGCAATGGATCCGCATTGGTGACGATGTGCTCGACCTCCGCCGAGCGATAGTCCGGGTTCATGGGCACAACGCAGGCTCCGGATCGCTGCGCGCCGAGATACGCGATCACCCAATCGAGCGAGCTGGCGGCGTACATGCCGACACGATCCCCTGGCTTCACTCCCAGTTCGTGCAAACCGCCTGCGACTCGCTCCGCTTCGGTTCGCAGCTCGTCTCGAGTCACGTGACGATCGCCGGACCGGAGGACGACGTCAGGCCCGCCTTTCAGAAGTTCGATAGGCAGGATCCCGGCGCGCAGCCGGCGCCGGGTTGCCTCGATTGAGTCTGGGTTGCTTTGCTTCATTTATTCGCTCTTCATGAAGCAACCTACCCGAATGGCTTTTCCCGCCAATGCCGACACTGGCGGGTTATCTGGCGAAGGGTAACCCGCGGAAGCCGGCACTCGCGGCATTCCGGACTTTTCGAGGGTCAGCGGCCTTTCCACTGTGCTGGGCGCTTGGCGAAGAACGCTTCGATTCCCTCTTTGAAGTCTTCGCTCATGTAAGCCCTGACGACCAGGTCGGAGCCGCCGTCCGGTGGCGTCATCTGAACCCGAATCCGGCGCAGCGCTTCCTTCGCCGTTTCCAGAGTGAGCGGCGCGTGCTTGCAGACCGTGGAGGCGATCTCCATGACCCGTGCCTCCAGCCCTTCTTCTGTGGGAACCACCTCATTGGCGAGCCCTATCGATGCAGCCTCCTCGGCGCCCACCAGCCGGGCCATGAAGATGATCTCCTTCACTCGCGCGGCGCCAATCAGCATGGTCAGCCGCGCGTAGTTGGCCATTGAGAGCGTATTGCCGAGCGTCCGTGCGATCGGAAAACCAAATTTGAGCGATGGGGTGCAGATGCGGAGGTCACAAGCACCCGCGATGCCGGCGCCGCCGCCGGTGCACGCTCCAGTCATGGCCGCGATGGTCGGTACCCGCACCTTTTCCAGCGCTCCCAGGACGCCATCCATCCTCTCTTCGTAAGCGAGCGCGTCCTCTTCTTTGTCGAACGCACGGAACTGCGAAATGTCCGTGCCCGCCGCGAACGCGCGCCCGCCGGCGCCGGTGAAGACGACAGCACGCACCGAGTGGTCGGCATTGACCTCGAGGCAGAGCTTGCGAATCCCCTCATACATCGCGAACGTGAGCGCGTTGCGCGCCTGCGGGCGGTTGAGCGTCACCCAGAGGATCTCGCCCGCGTCTCCGCGCCGCTCCTGGAGCAGCTCCGCCTGAACCTGCTGTGCAGCTTGTTCGCTCATGTCCCTCCTAGGACCCCCTTGGCTTTGAGTGCCGTGATGTCGGCGGCGGTTCGCCCGAGGGCCTTCGCCACCTCCGATGTGTGTTCACCGAGCCCCGGTCCGGCCAGCCCCTGCTTCACTGGCGTCTCCGAGAAATGGATTGGGGAACCGATCATCTCGATGTCGCCCAGCTTGGAATGCCGGCCTTTCCAGAAGAAGCCTCGCGCCTGCAGCTGCGGATCATTGACGACCTGATCGTAGGTCTGGATCTGGGCGCACGGAACGCCTGCCTTCTGAAGTAGCGACACCCAGTGCACGCGCGGCTGGTGCGACGTCACCTCCTCGATCATCGGGATGAGGATGTCCCTTCGCGCGTGCCGCGACGCGTTGTCCTTGAACCGCTCCTGTTCCGTCCACTCGGGATGTCCGAGCACTTCGCACAGCGATTGCCAGTTTCGCGGGCTCGTGGCCCCGATTGTGAAGTAACCGTCGGACGCGCGGATTGCCTGGTATGGAGCAGAAACCTGGTGGGCGGAGCCCAGCGGCTTCGGCACCTCTTTAGTCGCGAAGTAGCGGCCCGCCTCCCACACCTCGAGCGACACTCCCGATTCGAACAGCGAGACGTCGATGTACTGACCGCGGCCGGTCTCCTCGCGCACACGCAGTGCAGCGAGAGCTCCAATCGTGCCGTAGAGCCCGCACACCAGGTCACAGATCGGCACACCGATCTTCACCGGGTTGCCGTCCGGCTCACCGGTGATCGACATCAGCCCGCTCATCGCCTGGGCCATGATGTCGAGCCCCGCGAGCTGGGAGTACGGGCCCGTTTGGCCCCAGCCAGACGCCGCCACGTAGACCAGGCGCGGGTTGATGGCTGACAGCCGCTTGTAGTCGAGCTCGAGGTCGGCCATCGTCCCTGGGCGCAGGTTCTCGACCACCACGTCCGCGTCGCGCACGAGCTCTCGAAAGAGCTCTTTGCCTTCGGGTGCCTTGAGGTTTATGGCCAGCGACCGCTTGTTGCGATTCAGCCGGATGAAAGGCGACGATTCACCGTCCAGAAAGGGCGCCGAGTCGCGACCGCTATCCCCGCCGATGGGGTTTTCGACCTTGATCACGTCAGCGCCAAGATCGCCCAGCTGCATCCCGCAAAAGGGACCGGCCATGTAGATGCCGACCTCGACGACCCTGATGCCTGTTAGCGGATGGTTGGGCTTATGCGCGCTCACGACCTGATGACGACGCGGCAGTGCTGAATGGGCAAGAACAGCGTTGCTTCTCGGTCGACCTGGTAATCGAGCGTCGGCGGCGCCGTCACTCGCACCCGCGGCTGGCCGGCAGCGAGCTCGACCTGGTAGTCGCGTGTCTCGCCGAGATACGCAGCGCGCGAGACGCGGCCTTTGATCTCATTGACGGCGCTCCCATTGGGACGTTCGAACAGCACCTGGTGGGGCCGGATACAGACTGCGACCTCCTCGCCCGCCGCGCACCCGGTCTCATCCTGCGCCTGCACCTTCACGCCCATCCCATCGAGCTCGACCACTCCCTTCGAGACGATCTTCCCAAGCAGGGTGTTCGTGCGGCCTATGAAGGCGGCGACGAACTCTGTGGTCGGGCGTTCGTACACCTCATAGGGGGTGGCCACCTGCTCGACCCGGCCGAGGTTCATGACCGCAATCCTGTCGGCGGTGACCATCGCCTCGGCCTGGTCGTGCGTCACGTAGACCATCGTGATACCAGTCTCGTCGTGAAGTCGCCGAACCTCGAACCGCATCTCTTCCCTCAAGTTCGCGTCAAGGTTGGAGAGGGGCTCGTCGAGCAGCAGGATGTCCGGTTCGACGACCATCGCACGCGCCAGAGCCACGCGCTGCTGCTGGCCGCCGGAGAGCTCGCCCGGATAGCGGTCGGCCAGCCTGTCGAGGCGCACGGTGGAGAGCGCGCGGTCGACTCGGCGCTTCAGCTCGTCCTTCGGAACCCGGCGCACCTCAAGCCCGAACGCAACGTTTTCGCGGACCGTCTTGTGGGGCCAGACCGCATACGACTGGAAGATGAGTGACATGTTCCGCCGCTCAGGCGGCACCACCGAATGGCTCGTCGAGACCACACGGTCGCCGACACGGATCTCGCCGCCATCCGGTTTCAAGAAGCCGGCCAGGAGCTGGAGCGTCGTCGTCTTGCCACAGCCGGACGGCCCGAGAAGGGCCATCACCTCGCCGTCCTTGACCTCGAGGTCGATGTCGTGGAGGGCGACGCTTTCGCCATACACCTTGCGTAGCTGAGTGATCTTGATACCGCTCATGAGGACCGAGACACTCTAGCGGTGATTATGCGTGCGACGTACGGGCGGTCACGTCGCGGCCCATGAACCGATATGCAACAACCACTATCGCGAAGGTGATCAGCATCATCAGAATCCCCATCGTCGATACAGCCTCGTAGTTGCCAGCGTCGGAGAAGTCGAAGATCACGGTAGTGATCACATGCGTCTTGGGGGTGAACAAGAACACCGACGCCGACAGCTCGCGAAGCGAAGGGATGAAGACCAGCAGCCAGCCGGAGAGGATTCCGCGCCGGAGCAGCGGCAGCGTGATCTCCCAGATCGAGCGCAGCCGGCCTGCCCCGAGCGTCCGCGCAGCATTCTCGAGGTCGATGTTGATGCCCTGCAGGATCGACTGCCCGTTCGAGAAGGCTATCGGCAGGAACCGGGTCGCGTAGGCCACGATCAGGATGGACGCGGTGCCGTAGAGGAGGAGCGGAGGGTGAGAGTAGGCCGCCAGGAACCCGATGGCGAGCACGATGCCGGGCACCACGAACGGCGCCATCGCGACAAACCCGAGCATCGGCGCGAACGGAACGAGGCGGCGGACGACGAGGTACGCGACCAGCGTCGCCACGATCACTGAGATGGTGGCGGCCGCCGCGCTGTACTCGAGCGAGTGCTCGATCGCATTGCGAGTCGTCGGATTGTCGAAGATCGCCCACTTGTACCAGTAGAGCCCGAGGTTTCCTGGAGCGAAGACTCCCTTACCCCACACCCTCTGAAGCGAGACCACGAGAAGGGCGAAATACGGCAGCAAAACCGCCAAGAACGGCGGGACGAAAGCAAGGAAGGCGAACGGCCAACGCCAGCGCCCGAGGCGCATCCGCCGCCGCACGCCGCCCTTGCCGGTGACGGTGACAAACCGGCGGCGGCCGATCAGCCGGCGCTGGACCCAGAGCAGCGCGACAGTGACAAAGAGAAGCGGCATCGCGTAAGCGGCAGCCACCTCCAACTGCGGCGGAAACTCGGAGAAGAAGAGGAAGAGCTGCGTAGTCATCACCTGCTGCCGGGCCGGGATCATGAGGAAGGCGGGTGGTCCAAACAGCTCGAGAGCCTCGAGGAAGGAGAGCACGAAGCCGGAGAGGATTGCCGGCAACGCCAGCGGCAGCGTGATCGAGAAGGTGGTCCGGAACGTGCCTGCTCCAAGCGTCGTCGCCGCGTCTTCGAGCTCAGACGACATCAGCTCGAGCGTGGCCGAGACGAACGAGAACGTGTAAGGGATCGAGTACAGCGCGATCACGAAAATGCAGCCCCCGAGCCCGTAGATGTTGAAGACAGGCTGGTCGACGTGGAACAGGTCGCGGATCCAGTTGTTGATCATTCCCGAGTTGGGGGCGGCGAGGAAAATCCAGGCATTCGCGCCCAAGAAGGACGGCGTGACGAACCCAGCGAGGACCAGCGGCCGCAGCAAGCGGCGCCCGGGGACGTCAGTCCGCGAGACCAGCCAGGCCAGCGGTGTGCCGACCGCCACGGCAATGAACCCGACGGCGAACGCCATCTTGAACGAGTTGATGATCGGGTCGCGCAGGTAGTCGGTCGAGAACGCCGATCGGTAGTTGTCGATGGTCAGGCGCTGCGTAGCCGGATCCTGAAAAGAGGTCAGAAGGAGCCAGCTGATCGGGACCAGCACCATGAATGCAAGCACGACCACGGCGGCGAGGAAAAGGAGCGATGAAGCTTCCGGGCGCCGGCGCCGCAGGGCGCCTACCAACCGTCTTGTCGAAACCACTTTTGGGCGGCCGCGACGCCCGACCCGAGCTCGACCTTCTCGCCCGCCATGTCCAGGGCCAGCTCGACGCCGCCGAGCGTGGCCAGGACCTCGAGCTCGTTGAGCGCGCCCAGGTGCCCGATCCGGAACACTTTGCCCTTCAGCCGGGCGAGCCCGGCGCCGAGCGAGAGGTTGAGATGGGCCTCCGAGAGCCGGAGGAGCTCATCTGTGTTCGCGGTCTCGCAGACCACCGCCGTCAGCGAGTTGGACATTCGCTCCCGCTCGTGGCAGAGAAACTCCTTGTCCCACGCCTCGACAGCGTGCCGAACGCCTTCGGCCAGCCGGCGGTGCCGGCGGTAGACGTTTTCCAGCCCCTCTTCATCGACAAGCATCCGGAGGGCCTCGCGCATCCCGTACATCTCGAGCGTGGGTGGCGTCGCTGGGAAGTAGCCGCCCTCCATCGCCGCGAGCAGCGGCCCCCAGTCGTAGAAGCTCCGCGGTGTGGTCACCTTCTTCGAACGCTCGAGAGCGCGCGGCGACACGCAGCAGATCGCCATGCCGGGTGGAAGCATCAGTCCTTTCTGGGAGCCGGTCAGGGCGACGTCCACCCGCCAATCGTCGAAGCAAAATTCCATCGAACCCAGCGAGGAGACCGTATCCACCAGCAGCAACGGGTCTTGGCCGGAGGCATCGATCGCCCGGCGGATGCCTGCAATGTCAGAAGTGACTCCCGTCGACGTCTCGTTGTGCACGACCTGGATTGCCGCGTGACCTTTCAGCTTGGAGGCGACGAGCTCCGGCGACACCGCGTCGCCCCAGCGCACGTCCACGAGGTCTACCGCGATCCCGAACTTGTCAGCGACCTCCGCGAACTTCTCGGCAAAGATGCCGTTGTTGAAGGCGAGGACCCGATCGCCAGGGTTGAGCGTGTTGACGACCGCCGCCTCCCACGCACCCGTCCCCGACCCGGCCCACAACGCGACCCTGCCCTCTTCGGTGCCGAAAACCCGACGCAGGTTCGCCACAACCTCGAGAGTGATCTCGGGCAGCTCCGGACCACGGTGGTCGATAACGGCGCGGTCCATCGACCGCAGGACCCTGTCGGGCACATTGGTTGGCCCGGGGATTTGCAGAAAATGGCGGCCGGACTGTGTCCTCCGGGCTTCGCTAGACACCCATTACTGCGCGCCACTTCTTGATGGCGTCCGGGAGTTCCTTGATGAGCTGATCAACAGTGTTGCTCAGGATCTTGATCTGAGCCAGCTTGGGGACGCCTGCCGGAGGCGCGACGTCCTCGCGCAGTGGGTAGTTGAACGTTTTCACAAGGGCCTGCGAGTACTCCTTCGAGTACATGAAGTTGGTGAAGAGTCGCGCGGCGTTGGGGTGCGTGGAGTTGGCGAGGATGCCGACCGGGCCAGGCACGATCACCGCGCCGTCGTCCGGGAACTTGACATCGATGGGCACTCCCTTGTCTTTGGATGCGAGGCTGAAGTTGTCTGGTCCGGCGCCGACCACACGCTCACCTTTCGTGATGTCGGTGACGGTGTCGTTGACCGACTTGTTGATCTGCGGGTTGGTGTTCTTGAAGTCGGTCAGCCAGCCGTCCCCGTAGGTGCGGAGCATGGCCGTGACCCACTGTCCGACGTAGCCCGAGAACCCGGGGTGGCCCGTGGTCGTCTTGCCCTTCCAGGCGCTGCTGGCGAAGTCCTTCCAGTTCGTGGGCGGGCTCGACACCTTGTCCGTGCGGTAGTTGATGACGACGAAGCCGATCGCGCCCAGGTGGTAGTAGTGATCGGGATTCAAGTTCTGGAACTGCTTGGGCAGCAGGTTGAGGTCAGGCGGCGTGTACTGCGCCAGGTATTTGCCCGTGATCAGGGGCGGGTAGTGGCCCTCGTCCGTCGAGCAGAAGACATCGCAGTCCGCGGTCCCTGCTTTCAGTGCCGACTGAAGGCGCGTGTTGAGGGTGTTCGCCGTCTGGCGGAGCAGGTTGACCTCGATCCCCGGATACTTGGCTTTGAAAGCCGCCGCCATCTGCTCGGCGGCGGACTGCTCGTAGTGGGCCGTCCACCAGGTCACCGAGCCCTCGGCCTTGGCCGCGCCGTAGAGCTTGCTCACGTCCTTCTCGACCGGCCCAGCTGGCGCCGGCGAGCCGCCACACGCCTCCAGAAATGCGCCGAGCCCGCCGGTGGCGGCCAGAGTCGCCGCGCCGCCAGTCCAGACGATGAAGTCGCGACGAGTAAGGTTTTTCATCGGCATGGAACGTTAGCCGTTACCCGGCTAAAAAGCCAGGGTGCTGTGCTTCGACCAACCGCACAGGTTGGCTCCAGAAAACCCTCGTAAGAATCCACCACTTCCTCCCCACTAGGCGCCTTGTGTTGCCAGCTGATCCATCTGCCGCTCCCGCGGGACCAAGTCTCGCGTTGGCTCTGCGATACGGAGCAGGCGATCTGTGTAGCGGAAAGTACAGCACGTTGCCGCCGCCGTCAAGACGCATAGGATATCCGCGTGGCGGAACAGACGAAGGCCGCGCAGAACACGCCAGTGGTCCGCCGCGACCGCGACGGGGTGCAGGCGGTCGAGCGGTCGCTGGGTCTGCTCGAAAAAGTAGTCGCGGCCGGCGGCGAGATCGGCTTGCGCGAGCTGGGTCAGGCCAGCGGCCTTCCCGTCGGCACTACGCATCGGCTGCTCAAAGCGCTCGTCAACCAGGGATTCGTCAGCCACAATCCATTGACCCGGCGGTACGGAGTCGGACCGACGGCGCTGGCCATGGCAGCCAAGATCGGCTCGTCGCGCAGCCTCACCCAGCTCGCGATGCCATATCTGCAGAAGCTCGTCGAGCTGACAGGCGAAAGCGCCAACCTGGCCGCGCTCGATGGCGAAGGCATCGTCTATCTCGCGCATGTCGAAGCGGCGCGTACGGTGCGGATGTTCACCAAAGTCGGCAACCGGGTGCCGCTCCACGCCACGGGTACCGGGAAGGCGATCCTTGCCTCGATGTCCTCGGAACAACGGCGCCTGCTGCTGGCCGGCCAGCGATTGACGCGGTACACGCCCAACACGATCACGGACCGCCGCAAGCTGGAGGCAGAGCTGGACTTGATCCGCAAGCGGGGTTACGCGATCGATGCAGGGGAACTCGAAGAGGGAGTCCACTGCATCGCAGTACCGGTGCGTGACCACAGCGCCGAGGCAACGGCGTCGATCAGCGTTTCGGGGCCGTCGAGCCGGTTGACGCTGCCGCGGATCGGCACCCTCGCGCCAAACGTGCTGCGCATCGCAGAGGCTCTCTCCAAGGCCACCGCCGACTAGCGGGAAGGCAGCGGGCCGGCTTTTCGCCGCTAGCGCACCTGTGACGCCGACCGTGCGTCATCCGATGCATCGATGCGCTCCGGCGGCGCCAGACGCGCGTAATCCGACCTCCGCGCCCACCACCCGGGACTGCGAGCCGTCTTGACGCGGAAGCGCGCCTGGTCTATGTTCCGCACCACAGATCAGCTGCTCCGTAATGCAGAAAACACAATGGCTGGATGTGGAGGCGCTCGTGGAGGCTTACGAGGATTCCCTGGACCCGATCTTCGAGCTGCATCGGGGCGGCAAGATTCACGTCGTCAACTCGGTCGGCCTCGACAGCCAGCGCAGGCTATCGAGCGTCTACACGCCTGGGGTGGCCGAGGTTTGCAGGGCGATCCAGGCCGATCCGTCGCTGGCTTACGAGTACACGATCAAGTCGAACAGCGTGGCGGTGGTCACCGACGGCAGTGCGGTGCTCGGCCTGGGCAACATCGGACCTCTGGCCGCGGAGCCTGTGATGTCCGGCAAGGCGATGCTGTTTCGAGAGTTCGGGCTGATCGACGCCTTTCCGATCTGTCTAGCGACCCAAGACGTCGAAGAGATCATCGCCACCGTGAAAGCGATCTCACCTGTCTTTGGCGGGATCAACCTGGAGGACATCTCTTCCCCACGGTGCTTCGAAATCGAAAGCCGGCTCGACGCCGAGCTCGACATCCCGGTCTTCCACGACGACCAGCACGGAACGGCCGTGGTGGTCCTTGCGGGCTTGATCAATGCGCTCCGCCTCACCAACCGCGACTGGCATTCTCTTCGGGTCGTGATCGCCGGCATCGGAGCGGCAGGTGTCGCGTGCACCAAAATCCTGCTCGCCGCCGGCGTGAGAGACATCGTGGGTTTCGATAGGTCGGGCGCCGTGCATCGCGACCGGCCTCAGCTGGACGGAATCAAAACGTGGTTCGCCGCCAACACCAACCAAGCGGGCTTCCGGGGCTCGATCGCGGACGCGCTCGACGGCGCCGACGTGTTTATCGGCGTGAGCGGACCAAATTTCCTGAAGACGTCGGACCTGCAGCGGATGGCGGCTGACGCAGTGGTGTTCGCAATGGCCAACCCAAACCCGGAGATCCTTCCCGACCAGGTGGCCGGGACGCCGGTCAGGATCATCGGCACGGGCAGGAGCGACTATCCGAACCAGATCAACAACTCGCTGGCTTTTCCAGGCATCTTTCGCGGCGCGCTCGATTCTGGCGCCACGACGATCAACGAGGCGATGAAGCTGGCTGCTGCGAGAGCCATCGCGGGTTGCGTAGACGATTCCGAGCTGGAGACCGGACGGATCGTTCCTGCGCAGTTGGACCGACGGGTCGCTCCCGCGGTCGCCGCCGCAGTCGCGCGCGCGGCGCGAGAGTCTGGCGTAACCAGGAAGCAACGGGGAAAGTAGCCCTACCCCTGTTCTCGGTTCTTCTCGACTGCGGCTTCGGCCATCTCGTGGTCTTCGTAAGGGCCGTCAAGGCGCACACCTTGCACGGTGCCGGCGTCATCGATGTCTGCGCTGACCACATACCAGCGCTTGCCAAGATGCAAGACCCCCTGGTGCCGCTCGGCCGTCCAACTCTTCGGCGTGATGCCAACTCTTTCGGTCTCGGACATATCCGTACAGTACGCGGCCCGAGTCGCTTGTTCCTTTCTCTTGCCCAAAGCCCACCGGCATGTGCGAACATTTGCTCGCAGTGTCCCAGCGACCCGGTGCCGACCAGCTGGGACTGAACACCGCCGACCCGACTACCCTGGTCGTCGACCTGAACTGCGCCTTCGCCTCGATCGAGCAGCAGCACGAACCCAGCCTTCGCGGCCGGCCACTTGCGATCGCGGCCTACGCCACCAACGCCGCCACCATCGTCTCTTCCTCCCGGGAGGCACGCGACCTTGGCATCAAGACCGGGATGCGAGTCTATGAGGGCAAGGCGATCTTTCCGAAGCTGCTCGTCATGGAGCCCAACCCGCCGCGGTATCGCGCGGTCTCCGATCAGCTGATGGAAATCCTCGAGCGACACAGTCCCGATGTGCTCCGGATGTCGATCGACGAAGCGTCCGTCAACCTCGCAGGCACGCCGAACCTCGTCCGGCTCGGGCCGGAGGGCGTCGGCCGCGCCGTCAAGAAAGCCCTGCGCGAAGAGGTGGGCGAATGCATCACCTGTTCAGTCGGCGTCTCGACTTCGATCTGGATGGCCAAGCAGGCGTCCAACCTGAACAAGCGCGACGGGCTCGAGCGCATCGACCACACGAACCTTGTTTCAGTTTTCGCGCGGTTGAAGCTGACCGACCTGTCTGGCATCGCCGAGGCGAGCGCGCGCCGGCTAAGGCTTGCCGGCATCGAGACGCCGCTCGACTTCCTACGCGCGACACCTGAGCAACTGCTCCGCGCCGGGATGCACGGCGATCATGCCAATGGCTGGCTGCAGAGGCTCCGCGGGTTTGAGGGAAGCAGCTTCGAGGACGTGACACGCAAGAGTTACAGCCACTCCCACGTGATGGCGCGAGCCACGAGCTCGCAGCTCGAGCTCGAAGAGCTGTTGATGCGCCTCTCCGATATGGTCGGCCGCCGCCTCAGGGCGGCCCACCGTCGAGGAAAAGTCGTGTCGGTGAGCGTCGTCTACCGGCCGGTCGGCGGCCATTTCTCCAAGCAGGTCACTCTGCGGAACCCGATCTCGACCGGAGAGGAGATATACAGGGCCGCGCTCGATCTCCTGGCGGCGCGAGAGCCGCGCCGCGAAGTGGGCACGCTGGGCGTCGGGCTGGCAGGGCTCTCTGAGGGCGAATCGGGACAGCTCGGCCTGTTCGGCGGGGAGAATCGCCCGCGCACTGAGCGGTTGGAAACCGCCATCGACGCGATTCGCGATCGATTTGGCGAGGACGCAGTGCAGCGCGCACGCCTGCTCGGCAGGGCCAAGGTCGTGCGGGACCGGATCGCCTTCGGCAACACCGGCCACCCGGACGATGGCTGAGAAGGCTAAGGAGTGGCGGGCACCCTGGGCGAGAAGATGGAGCGGCGGTAGGGCTCAGAGATCTCGGCTAGAGGCTCAGCGGGCCGCTCGGCATTTCCGCCAATTCAGCTCTATGGATGCAACGGGCTGGGGAGCGGTCCGCTACCGCCACCATACGCCTGAGGCCTCGAGATGCAAGCCCCACGATAGGTAGCCGGTGGTCAGATCGGCGCCGCGCACCGGGGGACGTTTTCGGTGGAAAAGAGAATGACCCCGACGAATCGCCTCTCCGGCTTCGGACCCGGTCTTGCGACCGACTTCGACTCCGGTGAACGTGTCCCTCAGGGCCAAACGTCACTTTGACGAAATCTTGCGCGTCGTGCCTATCCGTCTTCGCGGGGTAGCCAGGCTACTTGCGTATGTCAGCGCTCTTCGCGGACGTACGGGACGCCAAGCGACGCAGGCGCTCCAAGTCGTTGTTTGGCCCAACCAGTGGAGACGACCACCAGCACCGCGACGGTCATCAAGTAAGGCAATGCCCCGAAGAGCTCAGGCGGCAGCGGCACCTGGTGCGCCTGCAGAACGAGACCGAGGCTCGAGAAAAGTCCGAACAGGTACGCACCTGCGAGCGTGAGCTCGGGGCGCCAGAAGGCGAAGATCACTAGCGCGATGGCGATCCAGCCGGCGCCAGAGGTCATGCCGTCAATCCAGTTCGGAGTGATGGCAAGGCTGTAGTAGGCGCCGCCGATGCCGGCCAGCAGGCCGCCCGCCAACGTGTGCGCGTAGCGATAGCGTGCGACTGCGATGCCCATGACGTCCGCGGTCTGAGGCGATTCGCCGACCGCTCGGAGGTGCAGGCCGGTGCGCGTCCTGTAGAGATAAGCCAGGGCCAGGATCACCAAGGCCCACGAGGCGTACACGAGCGCGTTCTGATGGAACAGGACGGGGCCCAGCACGGGAACGCCGGATAGCCCGAAGACGTTGATCGCGGTGAACTCGTGCTTGGCCGGCTGTCCGCCAAGATTGGCAACGTTTCCGATGTAGGACGACAGACCGGTGGCGCCCGCGAAGATGGTGAGCGCCAGGCCGGACACTATCTGGTTCGCGCGCAGGGTCACCGACAGGACGGCATGGATGAGTGACGTGGCGAGAGCGGCGGCCCCGCCGATGAGCGTCGCCAGCGTGAGCACCAGCCAGTCAGGGCCCGCGATGTGCTGCACGCTCCAGAAGGCGGTAACCGCGCCGATCAGCATCATGCCCTCGACGCCAAGGTTGAGAACGCCCGAACGTTCCGCGAGGAGCTCGCCTACCGCGGCGAAAACAAGGGGCGTGCCGTAGAAGATCGAGGACGCGACCAGCACGACCACGATGCTGTCGTTCACGGCGTGCTCGCCCCTCTCCCCAGCCCTCTCCCCTGCGGGGAGAGGGAGAGAGTCAAAGAGATGCGGTTGTGAAGCAGGAGCTCGCCGCCGAGGGCGAAGAAAAGGATCATCCCCTGCAGCACGCCGACGAGCCCGGCCGGGAAACCCGGGCCCTGCAAGCTGTACCCGGCATTGGCCAGTCCGCCCAGCAGGAAGGCGACGACCACGACCGAGAACGGGTTGTAGCGCGCCAGGGCGGCGACGACGATCCCGGCATACCCGAGGCCCACCTGCTGCAGGCCCCGGGGATCCAGCACGTGGCGGAAATCACCGATCTCGCTCGCACCGCCAAGCCCCGCGAGCGCGCCGGACAAAGCCATCATCAGCACGACCACGCGCCGCGTTTTGACGCCTGAATACCGAGCTGCCGATGGCGAGTCGCCGAGGATGCGGGCCTGGAAACCGAAGATCGTCGACCCGTACAGCGACCACAGCAGGCCGGCCGCGAGCAACCCGAGCACGAAGCCGAACGGCACCACCATCACGCCAACGTCGAAGGTCGGCCAGCTCGCGCCATCTGGCAGCACCTTGCCCTGCGGGAAGGCGCGCGCGCTGAAGCTTGTCAGGTCGCGCCAGAACGACCTGCTGTCAAGGATCAGGTAGGTCAGCAGGAGACCTGCGACATAGTTGAGCATCAGCGACGTGATGATCTCGTTGGTGTTGAAGTAAGCCTTCAGCAAGCCGGGGATGATTGCCCACGCGGCACCGAGGATCAAGCCACCAAGGATCATCCCGGCGATGATCACCGGACCCGACTGGTCGCGAAGGGCGAGTCCAACACCCGAGGCACCGACCGCGCCCAGATACAGCTGCCCCTCGGCTCCGATGTTCCAGAGCTTCATGCGGAACGCGGCCGCCGCTGCCAGGCCTGTTAGCAACGTTGGGGTGGCGGTGACCAGCGTGTTGGTCAACGCTCCGGGCGCGATGAAGGCGCGATCAAACAGCCGTGCATAGATCGCAAGCGGGTCCTTGCCGGCGACCAGCAAGACGATGGCGGTGGCGACGAATGCCGCCAGCAACGAGCCCGCTGGAACCGCTACCAGGAGCCAGTGCGGCGTGGCGAGCCGGCGTTGAATCCTCACGCGGAAGAGCCGGCCATCAGGAGGCCGAGGTGCTGCACGTCGGCGGTCGACCTGGGCACGACCCCCATGATTCGGCCCTCATAGATCACCGCTATGCGGTCGGCGAGCAGGAGGATCTCGTCGAGGTCTTCACTGATGAGGAGGATGCCCACGCCGTTGCGGGCGGCCTCGAGGAGAAGTGCGCGTACAGCCTCGGTCGCGCCTACATCAAGACCGCGCGTGGGGTTGGCGGCGACGATGACTGCCGGGTTGCTCGACAGCTCACGCGCCAGGACTACTTTCTGCACGTTGCCGCCGGACAGCAGCCGAGTCGGCGTGTCTGGGCCAGGTGCCGCAATGGCAAACCGCTTGATCAGGTCCAGGGCATTGCGCCTGATCCGATCGTGGCGCAGCACGCCGCGAGTCGACATCGGCGCCTGCCGGTGCGACTTCAGGATCAGGTTCTCGGCGATGGAGAGGCTGGGCGAGACTCCGGTGCCGAGCCGGTCCTCCGGCACGTGAGCGACTCCCCGCACTATGGCGTCCTCCGTAGCCCCCGAACGCAAATGGCGCCCTTTCACCAGCACGTCGCCGTTGGTGCGCGGGCGCGCACCGGAAATAGCCTCGGCGAGCTCGCGCTGCCCGTTTCCTGCGACTCCCGCGACGCCGAACACCGCACCCTCGTGAACCGTGAGAGAGATCCTGTGCAACGCCTGTAAGCCGAGGTCGTCGTCGGCGCTTACGTCCTTTAGCTCGAGGGCGATGCCGGATTCGGTCGCCCCCACCCGGCGCTTCGCGCCGACCTCCCCGCCTAGCGGGGAGGTATCCAGATCCCTGCCGATCATCATTCGGGCCAGCTCGCGCGGGCTGCTCTCGTCTGTGTTGACCGTGCCGATGAGCTTGCCGGCGCGCAGGACAGTGACCCGATCCGACACCGACATGAGCTCGTCGAGCTTGTGCGACACGAGCACGATGGTCCGGCCTTCGGCTGTCATGCGGCGCAGAGTTTCGAATAGGTCGTCGGCCTCTTGCGGCGTGAGAAGTGAGGTCGGCTCGTCCAGGATGAGGATCCGCGCCCCGCGGTACAGCGCCTTCAGAATCTCGACGCGCTGCTGCTCGCCGACTGACAGCTGCCAGACGCGCGCGTCGGGCCGCACTGGCATTCGATAGCGCTTGGCAAGCTCGGCCACCTGAGACTGGATGGTCGTTGGGTTGGTGCGCAGCCACGGAGTGGCGCTGTGGCCGAGCACGATGTTGTCGGCGACAGTCAGAGAAGCCGCGAGGCGGAAGTGCTGGTGAACCATCGATACGCCGGCCGCCGTTGCGTCGCGCGGCGAATGGAACTCGACTGACTTGCCGTCGATGGCGATCTCGCCTGAATCAGGGCGGTAGAGCCCCGTCAGGATGCTCGCGAGGGTGGACTTGCCGGCGCCGTTCTCGCCGAGGAGGGCATGGACCTCGCCGTGTAGTGCATCGAAGTCGACGGAGTCGTTGGCGAGGACCCCGGGAAACCGCTTGGTGATCGAACGCATCGTCACCGCCGGGACTTGCCCGGCGGTGACGTCAACGTTCGCGATCGTCAGCTGCCTTTAGGGTTGCCGATGACGCCCTGGACGAACCAGTCCATCGTCAGGATCTGGTCCAAGGTCATTTTGGTGCTCGAAGGCACCTTCACGGCACCCGACTGGTCCTTCAGCGGTCCCGTGAACTCATAGAAGGTGCCCGCTACGAGCGCCGCCTTCTTGTCACTGATGGTGGCCTGGGTTGCGGCGCTGACCGACTTGCCGAACGGAGCGATGTCGACAAACCCATCCTTGAGACCGCCGTAGTAGCTGCCGGTCTTCCAGGTGCCGTCGATGACCGCCTTGACCCGGGTGAGCTCGTATGGACCCCAGTGGTAGACAGTGCCCGTCAGCCACTGGTCAGGAGCGAACGCCTGCTGATCGGAGTCGTAGCCCGCCCACTTCACGTTGCCGGCCGCCTTGGCGGCGTCGCCGGTCGCGGGGCTGTCCTGGCCCTGGCCGAGCACGTCAACGCCCGCGCCGATGAGGGTCTGCGCAGCCTTCTTCTCCTTGACCGGGTCGAACCAGGTGTTCGTCCAGATCACCTGGACCGTGGCGCCGGATCGGACCGACTGCGCGCCAAGCGTGAATGCGTTGATCTCCCGGATCACTTCAGGGATCGGGAAGGGTGCAACGAACCCGATCTTTCCGTTCTTGGTGGCCGCGCCGGCCGCGATGCCTGTGAGGTAATCCGCGTCCTCGGCAGCGCCGAAGAACTCGGCGAAGTTCTTGTCCGTCTTGAAGCCGGTCGCCTGCTCGAAGTAGACGTTGGGGTACTTCTTGGCGGCGGCGGCCATCGCGTCCTGGAATCCGTAGGAGGTCGCGAAGATGATCTTGTTGCCATCCTTCACCAGGTCGTCGATGACCTGGCCCGTCTGCGGTCCCTCGGGCACGTTCTCCTTGAACGTCGTCTTGACCTGAGAGCCCAGCTGCTTTTCCACGTAAAGCCGCGCGTCGTCGTGAGCCTTGGTCCAGCCTCCGTCGTTCGCGCTGCCGACGTAGATCCACGCCGCCTTGAGCGCGGTGGGCGCTGCCGGTGTGTTGGTGCTCCCGCCGCAGGCGGCCATTAGGAAACCCGCAATTGCGAGCAACGTCAAACGTCTCATGCGAAAAACTCCTCCCCAGTGATTACAAAGGCGCGCCCCGGCACGACCCCTCCCGTCAATTCCGAACGCGGGTCATTGTCGCGGCGACCAGCGGACGGATGCTTGTTCGCTGCGCACATTTTAAAGCTGATCGCATCGTGCAAAACGCACCACCCGTTGAAGTTGGGCTTTCTCTCGCGCCCCTCTCCCCATATCCCTCTCCCCTGATGGGGAGAGGGAGCAGATCTTCTGTCAAGATCGGAAGCGTGGCCAGAATCCGGATCGCGGTCGCAGGTTTCAAGTTCGAAGCTCGACTGGAGACAGATCGCGCGCCTAAGACCTGCGCACGGTTCACCGCGATGCTTCCGCTCAAGACACGCCTCATCCAGGCGCGCTGGAGCGGAGAAGCCGCCTGGATTCCCTTCGGCGATCTCGACCTGGATCTCGGTTATGAAAACCACACGAGCTATCCGGCCCCAGGACACCTGTTGCTGTATCCAGGCGGAATCAGTGAAACCGAGATCCTATTTCCTTACGGCGCTTCCGTATTCGGCAGCAAGATGGGCCAGCTCGCGGGCAACCACTTCGCGACCATCGAGGGTGGCGCCGAGCATCTTGGGGAGCTTGGCAGGGTGGTCCTGTGGGAGGGCGCGCAGGACATCACCTTTGAGTTGATATGACCGCCGGCGGCTATGCGGCGACAGTCATGCAGCGTTGCGACGTGCTTGGCGCGTGCAGTGAGGAGGCTGGTCGGCTCACAAGACCATTCGCCTCGCAAGCGATGCACAAGGTCCACGAGCACGTCACCACATGGATGAAGGCTGCCGGGATGGCGGTGCGGACTGACCACGTGGGCAACCTGTTGGGGCGGTATGAGGGTGGCAATGGCGGCACCTCGACGCTGATTCTGGGCTCACACCTCGATTCCGTTCGTGATGCGGGCAAGTACGACGGGCCGCTTGGCGTGATGGTCGCCATCGCCGCCGTGCAGCGCCTGCACGATAGCGGGTCGCGCCTGCCGTTCGCGATCGAGGTGGTCGGATTCGCCGCGGAGGAAGGCCTGCGCTACGGCATTCCCTACCTCGGCAGCCGAGCCCTGGCCGGCGTCTTCGATGAAGTGGACCTCGAACGCACGGACGCGCAAGGAGTGACGATGGCGGATGCCATCCGTGCTTTTGGAGGCGATCCGGGGCGGCTCGCGGAGGATCGATGGAACGGCGGCCATCTGCTCGGCTACGTGGAGGTTCACATCGAGCAGGGCCCCGTGCTGGAGGCACGCGATCTTCCGGTGGGGGTCGTCTCGGCGATCAACGGACAGTCGCGGTACCGACTCATCTTCACCGGCGAGGCGGCGCACGCCGGCACCACGCCGATGGACCGCCGCAAGGACGCATTGGCGGCCGCCGCAGAGTTCGTGGTTGCGGTGGAAGCCGAGGCGCGCAAGACCGACGGTCTTGTCGCCACGGTCGGCCAGCTCGTCGTCAACCCGGGGGTGACCAACGTCGTGCCTGGCGAAGTAGTGCTGAGCCTCGACGTGCGGCACGCCGAAGACAAGGTCCGCCTCGAACGTTCGGACCTGCTGCTGCTGCGCGCCGGAGACATTGCGGGTAGGCGCGGGGTGTCGCTTCAATCGGAAACCATCGCCGGTACCCCGTCGGTGCCCTGCTCGCCAAGATTGGCGGGCCTGCTCACGCAAGCGGTGGAGGGATCTGGCTATCAGGCGATAACGCTTGGAAGCGGCGCGGGACACGACGCGGCTGTCATGGCCGGGATCACCGACATGGCGATGCTCTTCGTCCGGTGCAAGGGCGGGATCAGCCACAACCCAGCCGAGTCCGTGACCGAGCAGGACGTGACTGTAGCTCTGGACGCTCTCGGCAAGTTCATGGAGCTGCTGCCCGCAAGACGTTGAGCTCCCTTGTAATTCGTGGCGCTCACGCCGTCACCACTAGCGGCGTTGCCGTCGTCGACATCGCGATCAGCGACGGGGTGATCGCGGCAGTCGGACCTAACCTTGCCTCTGCCCCGGAGGAGATCGACGGCACTGGCTTGCACGTTCTGCCCGGCGGCATCGATTCGCATGTGCACTTCAACGAGCCGGGGCATTCCGATTGGGAGACGATCGCGAACGGCTCAGCCGCGCTCGCCGCGGGCGGCTACAGCGCGTTCGTCGACATGCCGCTCAACAGCCTCCCGGTCACCGTCGACGGCAGTGCCTTTGATCAAAAGCTTGCCGCCGCGCAAGTATCGTCCCTCCTCGATTTCGGCTTATGGGGAGGTCTCATCCCGGGTAACCTCGACCGCCTCGAAGAGCTGCATGCGCGCGGAGTGCTCGGCTTCAAAGCTTTCATGTGCCCGAGCGGGCTAGACGAATTCCCTGGATCCGACGAGCGCACGCTGCGCGAGGGAATGCGGCGCATCGCCGCGCTCGGCTCCATCCTGTTGCTCCACGCGGAAGATCCAGAGATCATCAACACGCTGACCAAAAAGGCAATTGCCGCGGGCAGGACTGGAGCCCGCGACTTCATCCGTTCGCGGCCGGCAACCGCCGAGCTGGAAGCCATAACGCGAGCGATCTCCATCGCCGGCGAGACGCGCTGCGCGATCCACATAGTTCACGTGAGCACCGCGGACGGCATCAACCTCATCCGGGAAGCCCAGACACACGGCGTCGACGTGACCGGCGAGACCTGTCCCCATTACCTGCTCTATACCGAAGATGACATGGAGCAACTGGGGGGTATCGGCAAATGCGCACCCCCATTTCGCACCCACGAAGACCGCGAGGAGCTCTGGGCACTGCTCGGGAAGGGCAGCCTGCACATGGTCGTCTCGGATCACTCCCCCAGCGCGCCAGAACTGAAGGAGGGTGAAGACGTCTTCAAGCTGTGGGGCGGCATCTCGGGCTGCCAATCCACCCGCCAGCTATTACTCGAAGGCGCGCATCGTCGGTCGATCGACGTCGGAGTGATCGCAGGCGCAACCGCTACGAACGTCGCCCGGCGCTTCGGGCTGGCCGGCAAAGGAGAGATTGAGGTCGGGTTCGACGCCGACCTTTGGCTTGTCGATCTATCGCATGAGTCGGTAGTCCGCCGGGGGGACCTCTTTTACAAGCATCCTTTCAGCGCCCACGACGGCCAGGCGATTCGAGGCCGGACCGTGAGGACGCTGGTGCGGGGCCGAACCGTTTTCGCGAACGGGAGAGCCATTCCAGGAGCGCCGGGCAGGTTGCTCAGGGGACGCGACTAACCAGGTCCAAGTGCTGTGCCGGGTGTGCAGCTCCACGATCCGTTAACGGAAAGGTGCGGGGCCTGGGAAGCGGTGCCAACCTGGTCGAGTGTGCCTCGAACACTGCCGGTGTTAGGACCTTGCCGATGAGCATCCTTCGTGATGGTGAGCTGGACGGTGCCATCGTAGAGCCGCTGACTCGACGCATCATAGAGCTGAGCCCGGGCCGGATAGGTTCCAGGTCCGCCGTACTGCCTTACGGATGGGTCCGTGTAGAAGGACAACATGTACCACGTGCCATCCACCAGGACGTACAGACCGAAGGCGAACATCGTTCCGGACGAGCCTCCACCCGCTCCGCATGAGTTGGGGCGTCCGCTGGTGATTGTCGTGTTCAGGAATCCCTGCAGATTCAGCGACTCCATTGCCTCGGGGAAGTCAGTTGGCTTGGGCGCCAGGCCCTCTCCCTTGCGCGGGAGCATGGCGCTTCGGTCAGGAGCTTCGACCTGCAAGTTGAATGTCTGTGTTCCACCTCCACCGGTAAAGGTCAGCTGATACGTGCTCGTCGATGTGGAACGACGCCACTGGGCGTTCATCCGAGTGGACTTGTAATTAGCTGCGCTCAGCTGCTGCTTCGGAACCGTCACCGCGGCGCTGTATGCGGAAAGCGGGGCGGGGCCCTTGCCGTCAACTAGCGAAATAGTTGAGGGGCCGGTGTCCGATACCGAGGCCCCATCTATCAATGCCTGGATGTGAATGACGCTCGGAGTGATCTCGGCCGCCTCGATGGTCACTTTCCATGAGCCGATGTTCAACTGGCTCGGCACTGCGGCGATGGCCACCGATGGCTGCACCTTCAGAGAGAATGAGAAAGTCTCAGGTGTCATCCCCTGGATCCTCGCGGTCAGGTGCGCAAGGCCATCGGGGCCTGGTCGAGGTCCCGCGTCGAGGGAGTAGTAGTACTCGCCGGTGAGGCCACCTCCAACGCTCGACGACCCGTTGATCCCGCCCTGATCGTCACCGACGGAGACGACGCCCATCACGAGCCTGGAGTTCAGGTTGGTTCGAAACATGAGCACAGTGCGGGCGGAGTCAGCGTAGGCCCCGATCAATGTGATCTTGCCCTGCCCATTGGTTGCTTCCAGGTTCAATGGTGTGACGAGTGCCGTGGCGGCGGAGAGCCCAGCGGCGTCAAAGTCGCCCGGAGGGATCCATGCAAATATGTCGGCCGTTGGAGAGGGAGTAGGCGCTTGTGTTGCGGCTGCGTGCGGCCGAGGGGTAATCGTCGTCTGCAAACCTAGAAGCCGCGGCGCCATCAGCGCCGCTATCACCGCCACCGTTATGACCGCTGCGATCAGACCGAGCGCCCGAGGATGGCCCTCTGGTGAAGGTCGCTTCAGTCGCGCGACCGCGCCGGTCGCCAGGCTGGGGGGATAACTGGCATCGCCAATCGCGTCACGCAAACGCTCACGGATCTGCCGTTCATTCATCAGGTAGTACCTCCGGGCTCAATCGCAAACGCTCGAGGGCGCGATAGGTCCGCGCCTTGGCGGCTTTGGTGGAGATTCCCAGCGTTTGCGCGACGTCTTTGAAAGAGAGGTCCAGGTAGTAGCGAAGAACGAGTGCCAGCCGCTGGTCATGCGGCAATCGATACAGCGCCTGACGCAGATCCGCGCTCGCCGGATCGAAGGCTGCGCTGCTAGCTATTTGCCCCGCAAGGTGATCTGACCCCTTGAGGACGTTCCACCACCGGTTCCTCCGGCGGGTTCGGCATTCGTTGGCGACGATTGTGAACAGCCATGGCTTGAGATCTGAACCAGCGCGGAACCGGCCCAGGTTCTTCCACGCCTTGAAAACCGCCTCTTGCACCGCATCCTCCGCGTCGGAATCCGAACGCAACATGCCGACCGCAAGGCGGTAGGCCGCCGGAAGGAGAGGCTCCACCAGGAGAACGAAGGCTTGCTCGTCCCCTGCAAGAGCGTCCTGAACCAGCGCGTGGGCGAGGCTCATTTCCACCAGTACTATCCCTCAGCACGGCAAAAAGTCCCGGGTAACTCCTACCTGGACCGGCTGCCTACTGGGACGCCGACGTTG